>Ga0134126_10006602_pt1 | contig 14536 bp, 12 predicted proteins | sample KB31752_FD_96881 | JGI IMG/M metagenome (GOLD analysis project Ga0134126, IMG submission 96881) | Terrestrial soil microbial communities with excess Nitrogen fertilizer from Kellogg Biological Station, Michigan, USA - KB3-175-2 | ecosystem: Environmental > Terrestrial > Soil > Unclassified ... | reverse complement strand
CGTAGCGGACGAATGGGTCATACAAATGCTTCGTCAGGGGGACTCTCAGGTGTTCAAGAAGTATTCGCAAATGAAGTTGCAGATGAAGAGGGAAGCGCTGGACAAAATCAATCGCCGGGCCAATGAAATGTCAGGAGTTTTGACACAGCAAGGTTCTAGCGACAGGGGTTTTGACACAGTTCTGACACAATGAGGGGTAAAAAGTGGGTTTTCGGAGTTTTCGAGTGACTGCAAATACATTAGAATCAAAGGTAGTTCCCGCTGTGGGCGTGTAGCTCAGCTGGGAGAGCACCTGCTTTGCAAGCAGGGGGTCGCCGGTTCGATCCCGGCCACGTCCACCAAATTCTTTCACTCTCAAAGATTTAGCAAATAATTCGCCGTATCGTATTCGCGTCTGTCCATGGAACTGTGCAAGAAAGGTCTGAAGAGAGCGACTGTGCACAATCATGAGAAGGCCACGCGAATGAAATCAACGAACATGTTTGGATGACTAGATAATGTTGAAGAGGTGCAATGTTGCTTGGAAAGCAGGCGCGTTCGTCCTACGAAGAGTTTCAAGAATCCCAACCGTCCCAGCGATTCCGCTAATTCACGGTAAGAGGGCAGCTTATTTCCCCATTCAATTATAGCGATAAGTAATATATTGACGAACGATAAGCGCTATGTGTAGATGGAATATCGTTTTAAGGGACTACGTTTGAAAAGAAGTTCAACAATATTTCTCCAAGTAGTCATCGTGCTCTTCGGCATTGCCGCTGTTGCCCTCATGCTTTGGGAGCCTCACATCGAGGGCAGAAACGCGCACACCACCCTTTTTGAGATCTATTTCAAAGATCCCTTTCTGGCGTATGCGTATATCGCGTCCATTCCATTTTTCGTGGCGCTCTATCAAGCATTCAAAGTGTTGGGATATGCCGGACGAAATAAGGCATTCTCGCAAGCGGCCGTAAAAGCTTTGCGGACGATAAAATATTGTGCGATAGCTACTATTGTTTTTGTTGCGGTAGGAGAAATCTTCATCATGTTTGGCAACTCAGATGATCGTGCAGGCGGGGTTTTCATGGGCATCCTCTTCATCTTCGGCTCGATTGTGATCGCCACCGCGGCGGCGCTGTTTGAACGGATTTTACAAAATGCCGTGGACCTCAAATCCGAGAACGACTTAACAGTGTAATCGAGACCGGTATGGCAATCATCGTTAACATCGACGTCATGTTGGCAAAGCGGAAGATGAGTGTCGCCGAGTTGGCCGACAAAGTCGGCATTACGATGGCCAATATTTCCGTGCTGAAAGACGGCAAGGCAAGGGCGATCCGGCTTTCGACGTTAGGAGCGATCTGCAAGGCCCTCGAATGCCAACCCGGAGATATTTTGGAGTTCAAATAGAACTCGAGTCTACCTTCAGTAGAGCTGGTCGAATTCGAACCGCTTTGCAGGCAGTGGGTCGCGGTTCGATCCCGGCCACGTCCACCAACTTTCTTCTTCATTACTTCAGTGTAACCCTGCCCAGTTCTAGGGAATGGCCAGTAGATGGCCATGCCAATGACACTAGTTTGGGAAGGTCGTGAAAGCAGCGCCTTCACGCGCCGTCAAGGCAGCGGCGCCGGCTGCGATGAGGAAGGGGAGGGCTTTAAGAGTTGGACAGCTTTCCTCGAAACAAGATTCAGGCCGCGATCGTGCGCTTGTTGAGCAAGCAACGCCAGTTGTGAGCGGGCGGCCCGAGGGTCATCGTGGAGTTCCATCTCGGCGAGCGCGAGCCGCGCGTCGCAATCGATTCCGTAATAGCCAAGACGCTGCGCGGTGGAGAGCACATTCTGAAGCTTGCGGCGCGGATCGGACAAATCGGGCTTGGATTTTGCGCGAGAGGAGAGCTCGGCGGTTTCAATGCGCGCGTCCATAATGGCGACGGGCAACTTCAACGCGGGGTCGCCGACAGGACGAGCGAGCGCCAATGCATCAGAAATCACCTCGCGCGCCTCCACGATTTTGCCTTCGTGGAGAAGCGTGCGGGAGAGATCGGTTTCGGCGTGGAGCTCATCCGTTTGAATCTTTTCAGATTGAAATTCCAGCAGCGATTTTTTGAGCTCCTGCTCCGCTTCCGAAAACTTGCCTTCCTCAATCGAGACATCGGCCAGCGCAGCATGGTTTTCAGCGACGCCTCCGCTGTTACCCAACTGCTGGCGGAGAGCCAGCGCTTGCTGGTAATTCTGCCTCGCTCCATTCAAATCATCTTGCGCCAATCGAATATCCCCCAGTGTAGCGTTGACCTGTGCCGTGTCAGTGATCTGGCGCCTAGCTTGCGAAATGGAGAGAGCCTGAGTGGCGTACTCGTTCGCCCCGGCAATGTCGCCCTGATATAAGCGAACCGCCGCAATACTGTAGAGTTCATAAGCAACATCGTTCGGATCAGTAAGCTCGATCTGCTTCCGAGCGCGCTGGTACTGCTCTTCAGCCCGGCGGAGTTCGCCGCGACTCATGAAAATGTCAGCGAGATTGCCCAAAGCAACCGCCTCGTGGAAGCTATCGCCACACTCCTTCCACGTCTGCGCGGCCTGGCGAAACAGCTTCTCGGCCTGCTCGATTTGACCCTGGTTCTCATAGGTGATGGCCATGTTGTTGAGCACCACGCCGGTTTTTTCGTGCTCGCCGAGCTGACCAAGAAGGGCGAGCGCACGATTGTAAAACTGGCGAGCGCCGCCAATATCTCCCTTGGCGCCACGGCGGTCGCCCATCGTTCGGAGAGCGTCTGCGGCGTATAGGCGGTTGCCGGCAGCCATGAAGATATCGTAGGCCTCCTGACAGTAAGCCACGGCACCCTGCGGATGGTCGCCATAGACCAGATTGATGCATTGGCCGAGGCGGAAGCGCGCGTAAAGCAGTCTTTCTCCGCGGGAAGCCGCTTCCGCGCTGGCTTTTTCGAAAAATGGCTGCGCATCTGGTCCCTTGTCGTAACTGATGAGCTGGGCCTGCCAGAAATCGATACGCGGGTCTTCGGAAGCCGGCGGCGGAAGATTGCGAAGCTGTTTGACGACAGCGAAGGCTTCTTCACGACGGCCCCCGGCATTGAGCGCGACGATGAACTGCTCGGCGTAATCCACACTGTCCGGGTAGAGAGCATAGAGGGCGCGATAGGCAGAGGCGGCTTTGTCCAACTCCTTCAGGCTCTGAAAATAAGCGCCTTCGACTTGCAGCTTGTCGGTTTCAGGAAGGCCCGCAGAAAGTTGATATGCCGTCTTTATTTCGTCGTTGGCCTTTTGGTCGTACCCTAGACCACCCCAAGTACGGTAGAGCATGAGATGAACCAGAGGAAATCGCGGCGCGAGCTTTTCGGCTTGGAGAAAAAGATCCTTGGCGGCGGCAACGTCAGCGTCGCGCAATTTGGCGAGGCCGAGGGAGTAGAAACGATTCGCGTCGGCGTCGGAGGGCAGCGAAGAGACGACGCCGGCTTCTTCGGATTCAGAAATCATAGGAAGGCCGAGGCGTTCGCGAAGAGCGATGCCGATTTTTGCGACGAGGCCGAAGAACTGCTTTTCGCTGCCGGATTCGGCGCCCTCGTACAGGAGTTCGCCGGTCTGCGCATCCTGCAAACGAAAATCGACGCGCATCGTGCCATTTTGCGAATCGCCGACGGCGGCGTAGGAACCGAGCACAAGGACGTCGCTATTGAGCGCGTCGCCGATTCGCGAGGCGGTTTGGCGACTGAGAGAATCGGTTTCCGACCACGGCGAATCGATGCGAAATTGCGCGACATTTTCGCCGGGGACGACGCGCAGTTTGCCGCCCGCGCCGAGTTCGGTGCGCAGCATTTCGGCGAGCGCGGTGGAGAGCCAAGCGTCTTCCGAGCGGCCCGAGGCGTTTTGAAATCCGAGCACGGCAACGGAGCGGCGAGTTGTTCCAATATCAATTGTGGATTGGTCGGCTGGATTTCGCGCCGGAGCGCGCCGGACGCGCAACAGGAAGAAAGTAAGGCCCGCAACCGTGGCAAGAGCGGCGAAAGTAAGGAGCCATCGGCGGCTCGATGGACGCGGCGGTGGCGCCGGAGTGGCTGGCTTCAGAGTAGCTGGCGGAGTAGCGGAAATCTGAGGCGCGGTGATTTCCGATTCGACGAGCGCTGGATTCTCCTGGAATGTTACCGGTGCGATAAAACGATAGCCGCGCTTCGGAACCGTTTCGATGAATCGAGGATTATCCGCGTCATCGTCAAGCGCTGCTCGGAGCCGTTTGAGCGCAGCGTTTAGGCTGCCATCAAAATCCACGTAAGTTCCCGCGGGCCACAACTCCCGGCGCAAATCCTCGCGCGTAACAATTTGCCCGGGGCGTTCGAGAAGCAGGGACAGAATGCGGAAAGGCTGTTCCTGAAGGCGGATGCGGATGCCTTTGCGCGTCAGGCGGGCATTCTCCAAGTCAGCTTCAAAAAGACCAAAACGAATTAGACGAGATGTGGCGCTGGTGCTCACCAGGCCTCGCGGCACCTAACTGTTTGCGGCGGAGTATATCACGAACGATGTGCGGAAGCGGACATATTGTCAGACGAGGGTGCATTGCTTTCATTTTGCGGCAATTAGCAGGTCATAAACGCGTCGGCAGCCCGTCCTTTGACGTTTTGTCGCTTCGGCTTTATTCAGGACACATGCATTTGCGAGAAGCGCGCAGGGGAGGACGAAATGACTCGATTGGTTGACGTGAAAGCAAAGATGGAGCGGTGCTGGGCCGTTCTTCTCATCGCCCTGGGCTCCATAATTTCTCCTTCAGCAAGCCGCGCTCAGACTTCCCGAATACCTATGACGCAGACGAGGGCGCCGAGTACCGTTCAAAGAGCTGGGGGAAATGTGTCGGGGTACATCTTTTGGGAACAAGACCGCGTGGCGTACAACCCGACGACCCCTTGCCAAGATTTACAGGTGGAATTGGACGTCATAACCGCTACAGGCCTGCAGAAGTTCGGCGTTTCGAATCAATTTCAATTTACTCAGTCACCGCGGCAGGGCCACGGGCTCGGACTTTGCAGTTACAGCTTTAGCCGAGTGCCGGAGGGCGTAGCTCTGCAGGTGCAGGTCGCAGTTGGAAATCCTTTTTCCTCTCACGTGGGAGTGACAGGGCCGTTTGGCGCAACCGGCGGACTGATCAAAATTCCCGGCGGAGCATGCAGCAACTCATCGAGCGGCGCAACATCGTCAACGTACTTGGAATCGGGCTGGGTAGGTTGCGGCAATGGTGCCTACAACGTGAATTTTCAGCTCGTGCCTCGAAACCGCTTGGCAACCCTCCCGCGGCAAAACACTACGCTGCTGCAGCAGGGGACAAGAGGATCGCGGCCGATGCTACTTCAGCCGAATGGTCAACCGGGAGGGCCCGCGCAGAGCAACGGAGCGCTTGTGCCGGCGGTCAGGCCAGTCACATCAGCCCCAAGCGCTCAGCCAACCGCGTCAACAACCGGCGGCTTCACGGGAGGGATACGGCCCAGCAGCACTGTGCAGCCGAACGCGCCGCCTCTTGAAGCGACTGTGTCCAATCCGGGTGGCGGCAGCGCGGGCGCACCCTCGGCTCTGATTGGACTGCTGAGGAAACAGGGTTCGTTAAAGATCATTGCCGGCCAGCGGATCAAAAATGCTCTGGCGGCCAATTCGCAGCTGATTGCGATCGCGCGCCAGCATCAGCGAGCCGGGGCCATTTCTGCCGGGCACACACTGGCATCCGGATCCACATCTCTTGCGTCGCAGGCAGCCAGACTTCCAAACAAAATGCCAAGCGTTCGCGTGTACACGGGCTCGGACCTTCTCACATCACAGGAGAATGCGGACTGTCAGGCGAGGGAGTCTCAGAAACTCGGTCCGGTGATTTATGAGATCAATGGGCAACCCGGCGGCCAAGATGTTGTGTATGCGCCTGACCCAAGCGGGAACACATACACGATCACCGGGTGCGGTTTCGGTGATCATGGCGACATCAATCTACTTTTTTACAATTCGCAAAACTACATCATCGGGAGTAGCCCTAATTTTCAGCCTCAGCGTTGGTTAGATAACGCAATTACCGTCACGTTGGACCCAAATATCGCGGGCTTTCCAGATATGCCAAAGGTCCAGGTTCTCATCATCACGATGCCCGCCAATGGAAAGGCGTGGAGTCAATTCGGAACTTTTTATGCACGTCGACAGCCGATCCCGCTTCCGAGCATCGCGGCGAGCCAAGCGTCACTCTATTCTCAGGGCTCGCCCCTCTTTCTTTCACCGGTTTCCAACTATTACGGGCTGACAGGAACGGTTGGCGTTATGAGGCAGGGCATGCCTGCCAACTCCCTCGCCGGGCAAGACAAATTCACCGTTCAATTGGCTCCCGGCTTCGCCATAGACAGCACGCAGACCGATTTGCTCGTATCCGATGCAAACTCCAATATCGCAATCAAGCCCGCAACAGTAAACGGGAACACCATTACGGTCACCTATCCGATTCTCTCTTCCGGCGCGGGCGCATCGGCGAACTATTACTCGATCTATGGATTAACCATATGGGTGACGGGCCCCGCAGGCGTCAATCCGCTCGCACCGTGAGCGAAGAATTGGCGGCCACGAGAATGCGAAACGCAACAGGAGGAGCAACTATGAAACAAACAAGAGTTGAGAGCCCCGCACGAAGCTTTCGATTGGCCATTTTCATGACGATTCCGGTCTTGCTTTTCGCCAGCGGGATGTACGGGCAGAGCGGCGGCGGAATACAGAGGAGCGCGGCGCACGCCCAAGGTGGAAACGTCGGGTTGTGTGAAGTCACCAGGCTGCGGCTAACGATTGCAACGGCAGACGACGATCTGCGAGGGGGCAAAGATAATCTGGACATAATCATTTATTTCACCAATGGCGGCTATCAGCTTGCGCCAAACGTCAATCGTAGTCAGGACTGGCCAAACAACAGCACCAACACGGTTGGGATTACGCTGAAACGGCCGATTCCCCCCAATCAAATTAGCGGACTCAGGCTCGTTCACATAGCAGATGGTGGCTTCAATCTCAGTATCAGCCCCGAGTTAGCCACGCTGGCCGCTCCTTTTGCCATCGCAGAAGGGTTTCAATCGCCGGACAACTGGCACATGGGCGATATTGAGATTGCGGCCATCGGGAATGGTTTTGGCGCCCCAATTGGCCACCATGGCTACCACTCTTTCACGGGCACCGATCCAGCGCTTTCAATTCGAACTCAGGTGCCCGCCAACATCTGCGGCTCCGGCGGCTCACGCTATGGGCGGCTCAATCCATCGGATAGGACGCTGCAGAAGATCAGTGGCGCAGGTTCAAAGTACGGCAAAGAACCTGCGCATTCTGCGGTCCAGACAGCGTCAAGTGTTACTCGCCAACAATTGCAAAACAACAGACTCATTCAAAAGGCGCTAGCGCACACAGTACAGGTCGGCCCGCGAGCGAGCGAACTTGGCGTCGATGCCTCGCGTTCGGCGATTATTGAAGTCTTAAAGAGGCAGAGCGCGACGGCTCATTCCCTGCTTTTGCCGGCATTCACAGGAGGCGTGAAGCCAGGCAGCGGACAAACCAATGGAGCAAAAGGCGCGATGCTGGCTGCTGCGCCGACTCAGAGCGGCCCTATGTTGAGCGGGTCTGGCGGCGCAAACCAAACCGGTACGCTGCTCAATCCTGGGACCACGAGAAGCTTGAATCCGCAACCGTATCCACCCAAAGGTTCGCAACCACAAATTGGCGCGAGTCAAACAATGTCAGCTTCCGGGACGCAGAGCGCGGGGCCATCCACAAATCCCACAGCAACGCAGGTGAATCCGCCGAGCGGACCAACCGCACAGCGACCGCCCGCTGGGCGGCAACCACTTCCGCCTGGAACACGAGCGCCCGCGCCAATCACTACGATTTGCCGGACCGGAATTGCAACCGTGGATGGCGGGGCTAACGGAATCTGGTTCAGTCCCGTTGCGGGTCAAGACGGGGGGTTCGTGATTCAGGGATGCGGCTTCGGGAATGCGCCCGGCGAAGTCTATTTGAGCGGAGTGCAGTTCGATCCTGCGCACGCACGGCTGATCGTCCAGCACGTTGGAGTTTCAAATTCTCCAGACCATGTCTATTTCCAGATTCCTGCGAATGGCTGGGGTGACCGGCAAATCATCGCGCAGATTGACCCAAATGCCGGCGGACTTTACGACACCAACAACGTCACGCTGAACGTAAAGACAGCAAGCGGCCAAGTTTACCAAGCGACAGGAATGAATTTTCTCGCCGCGCGCGCAGATCAATTGCTGAACTGGATCGTCCCGGCGCAGGCAGGGTACAGCGGGTTTGCTTCGCAGACATCGTCTGTATCAAGTCCGACTGCGACCATTAACCTGACCACGGTTATGGATTCCAGCGGGAACCAGATAGTGCCGACGGTCGAGTCACCGTCAGCAAGCACTATATTTTCTAACGAAACAGTTGACGTCATACGGGCAAAGCTCGGCGAATCGACACCTTCAAAAGTCATTTTTGGTGGGGGAACGGACACCTATCAGCTCAACCTCGCTCCGGGATTCCAATTAGACCCTCAACACGGAGTCGTGATGCGCCACACGCAAATCGACGTAGCTCAATGCCAAACGGCTTACCAGGGTGAATACAACACAAGCGGGAACTGGGCCATTAGCTACAGCTCCGAAAAATCATTTCAGGTTTCCTGGCAAGAACAAGCTTGCTGGCCCCAAGCCGGAACGCAGGGTGTGAGCCCGCTGGACTACGGCAGTGTCTCGGTATATGCGCTTGAAATCAGGATTCTAGGGCCGCGGGGGGCTACCCCGTGGGCAAGCGGCAAGGTGAACGGCTTGGCGGTCAAGCAGCTCCAGCCGGTACAGATACTGCACAAGAACTAGAAATTGCCGCAAACAAAAGATTTGCAGAGGAGGAAGGAATGAAGAGTGCGAATTTGAAATTGGCGGTGCTGTTGAGCGTTGCGGCGGGCGTTTGCGGCGGCGTGTACGCGCAGGCGCAGCAGGCGGCAAAGCCGCGATGGCAGATGCCGACGGTTACGCTGGTGCAGGATGCAGGTTCGCAGGAATTCCGCGAGAAAAGACGCAGTTGGCCGAAACAAAAGCCAAGCCGCAATCGCTCGCGAGTCTCTCCGGCGATTCGGCCGTGTCGCAAGGCATACAGGCGGGAGTCAATGATGCGACATGGAGCGCCGCGTCACACATGAACAATGCCGTGGGCGGAACGGCCGTACAGCAGGGCGGCAGCATATTAGGCGGAATGCTCGGCTCCCGGAAGCCGACGGTGACATATGTATGGGGCGTGCCCGGGCCGGCTTCGGCGAATGTGCTGCAAACCACCACGCCAAAATTCTCGGTGAATTTCGCGAGCGCGCCGGGAGTGAATCCGAGTGACTTCGCTCCCGAAATTGTGCGGCTCACGCCGGCGCAGAACACATGCCGTCTGGTTGGCGCGACGCGCGGGAAAGAGGATGCGCGTTCGAACGATGCCGCGGACTGGGAGATTTATTCGGGATTCGTCGAGGATCGCGTCGCAGCGAACGTGCAGAAAACGACCGAGGGCCAGTATGAACTTACGCCGCAATCGCCGCTCTACCCGGGCGAATACGCCGTGGTTCTGAGGCCGCTCTCCAAGAATGAGAAATTTTCGGGCGGAGAAGTAGCGCGCGGGCAAGGCGCGGGAATGATGTTTGACACAGTGTGGACGTTCCAGGTTGGGGAGAACGCGCAGTAACGCGGCCGAGCTGAACCATTTCAATGAAGAGAACGGCAGCCCAGCCGAATTCGACAGGAGCCAGCGTGAGCGCGAATCTTGCAATGAAAACAGTGGCCGTGCTGGCGATGACCTGCTCGATGACGACAGCCTCGTTTGCGCGCAACGTGGGTTTGCGAACAGGCAAATACGCGTTCACGGTGACTTACGAAGTTCAGGGCGAAAGGCAGAACCAATCGCGGACGGCGATGCGATGCATTCGGCAAGGCGATCTGAACGATCCCGAGAATATTTTCACCGACCGGATCGCGGCGGCCGCGAAGCAAGAGGAATCGTGTTCGGTGCATGGACTGAAAAGCGCAGACGGAAAGATTTCGTACGACGCGGAGTGCTCGAACCGGACGGTGCATGTCGAAGGAAATTTAAGCGGCACGGAATTTTCGGTGGTGAGAACGGTGAAGCCAAGAGCGAGCCAAGGAGTGTCTCTGAAGTTCACGGTGAGGGGAAGAAGGACGGGAGACTGCGTAGCGCCGGGCGATACCGCGAGCGTTAGTAAGCAGTGAGGGCGCCAAGAAGCCTGCGGAGCAAAGGAGCGCCGATGCGACGACGCGAATTTTTTTTTGCGCGGCACGTAATGTGCCTTGCGATGGGAACAACGCTGGCCATGGCATCAGGATGCAATTTCGGATCGCAGAGCGCGGCTAAGGCAGGTTCCGGAACCGCTGTTCCCGTGACACAGACGAACAGATTCAGTCCGACCGGCGCGAGCGTCTGTCTGCAGCGAATGATTAAGAATCCGCCGGGGCCGTTCCATGTGTCGTTCGTCGAGAAATCGTCGGGGCAGGACGCCTCGACTGTTGATGCGGACGTCACGCCGGCCACCATTGACTATACGAAACATGACACTAGCGCCGGACAAACGTCCACCGACACCAAACATCTGGTGCGGGCGCAAGTCACGGAAATGGAAGTTGATTTTGACCTGATGAAGCCAGTGCCGTGGCACGGAGAACTGGTGGCGGCACAGGACGCCGCGAAATCCGCCGGCACGGAGAGCGTCAATGGCTACAACACGATCAGATACTCGATCGACACGGCAAACGAGCCAGCGGCGCGGAAGGCCGCGTTCCTTTCCCTGATGGCGGTGAAGGATTACAAGATTCTGGGATTCGCCTGGGTGACGAGCGACACGGGCTGCCTGGTGAAATACACAATTGATTTTGAACAGGATGAGGAAAACGGCAGCGTCAAGAAGACTCATTTCGAGGGCAACGTCACGAAACGGTAAGAGGGCGGGTAAACGGCTCAAATTGAGGATGGACTGAGGAACGAAAGGAGTTTGACATGGCAAATTGCGCGAAGTGTGGTGCAGCGATAGCAGACGACAGCGCGTTCTGCGGAGCGTGCGGGCAGTCGAGGGCGCAAGCAAGCGCGGCCGCGCCAGCAGGCGGCTCGGTTTCGACTGCTCCCGCGCTGGCCGTGGGCGGCAGCACAGCTTCGAGCGGAGCACCGGCCGGTACAGTCAGTGCGCCGGGACTGACGATGAATATGGCGGCAGCTTTGTCGTATGCGCTGGGAGCGATTACCGGAGTGCTGTTTCTAGTCCTGGAGCCATACAAAAACAATCGCTTTGTGCGCTTTCACGCGATTCAATCGATCATTCTCAACGTGGCAATCGTGGCGCTCGCGATTGTGTGGAACATCTTTGTGGGAATTTTGGTGAGCATCGGAGGATTCTGGGTACTTACAGTGGCTTTGCCGCTGGACTGGCTCTTTGGCCTGGGAATATTTGCGTTGTGGCTGTTCTTGATGTTTCAGGGATATAGCGAGCGCGAATATCGCATTCCGTGGGTTGGAGAGATTGCAGCGAAGCAAGTCAAGTAGATGGGGCTCCAATTGGGGCTCATTTTTCCCGGGGAGGCGACGATGCTACGCCCAAAACACAGGACCGCGAGTCTGCGGCTGGTTGTAACCCTGTTGGCAGCTCTGACGTGGCTGTCATCGTGCGCAAAAAAGAACTCACCAGGTCCATCGGGCGAGGCTTCCGGCGGCGCGCCGGTTGCGGGCACACCGGTGCAGTTCTACACGCCGCGCGACGCTGTGTACGAGGTGAAGTACACCCCCAACACGGTGCGAGTTGATTTGCCCACGGTTCAAAAGACCCTTCGAGCGGTGAGTCCCGACGGGAGCGCTTTGGTGTTTGATTCCTCTGATCCCCGCTTGCAGGGCTTGGCGCCGGGAAAGGTTCTTTTTCTGGAACATCTAGGAGCGCGACGCGTGCTCGATGTCGAAAAGCAAGGCTCGCAGGTCGGCCTCATAACGGATGCCGCTTCGCTTTCCGATTTCATCCAGGACGGCCACATAAAATTCACCGCGCCCATGAATATGCTCCCCGCTCATGCCGAGATTTTCCCCTCGCGTGATGCTGGCAGCCTCATGGAAAGACTGGGAGCCTTGCTGCTCGAGCCGCGTTTCGCGTATGCAGACACGCCAAACAAAGGGTCTGTGGGTCTCCACGCGCAGGGCAAGGTTGATGATTGGGAGTTTGAGGCGAGCGCAACCCGGAAGAGCGACGGCATCAATATGTCGCTTTCGGCCACTAAGGACCTGGGAGGCCTGAAAGCGAAAATCACTGCCTCAGGAGACGTCAGTCGAGTTTCGTCGTCATTCGACGCCAGTGTACAAGGCGGAAAGATGCAGAGCTTTCAGTACAACACTCCGCTGAAAGGGAGTCTGCACGTGACCTGGGCTGCTCTCACAATGGGCCAAACAATGGGAATTGGCGAATCGCGGCTCGCTCTACCGCCTCTGGCGAAAGATGTGATTGACGTTTATGGGCTTCCCTTTCTGTTCCAAATCAATGCGAATCTCATCTTCAAGCCGGGTTTCGGAACGCCGCACGATGCCGCGTCGGGCGGATTTGATTTGGATTATGACGGCGCAGGCGGGCTGATTGTCCAAGGTTCACAAAGTTCCACCAACGGAAACATGCAAGCCAACCCTTCCGTGCAAACCACAACCTCGGAATCTATGGCCGCTCACGGCATTGTACTGGCCGTGAACGCGCCGAAGATTTCCCTCTCGATCGGCACGGACAGCTTCAAAGAGGCAATCAATGAACTGCTGCCGCAGACCATCACATCCTGGTCTTGGTTCCAACGGCTACAGCAGAACCTGTTTTCGAAGAAGCTGTCTGCTCAGAAGGGCCCGGGCGACTTTTTCAAGATTAACGGAGGAGCGTACGTTCAACTGGTCGAGGAGTTCGACTATTCCGCTTCTGGCCCGTTAAGCCTTGTGTCTTGCAAAGTGACAGATTTCAATATGTACGCTCAGGCGGGAGCCGATGCCCAAGTGCTAGCGATCCAGGCTAAATCCCCGTCCGTGGAATGGTTCAAAAGTTCGAAAAGGTGGAGGAATCCCGACAACAACATTTGCGGGCCTAAATGAAATGAGGAGAACGAACGTGCCATATCGAAGACACTGCAAGGGCGTGATGATCGGCGTAATCTCCGCCGGGCTGGCGTTGATTTTCTCGGGCTGCAGTTCCAGCTCGAAACCGAACGGTGCTGATTCCGCAAGCGACAGCGGCTCAGGCATTCACCTGGACGTGGGCTGCATGATGGATCGCGTCGATAAAGCGTCGGAAGCTTTCCATTATTCCTATAAGTATGCGAGCACCTCCACCTGGGCCAACTATGAAGCGGATATCACGCCCGCCTCGATTGAAGGAACCACGAAAAGTCCAATGGGATCGAGTTCAGTCCACGCGGTCCACTCGGACTCGAACAGTTGGGATACCGGAGTGCTGGCGCTATCCAGCCTCACGTTCACAGCCCTAACGGGCAGGCTTGCTGGGCTCGATGGGACTTCCGCAATTGCCAGCCAGGGCGCGGAGCAGGTGAACGGATATAACGCCACTAAATATGCGATCGACACTGCGCGCGCGAATGCGTCGGACCAGCAAACGCTCGAAACACTTTTCGGCAAGGGCAGCTTCGATAAAGGCACCGTGTGGATGGGCCCGGACGGTTGCGCGGTGAAAGTCGTGTTGGATGAAGGATGGCCGATCGACAATCGCATCGAGAAGCGGCACTACGAAATTGCGAGGATCAAGAAGTGAGCACGGCTGGATGGCGCGCTCCTGTCGAGCAAAGAAACAGCGGAGGTTGTAATGTCCGATCGCTGTAAACAATGTGGTGCGGCGCTGGCGGAGCGCGATGCGTTTTGCATAAAGTGCGGAGCGCGGCGCGGGGACACGTCGGAACCGGACACGAGGCAGCGGTTTTGCACCCGGTGCGGGGCGGCTCTCAGCGGCGAAACCAAGTTCTGCACGAAGTGCGGAGCAGCGGCTGAGATCAGTTCCCGCTCAGCGGCGGAAAACGCACGCGATTTCTTGAAAGAGGCGATGGCAGGCGCATCGAGCAGCGCGACGGTTAAGACGACGCCACAGGCTACGCCTTCTCCGACTCCGGTGGCGAAATCAGTCGCAGGAATTCCGAAAGTCGCCATCCTTGGCGGCGCCGTTGCGGTCGTAGTGTTGGTACTTGTCGTGGGGATCGCCGGCTTCATCCACGCAGCGCATCGCGCACGGGAAAGGGCGCAAGAACAAGAAGGCGCGGAAAATATCGAGAAGAGTCTTAAGAATCTTGCCGCAGACTCAAAAGGTTCGCAGGCAAAAGGAACAGCGAGTCCATCGTCCGACGCTGACCTCCAGAAGAATTTGGCGGAAATGCAGGCGGCGGCGAACGCGCTGGGAGCAAAGTCCGACAACGCTGGAGCGAATAGCGGGCCCTCCAATTCAGGCACAGCGAACACAAATCCTGCGGCGCCGGCGAAACCGTCCGCTCCTT
>Ga0134126_10006601_pt1 | contig 14536 bp, 14 predicted proteins | sample KB31752_FD_96881 | JGI IMG/M metagenome (GOLD analysis project Ga0134126, IMG submission 96881) | Terrestrial soil microbial communities with excess Nitrogen fertilizer from Kellogg Biological Station, Michigan, USA - KB3-175-2 | ecosystem: Environmental > Terrestrial > Soil > Unclassified ... | reverse complement strand
TGGCTGGCCTGCGATTCCACCCCGACCAGTCCGTTTTACGGAAACTGCTACATGGAGTGGGACGACAACGGCGCTGCCAATCAGGTTTACATGAGTACTTCCTCGGATGGTGGCCTGACCTGGTCTGCGAAAATCGCAGTTTCGAACGCGTTGGGACTTGGAGGCGAGCCGCTGGTGCAACCGTCGGGAAACGTGATTGTGCCATTTCTAACAAACAGCTCTACGATTTCGTCCTATTCATCTTCGGATGGAGGTGCGAGTTGGAACGCGCCCGCTCAGATCGCAACGGTCACCGATCACGCCGTTGCCGGCGGACTTCGTAGCGACGCGCTTCCGACCGCGCAAATCGATGCGACGGGCAATGTGTATGTGATCTGGCAGGATTGCCGCTTTCGCACAGGTTGCAGCTCAAATGACCTGGTGATGAGCACCACTGCCGACGGCACAACTTGGACGCCGCCGGCACGAATTCCCATCGACGCGATCACGAGCACGGTGGACCACTTCATCCCCGGATTGGGCATTGATCCCAATACCAGCGGCGCATCCGCGCACCTGGCTGTGACTTATTATTACTATCCCGTGGCGAATTGCACGGCGACGACGTGTGCCTTGTATGCTGGTTTCATTTCCTCTCTGGATGGCGGGCAGACCTGGAGCAATCCCACGCCTCTCGCTGGCCCAATGTCGCTGAGTTGGTTGCCATCAACCTTCTCCGGACAGATGGTGGCCGATTACATCGGAACATCATTCGTGAACGGAAAGGCCTACGGGTTCTTTGCCGTAGCCAAAGCGAAATCAGGAACGGCCTTTGACCAGGCCATTTACACGACCCAAGCCGGTATGGACCTGCTCGCGGCACAAGGAAGGAACAGTTCCGCTGGAGAAAAGCCGATTTTCAGCGGAGCGAATAGTCGCATCAGGACAGCAGTTCCTTCGCGCACTTCGCGATAGTCGAAACATCAGCCAACTCAATGCCAGTTACGATGACTCAGCTTTTCAGAGACTTCTGGACTGCGGGGGATGCGTAGTCGAGGGAACCAGACACGGCCTAGCCGCGAAGCGGCGGAACGCAAATATCCCCGCACGTAAGTGCGGGGAAAGCGGGAGGAAAAGACCAAGTCCGCTTCAGCGGGCGGAACGATATTAGCTGATCGCCTTCTTGTCGAACTGCCGAAGCCCAACCACCAGCAGCACAACGTCAAAAAACAGCAATGCCGCGAGTGTTGCCAGCGTAGACAAATGCGGAAACTGCGGGACTAGTGTCCCACGCATTCCCTCACTGGCGTAGACGATCGGGTTAATCAAAACCGCTTTTTGCAGGATCGGGAACTTGTCTAGTGCGCTCCACGGATAATACGTACACCCGAAGAAGATCATTGGCGTGAGCAGCATGCTGAACATCAACCCGATATGCTGCTGATTCATGCTGCAGCCGAGCGCCAATCCTCCGCATGCGGAAAATGCCGAGACCAGCAGAACGATGGCAATGAACTCCACCGGCGACTGAACGCTTAGGCCTACCCCGCGTCCCAAAACCAGCCACGCAAGTGGAATGACCACCAATCCCGCCACGGCGGCCTGAATCATCCCCGCGAGCACTTTCTCGATGGCGATCCAGCGGATGTCGATGGGCGCGAGCAGGCGATCTTCAATTTCTCGCGTCCACTGGAATTCGGCGATCAGCGGCATTGCGACCGCCCAGATTCCGGTGAACACCATGCTGATTGCGATAATTCCGGGCAACAGTAGGCTTTTATATTGCGGCGGCATGTAGCCGCTGCCCACCATCACCCGCCCAAAGATGAACACGAACAGCAGCGGCTGCAGGAACGTCTGAAAGAAGAGTTGAATCGCATTCCGCCGAGCCACGTGTGCGTCGCGCGCCAGCATGGCGCCAAAAGCTTTCCAGTTCAATCGCGCAAGCTCCTTCCGGTGTGATGGAGAAACAGGTTTTCCAGGCTCGGCTCGGAGATGTGGACGTCAGAAAGCTCTCCTCCGGCCGATACAGCAACTGCGGCGATCTCGGGAATCAACGATCCACCGCGATCGGCGTACACGTCAGTGCCCGTTCCATCATTGGAACGTACCTCGCGCACTCCCGCGAGAGACTGTAAACGCTGCAACAACTCTGGCGTCTGATTTCCAAAGCGAAGGCGCAAAAGGTAGCCGCCCGGAATCGACGCCTTTAGTTGGTGAGGCGTGTCGAGCGCGATGATCTTGCCATGATCAACAATCGCGAGACGATGACACAGCGCATCGGCTTCTTCCATGTAGTGCGTAGTCAGCAGAATGGTTTTGCCCTCGCGATTGTAGTCGCGAATGATGTCCCACAGCAGAATACGCGTTTGCGGATCGAGACCCGCGCTGGGTTCGTCCAGAAATAGAACCTTCGGATCGTGCATCATGGCGCGAGCAATCGAAAGCCTCTGCATCATGCCGCCGGAGAAACCGCGCACCATCTGATTGGCACGGTCAGTCAGCTTGAATTTCTCCAGTAGGGAATCGGCGCGCTCGTTGCGTTCTTTCGATCCCATCCCGAAATAGGCTGCGTGGAAAATCAGGATTTCCCTGGCGGTGAGCGAGAAGTCGTGATTGGGCCGCTGCGGCACCACTCCAATCAAATGCTTAACTTCCGCCTGCTCTTTCCAGACGTCGTGCGGGCCGATCCACGCCTGTCCGCTGGTGGGACGAACGCGAGTGGTGAGGACACCCACCGTAGTCGATTTGCCCGCACCATTTGGGCCGAGCAGGCCAAAAATTTCCCCGGGCTGAATTTCAAGCGACAACCCGTCCAGCGCGGTGATTTGCGGCTTGGGCTGCTTCGATCCTTTAGCAGAGCCGCGAGCGACAAATCCGCCCGCCGCCATGGGTGGGGCAGAGCTGTAAATCTTGCGAAGGTCTTGTGTACGAACGCCAACGGCCATTGTGGTCCTACGAAGTCTGAAGATGTGAAGGAGTGAGTTGGAAGTATAACTGATCTTTGCTTCGATGATCGAGGTGTGAGCTACGTTAGAAAGTCAGGTTGCCGTCAAACGGCTAAAACTCTTCACCACAGAGGACCACAAAGGAAAACATAGAGGAAAACCACGCGGAAGTGATACTTGGAGCCAGGCGACTCCAGCTTCGGTGGATAGGCCGCTGGTCAAGCACAGACCGGCACTAGGCTGGCCAATTAACTATCTGCCGCTATGTCGATTTCCTCTGTGGCGTTCCTCGGTGTACCTCTCTGTCCTCTGTGGTGAGGGTTTTGCTTTCCGTCACACCCGCTTGAGTTCGCGCACGGTGCGTTCGTTCACGACGTTGCCGGTGTTTAGCGTTGAGGCGGGTTCGAACAGCATGACCCAGCATTCCTCGTCAGCGACAGGCTTGTGTTCGACTCCACGGGGCACCACAATGAACTCGCCCTCGCCGATCGTGACGGCTCTGTCCTGAAACTCCATGCGGAACTGTCCCTTCACCACGAAGAACATCTCGTCTTCATTATCGTGATGATGCCAGACGAACTCGCCCTGGAATTTCACCAGCTTGACCAGCTGTCCATTGAGTTCGCCGGCAATATGTGGCTGCCAATGTTCGTGGATTTCAGAAAACTTGGAGGAGAGGTTTACCTCTGTAGGCATAATCCCTAGATGAACCATCGAGGAACAAAGTCGCACGACTTTAGCGCCCCGGTACTAGCGGCGAATTCAAGTCTCCCGTAGAAGCCGGAAAGTCGGATTAGATTGGCCCGCGATATCGCCGCACCCGCACAGTGACAAAGAGAAGTACCGCCGCAACGATCAATCCGGTCCACAGTCCCGGCGTGCTGAAGAAATGGTGCGGGATGAGCGTGGCCATCGTGTGCTGAGGGATGGTCGCACCACTCACGTGCTGATGGTGCTCCGGAGCCATCGCGCCATTTGGCCCCAGGGCTCGGTACTTCAGCAGATCGAGGAAATACGAGGTGCCGAGCGTGATTTTCTCCAATCCGCAAATTACAAAAGGAGGTAAGAATGCCCACAGAAATGGCAAGCGCGGCGCCCATGCCGAAACCAGCAACAGCCAGGCGTAAAGGGGCGCGTACCAGAAGCCGTGAATCGTCAGCAGGTGATAGAAGAGCGCGGCGGAATCGAGGAGAAACGGTGTGACGTTCCAGACAATTCCGATGTTGGCGCCGCTGCCCACGAGTATCACGCTGCCCAGAAGTAACATGGCGAGCTGGGTCACAAGAGTAATACCGAAACTGATCACCGGCACTATGACGATAGGAACCGCAAATTTGGACAGAACGGTGATGAAGTCGGAAATCGGCAGCGACTTCCAAAACAGAATACTGCGATCGCGGCGCTCTCCATAAAGCGCATCGATGGCGTAGAAGATTCCGACAAAGAAAGCGACGCCCATAATCAAGGCTGCCGCAAGGTCGAACCGCGTTGTCAGTGCCTGGTGGAGTTGCGCGGTATCGAGCTGCGACGAAGAGACTTGGTGGCGCAAGCGGACCACACTGACGATGAAACCAAGAACAAATACCGCTGCTGCAATTACCGGAGCGATGTAGAGCGAGCGGTTTTCCCACAGCTCGCGTCGTATCGACCAGTAGAATGCCCGCAGAGCTGGAGAGATGCCATCCCATCGGGCGAACGATCCGGGCATAGTTGTTGTTTGAGTGCTCATCGTGCTGCTCCTTGTGCGATCCCAGCGTGATTGCTCATTACGGCAATGAACAGGTCAGAGATGCTGGGAGTGTGTACTTCGCCAAGTTGCACCAGCTGGCCGCGTTCCACTCGATCGAACGTCAACACGCTGCGCCCGAACACCTGCCGCTCATAAATGGGTTTCAGCGCCCGCGCTGCGGCGATCTGCTCAGGGCGAACTGTCACTTCGGCATAGCGTGATTCGAACTCTTCCATCGTGGAGTTCAGCACAATACGTCCGCGATCAATGAACATGAGATCGGTAAGGATGTGCTGGAGTTCCTCCACCTGATGCGTGGTCACGAGAATCGTGCGATTGCGGTCGAGATAGTCACTGAGCAGGGAATCGTAAAACTGCTTGCGGAACAGAATGTCGAGACCAAGGGTCGGTTCATCGAGCACCAGTAGTTTCACATCAATGGCCATGACCAGCGCGAGGTGGAGTTGGGCCACCATGCCCTTCGACAAGTGCTTTACTCTGCGGTTCAGCCCGATGCTGGTCTTGCCGAGGAGGGCCTCAGCTTTGACGCGATCGAATCGAGGATGAATGCCGGCGACATAGTCGAGCGCTTGTGAAACCTTGATCCATCGCGGTAGCACGGCGACGTCGGCAATAAAGCAAACGTCGCGCATCAGCTGGTCGCGCTCGGTCCACGGATCGCGCCCGAGCACTCGCAGTTCGCCTTGATATGAGGTCAGGCCGAGGATCGCGTTCAGTGCGGTGGTCTTGCCCGCGCCGTTGGGGCCGATGATGCCCAGAATTCGTCCGTCTTCCACGCGCAAATCAATTCCGTCCAATGCAACGGTTGTCCCGAAGGCCTTGCGCAGGCCACGTGCTTCTATGCAGGCCATAGGTTCAGCGGTCCTCCTTCTTCGGCGGTTTGGAGTTACCAGTACCGTTGAGGAGGTCTTCCGCTTTCAGGCCGAGCCGCTGAATAGTGGCTTGCACCCGCGGCCACTCTTCCGAGAGAAACTTCTGACGTTCACCTTTCAGCAGCAGGGTTCGCGCGCCGTCCTTGACGTACATACCGAGACCTCTCTTTTTCTCCACGAGCTCTTCGTCGACCAGTTCCTGATAGCCCTTCAGGACCGTAAGCGGGTTCAGCCGATAGTCCGCGGCGACGGTACGCACCGAGGGCAGCGGATCGCCTTCCTTCAGCACCCCGTCGAGGATCATCGCCACTACCCGATCGCGTAGCTGACGGTAGATCGGCTGATTGTCATTCCACTCACGGTCCATTGTGGTCACTCGCCTTAGTTCAGTCGGTTCTTACGCGCCCTTGTTAAGTGCATAGAAAAGCACCGTCACAATCATGTAGAACACGGCCGCGGTGACATCGATACCCACCCCTAACCTGCCACCAACGAAGAGGAAGAATCCTCCCATCAGGAACGTGATCAGGTAGAAGCCGACGACCACTGTGGCCTTCGCTCCTGAGGGTGCATCCGCAAGCCGTTTTGTCGCCAAACTTGTGCTCATAATCGTTTCCTCCTCTCCATCGTCCACCGATGATGCCTACTGTTACTGGGCCCGCACCAGGTCCATCCGCGCATGCACGGGTTTGTCGCCAGGCATCAGGAACGTCCAATCCTCGGTGTGATGATTGGCATCCACCACGGTGAATACGGCGTGCTGCATGTGCCCGTACTTGGTGTTGCCAGAGATGTCGAGGAAATCGAATTCTACCGTCTTTCCGTCCGGCGACGTTCTGGCCACCATGCGCGGACGGTTCCCGGCATCGCAATAGTGCACAAGCGTGAGGTGATCGTTGTCCAGGTAAAACATCGTGAGCGGGTGATCATTCTTGGTTGGATCGTCTGACTTTCCTGCTTCCTTCATCTCGTGGACCAGGGCGTTGCCGCGCGAGGTCACGCGCATGGAAACTTCCATGCTGGTCTCGCCCATACCTTTCATTGGCGGGTTGACGGTGACCTGCCCCTTCCAGGTGCCGGCAAGGGTTTTTAATTCGCTGAATGACTTTTGCGCTTCCGAGGGCGCGGGTTGAGGGGTTGACATGGGCTGCATGTCGTTCTGCGCGTATACGAACGTGCCGAGCGACAGCAGAAATGCGAGCAATAAATTGCGCAGCTTCATATTTAGATCTCCTTGGGCTGGTTCCTTGGTCGGCGTTTCGCACCGGCCTAGAAAGGATCTCAGTGACACTGTTATACATAACTATAACACTATATCAATGTCAAGTATTTTCTTAGCTCTTGCTGAGCCCCGAAGCGGTATGGGCACTGGATTGTGTCGGTTAGGCGCGATCAGCTGCGGGAAAAGTTGATGGTGTTTCGAGCCATCCATGGGGTGCTAAACTTAGCCCGATGAACATTGATATTCGTGATCCAGAACTTGAGGCTCGCTTGCAGAAGCAGGTCGAGGCGACTGGTTCGGGCAGCATCGAGGAAGCTCTGTTGCGATTGCTCGACACGCAGGAAGAGCAGGACAGATGGCTGGCGGAGAACCGCGCGACCATCGATGTGAAGATTCGGCGTGGACTTGATCAACTTAATCGGGGAGAGGGAATCCCCGAGGATCAACTGGACAGCTACCTCGCGCGCTTCAAAGCCAAGACGGAATGAGCCGCTACATACTTGCACCCCAGGCGGCGCAAGACCTGATCCACATCTGGCGATACATTAAAGAGCAAAGCAGCCTCACAATTGCGGACCATGTTGAACGCACAATTCGCGAGAGAATGGGTTTCCTCGCAAGCCATCCTGGCGCTGGACACTGGCGGAGAGATCTGACATCGCACAATGTGAGGTTCTTCTCGGTGTACTCCTACTTGATCGTCTATAACCCCGATACGAAGCCACTGCAAATAGTTTCAATTCTGCACGGGCGTCGCGATGTGGAAAAGATCCTGAAGGGCAGGCCCTAAAAACAAAAGCCGCCAGCTTTCGCCGGCGGCTTTGAGCTAAGAGCTAAAGGCTAATAGCTAACAGCTAGTTGTTCTCGTACAGTAGCACGCCTTCGTCCTCTTTCGAGTCCACGGGGCGGTAGAACAGTTTGTTGCCTTCGAGGAAGACCTCGATGAACGCCGGCCGCATGGTGATGGTGCCCTGGATCAGCGCCTCTGACAGCGGGTCCTCGATGTACTTCTGCAAGGCCCGGCGCAACGGGCGAGCGCCGTAGCTGCGGTCGGTGAGCGTCTGGTTCAGGATCCACTTCTTGGCCTCGTCGGCCACCGTGACAGTGATCGACTTCTGCGCCAGGTTCGTGTTGAGCTGCGTAACCATCAACTCCAGAATCTGGATCAGGTCGGCTTCGTTCAGCGCGTTGAACAGGATGACCTCGTCAAGACGGTTCAGGAACTCGGGGTTGAACGTGCGCTTCACTTCGTTCTTCACCAGTTCTTCAACCTTGTCTGAGATCGCATCTTCCTTCGTCGACTGGAAGCCGAGCCCCTCGCGTTTCTGCAGGTGCCGCGCTCCAATGTTCGACGTCATGATGATGATCGTGTTCTTGAAGTCGACGGTGTTGCCGAGGCCGTCGGTCAACTGGCCGTCTTCAAACACCTGCAACAGGATGTTGAACACATCTGGGTGCGCCTTCTCGATTTCGTCGAGCAGGACGACTGAGTACGGCGCGCGCTTCACGCGCTCGGTGAGTTGGCCGCCCTCTTCGTAGCCCACGTATCCCGGAGGCGAGCCAATCAGCTTTGAGACCGAGTGCTTTTCCATGAACTCGGACATATCGAAGCGGATCAGCGATTTCTCGCTGCCGAACATGAACTGCGCCAATGTCCGTGCGACTTCGGTTTTGCCGACGCCGGTCGGTCCGAGGAACAGGAATGAGCCGATCGGCCGGTTCGGGCTCTTCAATCCGGCGCGACTGCGTCGGATGGCACGAGCCAACGCACTGATCGATTTGTCTTGCGAGATAATGCGCTTGTGCAGTTCTTCTTCGATGCGCAGCAGCTTCTGCGTTTCTTCTTCTTTGATCGAAGTGATCGGCACACCGGTCCAGCGCGAAACCACATCTTCAATGTCTTCGCGATTCACGACGCCCGTCGCCGACTCGTCGAGGTGATACTTCTCGCGCAAAATGCGCAGGTTCTCGCGTTCCTTGCGCTCCTCGTCGGAATAGAAGCGGGCCTTTTCGAACTCGTGGTTCGCAACCGCATTCTCCATGCGGTGCACGATGAACTTCAGCCGCTTCTGGACTTCGGTGATCTCCTCGGGCAAGGAAGTCTGGCGCAGCTTTACGCGCGCACCGGCTTCGTCAACCAGGTCGATAGCTTTGTCCGGAAGGAAGCGGTCCGGGATGTACCGGTTCGAATGTGACACCGCGAAGTTGATGGCCTCGTCGGTATAAGTGACGGCGTGAAATTTTTCGTATCGGTCCTTAATGCCAAACAGAATCTTGGTGGCATCCGACTCGTTCGGAGGTGGAACCTTGACGGCCTGGAAACGGCGCTCGAGCGAACGATCTTTCTCGATTGATTTCCGATATTCACCAGGAGTGGTGGCGCCAATGCACTGTATCTCGCCGCGTGAAAGCGCCGGCTTCAGGATGTTGGCGGCGTCGAGCGATCCTTCCGCGGAGCCCGCGCCCACCAGCGTGTGCAGCTCATCAATGAAGATGATGCAGTTCTGCGACTCCATCAATTCCTTCATGATGGTCTTCAGTCGCTCTTCGAACTGGCCGCGATACTTAGTTCCGGCAACGATCAGAGAAAGGTCAAGAGCCAGAATTCGCTTGTCGGCCAAGAATGACGGAACTTCGCCATCAGCAATGCGCTGTGCCAAGCCTTCAACGATGGCGGTCTTGCCAACGCCCGGCTCGCCGATCAAAACAGGATTGTTCTTGGTGCGGCGGCAGAGAATCTGCACGACGCGCTCGAGTTCGTTCTCGCGTCCAACCAGCGGATCAAGCTGGCTGTCCATCGCCGACTGGGTTAAGTCGCGTGAAAATTCGCTGAGCAGGGAAGACTCGCGCTGCCGCTGCGGCTGCGCCTTTTCCTGGCTGCTGCGGGCAAGCTCTTCGCGAATCGTCGAGAGCCTCAGGCCGCGCTCATGCAGGATTTCTGCCGCAAAGCACTTTTCTTCTCTTAGCAGTCCTAGCAGCAGGTGCTCGGTTCCAATGTGTTTGTGGGAAAGCCTCTCAGCTTCTTCCGCAGCATAAGCGAGTACTCGCTTGCATTCGTTGCTGAGTGGCAGATCAACCGAGGTCGAAACTTTCTCGCGGATCGTGGTGTGGCCTTCGATCTGTTTGCGGATCGATTCTACGGAGGCGTGCGAACGCAGAAAGCGATTGGTCAGGGCTTTGTCTTCGCGCAACAGTCCTAGCAGCAGATGTTCAGTCTCTATATAAGGAGAGCCGAACTGGCTGGCTTCATAACGCGCGAAGAAGATGACGCGCCTTGCTTTTTCCGTGTAACGCTCAAACATATCAGCCCCCGAATCCCACCAGAACGGAAGGCCACCGCCCTGCGCTCCGGTACCTCATACCACGTTGTCCCTGAGCTCCCGATCCCTACATTATCGGGAGTCATCCTTCTTTCCGCCACATGCCCCTGATTACTAAGGGCACCATACACCGATTATCGCAATTCCTCTTGTGATTAGAAACACCAACCTTCGTGTTTTACCTCGGTACCACTTTGGCAACCTGCCTAATCCGCCAGTGCCTCCGGTCTCACTTCTTCTGCCACCCCATTCTCGATTTTGAGTACGCGATGGCATCGCCGCGCAAAACTCATGTTGTGGGTGGCAATCAGCGAGGAGAGTTGCTGCTCTTCGTGCAATCGCGAAATCAACTCGAACACCGTTTCTGAGGTCCGACTATCCAGATCGCCGGTTGGCTCGTCCGCCAATAGGATCTCAGGTTTCGTGATCAAGGCCCGCGCCAACGCTGCCCTTTGTTGCTCGCCGCCGGAAAGTTCTCCCGCTCGGTGCGAGGCACGCGGACGCAGCCCCACTTTCTCCAGCCAGCTAAGAGCTTCGTGTTCTGCTTCGGACTTCGCGACCCCTCGCATCAGGAGCGGCATTGCCACGTTCTCCACCGCCGTAAACTCCGGCAACAAGTAGTGGAACTGCCAAACATACCCGATCTTCCGGTTGCGGAAATCGGCCGCCTGATCATCTGAAAGCGAATTCAGGCTTTGTTCGCCGAAGTAGACGCTCCCGGCAGAAGGCCGTTCCAGCGCTCCCAGGATGTGCAGCAAAGTACTCTTCCCGGCGCCGGACTGGCCTACGATCGCCAGCATCTCGCCCCGGCCGACCGCAAACGACAGATTCTCAAAGAGCACCAGTTCAGTCGCGCCAGACCGAAAGGCCTTCCTAAGCCCTTCAATTCGTAGCGCCTGTTGTCTTAGATGCAACTAGTATGCTCCTCGTCTCAAAAGGTCACAGGGCGGGGCGGGATACTCGGCCAAACTGATGCAGATATTAAATCACGTAGGCCCACCGGTGTTGTCAATCGAATCAATAACAAGCTACCCCGTTTCCACTTTGGGCAATGCTAGCGCTCACCATGCATGGAACCAACGCCTTGCTGCACAACTCCCGGTGCAATGCTAGACTATGCGGACGCCGCATCCTTCGTCGAAGGAACTGCACCCTTTTGTCTATGAACGGATCCAGCCAGCGCGGCCCAGCTACCATCCTTCTCGCCGAAGATGAACCCCTGCTTCGGGAACTTGGCGAAACCATCCTCAGGCACGCGGGATATACCGTGATCAGCGTACACCGGCGCGAGGAACTTGACTCGTTGCTGAAGTCGCACACGAATGACATCGACGTTCTACTCACCGACGTGGTCATGCCGGAAATTAGCGGGCAAGAACTCGCGAAGCAAGTGCGGTCAAGATGGCCGGCTGTGAGGATCATCTACACATCCGGATATCCAAGCGATGAGCTCAAGGATATGCATCGTGGCGCCAGCTTTTTGCAGAAGCCGTTCACACCCGCGGAACTGATGCAGAAAATTCGCGAGGTTCTTGGGAATTCCTGAAGGCTCCTCTCAGCAGTTCGCCTGTGCTAGATTCTCTTTCTGATGGACACAGCGCCCAAACCCGAAAATCTCTACTGCCCCAAGTGCGCGACGGAAGTCTCCGACCCTCTCACCTGCGGAGATTGCGGCGCCGTGATCTGCCGCCGATGCGGAACGCCCCTCGAAACGGCAGACGAACTAGGCATGGGATAACCTTCCCAACTTTCCCGCTCTTCAAACACAACCCCAGCCCGCACCGCGGGCGGAATTTGAGTAGCCCAGCGCGTAAGCGCTGGGTAAGTGAAACCAACGAGCGAGTCCCCGGGGGAGGGCACTCATTGCCGGCGCTGTGAGCGGCTGCGACAAGGACTCTGGCCGGATTACTGGAGTGCGAGGGCCTGGTGCAGCGGCAAATTTGCCGACGATCCGCCCACCAGGATTGTGTACTCTCCCGCCGATTTCTTCCATGCGTGTTGCTGAGGATCAAAGGCCGAGAGGAACAGAGGTTCGATCTGTACGCTGACGTCCTTACTCTCACCTGCCTTCAGCTCGACTCTTTCCCATCCCACAAGGCGCTTAGGCGGTTCCCCGCTACTCGAAGGCAAGCCCGCGTATACCTCAGCAATCTCCGTCCCTGCGCGATTACCAGTGTTTTTCACGGTGAAGGTGACCGACAGCTTCTCGGCCGGCGTGAGCTTCAAGTCCGAATACTTGAAGGTCGTGTACGACAGGCCGTATCCGAACGGGAAGAGCACTGGCTTCTTCTCGGCGTCATACCACTTGTAGCCAACCTTTAATCCCTCGTCGTACTTGGTTTGAAATGCAGGAATACCCTCGAGAGTTTGCCGCCAGGCATCGGGACCGTGCGGTTGAACGGCGGGGTCCGGCTTGTTAATTGTCGGATGTGGCAGATCGGCTTCGCTCTTCGGGAACGTAATCGGCAGCTTGCCGCTGGGATTCACATCGCCGAAGAGAATGTTCGCGAGCGCCTTGTGGCCGCTGCTGCCGCCGAACCAAGCTTCAAGGACCCCGCTTACCTGATCCAACCACGGCATGGTCACAGGATTTCCTGTCTCGAGCACGACCACTGTGTTCGGATTCGCCGCTGCCACCTTCGCGATCAAGTCGTTCTGATTTCCGGGCAAGGACATGTTGGGAGCATCGGCCCCTTCGATTTCTGCACGCCAGGCGAAAACCAAGGCAACATCGGCTCCCTTCGCAAGCGACGCAGCCGAATCTAGATCCGTACCAGGGTCGAACTCCACCTTCGCGTTGGGCGCTTTGGCCTGAATCGCTTTCAGCGGTGCTGTCGGGAACCACACTGGAACGCCCCAAGTGGTCGCACGTTTTCCAGCGGGCATGATGGCGTTTCCTCCGGGCGCATCAACTTGAGCCGAGCCGCCGCCGGAAACCATCCCGACATCCGCATGTCCGCCAATGATGGCAATGGACTTGATGCGTGATGCATCGAGCGGGAGTACATTCTTTTCGTTCTTCAGCAGCACCATGCCTTCTTCAGCAATGTGCTGGGCCGTGTCAAATCCCGCCATGACATCCACCACGCTCTTCTGCGGCGGATCGTCGATCACGCCGGTGGCGAACATGGTGCGCAAAATGCGGTGCACGTGATCATCCACCTGCGACATGGGAACCTTGCCGGACTGAACCGCCTCTTTCAGGCGCGCTCCGTAGAAATACTCATTCGGTTCCTCGTGATCCATCCCTGCGGCGGAAGCTTTCTCAATGCTGTGCGCGGCTCCCCAATCAGAAAGAACGAATCCGGGGAACTTCCATGCCTGCTTGAGCACATCAGTGAGCAAGTATTTGTTGTCGCAGGCGTACTCGCTGTTTACGCGGTTGTAGGAGCACATCACACCGGCGGGATCGCCGTCACGAATACCGATCTCAAATGCCAGCAGATCGGTCTCTCTCATAGAGCGCTCGTCGATATTGACGTTGACCGAATTGCGACCGCTTTCCTGATTGTTGAGCGCGTAATGCTTAATATCGCCGAGCACGTGCTGATCCTGGGTGCCGCGAATCAGTTGTCCCACAAGGCTTCCGGCCAGAATCGGATCCTCACCGAGATACTCGAAGTTCCGCCCGTTGCGCGGCTCGCGTGTGAGGTTCACACCGCCGCCGAGCGACATGTTGAAGCCCTGCGCGCGCAGTTCGCGGCCAATGAGAGCACCGTATTCATAAGCGCCTTTTAGGTCCCAAGTAGCGGCTGCGGCGAGATTGCACGGCAGCGCGGTGGAGTAGCGGCCATTCTGGCCGCTGGATCGCACGCCATAAGCCGCGTCCGACATCTGGATTCCGGGAATGCCTAGGCGCTCAATGCCGACAACGTAACCGGCGCCCCCGTTTGAGCCGGATGACAGAGGACTCATCGGACCGAGTCCGTGGTGTCCCGTCCCGTGCAGGAGGGTAATCTTTTCGTCGAGTGTCATTTGCTTCAATACCAGCGTCGCCCGCTCATCCGGCGACAAAGTAGTGTTCGACCATGGAAATGTTTGCTTGGGAGCCGGTTGAGGAAAAAGTTGGAAAGCGACGAACAGGCAAATCAAGACGAGGTAGGCGCGCACTGCACGGGCAAATAAGTGCATTCAATTTCCCCTAAGAGGTGTGACCGCGTGGAACTGAATTCCACATCTTACCCGGTCTTATCAAAATCGTGTTAACCACGGGTGAGCAATGAAACGTTTTTCCGCAGCACTCACTATTTCCTACAGCACCTACCGTATGGAGTTTAACGGCAGCAATGCTCCACAATTGAGGTGCTTTCATCTGTAAGTTTGGAGGAAGTGGCAGTGTCCGGAGAAAGTTCCAGCATTCAGAAGAGCATTTTGCATGGTTGGGTGGACGCGGGCGTTTGGCTCGATTTCATCCTGGTCGGGATGGTTGTAGGCTCGGCGGTCGG
>Ga0134126_10006599_pt1 | contig 14540 bp, 13 predicted proteins | sample KB31752_FD_96881 | JGI IMG/M metagenome (GOLD analysis project Ga0134126, IMG submission 96881) | Terrestrial soil microbial communities with excess Nitrogen fertilizer from Kellogg Biological Station, Michigan, USA - KB3-175-2 | ecosystem: Environmental > Terrestrial > Soil > Unclassified ... | reverse complement strand
TTGCTGATCGCCGTGCTGGTCAGAATCACGCCAGAGGCCGGATTCGTAAGCGACGAAAGTCCCGCGGTCACAAAATCTGTGGTTCCGGCCCACAGCGTGGTTGTTGTTGGCGTGTTCAAAACAGTTACGTTTTGCGCGTGTGCGGAAGCCGCAAACGCAAAGATAAGAGCCAGACAGATCAGGACAATCTGCACTGAGAAACGCAGTTCCTGGTTGGCCAGCTCGTAGTGCGCTGTTCGAGAGTCACTTCTCATTCCAATTCTTCCTTCTGTCCGGCCGGCTGCCATCTCTGGTCCGGCCAGGACTCATGATTTCCCCGGAAGCGCGGAAGAGCGGGTTGCAGATCCCTCCGCGAACATCATGGGAGCTGATTGTGGAATTGCATGCTTGCCGCTCCGCAGAGACACGTTTAGTTCTGCGCGATGCGGCAGGCACGGAACGATTGCGCCTGAGGAGCAATCGTTCGCTGACTCTCAAATGCATGCCAGTTGCCATGCTATTTGCAGATTGCCAAGGATTGGTGATCGCACCAGCCGACCGCGGCTCCGGCTTTGTTTTGTGTCGCTTACGCGATGGGGAGCGGTTGTGAGGGTGCCCGCTGCAGAGCGCCCAAACGCCCGCTCTGGAACGGCGCTTCCACGAGCTGAGTGGAAGTCGTTTTCTACCAGCAATGATGAGCGACGCGGGATAGGGCTCAAACGACCGCAGATCCAGGCCGGGTTAGTCTAGCCTGTGATGTTGGCGATAAAGACCATCGACGGGAAAGCCGCGCTTCCATTGCAACTGGACGCGCGGCTCGGAGGGTGTAGGTGATGCGAGATCGCGGCTGGTTTCTAGCCGTGCGCGCTACGCAGGCCGTGACCGCTCACGCCCGGAGGGAAAATCCGATACTGCTTCATCTTGTAGAGCAATGCCTTGTAGCTGATCTTTAGTTGCAAGGCAGCCATTTTGCAGTTCCACTTCGTGGTAACCAGCGCGCGCTCAATGATCCTCGGCTCCGCCTTTTCCTTCAACTCCTGGAGAATGGCCTTGAGCGATACCTCAGAGCTTGCGTTATCGGTATACTCATTCAGCTCCGGAACGAAACTGGAACTGAGCCCCTTCTGTTCGAGTTCTGCAATGGCAAGTTCTTCATCCTGCAGTACAAGGAATCTTTTTACAAAATTTCCCAGTTCGCGCAGATTGCCCGGCCACGAATGCCGCAGGCATGCACGCACCAGGATGGGAGAGCATTCCGGGACGGCACACCCATATTTGTCTGAAAACTGCTGGATGAAGTGATTCAGTAACAGAGGAATTTCGTCGCGGCGCTCGCGCAAGGGAGGCACGTTGATGGTGAATGCGTTCAGCCGATAATAAAGGTCCTGCCGAAACGTTTTGCTGCCAATCGCTTCATCGACGTTGATGTTCGTTGCTGCGACGACACGGAAGTCTGAAGCCGTGGTGGTGCGTCCGCCAAGCCGGGTGAACCGTCCGTCCTGCAGAACGTGGAGCAGTTTGGCTTGCAGCAGGGGGCTCATCTCCCCGATCTCATCCAGAAAGAGCGTGCCTTTGTCACAGAGCTCCAGGATTCCGGGTTTGGACCGCATCGCGCCTGTAAAAGCTCCCGGTTCATATCCAAAAAGCTCACTTTCAAGCAGGTCCAGAGGCATGGCGGCGCAGTTCACTTTCATCAGCGGCCGGGCGTGCCGGCGCGAAAGCCTGTGAACCAGGCGCGCAAGAACCTCCTTGCCAACGCCGCTTTCTCCCAGCAGGAGAACCGGAATATCTACTTTCGCAGCCTGCTCGATCTGCAACCGGATCGTGCGCATGGCAGCGCTGCAAGCTACAAAGAAAATGTCATTTTCCACCTGTTCACACGCGAGCGCCTCTTCCGCGCGGTCGCATTCTGTATCAGAGTAGTGTTGTTCTTCCTGAGGGAGCTTAATCACCTGGTAAACCTCGCATCTATTTTCAGAACCGGTTGCTGCTGGCTAATTCCGGCTGAGAGCCAATGTAGATAACATTCAGGCACGCGCTGGCGCCTGGACTTTCCCTACAGTTCCCATCCTTAGCCACCAGGATCGGATTGTGCCGAACGAGCGGTTGCGCGAGGTCTTCCCGAGCGGGAAAAACAAACCTGCATCGTTTTTGCAGGAGCTTCTTTGAACTTATTATTGCTCCTACAGGCACGCGTTCCGAGCCATTTTGCTGGCCCTCCGACTCTACGATACGCCGAAATGAAAGTAAATCGCGCGATGGCCGGAACCTGCTCAAGTAAGCAATTATTTCCACTTATATCATTGAAAAAAAATGATTTGCACTTTATCGCCGGAAACATACAGGTCTCTCTCCTGTTCCCTTAATCAATTAAGATTTCTAACAACAAGTTCAGATAACCTTCTACAAAACCGCCCCCAGACTGTACGTCTAAGTGGTTGGTTTTTTGCTTTGCGCATATGTTCATTTCTGGCCTGCACTTCCCGCGAAACGCCGCCGGTGTGCTGAAGGCTACCTTAATGTATGAATTTGCAAAAAAGGAGCCGGGCCATGAACCCGGCTCGCCATAAAGAACAAGTAAGGCACAATTTGTAAGGAGAATTTTTTCTCTAGTTCCCTCCTTTCAGCGAGCAACTCGTGTTCGCGTGCAGTTGATGATGTCGTACCAAAACTCTTCAAAGCGGGCTTCTGACGTTCACCCGCGCCATATCAGGGTGTGATCGTAACCCCTGAAGTGATCGATGCTCCGGCACTCGACCTGATCGTGACCAGGTTGGGCGCAGGCAGATTCGTAAACGTAATGGAGAAGCCGCCGGGAGAAAATGGGATCACCGGGCCCATCACACCGGTATAAGCCGATCCCGTTGCGGGATTAATGACCGGAGTTTCTCCGTTAGGACCTGCAAGAGTCACAGTAAGCGTTACTGCGGGTGAGAAATCACTGGCGGTAACAATCAACCGGCTCAGACTTTTGACGTAACGAACGTGATCGATCGTGATTCTATCCACACTGGGATTCACTGTTACCGCTACGGTGACCGGTGCGCTGGGCTGGATTCCTGCAATTGAACTCCTGGCAACCACCGTGAAGTTGAGCGTCTGGGGCTGCGCCAGCGGCGGCAGACTGGGCGCGACAAACGTCTGGATGGAGCCATCCGCCGCTGAAGATGACAGAGCCACTCCGGCAGGCGCGGTCCAGGTGTAGGTCAATGTGCCACCGTTAGGATCGACACCGCTCGCAGTCAGGATCACGCTGGAAGTGCCATCTCCGGGAACCGGGTTAGGTGTGGCACTGGCCGTGACTCCCGGGGGAGAGTTCGGTGCAGCCACTGCCACTGGCACCAGCAAAGTTGCGGTTGCGGGCGTGACCGTCCCAGATTGGCCCACCGTAAGCTGAAACGTGATGTTCAGCGGCGCGTCTACTGCCGGGGCAATGAACGTTGCGGTCGAACCTGTCGCATTGTTAATAGTCACAATTGGGTCACCGGGATTGACGATCTGCGTCCACTGAAAAGGTCCGGCCAGGGGGAAGCTACCCTGTGCACTCAGAGTTACCAGCGTGCCGCCGGTGATCGGATCGGCTGATGCAGTGAAGCCGGCAAGCGCTTGCGCGGAGTTTGGATTCGCCGGGTTGCAAGTCTGCGCCGGAGGCGCCGCGCCTTTATCAGGCCAGGGATTCAATTGGCCGATGATCTGACTTGCTTGCGGCTGGGCCACTTCCGCGCGTTTGGATCCAGCCTGGATCAACTGGCTATCAAATACAGAGGAAGGCGCCGGCCATGGGCCGATTCCGCTCACCAGGAAGGGAAAATCCCGGAAGTTGTACGAAGGAGGCGCATTGCCCGGCACCAGCGCCTCGGGGAAGATGAAATCCGGGTTCGGCAACTGGTAATAGCCATACACCAGACCATTGTTCTGCACGTTAATGCGTCCTCCACTCACCTGGACAGCGACGTTCTGCACGGGCGGAAGGAAGGTTCCGCCGTTGGGCCGGAAACGCCACCGGCCTCGCATGCCGACCAGCGGCAATCCCTGCTCAACCGGGAAGTTTGAAACCCAGGTGGGCAGCCGGAAGTTCAGATTGCCGCAAGCGTCAATATCAACGGCGGAAACATCCACATTGCGCAACGGATCCGTAGAGAAACCGTCCACTTCGGTTCGGCGCGCAGCTTCCTGAGGAAATGCCGGATCAGGCGTGCCGCCCGTACCCTGCAAGAGCACTTCAATGTCAACATATGCCGGGTCCGTGTTCGGGAAGGTGTACACACCCAGGTTCGCCACAATCTGGTTGGCGGAAACATAGGTGAGACCTGTTGCAGCATCCTGAAATTGCGTGCCCACGATGGAAACGAAATCGCCCACTTCGAATGGGACCTCGGTGTACGGGTCCTGCGGGAAAGGATTGTCCAGCGTTGGCCCGGAATCGGGAGCGTTCATCGTGAAATTGCTCAGCAGACTGCCAAGTGCATCTCGCGGGCGATTGATTTCCGGGCACTGTGGGTCATCCAACCCCTGCATGTAAGGATCGAATGTTCGGCTAGTTCCCGGTCCGGCAGGATAGGTTCCGGGCGCCATGCGGGGAATACACATGGGGTATCCGGTTTGCGACCGGATGGTGGTGTTGCTCTGGTCCGCGCTAAAGCGGATGTCAGGAGACTGCCCAACCGTATATCTGCCCTTGTTGAACAGATTGCCATGCATATCCTGCAACTGCAGTGCAGGGTCGTTGATTTGCACCCTGATGCCATTCACAGTCATGCTGCCATCTGCATAATTGATGTTTTCGATAAAGCCCTGCATACCGCCGCCAAACTGCTGCGAAACGTAGACGATCCCGGCAACGTAGGCGCCGTTCACGATTTGCCCCTGGACATGGGCTTGGAAGCTAAAACTGGGGTGGACCGTGTCAGAGAGCGCGAGGCCGGATTCGCCGCGAACCGGCGCTGCCAGCGTGCATGATCCTTTGCCATCGCACATTACGGCTCCGGGATTCCTTTCAAAAATCTCTTCCCATGTCTGATAGGTGTTGGGGAAAAACACAATGGTGTTGGCCGGAATTCGGATCACGTCATTGTTGACCTGCAGCCACCCGCCGGAAGTCTTGCATCCGGGCGGCGTTGCCGGAGGCGCAACAACTGCCGCGGCAACAGCCGCCCCTGGCGTGGTATTGAGCGCCGACGTCACCGGAGATAGATCACACATCTGATCCACCGACGCATATTGGATGAATCCCAAAGCATCAAATCCTGGAGCAACCGTCTGGCTTGCCGGAAGCAATGCAGGAGCGGGAGGAATCACGGGTTTGCGCAGGACTTGCGCTGAGAGAATGTGTCCTACGGTCAGCATGAGCAGCAGCGTGAGTGGCGGATGAATGAAAAATCTGTTGCGTTCCTGACCCGCGATCATTCTGTTCAAAACTCCTTCTGCATTTGCGTCGTTGCTTCTCATGCGCCCATTCCCGTGTGCCCGCTCTGGGTGTGACCTAGTTGGGGTGAACATTTTTCACCCCCAGCATGTTTTCGAGGAAGGTCGGCAGAGGCTTGCTTCCACTGGCGCCCACGGCCGGAATCTCCGTCAGTTGGTTTGTCGCCTGCCCGGCGTGATTCGGGTCTTGCTGGACGGGGTAACCGTTGGCATCGCCAGGATGACCGACAGGTGTGAATAGCTGGGGATGATCGAACGGCACCGACTGGTTCACGGTCCTGGGATCTGTTAAAGCATTGCGAAGGAAGTCCACCAGGTCCTGCTTCTCCTGCAGAGTCAAACCAAGCCCCAGCGGCTCGATATCGGGATCCATGATGGAGAGCTCGGAAACTGTATTGAAATCTCCTCCGCGGTTATAGAACTCCACAACCTGTTCCAGAGTGAGTTGGCCGCCGTTGTGAAAATAAGGAGCCGTGAGCGCCACATTGCGAAGCTGTGGCGTTTTGAAAAAGCCTGTGCGGGCAATGTCATCGCTGCAGTTGAGTGGTGCTTGCGTGATGCCGTCACCCGGCCGCCCGGGAATTATGACGGAGAGCGACGTATCCTTACAGGCGCGCTGCCGCATCTCTTCGCCCAGTGATAGAGGCAAGGCTGCCACCGGATCTGTCCCGCCCAGAGCTGAGTCTTCCGCACCTGGACGCACGCCGATGTGATAGAAGCCGGTATCGTAAACGCGCACGCCAAGGTCAGCCATGACCATGCGCTCCAGCGGCACCGGAGCAACTGTTCCAACAGCGGCATTCGAAAGTTCCGGACCGCCATGGCACACAACGCAGCGTCCCTTGGTCTGGAAGATGAGCAGACCGCGCAATTGCCCTTGCGTCATAGGCGTTGGGCCAACCGAATAGCTGATCCTGATGGGAACCGTGGAGACGGGCGGGTCCTCGAAATTCACGCTGATTTTGCCCGAGGCATAGTCGATGCTGCCGTCCACACCGCTGCCGGTAAAACGACCAAAGCCATCATCAAATGCAAAGATGTCCTGGTCACTCATATCAAAATTCGGGTTGAGGCTGATGACGGAAACCGTGTAAGGAGTGATGCCGGGCTGCAGTTGAACCGTGTAAGAGTTGCTGCGGTTCTCACCTGTCAATGTGTAGGATTGCTGCTGCTCCAGATATTTGTCGAGCGGCGTCTGGTCCGCAATGAGAGTGCTTTCATACTGCTGGATCGCAACTCCCCAGAACAGAGAGAAGTTGTACTCCATCTGCGTGTATTCCTGCGTGTTCGCGGGGCATGCCTGGTTCCTGGCTGGATCCGCCATTGTCGCTGCGCTGCCGTCCGCGGTTACGCAGACATGCTGGGAGAACTTCCACCAGTCTGGCTGAAAGGCTTTTTCAATCAGGGCAGCGTAGGAAGTGTGAAGGCCCGGTTCAGGGAAATTGGAGAATTGCCCAAGAAGACTGTCCGTGGGATCAACCAGTTGCTTGGCCAATGGCGGGCGGGCTAGCAGTTTCTTTCCTACCTGCCGGAAATCGCGGGCGTCGGCCGACATCTCCACATTGCTGAGGATCGGACCCAGTGACTGAGAGCACAATGCTGAATTTTCCATTGCAACAAACGCCGGCCCCATTCTGCCCGTAACAGAATCGCCCACGAGCAGATGTGATTCCTTATCACGAGCGCCAAAAGGATTTGCGGCATTGCAGATGTTCTGTGCCCGGCCGTCCCAGAAATTGCGATAGTTGAACACCGCATCCACAACGCTGGGTGTATTGCGGGGCGTCACTCGCCGCGTATTGATCCTGTGACCCGGATGGTCAGGGTCGGGGTAAGAGAAGACAGGGTCGGGAACGGAGATGTCGCTTTCCACACTGTTAGTCGCACGCTGGCTTCCGCCGGTGTTTGTTCTAGGCAGGGGGATTGCCGAATTCAGGTTTCGGGCGCCGGCATCGCCGCCTTTCGTCCCAATATTGTTGCCGAACGTCGGTTGCGTGTCCGATCCTGGCTCCGGTGTAGTGGCGAATCCGGCTTGTCCACCGCTGGTTGTGACCTGACCCATTTGGGTGGAGAAGACACCCTCCGAGCCGGAGATGTCGTTCACATCGGAGATGACGCTGCTGTTCCTGTCATCCGGATCGGAAAGCTTGTGAAAGGGAAAGTCACCGTCATGAAAACCGCCGAAGCCCGCGTCGGGTGTACCGGCTTTGTAGATGTAGTTGGGGCCCAATGATCCGTTGTAGGAAACTCCAAGCTGAAAGCTCGTATCGCCACCCGCCTGGCCGGGGTTTACGCTGTTAACCACGCGGCTGTCCGCGCCTGCGTTGAAGTGGCAGGTCGCGCACGCCTGTGTATCGTCGCTCCCGGCTTGCATGTCCCAGAACAGGGCCTTGCCCAGTTCAGCTGCAGCCTGCTTGTCGGCGACGATGCCCTGCAATCCGTAGACCGGAGGAATGGGAACGCTGGAAAGCGGCGCGAGAGGTCTTAAGGGCAGAACGATGGTGCCGGCCGATGGGTTGTTCTGGGCCACGACATGCGCGTAAAAGCCGAGTGCCGCAAGGATTCCTAATGCACAGGAAACCACCCGCGATAGAACCGCTGGCCCGGAAGAGGGTTTCATCTGTTTCTCCTGAGAGAGTCCGTCCTCAGTTCGCTTCCGCCAGTCCCAGTGGCGGAGATGCAATCGAGGAAAACCGCTGAGGAGAATTCTTGTCTTAAGCGATTAAAACATGATTAGCTGGCGATTAAATAATCTAATAATATCTTAACTAATAAAGAATCTATAACTCACTAATTTTGAAGTTTTTGTACGACATTAATACCAAAAATTCTATCCGCAATCTTAAACTCTAAGGCGGATATTCTTAATTTATACAGAAATAGTTTTGATCCGTTTAGGTTCCCGAGGTTCCTTTCAGAGCACAGCCCCTTCTCGCTTTGGAGGTACATGTACTAAGGTCACCTTCATCTCTTAGGTCACCATGGATTTCCGTATCTGAATTGATTGGGAGTCGGGGTATGATGACTGCGACCATGACGGATCAGCAGCTCAATCTAAATGTGATACTTCCCACCAAGGGCGAGATGCGTATTCTGAACGCCCTCTGGGACTTGGGGCAGGGTACGATCGACGATGTCATTAAGCACCCGAGCTTTTCGAGCCCACCCAACTATAAAACAACCCAAACGCTGCTCCGGATCATGGAGGAGAAGCGATTAGCCAGGCACACGAGTCGGGGACGAGTTTTTGTTTTTGCGCCCTGCGTTACTCGTGAGCAGGTAGCCAGCCTCTCCGTCCAGAATTTGCTGGAAAGTACGTTTTCGGGGTCGGTCACTGAGTTGATGGTTGGCGTGATAGAAACAGGGACGGTCAAGGAAGCCGAGCTGGAAGAGCTTGAGGCGCTTATCCGCAATTATCGACAGCAGCGAGCCAACTCCCCCCAGTGAGGTGCGTGATCCCTCAAACAAGTTTATTAAGAAAACTAATCTTATTTTAATAAGTTTGCCTATATTAGGATCGCAGATTATCGGCACGGCTAAGGTAAACACTTAGATTTTATCTAAGGTGTTGACCCGGTGTAGTAGAGTATGGCAGCAGTTCAAATGCACCATTAATTTATGGTGAATTTAATGGTGCGCTTCCGGACGGGGCGCGGGCCCGCTGAAAACGCACTCAAATGTTGAACCCCCGGGTTCTGCTTCGCAAGGCAAAGACTCGGATGAGAGCGGAGGCTTGCTTCTGGCTCGACGGAAAGGGTGCCCGCTATGCACGTAGATCGTTATTTATTCGATGTCAGTATTTTTGTAACGTTCTCAATCAGGATTGCTGTTGCCTGGTTGTTCTGCTTTGTTTGTTCCCGGCTCCTGCACCGCGCTTCGCACAGATTCATCCTCTGGTTGGTTTTCTCTCTGGGTACCGCCGCTTACTGGGCTTTTGAACTCAGCAACTTCATTTTCTCGGCGGGGGGGAGCGCGTCGGTCCACCTGTATCCTGGGGCGCTTGCTCACGTTGTTGTCTCAGCCAGTTGGGAACCGGTATTCGCCGCAATTACGTGGTTTCTGGGTGGGACGTATTTACTGGGCTTCATGACCATTTGCACCTTCCGGCTTTATAACCGATTACGACTCCGGCAGCTTCTGCAGTTCGGTTCCAAGCCTCCGGTTGAATTGTCCGCAGCACTGGACAAACTGTGTCGTGAAATCGGGGTTAAGAGGTGTGAACTTGTAATCCTTCCTGGTATTGCCTCTCCTGCGACGGTGTATTGGTTAAGGCCGCGCATTCTTTTCCCGGAGATGGCCCAGCAGCAAACGTCTGAGTTTCTGCACATCATGAGGCATGAACTGGTTCATGTTTTGCGCCGCGATTACCTGGTTGCCAACGTCATTGATGCGATCTGCACGCTTTTATTCTTCCATCCGGCTGTTTGGGCCGCAGGGCGGCAAATGAAGATGGAGCGCGAATTGGCCTGCGATCTGGCTGTGATCAAGGCCTGCCCGGAACACCGGGCAGACTATGCGGCAAGCCTTACGCAATTCGTGCGTCTGAGCCTTGTAGCGAAGCATCTCTCCTCGAGCGTGCCGTTTTCGGCGCCGGCATCGCTCTTGGGCAGGCGTATTCGTTCCATTTTGCTGGAGCCCGTTTCCACTCCGGCATGGAGCCGTGGGGCGTCAGCGGGCCTTGTTTTAACTATGATGCTGACTGCTGTTTTGTTCGCTCCCCAGGCTTCGTTCAGCTTCAACCTTTTAAGCAGAGATCAGCTTGCCACCGTGCATCTTGTCAGGGCAGAACGTATGAAGCGCCACATTAGATTTGTCGAAAACGGATTTCCTGTACCGTGATCTGAAAGTGGTTGGCCACCTCGGTTGCTACCGGCGACCACCCGGCTACATTCCGCCGGCCCGTGATCTCCGATTTTGTCAGCATTCCGAACCAGTTCCGCATTATCATCCTTACGCTGACGTTTGCAGCGCGCGTAGGCAAAAGTCCTTACTTCTCGCTTGCGATACGTCGGAAGATTCTCGCCGGGCGGCCTGCGTGGCTGGCTGAAGCCTCTCCTGAAGGGCGAGCCGACAAAAATCTTTCGGCACTCCTGCCGCTCCTGGCTGGGAGCGTCGAACACCCCCCATCGCGATCATCAAGGACCAAGGACCTGTTTTATGAACCGACCTCGGCTGATGGTCCTCGATGCCGGAACTTTGAACGCTCGCATGAACTGCAGTTTTTACGCGAAGAGTCCGCATGAAAAAGAGGCAAGAACTCACTAAGTTCTACTCGCCAACTTGTGTGCTCTTCGTGGATGGACGCGACGGTGGCCGTCGTTTTCGAGCTTCGAGCGCAAGTTCATACTGCTTCGCCTGCCATGCCTGGGAGTGCTTCCAGTCGTCCGGGTGCGGCTCGCGGTCTGGGCATAACTTGCAGAAAAGTCAACTCGAACACAGCTGCTCTGGATTTCCGTTGATTGAGAACGGGTTTGTAAGTACGGTTTGCTTCAGCTCACCCCGCGGAGGAACAGAAGCCTATGCCCACAGGAGCAAGCACCCAGCGACACAGCCACGGAGGACTCGTGGGGGGACTGGTAGGATTGCTGCATCTGTTACTTCACGTTATCGGTAGCTCACTGCTGTTTATACTCTTCGGGAAACGTGCGTTGGCATCCGGCAAATCACATGCCTTAGCGGGGGCCGCTTTTACGGGCATGGCAGCAGGCGCGGTCATCGGATATATGCACCCCCCGGAGATGCAAATACCTCAGTACATCGCTTCTCTAATGGACTCATTTATTGGTTTTCCTTTAGGACTGATTTTAGGGATGTTAATACGCTCGCTGCACGAAGACTAATCGTTGCGGAAGCCGGCAGGCAGTTTTACTCCTGCCCACCCGGCTCCCCAGCCGCCGGATGATGCCTTACCAATCACAGCGCCTGGCGTCCTATAAAGCCACCGGAAAGTATTGCATTCTCTGAACCAGCTAAGTACACTTTCGCAACACCCCTTTGGCGCTCCGTCATCCTAGGAGGCTTGCATTGAAAGCGCTCGCCATTTGCTCTGTTCTGCTGTTTGCAATCACCGCCCTTCCACAAACCCACAAAGCCAGCAAAAAAGGATCCACTGCAGGAATCGATCCTGAGAGCTGTGACCTGTCATTTGCTGGCACTGCGCGCAAAGCCGTGAAGCTCCGCACTGCTCAGGATGGTGCCGACTACGTTAAAGTGAACGACGGGAAGCCGATCACTGTCGAAGACTGGTTTGCAATGACCTGCAAGCTCGATGATCAGGTGCCAAGCAAGGTCCCAGCCTCGCAGGCAATGAAAGGCATTGAGACACAGAAAGTAACGCTCAAAGGATTTCTAATGGGCGCGAAGCTCGACCCGGACCACGACATCCATGCTGAGGTCGCCGGCTCTCCAAAATGGGCTACGCCTCACCTGATCGTGGAAGTTCCGCCTGGCCAGCAGTACTGCGCAGCAAGAAAGGCGCTCTGGGATATCGTAAAAACTGAATTACCTGCACACAGCACCAGCAAGATACATGTGATGAAGACGCCAGCTCCGGTCACGGTGACTGGATATCTGTTCCTCTATACAGCGCACGGCAAAACTGACTTCTGTCACACCCGCGGAGGCCGTGGAATCACGCCGGCGGGTAAGAAACAGCAGGTCCAAGGGCTATGGGAGATTCATCCGGTTTTGGAACTTCAAGCCAGTGAGTAAGGAATTGCGGCGGATACACCAAGGGGGATTTTGTGTACGATGATCTCAACGTTCCACACGAACGCACAAGACTGCTGGAGCGCATAAATGAAGTGACAGCGGCAAGCACGATGCAGGGCTTGGGGGGCGGTCTTAAGCTCCACACGCAATCCTTGATGGCCATGGCCGCAAGTAGCATCGTGTCGATGGCATCGCTGCCAAAATGCCAGTTCGCCTCGCCGCACACGAACATCCATGTTGGATATGACGCCACGGGGAATCTACGCCTGGAGTGTCTGCACAGTCCAACCCATTGCTGGAGCCTCGATGGGGTTAAGGGGCGATGTTAAGTGCTGTTCAGGAATATTCCCACATTGCGCTGACAGTCGGAGTTGCATTCGGTGTTCTGTTTATCTCCTGGGTATTGATGCGCACGCTGTTTTTGCCGAGCATTGGCTGTTGGCTGTGTTACGTGTCCACCCTGGTAGGAATTTTTGCAATCCTCGTCATTGGCTTGACGATGGTGGGCGTGTCATCTCTCATCAACCATTTTCTCGAAGAACACAAGGACGTGCACGCATATTGGTTGAGCGGCGGTGCCGTCCTGCTTATGTTCATCGGCAAGGGATTACTGAGCGCGCGGAAGAAGAAGCCATTTCAGGCGATTATGAAGTGGTTTCTGAAAAGAAGTTTCAAAAAACGAGTTGGGGAGGTGTTACCTAGTCGCCCTCATGATTCTGCCGAAAGACTTGCGTTTCGTGCTGTGTATGATGACGCGTATGCGGACAGGAGCTACGGCGCGGTCGACGGCTGGGGCGTGCGTGCATGTTGCAAGAGACTCATTCGAATCAAGCACAACACGTGGCGGTAGTCAGCGATAAAGCCTTGTCGCAGCGATCCAGTAATTCCGCGGTCAGTTAGGCATGAGCTCTGTTCTGCCCCGCTTCCTGCGTTACCGGGTGCTTGCTCAATCTCACGCTCATGTGGGAGAGCAGGAACTGCACATCGGTCTGCCCATTCAATGGCGTCACGGTAATCTGGAAGGCGCAGCGCCGCGCGCGGACATCAAGCCCGGTCCACTCCAGATCGTCCCCACAGCTCCCATTTGCTTGATTATCCTAGTCATTAGGCAGTCTTCGAATCGAGGTCTCGCAATTGCAATTGAACTGCAATTTGACGAATTGAACGAATGGTGAGAGCCCGGCCTAACCCAATTGGGTGTTCCGCACGTATAAGTTTAAAAAGGAGCATGGCGGCGGATAGTGTTGGGATGGCCACCCGGCTAACCCTCGACGTTCTCAAACAGAACTTTCCGCTTCGGACGCTTGATGCGGCCGCTCCTTCGGATCACGTACAAATAACAGTTGCACCTCAACTCGGCCTCGCCGCGAACGCGGTGAAATTCACACAAGACATAGTTCTCGCCAGCGACATTCTGGCGGAACTCTGCTAGATATCGCTCCATTTGTTCTTTCAGCTGTGCTTTGCTGTTTTTCGTAACGCGGTACACCATGAGTTTAAGGGGAGCCTTCATTCCCATGAGCTTTTCGAAGTCGTAAAGTACTTCATTTGGTGCTGTATTCCATTCGCTCTCGACGGCGAGTTCCACTCCTTTCATTCCCGGTCTATCGTTCCACCACACTAAGTCCAAGAGCCATTCGCGGGTGGGATTTTTGCGATGCTTTCGCTTATCAGGAAATACTCGAATATCGGGGAACGGAAGGGCTTTCCTCCGCAAAACTGTTTTCAGTGCCCGAGTGCGAAACGTTCGTCGGCCTGCGCTGGGCAAATCATTTTTCTTTTCGTGCCGTTTCTTGAGTGTCCTAGCCATGGGCAGGACTTCAGTCCTAATGATGGTGGCGAGTTTGTCCGGCTCAATGATGGGCTTGCCGAAGAGCATGTGCTTAAGCTCCAGATCGGTACAGGTGAACGAGGAACGCACAATTTTACTGTGCGCGGCGACGCACCGAATGAGAACTCCAACGCTGCTGGTCTGAGAAGTCTCAGGACTCATCCGCTCGGCAGTATTGTGGTCGCGCTTCGATCCCATTCTGTGATCACATACAGTTTCACTCCGCCGACGTGGTAACAGTGACAGCAGTCGGGTTCCTTCCCCCAGACCGCGTTCATTGGCTGTCGCATCAGAAGCATCCAGATCGCCCAGCGGATTGCAGTGACTCGTAAACGATCGAAAAGATGGTGGGCGCGGAAAGAATCGAGCCTTCAACCTACTTGATTAGGAGTGAGTGAATCCAGCTTTTTTCGGCACACCTCTCCAAAGGCGAGGAATGTTTAATTGATAGGGTTAGCCGGATCACTAAACCGGTAATTTCGAGGTCCACGGAGGAATGCGATGGACCGCGCTCTTTGCGCCCAGGCTTGGGCGAGAATGGGATATCTTAAATGTAAGTTGCCTTGGATCAGATCTTTGGTGGCAAGAATACAAT
>Ga0134126_10006598_pt1 | contig 14540 bp, 35 predicted proteins | sample KB31752_FD_96881 | JGI IMG/M metagenome (GOLD analysis project Ga0134126, IMG submission 96881) | Terrestrial soil microbial communities with excess Nitrogen fertilizer from Kellogg Biological Station, Michigan, USA - KB3-175-2 | ecosystem: Environmental > Terrestrial > Soil > Unclassified ... | reverse complement strand
CCTCATTAATTTATTTATCTAAAACTTCAACTAATTCTGTTGTAGTCTATTTTTCCAGTTATAATCTAACTTCGGTTTTTATAGTGATCCACACTTGCTCAGCGCATTTTTGCTATTAGTTTACTTTCTAGTATCGTCGAACTACAAAAGTTTTTGCTAGCCTTACCAGCAATTTACTTTAAAAACAATCATACCAACTCTTACCATACTTTATATCAACTTTAATATTTACAATCCATTTATACTTAAATAACTCATAACATACTTCTTTCCAATTCTCTAACATCTTTAAATCTACTTTAGCTTGCTCTAAGTATTCTTCTCTACAATCCAGCATTAAATTATCATGAATTGTGTTTATCATAACATATTTATCTCTATTATGTAAAGCTTTTTCTCTCCAGAATCTACCAATCATAATACCAGCCACATCCCAGCCTGTACCTTGGCTCTTATAATTACTTATCTCATTCTTACTATAGCTAGGCTTCTGATAATGATACTTACCTGGATACTTCTTAAAGTAAAACTCTCTGCCTAGCATATTCCTATAGAATCCCTTAGCTTCTACTTCTTTCTCATTATTCTCATGCCATTGATATAACTTAGGATATTCTAGTTTCCTTGCTTCCACTATCTGCTCTATCTCAATAATAGATAACCCACTATTCTGTGACATAGTATAATTGGAAGCTAAGTACTGATTGGAGAATGTAAATCCTTTAATCTTACTACGCTTACTATCCCATACTGAACTACTCTTAACCAACTCTACTACTTCATCGTAACTCTTATGCTCTGCTAATGCTAAATGCTTACAATGAGGATCTCTATCATTATTAACGTCATCTATAAGCTGAGGATCTTGTGAGTTCTCTGCCTCTACTCTAGGTTCTAATGCCCTATAGTCAACTATTGTTATACAGCCGTTATCATACCTACTAACAAAATGCTGTGTAACTTTACTGGGAGGTTTGGGTTGATTCTGGGCATTAATGCCAGTACAGCTTAACCTCCCAGTAGGCAAAAACACTTGTACATATTGTTGATGGACACAATTGTCACAATCATAAGTTAATTCTTCAGTGCTATTATAATAAGTACTTATCGCTTTAGACAATCCTCTAATCTTTAAGATAAGCTTACATATCTCTGAAGCATCTCCTTTATTAGCTTTAGCTATTACCCCTATTATCTTTTCATTAGTTTGGTATATACCCTCCTTAGCTGTTTTCCACCTGTCTTGTGGAGTTAATCCTAACCCTTTAATATATACTTCTTTAGTTACATTCCTGAATCTATCTTGATCTTTATTCTTGCCTGTCTTTACTTTTCCTATGTATTCCTTTTCCGTAACTTTAACTATACCACCGAATAATAGTATAGATAATTGCTGTGTAGAATCTATATTCATTTATACTATCACTTGCTTATCTAATTTCCTTTGTACATACGGAAGTAAATATATAGTCCATCCTTCAGGCAATTTATTCTTATATTTTATAGCTCTTTCTATTTGTTTTTGTTTTTCTTCATGAGGATCATAATTTACAAATAAATCACAATTACGATTGAATTGAGTAATTCTTTTATACTGTAAATCTCTTTGTGCTGCCCAAGTTAAGTGAAGCTTTCTATTAAATATAGATTTATACCCTTTTAATATTCCCATATCGAAACTTTCATAATATTCATGTAAAGAAACCCCATGTAAAAATATTAAATTATATTTCCCTATTCTCATAGTTTTAGCCAAAAATTTTGTAATTAAAGGCAGTTTAATAGAAATACAAATATCTACATCATTGGGCTTTAATAATTCTCCATGGATACTAGAACCTACTTGTCCTACCTGAACCCATGTTCTAAAATCTATATTTATAGTTAATTTCATTTCCAATACCTCTCTATATAAGGTAATAATAATTTAGTACTTTCTTCTAACTCTCTCTCTAACTCTTTTCTATTCTTTCCTAATATTTTTCTATCTATCTTCATGCCATTATACTCACACTCTATAATACCACATAAAGTATCACCAGCATGTGTATGAATTAATTCATACATACCTTTCTTCTTAGCTTGCTCTACTTGCTGTAAGTAAATAGCTTCAGTATCCAGTACATCATTCTCTACATCATTTAATACTATTTCTTGTGGTATGTCCATTGTATCTATATCTTTATCCCAATAACTTTCCATTAACTTATCTCTTTCCTTCAGTCCATAACATCTAACAGCTATGTCTCTTAATGCTGGATATTTATCTCTCTGACCACTTAGCATATAATGGGCTACTGATGTATCCCAAACTCTTAACCCTTTACTGAAAGCATCCTGCAAGCTTTCTAATCCCCACATATAGAGCAAATCCACTTTCAAGTTATGCCCTATTAACACATCTTCATCTACTATAAATTCTTTTATCTTATCTGGATATATCCATTTAGAATGAGGTTGTACTTCATTAGAAGATTTTAAGCCAATCGCTACTAATGGATTATACAGCCAATTCCCTACTCTATCGTAATATTGTTTTATACTAAACTCTGTATCAAATACTAGATATGAATTCATTTCATATACCTTTCTTGTAATACTTTCCACTCAATAGGGGTACAATCTATTTGCTCACAACTAACATTAATATACCTATGATCATCTATTTCTGTACCTGGCTGGTATAAGCATCGTACTCTTTTACTATGTAAATGTCCATGTATATTATACTTAAATCTACCACTACTAAACTGCTGTGTAGATATTGGTATATGAGATAAGATAGTATCTTTACCCCACTTAATACAACCATAAAGCTTCTCAAAGTAATCTAAGTAAGCTTTAGTCTGGTAATGATCATGATTACCTAGTACTAACTTCTTTCTGCCGTTTAATCTACTAAGCATAGACATATTATCTTTACTAAATATTACATCACCCAAATGCCATACAATATCATTCTTATTAACTACACTATTCCATCTATCTATCAGTACTTCATCATGTTCTTCTATAGTCTTAAATGGTCTATAGTAAGGTTCAAATAGTATAATATTCTTATGAGAGAAGTGTGTGTCAGAAATAAAGAATGTTTTAATCATACTTCCTTTAATTCCTTATATTCATATAATACAAAATCTTGAGAAGTATCAATCAAATCTTGAATCTTTAATAATAATCTAATATCATCCAATTCACCAGCATCTAATTTAACTTTTCTTCCTAGTGACAATATAAATGAATAATTACAATTACCATTAGTTTTATCTTCCATACTAATAACTTCTTCGTTATAATCATAACATCTCTTTATTAATATCTTTAATCCTTTTTTATCTTTATATGGAGTAGCTTCTAATATCTCTGCTTTATCTGGAGGATTATCATACGCAATATATTTTATAAATATATCTTTCATTTTACACCTCTTTAGGCTTTAATTCCAACCACCCAGTCTGATCATAAAATATTAAACTATCCATCTTACCTAGCTTACCACCCCATCTATTCTTCTTGCAGTGAAGATCAATAACTGATTGACTAAACTCATTATTCATATTTCTACTTGCTGCTATAATACCATCAGGAACTTGAGCTAATACTTTACTACCTCTACCACTATATAAACTAGGTATTATACCGTCATCCAAGTTCTTATTTCCTTCTGGCTCTACTACATGAGAGACAATTATTGTAATACATCCTAGCTTCTGTGTCAACTCCTGTAAAGAGTAAACCAACTCATCTATATCTCGACGTTCTCCATGCTTACTTACCCCAGACCTGCCAATAATATAACTAATATGATCTACAATAATCATATCAAACTTCTTAACTTTAACTAAATAAGTAATGTATTGTAATAAATATTCACTAGTTCGCTTAGCTTTCTTACTAAGGAAAGCTAATCTATCAGTATTAAAAAATTCTTTTGATTCCCCCCATTGCTCCTTAGTTAATAAACTTCTATCTCTACGGAGCTTACCTACTGGCACTTTATTCTTTAAGGCTACATAACGTAACGGAGTAATCATCTCTCCTTCTTCATAGAATAAACTAGCTACCTTTAATCCTTGCATATAATAGTGCATTACCCAATTACTAAGTAAAGTGGTCTTTCCTATACCCACACCTGCTAATATTAAATACAAACATCCGTAATCAAAACCTCCCATACTTTCTTGAAGCTCTGGTAACGGTATTTGTACAGACCTAACATTATTTTCTATTAACTCATTAAAGTCTATTTGATTAGCTAAAGTTAACCATTCTGGCACATATTCTGCATGTTTTTTTATTAAAATTTCATATAATCTATTATTTAATAAGGCTTCATTTGCATCCTTGTTCTCTAACCAGTCAATAAATCTTACCCTATCTAAAGCTTCATTTAACTCTCTTATAGCTACTTTCTCTGCTGCCTTACCACAAACATCATTGTCAAATCCTAGCCATATTTCAGAGTACTTTAACAGCTCTTCCTTATCAAGCTGTATACAAGCCTGTGTACTACCACCTCTCTCACCTTCACTAGCTCCTGAGCGAATAGAGCAAGCCTGATAGCCTACTTCATAACAACTTGCTGCATCTTCCTCACCTTCAGTAATGATAATAGGCTTTGTGTAGTCTTTAGCTGCATGCAATCCAAACATACTACATTCTGATTCCTTTCCCTCTATCCAAGCAAAGTCTTTGGGCAATATACGCACTTTACCACCCTTATTATATTCATATAATCTAGCTGCTTTATTGTAAATAGTGCCACTAACTATACCCAATAACTCACAGACCTCTTTAGATATTCCCCTATCCTCTAAAGCTTTGTATTCTCCTACAAACTCTTTATTACTTCTGTCCATGTATGGCAACGTAACTCCTATATACTCATTAGAACCAATTCTTCCTAAAACTTCTCTAGTTAATACATTATGATAACCACAAGCATAACAATGCTCATGATCTGATTTTATCCTTAAATTATCTCCTTTAGTATCTCCTCCATTCGCTCTGCATTTAGGACAAGCAGCTTTCTTTATAGATTCCATAATTCTTCATTTACCTCATCACCACAAAAAGCACTCATTGCTATTGGTGCTCCTTCTTTTCCCCACCATTTATTAGCAGCTTCTATAATTTCTTTAGTTAACTTTACACCACACTCGTTTGTACAATCTTTGCTTACACAAAAAGTCATGTCTTTATAACAAATCACCAAAGTTAATCCTCCACACAAATATCTATTTTACTATCTACAGAATGCACCACTCTACTAGATACCTCTATAGCTAATCTTACTCTTTCTCTTGAGGACATATCTAAATTCTCAGTAGTTAATAATGATCCCCAGGCTACATGACCACCACTTCCAGTACAGTAGGGTATACTTAATTGATCTACTTTTACTAATCCTTTTATATCCTCAGTTCTAACTAACTCTAGTTGATATAAGCATCCTTCAATAGCTACTATAATTTCTGTATTCTCTGGAATTACAAGTTCCTTATCTGTTCTTATATCTTGATTTAATAATATCTTCTTAATACTTTTAGGTAATATCTGATACATATAAGCTTTATGATCTGTAATTACTTGAGGACGTTTCATTATATTTACTATTAAATTCCCTATATGACAATCTCCACAGAAGGCCATAATAATACCGTCATCTTTTCTTACCTTAGCATATACAGATTCCTGGTAATGGGAACTTCCCCAACTAACACGTCTATCAGCTCCTACTATTATCTTTCCTCTTTTATTCTTAATAGCAACGAGGCAAGTCAAGGAAAAATCTCCTCTATTTCACTTATTTCTGTACGTTTATATATTTTATAACTATGAACTTGCTGAAAAAGTTTAATAGCAGTTTCCAAATCATCTACAATATAACTTTGTTTTTCTTCAAATCCGTCTAAACAAGTTATTATATAATATACTTTAACTATTTTCATGATAAATAGTTCCTAGTCATCCACTCATTAGCGTCTAAATCATCTACATATTCACTTGGTTTACCCATCATTAAAGTAACATACTTAGTAATCTTTAATGCTTTACAAATTGTTTGTACCCATTCATATCCTGTTGCAGACCATACTATCACAATTCTTCCTTCATTACTATACTTTATTAATAAATCTACGTGTTTTTGTATAGGAACTACATACTCCGTATTGGCCCAAGGAGATCTTACTTTAATCCCATTTCTTCCTAAACCAGACATAATTAAAGTATTATCTACATCAAAGCATACTACATTATCATTTTTTATTATTTTCATTCAAAATCCTGTTAACTTCTTCATTTGATATTGATAAACATTGCTTACATAAACATTTATTCTCTATGAAAGCTTCCTCAGTATTGGCTAATTCTTCCTTAATAGATAACTCTGTATTACATGAATAGCACCTCATTCTCTTAATCCTGATTGTCTTTCAATCATTTCCCATAATGCCTCGGTAGGTGTAATTACATACTCTACTACAAATGGAGATATCATTTTACGCTCATCGTGCCAACATTTAACATCTAACTTCTCCAAATAACCTGCTATATATGTACTTGCTATTGTTGGGTTAGAGGTAACCATTAAAGTCTTATCTACCTTCCATCCCTTACCTACCTCATCAATGTACTCCTCACTTAATGATATTGTATACGAAGAATCTAAAGCACGCAAGATTAATTTATAAAGCATCTTTCTTTCCTTTAGTTAGTCCTTTACTTTTATCAACAATCTCAAACTCTGGATTTAATCTTAACTTCCTATCTTTTATAGCATTCATTATTGCTGTAGCTAGTGCTTTAGCAGAAAAATCTCTTTCCTCTTCATTGCTCATATTTCTACCTCTCTAGCTAATTCCTTAAGTTTCTGCTTTTCTTTCATTAACTTATACTGTTTGATGTTATCCTTCTGTTTATATAATTTATACTTACATCTTGCTTGTTCTCGTTTAAATAAAATATTCATTTAGTAATCCTCAAATTATTAAATATCTTGTTATATTCCTTATCTCTGCGCTCTTGTATTGCTTTTCTAACTTCCTTTGCATTATACATATTAATGCTATGACATTTAAAGCACTGCGGGTAATTACTAAAATCTCTAACTATAGGTTGATCTCCACAATTCCAACAACTCTCGAACTTATAATATAATTCTCTTATACCAAAACATATCAATCCTATTATTGTAAATGTAGTAAATACTGCTAATAAGCATATCATTTCTTATTCTCCAAGCTCAAATATTATACTTCCTAAACTCATTCTCCATTAACTCTGGATTTTCGTGTATATTACCAATAACTTCTATTGATTTTTCTTTTATTATATATAAGCCTTCCCCATCATTATAACACCATGGTGTGTAGCCTGTCCTAGGATCAAATTCTACTACGCAGTGATCTTCTTTTGCCTTTTCTCCTATTTCTTTGCCCTTATATCTTACTATATCTCCCTCATATATATCTACTCCATTCTTATCTTTTAATCCTGTGTATTGCATTATTATAAGATCCTCTCTAAAATTACTCCTTCCTAATTTGAATGCATACCATTGAGAAGGAGTATTCTCATCTGCTAAATCATAGAAATTAATCTCATCCATACTTTTATAAATAGAATCCCATATTCTAAACTTAATTTCTCTTGATGCACTCATTACATACTCCACTATGCTTAAACATGAATAACTTCTTTAGAAAACTTTGTACACTCTTTACTTTATGACACTTATGACAATACCTCTCTGTAAATATATTAATCTTCATTGTTTTTATCTCCTGCTTTTATACCTAATTGTACTACACTCCTACCATACCAGAATCCTATTACTAACTTTTTAAATACTTCTAATTGCTTTCCCTTACATTGATATTCTAATCCTTTAAACTCAGGATAACAAAACATACAAGCTTCATATATTAATTTACTTTCTTTTTTAGTTAAATTCACATTAGTAAGTTTAGAGTTCATCTTCATTATCTTCATACCCGCAACCGGAGTATTCTTTATAACATTCATTACAACAGAATACTATATCTTTACACTCAATGCAATACTCATTTATTTTATATCCACAATAATAGCAAGTCATAGTTTTATTACCTCTAATACAAATACTATTGCTAATAACCCTATTACTATAATCATTTTAGTACCCTCTCAAGTTGTTGTATAGTTCTTTGTTGCACATTGTGCATCTCATTTATAGCATACGAAAATATCATTCCATACACAACTAAAATAAATACTAGCTCTCTTACTGAATACATAACTACCTCCACTCATATACACCTGGGTTATTGTAGTAGTTCTGATAATGATATCTATACTCTTTATCAAGATATTCCTTGGACTTCTCTATTCTTTGTATATTAAATTGCTGACATTCCAGTATTAACCTTTCCTGATTAGCTTGTGACAATCTGTTGAATGTATCACTAGTATTAGCTAATGCTGGAGTTTTGTAATTACAAGGATCAGCATACCCATTTAAACTTATAAACATTGCTACAAAACATAAGATAAATTTCTTCATTTCTTACTCTCCTCAAGTTGCTTACAATGAGAACATAACTCCTTACTAAATGCTGTTTGTTTAAAATATTTTCCTTTATTTAAGACTGCTTCATCATAAATTTCTTGTAATTTAAAAGCAAAATCTGGGTTTAGCTCTTTAATTGTGTCTATACAGTGTTGTGAATGATCACTAAGAAAACAAGAATCTGCTGCACAACCTAAACAAGTAATTTTACTCATTTTACTTCTCCTATAACCTTTACTTTTTTACATCTAAGCTTGCCTTCTTGACAAGTGATAATATCTTTAATATCTACTTCACAAGCAATTATTGTATCGCCTTCATTCCAGTAAGTTAAATGTGATACATGGATACCACTAGAACAACTTACAGTTTTATCTAAATCTGGATTATCAACTTTACTTATTTTACCATCTTTATATAAGAAAGTTTTATCATAACAACTACAGTATACTCCTTTCCTAATTTTATTAACACTCTTATAAAGTATATATTTATTATTTATAGGGAGTGAATTTAATGTAACCCTTATATTATCTTTTATATTTTTTATATCTTTCTCTAGTACTCCATAGTGCACCCGAGCATCTCCATACACCCGAGCATTCCCACACACCCAAGCATTACCACACACCCAAGCATTACCACACACCTGAGCATTCCCATACACCCAAGCAGTGCCTTCATGACTTAAATTAGATTCCTTCTGTATATAACCTCCCATATCACCTTTCTTTACATTAGAAAAGTCTTTTAAAGCTTTAATTCTATATAATTTAATTCCACTTAGCAAAGTGATACTATCTTTAGTTAATTTATATTTCTTCATTCTTTAACCTCTCCTAATATTTGGTAGTCAGTATCATCCAATTGTACTATATCATCCCATGACTGCAAATCCAAAGTATCTATAATCTCATTAATATCTTTATTCACGGCTATTTACTCCTCGATATCAATTTCAATAGTTTTTATATAATTAAGTCCTTTTCTTGTTTCTGAATCCTCTTTAGTATCAAATAGACTAACATAATAAGTATCATACTCAATAGGATCTTTATAAATATTTATATATTTTTTAACTGTTTTTGTATTAGTGATAGTTCTCATATTCTTTAATTAATCTCTCATAACTAGCCCAATATATTCTGCACCAATCCTTAGCTTCTCTTTCGTCATTACATCTGCGGATTATTCTGTGGCTATCTAATTCTGGTATATTCTCAAGTATCTCAAAATATCTAGTAAATGGATTAAATCTATATGTGTAGTACATTGTAGTATCCTCTTATAATTTATAATATCCTGGTTTATGTTATTCATTACTTGTTTTCCATAATCATTTGCTCTATTTCTTTCTTAGATAACACTCTAATATGCTTTACTTTCTCATGCTTATCTGTATGGTGTAAATAATTGCTAGTTAACTTTACCCACACTCTGTCTATTAACACATATTGCATGATTGCTATTCTCCTCTCTTTACTACAGTATGTAGCTTGAATCTTAACTTGTCAATGCCTTTAAGAAAATTATATTAATAGCCCAATACTGAATATAATCAACCATATACTTAATAATACCAGAAACCAATATAGCTGCTCTTTATCAAATATCATGACTATTCTCCTATTAAAAGCATATATCACAAGTACAATGATTCCGCTTACCACTTTCACAATCACTACTAGCATAATGTTGTGTATAGAACTGCTTATAGTTAGCTATACATTCACTACAGTTAGGATCATATACAGTACTCTTTGAGTTAATAATCTCCTCTTGTATATCTAAGTAAAGCTGGCTCATCTTACTCATATCATTTATTCCTAGTATAAATGTCTTTGTAATTGATCATACACCCAATCTCTGTGATTATCCATAATATCATCTAATTCATTATCAGTTAAATTCTTACCTGTAGACTTCCAGCTAGCAGAAGTAATATATGCATCACAGAAGTCAGGAGCATCCCAGCCATGTATACCATCCCATTGTATATCCTCTATATCATCAAGCATTGCTACGGTTATCTTAGTCATAAATTATAGTCCTCTGCTTCTTTCTTAGTAATAAAAAAATGAATACCACTAGAGCATTCTTTAGTAATATCAGTATCAAAATTATCAACAGTAATAATTTGCCCTATTTTATAAGTAAACTTTTTATCATAGGAACTATGTAGAATTCTCTTTTTACTGTTAATAAATTTTAATATCTTAACTTGTTGTGCTCTACATTTACGACTACTTAAAGCATTTAACCTTAATGAATTCTCTTGTATCTCTAATTTTATTATTATACCCTCCTTTGACTTCTTATAGCCTATAAAACTACCTGTTTCGGGTACTATTAAGAATTGAGATAAATTAATATTTATTAGGTTAGCACAAGACAGGTTAGCACAATACAGGTTAGCACCAGACAGTTTAGCACCAGACAGGTCAGCACAATACAGGTTAGCACAATACAGGTTAGCACCAGACAGGTTAGCACCAGACAGTTTAGCACCAGACAGTTTAGCACAATACAGGTTAGCACCAGACAGGTTAGCATCAGCCAGGTCAGCACGAGACAGGTTAGCACCAGACAGGTTAGCACCAGACAGGTCAGCACGAGACAGGTTAGCATCAGCCAGGTTAGCACGCTCACCATTTCCTTCGAACAATGGTTTAAGCTTATCTAATATATCTTTTAATTCTTCTTTTGTATAAGTTTTCATAAATCACCTTTATAGTTATTGACATATATGCCTAAATAGTGCTCTACATAATACAAACAATCATCCAGGGAAGCTTTTATAAGTACTTCTTGGGTATCCTTATCTATTACTGAGTAATGCTCGTTATCTGGTATTAACTGTACTCTTCTCATTATTTCTCCTCCAACATTATATTTAACAAGCCTGAGAATAAAATTAAACAAATAGTAAATACTGCTCCTAACATTAAATATAGATAGAGGATACATAAAATAATTATTATAGGCTTCATGACACTGTCCTCTTAGTTAATTGTTTATCATGCTTACAGTATGTAACCCTAACCTTAACTTGTCAATAGTAATATGAAATATATTTATTATAGTATTATGATATGGTTATATGTAAGGTATTGATTATTGGTATTTGACATATATAAATATTGTGCTATACTTATTGTGTAAGATAGCTCTTTTGAATACATTTGGGAGTATTACAAGGATTAGTTCTAAATAGGTTTATGTGGTAGCGTAAGCACTTCCAGGATAGTGTAACATGAATGGATAACTAATACCAGAGCCTCATGCAGCTCAGTTTGATTGGTTAGTCTAACGCAGACAGTCATCAAGAACACATTGCATACCTGATAATTATCTTATGATTTACTGGAACACTGTTAAACGAGTTAACAGTTTAGACAAGGACAGAATGCTTGTGGTGAACTATACCACTAAGCAAATGTATAGCTTTAAGTTAAGCTTAGCTCGGTTATGTATATGATAATAATAACAAAGGATATAATAGTTGACTATTTACTATAAATGTGATACACTTAGCTGTAAGTATATAAATTATCTAGTATACTATGCTCATGATGATATACCAGATAATCCAACATGTAACGAATGTAATAATCAATATAAACAACAGATAGATATAGATGAATATAACAATAAAAGAATGGAAGATAACCAATAGTTTATCAGATATATTTTATCATGTGTGTATTGATGATGAACCAGTTGGCACACCAATTAGTAAACAACAAGCTGAATTCTTAGTAGAATGGCTATCAACTATGATAAAGGAAAGAATAGACAATGAATAGCTTATATGCCTTTGACAGTGATATAGACGCATTGCTAGATTACATAGCCAAAAGTAATGTAGTGAGTTATGTATTATTAGCTATTGATAAGAAAGAACAAGATTATTACATAGCATATGGCTACAAGAATTGCCCAGATCACCTGGTAACTATACTTGACTATGTGATAGAAGATCTTGAGAATACACGTAAGAAGGATGATTAATGACATATGGAGATATGCTATTTTACAAGTATATATCAACTTGTCCACAATGTAAGAATAAACAAGATCATTATTTAGTCTTAGCTAATTGGAGACAGGATTGTGATACAAGTATCGTAGGACAAGGCAGTTGTAAATGTGGGTACGTTGGGTTAGTGGATCTGAGATATGTGGGTAGGTTTATCAAGCGACTAAACAAACCGATTAATCCTGATTTAATTGATCCATACTAATGAATAGATTATAAATAGTTGATAGTTGGAATGTGTAAGTGAAGTGAATAGTTGAGTGCATGAAAAGCATACCATTTTCCTATTTAGTTGTCAAGCAAAACTTTCATCAAAAAACCAGCCATTATTAGCTGTCAAATCACTCTAAGCACATTGCAAGAAAACCAGCCATTTTTAGCTGTCAAAGTGATATTGACCAACCAGTCAATTACACTACAATGCACATCACTATTAGTCAACTACCTAATCGACACTGACTACTAGCACACTTGAAGTACAATGTCAAGTATTGACAACCAACAACATATGTGATATAATCCACTACATACTATTAGTTTACTACCTATTAGACGATTGACTAATTGATGTAACACATTGAATACACAAGTGTAAATAGTGCTTGACAATTAGTGCAAAGTGTGCATATAGCATCATGAATTGCAATAGAATCAATAGGGTAGGGGAAAAGAATTACTAAGAATGCTTAAGTGGATCCGAACCGAGCGAAGCGAGGGTTACTCTTTACCTCTATTTACTTACCAAATTTTTAAAGAAAATTATAGAAAATTTATAATAAAGAATACTATACAGGAAAGTCGGCTAAAAGTCAACCCACTTTTAAAATTAAGTAGGAATCAAAGAAAATGAAAAGATTGTTTTACAGTTTAAAAAAGTCATTCAAAGAAGCATGGAATGAGTATCAAAATTATACAATTCTTAATAGAGAAATTAAAAAATTTAAAAAAGAATTAAAAGAATCTCTCGTTGTAGAAGAAACTACAAGAGCATTTATTGAAATAGATTTTGGACTATCTGAGGATTTCTCTTATCGTTATGCTATGAAATCTTATCAAAAATTAGGAAAAATTACATTCGAGCAATTACAAGATAACGGCACTAGACAAGAAGCTATTACACGGGTTATTAGAGAAGTATTAAGAAGTCATTTACTACTTATAAAACAGCAATGTTTGTTTTTAAATAAGACAGTTGTTGTTTATTTTAGGAATATAGAAGGTAAAATCTATATCGATCCTTATACTAGAGATTTAATAGTAAATATACATAGTAGATTCAGAGTGTTACCTTGCTTTAACCCAAACACAACTTACGAGCAATACTCGGCACTTGTAGATTTAATAGAAGCAAGTGCACCAGGGAGCAGAGCAGAAGGCTCTAAATCTCCTCAAGGTTAAATGATCAGGTATAAGGTAGTACAAGGGTAGAGGGTAAGCAGTAATCTTGTCATCTGAAAGAGAATATAACTTTTATGGCTAAGAAAAACGTCCATGTTTATTAAATGTCATTTCTGTCATTGGTCTACGTGTACTGATAGACCTTTATATCTTAAGAGATTGAATGTTATATTTATTTGTTGTAGAGTATGTTATGCTTTGGATGAGAAGTAAATATATTTTCATTTAGCACTTGACAGCTATTGATTCATGTGCTATACTTTCTATGAGGACTATTATAATTCTAAGAAAAAGATCTCACTACGCATTTGGTCTTAAAGCAGTTTATACATAGTCCATTAATTCCTAGGAACTGGAGATAGCAATTATCTCCGTTTAAGCTCTACCAAGAGCTATAGGGGCTTGATAAGAAGAACAATAACCAGTTGTCCAAGCCCCACTTATTCTTTATGAGGTTATCATGCTTACGAATCAACAACTCTTTAATAATATATGTGATAGTTTAAGAACTTATGGTAATAAGTATGGTTCAAGACATGAGAGGGGGTGGGG
>Ga0134126_10006597_pt1 | contig 14541 bp, 13 predicted proteins | sample KB31752_FD_96881 | JGI IMG/M metagenome (GOLD analysis project Ga0134126, IMG submission 96881) | Terrestrial soil microbial communities with excess Nitrogen fertilizer from Kellogg Biological Station, Michigan, USA - KB3-175-2 | ecosystem: Environmental > Terrestrial > Soil > Unclassified ... | reverse complement strand
GTAACCCTCTCAAGCTGGTCGGTTTTCTCATCGCCCTGCTGGGTTTTTCTTCCGCCAGCCTCGTACAGATCGGCGCCGGTGAGGTCGGCGTCCAGATCCTGTTCGGTAAAGTACAGAACAACGTTCTGAACAGCGGTCTGCATGTCATCAACCCGCTGGTCAATGTCCAGAAAATGGACGTCAAAACGCAAAACTATACGATGAGCGCCGTACGCGATGAAGGCGCCAAAGAAGGCGATGACGCCATCCGCGTTCTCTCTTCCGATGGTCTCGAAGTCGTCATCGATATAACGGTCCTGTATAGGGTCTTGTCAGCCGACGCACCGCGCATCCTGCGTGAGACGGGTCTCGATTATACCGACAAGATCGTCCGCCCCCTCTCGCGCACCAAGATCAGGGACAACGCGGTATACTACGACGCTGTCTCACTGTACAGCAACAAACGCGATGAGTTCCAAAATCGCATCTTCCAGTCCATCGCCGGCGAATTCCAGAAACGCGGACTCGTGCTGGAACAGCTGCTCGTGAGGAATATCTCCCTTCCGGCGGCCGTAAAAACCAGCATCGAACAGAAAATGACCGCCGAACAGGACGCTCAGAAAATGCAATACGTCCTCCAGAAGGAACAACAGGAGGCGCAACGTAAACGCGTAGAGGCCCAGGGTATCGCCGATTATCAACGCATCATCAGCGAAAGCCTCACAGACCGGCAGTTGCAATATGAAAGCATCAAGGCCCAGTTGGAGATAGCCCGGTCGGCCAATACCAAGGTGATCATCATGGGAAAGGGCTCTACTCCCGTGATGCTGGATACAAAAAACTAACTACTGATAATCAATGAAATAAGCGCATCTTCTTCATGGCACAGGTTTGGCAGGCATACCCATTATTCACCATGAAAATTGTAGCTTATGTTACGCTGGACGGTAATTTTTCTCATCATCGCCATCATTGCCGGTATCTTCGGATTCTTCGGCATAGCGGCTGGAGCGGCATCCATTGCCAAGATCATTTTCTTTATTTTCATCGTCCTCTTCCTCCTGTCATTCATTGGAGGCAGAAGACATGTATAACGTGCACCTATAAAGATTACGAGCCGGATTTCTCCGGCTCGTTTTGGCCTTTCCAGGATATCAAACTGGGGTCAATTTGTACTGGCTGGGGGACAATTTCAGGTTCTTGCGGAAAAAGGAAGAGAACCGGTCCGGCTCGTCGAACCCCAGCATATAGGCTATCTCCTTGATCGTGAGTGACGTAGTATGCAAAAGGAACTTTGCTTCGACTAGTAGGTAATCGGTGATGGTCCCCTTCGCAGTCAACCCGGTAAACTTCTTGACCATCGCATTGAGATGATTCGGATGCATATGAAGCTCCCCGGCATAATAAGCCACCGATTTATGTTCTTTATAATTCTTCCTGATCAGGTCCGAGAACCGCTCTACCACGCTGTTATAGATACTCTCATGTTTCAATTCCTGCAGATCCGTAAAAAAACGGTCACAAAGGACGATCATCTCGAGCACTCTAATGGCCAGCATTTCGTTCTTCCGCGTTTGTTCACCCTTGTACTCCCCGATCAGGTATTCATAGATACCCTCCAGCTTTCCCATTTCTTCCTTCGTCAACACTATATAGGGACGTATGCTGCGTTTGAATAACTTCTTATCGACGATATGCTGTTTCGGAAAACTGCTCTGCAGAAAAAATTCGATATTGAAGGAGACGAAATATCCGGACACATCCCGCGACCAGTACTTGCTGCTATGTGCCACGCCTTTGGGAACGATGAACAGCAGATCCCTGACGATCGGAAAAACGAAACGGCCGATGGTCTTTTCCCCGGCGCCGTTTTTGATCAGGGTGATAAAGAACTGCGATTGACGATAAGGTGGAATGACCCCTGATAATTCCCGGATAAGATCCTCCAGCCGGTGTATCTGAAAATTGAATCGGTGTTTGAGCCGATGATCCATATCGATCACACCGTCTTTCGCATATCTCCGAAAGGCCTCCCGGTACGCATCGACGATCACATCATCTTCTTCCTGCATAAGGATAAGATAGTAACAATTGACTAATTTTGAAAATATATCTATGCCATCCGTTCGTCTGCTAATAAAAGGAAAAGTACAGGGCGTCTGCTATCGGGCAAGCGCCCTCGAGACAGCCGTAGGCCTCTCGCTCACGGGTTGGGTTAGAAATACGACTCACGGTAATGTCGAAGCCATCGCTACCGGACCACAGGACGCCCTCCAACATTTCATCGACTGGTGCCGGCAGGGCCCTCCGGATGCGGTCGTGACGGATGTGGATGTGGAGCCTATGACAGAAACTTCCTTCCCGGATTTCTCCATCCGCCGCGGCTAATCCTCCTTTCACCGAGTCTCCCGCCCCACTTGCCGCCCGCTACTGGCGGCCCGCCGCCTGCCTCTTGCGGGACATCATATTTTTTGTATTTTTATAATATGTTTCATCACCACATTTTCTTCCCCTTTTTTCCCGGCGTCTTCGGCTGGGTCGTCGCGGCACTCTTGCTGGTGCCCTATTTTCTGCCTACGATAGTCGCCGTCATGCGCGGAAAGGCCAATGCAGGCGGGATCTTCGTCCTCAATTTCCTGCTCGGCTGGACCGTCATCGGCTGGGTAGGCTCCCTCATCTGGGCACTGTCCTCCGACAGCCGGTCCACGGTCATCGTCAACAATCCTCCGGCTTACAACTCAGGCTATTCCGGCTATACCGGCCAGCAAACCAATCCTACTATACGGTCCAATTCCGGCGCCGCATCAGACAAATATGACCAGCTGCGCAAGCTCAAACAGCTGTACGACGAAGGCGTACTGACCGAAGAAGAATTCAACAGACAAAAAGCAGCCATCCTCAACTAAAGCAGCCATCCTCAACTAACATTGTAAATAGCCGCAAGCTCCAGCAACTCTTTCAGGTTATTCGCCGCCGTCTTGTCGAAGATCCTGCTCTTCAACGTGCTTACGGTATTTTGTTTGATATTCAGGGCGTCCCCGATGTCATTGCTGCCCATTCCCTGGAGTATATAGTGCAACACCTCCATCTCCCTGGCCGTCAGATCCACAAACGGATTATCCACTTCCCCTTCAGAAACCGCATTCTCCTTACCGCTCCGGTAAAAGAATCTCCTCAGCGCCTCCATCGTCCGCTCCCCGCACTCTTCCTTGGAAAGAAAATTGCGTATACCATACTGACTCAGAGCCCGCTGATAGACCACTCCCGGTCTGCCCGAAAAGATCAGGATGCTTAGTGTCGGATAAAGCCTGTTGATCGTCGGCAGGATCTCCAGGCTGCTGCCATCGGCCAGCCCTATATCCAGGATCAGATGCGTGTACGTCTTCTTGTTCAGCTCTTTCAGCACTTCGCTGCATTTCGTCACGGTTTGGATGTTGCTATACCCGAATTCGAATTCCAGCACCTTCCGCATCCCTTTCGAGAGTATGAAGTGATCGTCGGCCAACAATATCTCGGTACTCATTTCGCCCTGCAATTTTCCTACCTACGCCCGGACGATATTTTCTAACCAGCGAACGACTTTATTTTTGTCTACTTTTATCTACAATTCCTTGTTCGGAAAACTTTATTTTCGATTTCAAATAGGATAAGGTTTAATGGTTATGGGATTTGATTAGTCCGGGCGGCTCCTCCAACAGGTGGGAGCCGTCTCTATTTTTGCACTATGTTTGCTCCCCACTCCATCCGGCCCTTCCACACCATCTTGGTGCACCGGCTGGAGTGGGAACACCCCTCCGGCGCGCTGCCACAACTTTTTCCATCGTGGTTCAAGCCTTTCCTGCTGACCCCCTTCACACGACAGCGAAGCGGGCATGCGTCTCTCACAACTGAAGATAGTTCCGTAACTTTATAGTATGCGTCACACGAGAAGAGACTTCATAAGGTCGGCCGGTTGTCTCACCATCGGATTCTGTTTCGGCGGCGAAGCCTTCGTGAGCCCCGCCTCGCGCGCCCTTCTCCAAAACGCCGACACATCACAAGGACCCGGTCTGCCCGGCGATCTTCGCGAAAACCCCCGTATCAATGCCTGGCTGGAAGTACTGTCAGACGGACGCGTACGCGTCCTCACCGGCAAGATCGAGCTCGGGCAAGGTATCGCTACCGCAGTAGCACAGGTGGCCGCCGAAGAACTCGAACTCGATCTGTCACAGGTGGAAGTCCTCCTTGCCGAAACAGGCCGCACTCCCGATGAAGGCTATACAGCCGGCAGCAATTCCATCGAAGCCAGCGCCATGTCGGTACGCTATGCCGCAGCCGCAGCCAAAGAAAAATTACTCGGACTCGCCGCACAAAAATGGAATGTGCCCGTCACCACTCTCACGACGACAAAAGGATATATCCACCTCCCGGGCGGCGCCCGCCCGGCATCTTCGCACGACGATGCCCTCTCCTTCTCGCAGGTTTTGGAAGGCCGCCAGATCACCGACGAGGTCCGCCTTCCGGTTACACTCAAACCCCGCGATCAATACCGCATCGTAGGAACACCCGCCCTCAGACAAGACAACATCCGCATCGTCGGAGGTCAGCCTGCATATGTCCACGACCTTCGCTTCCCCGATATGGTACACGCCCGGATCGTTCGTCCCCCGGCCTACGGCGCAACATTGTCGCATCTGGACGAATCCGCCGTCCATAAACAATTCCCGAACATTTTGAAGATAGTCGTCAACGGCAGCTTCCTCGGCGTCATCGCCTCCCACGAATACGAGGTCATACAGGCACAGCGATGGTTAAAGCAAAATGCCGGATGGTCCGAAGGACCACGCCTTCCTAAACTCGCTCCCGGCCAGTTGCCATCTTACCTCAAGACCCTTCCGGTAAAGACCGAACGGGTTGGCGAAAAAGGCGACGTCGCTTCACTCCAAACGAACACCACGCTAAAAGCCGAATATTCCAAACCCTACCTGATGCATGGCTCCATCGGTCCTTCCTGCGCCGTAGCCATATTCGATAACAATAAGCTGGATATCTGGTCGCATAGCCAGGGGGTTTATCCGTTACGCGAGACGCTGGCCGCACTCCTGCACATGCCCGTTGAAAATATACATGTAAAAGGCGTTCCCGGATCGGGCTGCTATGGTCACAACGGCGCCGACGACGCCGCAGCCGATGCCGCACTCCTGGCGCTGGCCTTCCCCGGAAAACACGTCCGTTTGCAATGGTCCAGAGAAGACGAACACGGCTGGGAGCCCTATGGCAGCGCAATGGTTATGCAGCTGCAGGCTCTTCTCGACGACAACGGTAAGATATCCCATTGGAAATATGCGCTATGGTCCGATACCCATGGCACACGACCAGGAGGTAATCCCGCCAATATCCTTGGCGCACGCTATATCGAACATCCTTTAGCGGCACGCCCTTCCGGTTTCAGCGGCGGCGCCAACCGCAACGCAGAACCCTATTACAAGATCTCCAACCAGCTGGTGGAAGCAAATTTCTTCAATGGCCCGCTACGGACTTCCTCACTGCGCAGCCTCGGCGCCTATGCCAACATCTTTGCCATCGAGTCTTTCATGGATGAGCTGGCAGACAAATCCGGCAAGGATCCCTTCGAATTCCGCCTCCTTAACCTCGACGATCCGCGGGCGCGCGACGTGCTCGCAAAATTGCAATCGGTCACCGCACACCAAACCGGCACCACATCCGCCCGCCAGTCCCAACCCGGCATCGGCATCGCCTTCTCGCGCTACAAAAATTCAGGCACCTACTGCGCCGTGGCAGCACGCGTATCGGTCGACACCAAAACCAATGACGTTCGCGTCCAAAAAATGTGGGCCGTCGTCGACGCCGGCGAAGCCATCAATCCCGACGGCATCAAAAACCAAATAGAAGGCGGCCTGATACAATCCGCCAGCTGGACCCTCTATGAACAAGTGCGATTCGATGAAAAAAGGATCACCAGCCTCAGCTGGTCCACCTATCCCGTCATGCATTTTGATCAGGCCCCGGAAGTAGAGGTGATCCTGATCGACCGTCCCGCTGAGACACCATACGGTGCCGGTGAAGCCGCTCAGGGCCCCGCCGCCGCAGCCATCGTCAATGCAATCTTCCACGCTTGCGGAAAAAGGATCCGGCATCTCCCCGTCTCGGAAACCTTTGCATAATTCACCCGCCTCGATTTTTTTATATTCTGATTAAATCCTATTTTGCCTTACCCACCTTGCCAGGCCATCCATCCGGGATCGAAAAGCATAAATTGGTTCGCGCCATGGCATTTAACTTATTGGATTCACTGAAAGATATCTTCACTCACGATCGGGTCCGCGCAGCAGCCGCCTCGCTTGGCGAAACCGAAAGCAATATTTCAAAAGCGATCTCAGGCATCATTCCGGCCATTATCGGTGGCATCATCACCCGCACCGATTCAGGCATCGATGGCGCCAGCAGCATCCTGAATATGGCAAAAGGTGCATCGGGCACAGGTATACTCGCCAATCTCGGCAACCGGTTTGGCGATCTGCAGAACAGCGATTTCGTCACCAATGGACTCGACACCGCAAAACGTCTGCTGGGGGACAAGCTCGATACGGTCGCGACCGCCGTCTCCCGTTATGCCGGCATCCGCGAATCCTCGGTCTTCTCTCTCCTCGCCGTCACCGCGCCCGCAGCCCTTGGCGTGCTGGGGAAATATGCGGCCGATTCCAATCTGACACCTGCCGGCCTTTCCAATCTTTTATCCGCTCAACGCCCCTCCGTCGCCGCTTCACTGCCGATAGGTCTTAGCTCGCTGACCGGCTGGATCAAGGGCCCTGCGATACCGCTCAGATCAGCAGTGCCGCCAACCTCCGATCGCGTCCGTCATACCTCACCTCCGGTGCCCACCCCCGAACGCACCCGACATCCTTCTCCACCGGCGCCCACCCCCGAACCCCGCAACTTCCTTCCGCCCCGGCGAAAAGGATTCTGGCCCATTTTCATCGGCCTGACGATCCTGCTCTCACTCATCTTCTGGATCAGAGGCTGTAACAAAAACCCAACCGCCCGGAACATCGGGGTTCGCGGTTTCCACAATTCTGTCTAACTTGGTGACTACAGCCAGGCCATATGAACCGAAAAACCTTCATTTTCCTTTCCGTTGCCGGAGCAGCCACCCTTGCGACTCCTATCGCCGGTTGCCGTCATTACAGCGATACTGTCCTTAGCACCCTCGCAACTCCGGATTTCCTCGGACATATCTGCGACGCGAAGACCATCGGCAATATTGGCTCAGCCTACCGCACCTCAATTCCAGAAGAGTCCCGCAAGAGCGATCTCATAGATATCCTCCTCAAAGACATACAAGGCACCCCGAACGCCCCCCGTCTCGCTCAACTGCTGAAAGATAGGGTGGGCCACGATTTCGCCACCGACAATGTCGTCACCATCGGGGGCTGGGTACTCTCCCGGACCGAGGCCCGCCAATGCGCGATTTACTCCTTTAGCCAGCAATAGATTGACTCATGCTTATCGATGCCCGACAATTACCCGACAATTCCCTGATAGAAGGCGATCTCTGCATCATCGGCACCGGCCCCGCAGGTCTTAGCATCGCCCTCGAATGGAACAATACCCCCTATAAGGTCATTCTCCTCGAAGGCGGAGGATTCGATTATGAAGAGAAGATACAGGACCTCTACGCAGGTCAAACCACCGGACAGAGATATTATCCGCTGAAATCCACGCGTCTTCACTATTTCGGCGGCACCAGCAATCACTGGTCCGGCTATTGCTCCACTTTCGATCCTATCGATTTTGAAAAAAGAGATTGGGTCCCGCATAGCGGCTGGCCGATACGGCGATCCGACCTCGACCCCTTCTATGAGAGGGCGCAACCCATCCTCGATCTGGGACCCTATGAATACGACGTAGCGCACTGGCAGAAACAGGACCCCGGTCTCAAGTCGCTGCTACCCGACAATGGCGCCGTCTGGAACAAAGTTTGGCAATTCAGTCCACCCACAAGACTCAATGGCAAATATTCCCGTACGATCAAAAACTCGAAGAACATTCATCTTTATACGTACGCCAACCTTGTAGATATCACCGCCAATGAAGCCGTGACGTCTATCCAAAGTCTCACGGTCAAAAACCTCGAAGGTAAACAGCACACCGTAAAAGCCCGTCGCTTCGTCCTCGCATGCAATACGATCCAGAATGCCCGTATCCTGCTGGCTTGCAACAAACAGGCGCCAAAGGGTCTCGGCAATGACCGCGACCTCGTAGGCCGCTTCTTCATGGAACATATGCAGATCAAATCCGCATGGCTCCATCTGCCCGCACCCGATCCGCTCAGGCTTTATGATATCCAGCCCGGCATCACTAAAATGAGATGCGAACTTTCCATCAGCCGTGAGATGCAGATCAAACATCGCATCCTCAACGGCACCGCCTCGTTCATGCCCCTCTCCATCGCCCGCAACGCCAGGGCCTCCATCGACAGCTGGAACGATCAGGACCCGGTCAAAAGCCTGAAAAATTTCAGGAACGTATCGGCTGCCGCACGTCGCAGCGCCGGCACGGCCCCGACCACCGGCACCAACACCTGGATGCTTTCCACACGCATAGAGCAGGCCCCCAACCCCGATTCCCGCGTCACCCTCGATACCGAAAAGGACGCCATGGGAATGCCCCGCGCCATTCTCCACTGGGTGCTCACCCCACTGGAAAAACGCAGCACCCGGACGATCTATGAGCTCATCGGCCAACAGGTCGGCACGGCAGGAGTCGGACGGCTTCAACTGATGGAACATCTGCAGGATCCAAAAGATTTTTCCTGGCCAGATTTTACCAGCGGCGGCTGGCACCATATGGGCACCACGCGAATGAGCGACGATCCGGCTACCGGCGTGGTCGACGCCCATAACAAAATGTATGGTATCGACAATCTTTTTATTGCCGGCGCCAGCGTTTTCGCCACCTCCGCGGCACCCAATCCCACTCTCACCATCACGGCCCTCAGCCTGCGGCTGTCGGATCACCTGAGATCGTTGTACCGGTAGACTGCCTCGCTCGCATCTCCGCGACCCCATCGCGCCTCCCCATCCCCGCGGCCCCGTCGTGCCTCCCCATCTCCACTGCCCGTCGCGCCTCCCCATCTCCACTGCCCATCGCGCCTCCCCTTCCCCGCTGCCCCATCGCGCCTCCCCTCCCCACACACATGGCGCAAAAATTGCTAATTTTATTGCGTATGTCCCGCCCCTCCTACTGGCTCACTCGCTGGCTCATCCTTCGCTTGCTGGGTGTGGTATACGCCGTTGCCTTTCTCGTCGCGATCCTTCAGATCATACCACTCATCGGGGCCAACGGTCTGACACCGGTCGGCATCTATCTGCAACGTATACACGACGCGCTCGGCTCCACCAGCGCCGGCTTTTTCCGCCTTCCCTCGATCTTCTGGTTCACCCACTCCGATACGGTCCTCCTGACGGTGGCGTGGGCCGGCTTCCTCCTCTCCTGTATCGTCATCGCGGGTTACGCCAATGCCCTCATGCTGGTTGTCCTGTGGTTGCTGTATATGTCCTTCGTCAATGCCGGACAGGAATGGTACGGCTACGGCTGGGAGATCCAGCTACTCGAAACCGGCTTCCTCGCCATTTTTCTCTGCCCCCTTTTGGACCCCCGCCCTTTCCCCAAACGCGCGCCACCCTTTCCCATCATCGTCCTGTTTCGCTGGCTCATCTTCCGCATCATGCTGGGGTCCGGGCTGATCAAGATCCGTGGCGACCGGATCTGGCGAAACTCAACGGCGCTTTACTACCATTTCGAAACACAACCCATGCCCGGTCCGCTGAGCCGGTGGTTCCATTTCCTTCCGCGCGGCATATTGCGGTTAGGCGTCTGGTACAACTGGCTGGCCGAACTCATCGCTCCATGGTTCATCTTCTGGCCGCGTCTCGCCCGTCATGTCGCAGGCGTCATCATCGTTCTCCTGCAGATCATTCTGATCTTTAGCGGGAACCTCTCCTTTCTCAATTGGCTGACCATCATCCCGGCCCTCGCCTGTATGGACGACGGATTCTGGGCAAAGCTGCTTCCCCGCCGCCTTGCGGAAAAAGCAATAGCCGCGGATGCCTCCGCCGAACCGTCCCCACCGATGAATATTACTGTCTGGGTAGTCACCGCCATCGTTTGCTTATTGAGCATACAGCCGGCTTTCAATATCCTCTCCCCCAATCAGGTCATGAATACCTCCTACGATCCGCTCAATCTCGTCAATACTTATGGCGCATTCGGTTCGGTGGGCACCGAAAGATTGAATATCGTGTTCGAAGGCACTTCCGATTCGATACCCGATGACAAAGCCAACTGGAAAGAATATCCATATAAAGGACTTCCTGTTGCGCCTGACAAAAGACCCCCGCAAGTGGCCCCCTACCATCTTCGCTTCGACTGGCAGATGTGGTTCGCCGCTATGTCGACCCCCGACGAATATCCCTGGACCCTGACCCTGATCTCCAAACTCCTGCACAATGATCCGACGGCGCTCAGCCTGTTCGCCGGTAATCCCTTTCCCGACAAGCCGCCCCGTTATATTCGCGCAGTCCTGTATCGCTACAAGTTCGCGCTGCCCGGTGATCCACAGCATCTCTGGTGGACCCGCCAACGCGTCGGAGACCCATGGCTCCCCGCCATGTCCGCCAACGACCCCCGCCTGGGCGCGGCACAATGATCTTCCGCCCCAGCCCGACGCAATGATTCCCCCCAACCCTCCACAATGATCATTCGCCCCCGAGCGCACCACCCCCGACACTGCGTAATGATTTTCACCCCCGCCCCACCCAATACGCTCCCATTTGAATTTTTTTCCATACATTAGGTGTATCCCCTTATTTTTTTACACCTAAACATACACCAACATGAAACATGCCGCAGCCATCTTAGGCGTCTTAGTCTTCCTGTCAGCCTGTACCAGCAACCCCACGCCGTCGACCACCGATTCCAGTAAAATTGTCTCCGATTCTTCGCTGACCAGACCGATCCAGTCCCCTTTTGATATCACCTACTCCTCGAAATTCGCAATGGATGAACCCACCAACGCCGAGTCGGTATTGAAATTCTGGAAGGCGTATGACAACGGCGATTTCAGCACGGTAAAGAACCTATTCGCCGACTCCTTCGAGGTCCATCTGGCGGACGGCATGTCGATGCACACAAGCCGCGATTCTACCCTGGCTGACGTAACGATGTTCAGGAATTCGCTGACGGCCTCCTCCAGCACGGTCACCGCTGTCATGGCCGTCAAAAGCACCGACCGCAATGAACACTGGGTGCTCATCTGGGGTACCGAAAAAGACACGCACAAAGATGGCAAGATAGACTCCGTCGATCTTCATGAAGCCTGGCAGTTCAACAAAAATGGGCAGGCCATGATGCTTCTCCAGTACAAGCGATCCTACGCACCCCCTGCCGCTATGAAGAAAAAGAAATAATCGCGTCCCCGCGCAACCAACCCGCGTCCCCGCGCAACCAACCCGCCCTCACGCGACCCGCGCGACAAACCCGCCCTCCCCGGCGGGTTTTTTATTTCGGCACCACGGTAACGATCACCCGCCGGTACCTCGTCAACGGCGGCGTCCCCTTATCCGTCACCGCCAATATGAAATGGATCGTACAAACGCTATCCACCTGCGGCGCTGTCACCGGAAGATCATACAGGTTCGCAGCATAAGGCCTGAAGCTCACGATACCCTTATAGCTTCCCGCTTCCGGATATTGCGACCATAGATAACTCATCGAATCCCCATCCGGGTCCGTGGTTCCAGCAGCGCTCAAATGGAACACCTGCCCCGACTTCACCGTAAGACGCTCACCATACGCCAATACCGGCACCGGAGGATGATTGCACTCGCTGAAAGCCTTCGTGGTCCATGCCATACGCGCCGCAAAATCATTCTGCACTTCCGTCCGCCATCGCCAGATCGTCTCCTGGTTACCCACATAACTTTTCCTGTCTGTCTTCGATACGACAGAATCCACGGCATTGGTCCAGATAGGCCGGGTCTCCGGTTGATCGGATGGCCAATTCTCGCGTCGGAACATTCCCGTATTCGAATTCCTGAACTCGGGCAGATACAACGCATACCTCCCTCCCCATCCGCCATAGTCGGGATGTTCGGGATCGTTCAGTCCATTGTCGATCAAATTCAGAAAGGAAGGTGTATCGCCTTCCATCCCATACGCGACGTCGGGATAAGCCGCACCCAACGGACCATGCCCCTGCTGAATATTTCTCGCCAGCCACTCATTGGAGGTGACTTCGTTATTGGCCCCCGGGTAAGGGAACGACATACCCAACCAGGTCGCATATGTATAATTATATCCCGGCGTAACGATATAAAAAATGGAGGGCCACTGCTGACGTATCCAGGGGCCGCTGTCATCCTGGTCCGAGATCGTATAGACACGCAGCTTTCTGTATATCTTTTCCGCCGCTTGCGCCCCTACGGTCTTCCTGATCTTCCATAAGGCCTGCGCCAATGTGTTCGTGCCGCCCCAAACGGTTACCCATACCGGCCGCTCATCGGGCTGCTCCAATACCCTGACGATCCAATCCGATCCCTCCGAATCCTTGCCCTCCCCGACGCCCTGCATCCCATAAACGGCCAGACCCTTTTTCACTTTCGCCCGGAGCTCGTCACCGGTAGGATACCCTTTTTCATGTTTTAAGAGATTGGGCTGCACTTTCGCATAGGCATCCAGCACACGAAGGATGCTTTCCGGGGCAACCCTGTTTTGCTGATGTATCGAGGTCGTGGCGATCAACCCCTCTACCTTCCATTGGTTGCAATACAATAGCCATCGGATCAGCGATTGGGTATCGTCGGGGTCGGCCTCGATGTCTGTCAGCACGATCACCCTGATGTTTTTGACAGCTTGCGCCGCCAGCGGCTCATACCAGCATATCGCCAGCACCAGCATCCCGGCAAGAGATAATCTTTTCATATTAGCAGTTTGGCATACTTTCCTTATCTGCAAACAGCACCGCGCGCGGATGTCTTCTCAGGACGGTCGAAGGATACCTCTGGGTAATCCGCTCATTCAGCGTACAGTCCATCGCCCGGGCCTTCCTTTCCCCGGGCACGATCACATAAGCATAGGTTGCCCTGAACAGCGCAGGGATCGTCATCGTCAATGCATACTCAGGCACCTCGTCGATCGTTGCAAAACACCCGTCATTCACCTGCTGACGTCTGCAGTCCTTGTCCAGCTTCACGGCCTTCACCCAAAATGGATCATCGAATCTCGCCACATGCGGGTCATTGAAGGCAAGATGTGTATTCTCTCCGATACCAAGTACCACGATATCGGTCGGATGCTCCTCCAATAAGCCGCGGTATCTGCGGCACTCCTCCGCGAGGTTCGCAGCATTCCCATCCAAATAATGCACCGCGCGTAAGGCCACCCTCGAAAATAACTTTTCCCTCAGGAATTTCCCGAAGCTCTGTGGCGCATCGCCGGGGAGCCCGGTATATTCATCCATATGAAAGGCATTGACCCGATGCCAATCGACAGGCTGTTCTCCCACCGCCGCCAGGAACTCGTTTTGCGATGGCGCAGCCGCAAAAACGATATTGACAGTCTCCTGCCGCTCCAACAATTCATTGATCCGCTGACCGACCATTTCCGCAGCCGCCGATCCCATGGCGACACGGTCGTCGTATATCCTTACTTCGAGCGCATCCTTTTTAAATATTTTCATAAACGACCTCCCCTGCGATAATGGTCATGGCGATCCCGATGTCGTCATCGAAAAGCACAATATCCGCATCCATCCCCGGAACCAGTGACCCCTTCCGATCCTCCATACCGATGATCCGCGCCGGCGTCTCCGACATCATCCGCACTGCATCCGTCAACGGGATACCCGCTTTTATCATGACACGTACCAGTCTGTCTGCGGTGGCCACACTACCCGCGAAGGCGCTGCGATCGGGCAGCTTCGCCACACCGTCCTCCACGATGACCCGTATCCCATCCCGTCGGCTTCCGAGTATACTTTCCCCATCGGGCATTCCCGCGGCACGCATCGCATCGGTGATCAGCGCCGTCCGCCCCGGCCCCTTGATCCGATATACAAGCCTCAGCAATTCTTCGGGTAAATGCACTCCGTCCGCGATGATCTCCACATCCATCCCCTCCGTCAGATACGCGAACTCCACGGCCCCCGCATACCGGTATACTCCCCGCCTTGTCACGCCGTTCATGCAGGAATAAAAATGCGTCGCAAGCGTAAATCCCTCCTCATATCCCGCCAGCGCCTCCTGGTACAACGCATCCGTATGCGCCAGCGCCGCTACGATGCCCCTGGACCTCAGCTCCCGTCCGAAACCCAAAGCACCCTCCAGTTCTGGTGCGGCGCTCCATCGTCTGATGTCGCCCGACCTCTCCAATATCTCAAGGTATTCTCCGCGATCCGGGTTTCGGATGTACCGCGGATCCTGCGCCCCACGCTGGCTCATCGCCAGATAGGGTCCCTCCAGATGCAACCCCAGGAATTGCGCGCCCTTCACATTTTGCCGCTGC
>Ga0134126_10006596_pt1 | contig 14543 bp, 12 predicted proteins | sample KB31752_FD_96881 | JGI IMG/M metagenome (GOLD analysis project Ga0134126, IMG submission 96881) | Terrestrial soil microbial communities with excess Nitrogen fertilizer from Kellogg Biological Station, Michigan, USA - KB3-175-2 | ecosystem: Environmental > Terrestrial > Soil > Unclassified ... | reverse complement strand
GCAGCCCCAGGTAGGCGGTTCGCGCAATCGACTGGTTGTTGGCAGTCATGCCGAACAGCACCAGTCCGGCTCCCAGCAGCGCTTCATCCACAATCAGGATCAGCGAGGCGACTGCGGCCGCGCGGGCTAGATGACGTTTCGGCGTGCCCCGGAACGTCCAGACGACAAGGCCCACAACCGCAAGCAGGTCGATGAGGCTGGTGGCGCGGTGTGTGTACTCAATGATGGTGGAAATGGCGGGATGGTGCTGGAAGATGGAACCGTTGCACAGCGGCCAATGGTCTCCGCAGCCGTTGCCGGAGCCGGTGGCGCGCACCGCCGTCCCCCACAAAATGACCGCGATGTTGTAGGCGACCACCGCCCAGGCGAAGGCCCGCAACGCGCGCGATGGAGTGGGAGACTTGAGCGGCGGGGCGGCGACAGCGGTGGTGGGAGCGCTCATTGGGTTCCAGGAACTATTTTACGTCCGATGGGTACAACTCCGCGCGATTGCCCGGAATCTGCACGGGTATGAAGACCACAAAAATGCTGAGTATTCTGCTGGCTTCCGCGTTGATGTGCGGGGTCGGCGTGACTGCCAGAGCGCAGGACAATGGCGCGAAGCAGGACATGAAAGACGCGGGAAACAAGACGAAAGACGCGGCCCAGGACGCGGGTCACGCCACGAAGAAGACCACGAAGAAGGCGTATCACAAGACGAAGGAAGGAACCAAAAAGGGGTATCACGAGACGAAGAAGGAGACGAAAAAGGCCTATCACAAGACGAAGAAGGGGACGCACAAGGCCTACGATAAGACGAAAGAAGGCGTGCATCGGGCCACTTCTCCGGACTAGAACCGTTAGAGGAGAGTTGCCCTCCCAGGCCTCAAAAGCGAGACATGGGGCACCCGGCACCCGGCACCCGGCTACTAATGAGTCAATGATATTTCTGATAGTAGATGTTTGCGCCAGGATCAACTTCAATCCCGAACGAGATCCCAAGCGCTCCGTATGTCGTATCGAAGTGCTTGATTATCTTTTGGTCGTTCAGGGGCGACGGGCTGACAAACGGCGAAAACTCGATTTTCTTGGAAAGCAAGGTTCTTCCCTTATCCACCCAAACGCCTGACGTGCTCTTTGTACCCTCTGCCTTGCCGTTGAACTGATTCGTAAAAGTCACGCTTTGGTTGAATGTATGGTCAGCGCGCAATATCAGCGAGGAAGTTCCCCAAGCACCCCCAGCTTGGTACTCGCCCATCATTCGGGGGCCGCTTGTGTACCAAATTACCCTTCCTAGAAATATCGCCGCGGCAAGTACGGAGACGATCACGACAACAGCGATAATTTTCAGAACGTTCATTAAGTATTCCTTCTTGGCAAGGAACCGGCTCAAGTGCCGAGAATGTCATAGCCGTAGGCTGTGCATCGTAAGTGTAATCTCAGATATTAAAAGCGAAACCTCTAACCGGCGGCGAGTTCTTTGGCGCGCTGGGTGGCGCGCATCACGGCCTTGATGAGCGTGACGCGGAGGCCGCCTTCTTCCAGTTCGAGAATGCCGTCGATGGTGCATCCGGCGGGCGTGGTTACGGCGTCCTTGAGAAGGGCTGGGTGGTAGCCGGTTTCGAGCACCATTTTGGCCGCGCCGAAGGTGGTCTGCGCCGCCAGCAGTGTGGCGATATCGCGCGGGAGGCCGACTTTGACGCCGGCCTCGGCCAATGATTCCAGAATGATGTATATGAAGGCGGGGCCGCTGGCCGAGAGTCCGGTCACGGCGTCCATGTGCTTTTCATCGACGATGACGGTGCGCCCGACGGCCTCAAAAATGCGCGCGGCGACCTCAAGCTGCGCTTCCGTGACGAACTTTCCGCGGCACAGCGCGGCGATGCCTGCGCCGAGCATGGACGGCGTGTTGGGCATGGCGCGGATCACCGGGATATCGATGCTGGCGGCCTGCTCAATGGCCGACGTTTTTACGGATGCGGCGAAGGAGATGAGAAGTTTTTGCGGCGTGAGCGCGGGCTTGATTTCTTCAAGCAGCGCGGGCATCTGAAAGGGCTTGACGCCGAGCAGGATGATATCGGCCTTGCGCACGACATCGAGATTGTCCGTAGAAACTTCAACGCCCCACTGCGCGGAGAGCGCGGCGGCGCGGTCTTCGTGCGCGACAGTGGCCAGAAGCTGGTCGGGAGCGAACATCTGCTGCTTCAGAAAACCCTGAAGGAGAATTCCGCCCATTTTTCCCGCGCCCAGCACGGCGACGCGCAATTGATTCAGGTCTGAGGTGTCCATGTAAGTACAGGGTACAGGGCTCAGGGCTCAGGGTACAGGGGGAATGCGGCTGTCCGGTAGTATGAGGAGTGCGGAGGACCCGCAAATCGTGATGAAGAATTCTCTGCTCCTGACTGCCGCATTCCTTGCTCTTCCGTTCGCCTCCGCGCAAACCTTTCCAAAATCCGTGCAGAAGCAGGCGGGGGAGCGGTCGTCCTATCCGGGCGCAGTGAATGCGCAGGTCGCTCCGCAATCGCTGGCCGACCGCGAGGCGGCGCTGAAGGCACTGTTTGCAGGAATATGGCAGGACCGGCTCCAGCATGAACCGGAGTTCGCCTCCAGCATAGGCGACAAGCGCTACAACGACCAGCTTAGGGACTACTCGGTTGCGGCCTACAACGATTCGCTGGCGCGCGGGCGCGAGTACCTGATGCGCCTGAGCGCAGTCGACGATACCGGCATGACCGATCAGGAGAAGCTGAGCAAGGAACTGATGGTTCGCCAACTGATTGATGAGCAGGAAGAGGCCGAGTTCAAGCCGTGGGAGATGCCGATGACGCAGTTTGACGGCATCCAGATAGACCTGCCGGAGATGGTCTCACTGCTGAGCTTTACCACAGTGAAGGACTATGACGACTACACGGCGCGGCTGAACAAAATTCCCGTCGCGATTCAGCAAGTCACCAACAACGCCATGCAGGGAATTGAGGACGGGCGCGTTCCGCCGAAGTTCATTCTGCAAAAAGTGCTGGCGCAGGTGAACAACATCGCGACCAAAAAGCCGGAGGACACGCCCTTTGCCGAGCCGCTGAAGAAGTTTCCCGCCGGGGTGAGCGCGGCAGATCAGCAGCGGATCAAGACGGAAGTCCTGGATGCGATTCAGAAGAAGGTGATTCCGGCCTACCAGCAGCTCGCGCGCTTCCTCACCAAAACGTATATTCCGGCGGGGCGAACCGATCCGGGACTGTGGGCGATTCCCGACGGCGAAAAGTATTACGCATTTCTGGTGAAGCAGAGCACGACGACCGACCTCACTCCAGCGCAGATTCACCAGATCGGCCTGGAGCAGGTCGCGAAAGACGAAGCGGAGATGACGGAGATCGCGCACAAGCTCGGCTTTAAGGACCTGGCCGCGCTGCGGGCCTCGATTCCAAAGAATCCCAAACTTCATGCGCAGAGCGGACAGCAGCTCGTCGATCTTTACACGCACTACATTGACCAGATGCGGCCCAAACTGCCGGAGCTTTTCAATCATCTGCCCAAGGCGAAGCTGGTGGTGAAGGTGGTTCCGGCCTATATGCAGCAGGACCAGACGCAGGCGTATTACGAGCAGGGCAGCGCGGATGGCTCGCGTCCCGGAGCCGTTTACGTGAACACCTACAAATATAAGGACCGCCTGCTGACCAACGTAGAGTCGGTTTCGTATCACGAGGGGATACCGGGGCATCACCTGCAGATTTCCATTGCGCAGGAGATGACCGGCGTTCCGGCCTTCCGGCGCTACACGTATTACACGGCGTATACCGAGGGCTGGGCTTTGTATGCCGAGCATCTCGGGAAGGATATTGGTTTCTATCAGGACCCCTATCAGGATTACGGGCGGCTCGAGGCTGATGAGTGGCGGGCGATCCGGCTGGTCGTGGACACGGGCGTCCACTCGATGCACTGGTCGCGCCAGCAGATGATTGATTACTTCCGCGCGCATTCTTCGATGGACGAGACCAACATCGAAGAGGAAGTGGATCGCTACATTGCCTGGCCGGCGCAGGCGCTGGGTTACAAGATTGGCCAGATGAAGATTCTGGAACTGCGCGCGAAGGCGAAAAAGGAACTGGGACCGAAGTTCGATATCCGCAACTTCGATGATGAGGTGGTGGACGCGGGCGCCCTTCCGCTCGATGTTCTGGAGCAACGCGTTGACGCGTGGATCGCGGCGGGCGGCAAGCCGGTGAGCTAAGTGTGGGTGCCCCATGTCTCGCTTCTGAGACATGGGAAAATGCAACGTGGTGCAGCATATTCGCCGCGCGCTGTATCATAACCAGTTCGCCTATGATTCACTTCCGTCATCCGTTGCCCGGCATTGATCGTCCTCAAATGGAGGCCGACGTTGTGATTGTCGGCGGGGGCCCGGCGGGCATGGCGTGCGCGCTGCGACTTTCGCAATTGATCGATGAGCATAACCAGAAGAACCCCGATGCGCCGCTGAGCAAAGAAAATGTCTACGTACTGGAAAAGGCGCGCGAGATTGGCGGACACTGCCTTTCCGGCGGACTGCTGGACCCGCGCTCGATGCGCGAACTGCTGCCTGGGTTTGAGTCCGAGGCTCCTCTGGACGCCCAGGTCACGAAGGAGTCGGTGTGGTATCTGAAGGAGAACAAGGCGCGCCGTCTGCCGCTTGTTCCGCCTCCGCTGCGCGAGCACGGCAACTACATCATCTCGCTGAACAAGTTCACAAAGTGGCTGGGGCAGAAGGTGGAGGACGCGGGCATTACGGTGTTCACCGGCTTTGCCGGGTCGGAACTGCTGATGGAAGGCGAGCGCGTTCTGGGTGCGCGCACAGATGACAAAGGCGTGGGCAAGGACAACCAGCCCAAGGCCAACTTCGAGCCGGGATATGACCTGCACGCGAAGATCACGATTCTTGCTGAAGGCGCGCGCGGCAACTGCGCCAAGCAACTCATCAACACGCTGGGCCTCGAAGACCCGAAACACGCGCAGGTGTACGGCGTTGGCGTCAAAGAGCTGTGGGAGATTCCCGCGGGCCGCATCGCCAAGGGCGAGGTGCGCTACACGCTGGGCTATCCGCTGACCAACAGCGAGTATGGCGGAGCCTGGATTTACGGCACCAGCGATACCGAAATCTCCATCGGCTTTGTGACCGGGCTCGACTACGAGGACCCGCGCACTGACCCGCATCACGTCTTCCAGTTCTTCAAGCTGCATCCGTTTGCGCGTCGCATTCTCGAAGGTGGCAAGATGATTCGCTATGGAGCCAAGGCGCTGCCCTATGGCGGCTGGCTTACGATGCCGCGCATCTACGGCGACGGGTGGATGCTGCTGGGCGACTCGGCGAGCTTCCTGAATTCGCAGCGGCTCAAGGGCATTCATCTGGCCATTAAGAGCGGAATGCTGGCGGCGGAAGCGGCCTTCCGCGCGCTGGCGCTTGGAGACTCCTCGACCGCTACGCTCGCGAGATACAAGAGCCTGGTGGACGATAGTTGGATTGGCAATGAGCTGTATCCGGTACGGAATTTTCATCAGGGCTTCGAGCATGGCCTGTTCGAGGGCGTCATTCGCGCCGGGGTGCAGTATGTTTCCGGCGGCGCGAATATCGGGCCGGACTACAAGAACGGCCCGGGCTATCTGCGCATGAAACACGCCGACGCGATGAATCCCGGCAATCGCCCGCAGATGACCTTCAACGCGAAGGGCGACGGCAAGCTCACCTTTGACCGGCTGACAGATGTCTACCATTCCGGCACGCGACACGACGAAGATCAGCCGACGCATCTGGTGGTCCGCGATTTGAACCTGTGCGTCACGCGCTGCCTGAAGGAGTTCGGCAACCCTTGCCAGTACTACTGCCCGGCGGCGGTGTACGAGATCGTGGATGACACGAGTGAGACGGCTGCGGCCAGCGGCAAAAAGCTCCAGATCAACTTCACGAATTGCGTACATTGCAAGACGTGCGACATTCAGGACCCGTACCAGATTGTGGATTGGGTTCCGCCGGAAGGCGGCGGCGGGCCGAGCTACGACGGAATGTGAACAGGGCGCAGGGGCAAGGGCTCAGGTCCCTCGCTAATTCTTTGACTCACGAATTGCAGTCAGTGACCTCGGTATCAGAATCTTCACCAACCATGCATTTGAATTCTCTCAACTTGGTAAAATAAGAATAGAGAGTAGAAATGAAAGGGGCCGCTAAACTCATGCGGCCCTTTTTCTTTTGGGATAGGAGAGCGATGGGAGACGCGTGCAATTTCTTTGTTATCAGACAGATTTCAACAAGTCGCTACGCTTCAAACACTTAGATCGCGGAATGGTAAATAGCCAATGAAATCAATGAAGTGACGATAAAACCCGCAGGCTCAAACATTTCCAGAAAAAGCTGTTTTACAACTTACAAAAATCAAACACTTGCAAAAACGCCCAAAAAAATGATCAAAAAAATGAGGGAGAAAGAAGAAAACCCTTTGTACCTCCGGGCGAGCGCGCTAAACTCGGCGCGATGATTCCTCGAAGTTTTTCTTGTGGTTTAGTTCTGGTGTTGGCTTCCGCGCCTGGATTCGCGCAGACTTCCAGCCATGTGGGCAATCAGTCCGGAGCGGCGGCAGTTGCCCCGGCTTCTGCTCCCGCGATTCCAGAAGATCCAAACAAACGGATGCTGCTGGCTGCGCAGGTGAATGGGCTCTCAAGTGTGGGCACACAACCTTGGCATATCAAGGCTCACTACCAGACCTTCGATATTGACGGAAAGCCGAAGAACAGGGGCGTTTTTGAGGAGTGGTGGGCTGGGCCGGATAAGTGGAAGATCAGTTATACGAGCGATGGATTCAATCAGGTTCGTTACAGGACCGGCAAGAAGACGCTGATGACTGGGGATAACATTGCGCCTACTTTGGCGGATGAAATGCTCGAACGGTCTGTAACTTATCCGATACCTGCGCCAAAAGCAATCAAAGGGCTGAGATTTGTTGTTCAGGATACGAAGGATGGTCCGGTGGCTTTGACCTGTCTTCGAGAAAAGAGCATGAACACTCTTGTCCCGGTGTTTTGCTTCGATAAGAACTCCCCGGCGGTTCGCCTGGAGGCGCTGCCCGATGGCAACATGATGTTCTTCAACGACATTGTCTCAGTGGACGGCAAGTTTGTATCGAAGCGGATCGACGTCCAGTTCGCAAACGCGCCGGTGGTGAGCGCGCAGGTCACTATGCTTGAGCCGCTTGCCAAGTTCGATGACGCAGTGCTTGAGCCTCCAGCGGGAGCTGTGCCGGCGCTCATGCCGCCGGCGCTTGAACCTTCTTACGACGTGCATTTGATTTCGGTCGGAAAGCCCCCCAAAACTCCACCCATCGCCAAGGCGGCGCACGTCCATGGAACAGTCATCCTCGCGATAATGGTGTCGCCCAAGGGAGATGTGAGCGAAGTCCGCGTGATCAGCGGCCCAGCCATGTTAAGGCAAGCCGCGATTGAGTCAGTGAAGGCATACCGATTTGAACCATACAAGGTAAAGGGCCAGCCGACAGCCATGGAAGAAATAGTTATGTCGCATTTCTATTGAGTTCTATTGATGCGGGAGCAGTTTTGGTGTACCCGCCAGAAAAGTGCAGGTCCCTCCGCTTCGCTCCCTATGGTCGCTTCGGTCGGGATGACACAATGTTTCGGTGAGGATGACACGTTGAGAGTTGTGGCTGTCCCCCACTCAAGCCAAAGGCGGGCCTGAGTGGGCCACCTGTGGTTGATGCTCGGAAGCAGGAAACAAAAAATGCTTTGTACCTCGCACCTTGTGCGCTAAACTCGGCGCGATGATCCCTCGCGTTTTTTCCTGCTCTCTCATTGTTGCCTTTGTTTCCGCGCCGGGATTCGCGCAAACCGCCAGCCCTGCGTCCGCTCCGGCCAGCACTGCTGTTCAAGCGACTGCTCCCGCTCCTGCGATGCCGAAAGACCCCAAAGACCTTATGCTGCTGGCCGCGCAGGTGAATGGGCTGAGTTCGATGGAGCCGCATCCGTGGCATGTGAAAGCCAACTTTCAAACCTTCGATCCTGACGGGAAGCCGAAGGAAAACGGCGTGTTTGAGGAGTGGTGGGCTGGCCCGCATAAGTACAAGGTCAGCTATACGGGCGAGAGTTCCAGTGGGGCGACCTACCGGAATGAGGATCAGGAAGCAGTGACAGGCAGCCTTGATGATTTCAATTTTCATCTGGCTATGATGGCGGAGCAATATTTGATTCGCACGCTGCCGTCGGCGAGCGCCGTTGGGGAGCGCTACTACAATCCCGCTAAGCAAAAAATGGGTTCCGTTACGCTTGAGTGCCTGCGTCCGGATACTGTGCACACGCCGACGTGGCAAACTTCGGATGAGGCGTGGGGCGTTCCAACCACCTGTTTCCTTCCGGGTTCTCCCATTGTGCGACTGGAAGTCTCCGGCGACCTGCTTACCGTCTTCAATGACCCGGCCCAGGCGGATGGGCATTACTTCGCGAGAGATATCTGGGTGGAGAATGGGGGCCTGCCGATTGCGAATATGAAGGTTACGGAGCTTGAGTTTCCCGCCAAGATTGAGGACGCGGAAGTTCTAGCTCCTAAATCGGCACATTCCATTACTGTGCCGAGGGTTGGCCCTGGAGTTATGGCGGGCCTTCGGATCTCGGGCAAAAGTGTGGTCTACCCGCGAATTGCCAAAAGCCAGCGAGTGCAGGGAATGGTAATGCTGGAAGCCAAAATCTCGGGGAGAGGGGACATCACCGATCTCCGTGTCGTTAGCGGACCCAAGGCATTGCGCCAATCCACTGTGGATGCGGTGAAGACGTGGAAGTACAAGCCCTATACGCTTGGCGGGCATCCGGTAGAGGTGGAGACCCCGATCAATGTGATTTACAAGCTGGGGAACTGATTGTCCCCCACTCAAGCCCAAAGGCGGGCTTGAGTGGGGGACATCCATTGTTAGATTGCGCCGGTAATCCGAAATGCCGACCCATATTTTGTTGGTGCTTCGCCTTCGACCCAAATCGTGAGGCCCTTGTTGTTCTGCTCGAAGCGGAGCTTGCGGTCGCTTCCTAGCAGTTGCACGTTTTCGATTTTGCCTACGCGCAGCGCGGTGTTTTGCGCGAGCGAGCGGATAGTGATGTTGTAATCCGGCCAGCCCATGACGAAGGCGTAGAGCTTGCCGCCTTTGGTGGTGAAGCGCACGTCTTCGGCGTTGAGGGCGCGGCGGGACGACTCGTTGAATCCTTCAGCGGCCTTGGCTGCGTCGGCGATGGCGGGTGGGCCTTCAGCGGCGATCTTCCAGGGGCGCGTGGCGAAGATGGCTTCGCCATTCACCGCCATCCAGTCGGTCAGCGCGGCGACGATGGCCAGTTCTTCCTCGTCCGGCTGGCCGCTGGCGGGCAGCGGGACGTTCAGCATGAGGTTGCCGTTGCGGGGGACGATATCGACCAGCATGTCGATGACTTCTTTTGGCGTTTTGTACTTCTGGCCGAGCTTGTAGTGCCACTGGCCGATGCAGGTATCGGTCTGCCAGGGGCGCGGGGCGATGGTGTCGATGACGCTCCGCTCGTGATCGAGCACGCAGATGCCCTGCTCGCCGTCCTGCGGGCGCTTGGAGAAGTAGACCGCCTCGGTCTTGCCTCCGTGGCGTTTCGCGCTCAGGTTATAGAGGTGCGCGACCAGGTTGTAGCCGTAGTACTCGAAGGGTAGGGAACCGTCGGAGTAGAGAAAGTCCGGCTCGCAGTGGTCCACCAGGTCCTTGATGCGCTTGAACCATTGCTGCTTCCACCAGAGTGGGATGCTGGACTCGTTCCACGGAGGGCCGCTGTCCCAGACCTGGTCGGAGTCCACGTAGAGGTCGTAGTTGGCGGGATCGGCTCCGTCGTAGGGCACGCCCGCGAGGGGGCCGGTTGTGTCGCTGCCGTGGCTGGGGGAGAACCACTTGTAGGTAATCCAAAGGTGCGAACTGACGCCGAAGCGCAATCCTTCGGCGCGGGCGGCATCGCGCCACTTGGCCACGATGTCAATCTTCGGCCCCATGTTGACGGAGTTCCAGCGCTGGTAGCGGGAGTTCCACAAGTCAAAGTTGTCGTGGTGGACGCCCATGCTCATGAAGTATTTGGCTCCGCATTTCTTGTAGAGCTTGATGAGCGCGGCGGGGTCGAACTTTTCCGCCTTCCAGGCGGGGATGGTGTCTTTGTATCCAACCTTGGAGGGGTGGCCGTAACGTTGGCAGTGGTAGTTGTACTGGTTGGAACCCTGGATGTACATGTTGCGCGCGTACCAATCGCCGTCTTCCACGGCGGACTGCGGCCCCCAGTGCGCCCACATGCCGAACTTGGCGTCGCGAAACCATTCGGGGACCTCATACTGCTTGAGCGACGCGCGTGTGCCCTTGAACGGGCCGGTGGAAATTTCCGACCCGGCGGGATGCTCGAAGTCGGATGGGGTTTCCGAGCCGGCTGCGGGAGTTTGTGCGAAAGCGGAGGCGGGTTTGGCGAGAAGTCCGGAGCCGGCGGCGGCCAGCAATCCCATGAGCGAGCGACGGGTAATTGGCATGGAAACAGAGTAAAGGGGAAAAAGGAAAGGGGAAAGGGCGAAATTCAGGCGGGAGATTTTTGCTGGACTTCTTTGATCTTTTTGTCCAACTGATGATGGAGGCAGTAGAGGGCCAGTTCAAGGCGGTCGGAGACGCCGAGCTTCTCGTATATTTTTCGCAGATAGTTCTTGACTACCTGCTCGGTGGTACCGATCTGGAAGGCAATTTCCTTATTTCGCTTGCCCTGTGTGATGAGCGAAATAATGCTGAGTTCTTTGGCGGAGAGCCGTGGCTGGAGGCGGGGATCGGTGAGGGCCACGGCCTGCGAGCGGTAGGCCTCGATGACCCAATTCACGGATTTGTTGTCGATCCAGGTTTCGCCGGCGGCGATTTTGCGGACGCAGCGGACCAGCAGCTCCGGCGAGATAGAGCGGGGAATGATGCCGCGCACGCCGCGCCGGTACATTTCGACCGTGTGAGCCTCGTCGGAGCTGGCGGTCTGGACGATGATTTTAATGTCGGGCAAGCGGGTGACGATCGCAGGGATGGCGTCGGTGGTGCCGGCCAGCAGGTTGCCTTCGAGCACGAGCACGTCGGCGGAAAGGCTGTCCGGGAGCGAGTGCAGGTCCTCAAGCTTATCCACCTGGGCGGCAATATGGAGGTCGCCCTCGGCAGCGAAAATTTTGCTCATGCCGACCCGGTAAATGGCCTGCGAGTCGGCGAGGATGACGTGAATAGGCGGACGCGCGGAGCTCGAATTCACGCGGTCGTGAATGGAGCCTTGCTGCTGGAGGGCTGGGGAAGCCAAATTGGATTCAGACTGGGTCATTCTTGCGCGGTTTCTTCTTCGGCTTGGAATCTATATTCGTCAATCACGGCTGCGGCATGAGCGGCGGAATCGTCCTGATAGGCCCGGACGACCCTTCCCTGGCAATGAATGGCAGCGGTTTCGTCGGGCCCGGTGGTTCCTTCGGCCACCTGAATCAGAAAATCCACGTTGGTCCCAGGCTCAATTACCTCATTGAGCTTGAGGAGGACGCCGTTTGCGGAAATATTCTCGGTCGTCGCCTCGTAGAGCTTGTCGGAGGCCATCACGTGGACGGGCAGCGACAGAGGAAAGCGGACGGCAGAGCGTTCTTCCAAGTTTCCCGGCGCTAGCCGGTGTCGGTCAGCAGGTTTGTTCATAAAGCGGGTTCCTCGAATGAAGTCATTCTACGAACAACCCAGCAGAAACATTGAGGAAATCGATACGAGCTAAATTACCAAAGTCTTGAATCAGGCTTCAAGCGGTAACTTGAGGTAAACCAAAACCGGACACCAAAGTTCACAACAGGGCGGCAGGGGCCTAAAAGCGATCCACCGCGTATCAGGAGCCGGGAAGCGGTCCGGCCCGGCCACAGCCAGCCGTGCTAGAGTCGAGCGCATGAGCGGGAGCCAGCGGGATAGCGGTTTGGTGCGTGCGGTGGGGCCGTGGGGGCTGGCTGCCAATACTTTGTGCATGATTATCGGCGCGGGGATTTTTGCCGTTCCGGGAGCGCTGGCCGCCTGCATGGGACCTTACGCGCCGCTGGCGTTTGTGGTGTGTGGGGTGGGGATTGGCGCGGTCGCGCTCTGCTGGGCCGAGGGCGGCAGCCGGATGCCGACCAGCGGCGGAGCTTACGGCTATATTGAAGCCGCGTTCGGGCCGCTCACCGGCTATGTTGCGGGTACTCTGCTATGGGTTGGCGACGTGCTGGCGTCCGGAGCGGTGGCGGCGGCGCTGGCGGATGCGGCGGCAAGCGTGCTGCCGCCCTCGTGGAGGACGGCCGTCTACCCGGCGGTGATTGTCGCGGCAATTGGCGGCATCGTGGCGGTGAATATCTCGGGCGGGGTGACGCGCGGCACCGGTCTGGTGGGCCTGATGACCATTCTGAAACTGGCGCCGCTGGTGGTTTTTGTACTCGTGGGGGCATGGTGGATCCACGGCGCGAATTTTGTGCCGGCGGAAGGCAGCACACGAGGGATGGGTCGGGCGCTGATCCTGGCCCTGTTCGCGCTTTCCGGCATGGAAACCTCGTTGAGCATCAGCGGCGAGGTGAAGGATTCGGCGCGCACCATCCCGCGAGCGTTGGCGATTGCATTGGGGGCGGCGCTGGTGCTGTATATCGCCATCCAGATGACGGCGCAGGGGATTCTGGGCGGCTCGCTCGCGCGTTCGGGCGCACCGCTGGTGGATGCGATGGCGCGGATCAGCCCTGTCCTGCAAGTCCTGATGCTCACGGGCACGGCACTGGCGATGCTTGGCTGCCTGTCCAGCGACCTGCTTTCGACTCCACGGGTGATCTTCGCATTCGCCCGCGATGGAATGCTTCCGCGCGTGCTGGGGCGGCTGCACCCGCGCACGCACGTTCCTCATGTCGCGATTTTGTGCTACGCGACGTTGGGCGCGGCGCTGGCGTTGACGGGGACGTTTGCGGAGCTTGCGGTGCTCTCCATGCTGGCGACGGCCGCGCTTTATATCGCCGGATGCGCGGCGGCGTGGCGGCTCAAGCGCAGGGGCGTGGCTGAGGCCGGGGCACCGCTGAACTTTCGCTGGATGGGAGCGGCGGCGGTGGTGGGCATTGGCTGCATGATGGCGCTGATCGCAGCGGCTTCACGGGCGGAAATTCTGGGCCTGCTAGCGATCGTCGGGTTGAGCGCGGCGATTTGCCAAGGGCAGACGTGGTTTCAGCAGCGAGCAAAGACGTTGAAGGCCGGAGCCAGCTCGGGGCTTTGAGAAGGGCATCTCGAAAGGAGGAATTTGCCCTTCCTAAAGACGCTTTGTCAGGACGATAATAGGATGGTTTTGCGAGGTGATCAATGCGATACAAGCTTTGGATGGTGGCGGCCGTTGCCATAGGACTTTTGGTCGGCGCGCAGGCGCATGGGCAGAATGGCGCGGCTGCGACTGCCGGAAGCAACGCGGGCGGCCCAGAGGCGGCCAGCAATCTCGGCAAGCAGGCCAACTACGCGGATCTGGCGGAACACCAGCGCGGCGGCCTGCATTTTACCGGGACGGTGAAGGTGGAAGGCGGAGCGCTTCCGTGGGACCCGATTCCGGTGGTGGTGACCTGCAACGGAGTCGCGAAATACAGGACCGAAGCCGACTCCAAGGGTCAATTTACCATTCAGGGTAGCCGGGCCGGTTCCGAGCTGGTCCCAACCAAGTCCAGCGTCAACCAGGTGACGGCCTCGCAACTGGTCGGATGCGACGTTCAGGCGTCGATGCCGGGGTACAAATCCAGCACTGTGCATATTGCCAATCAGGACATTATGGACAACCCGGACATCGGGACCGTCATGCTGACCCCGGACAGCGCCGCAGCCGGTTCGTCCACCAGCGCGACGACCGCCTCAGCTTCGAAAGACGCGATGAAGCAGTTTGACAAGGCGCGATCCGAGTGGCAAAACAACAACGCGAATGGAGCGAAACACGCCCTGGAAAAGGCCGTGAAGCTCGATCCGCAATTCGCCGAAGCCTGGTACCAGCTCGGCAAGTTACAGGAGGCGAAGGGCGACAAGCCGCAGGCGCTGGAGTCCTACCAGAAGGCGGTTGCCGCCGACCCGAAGCTTATTTCTCCCTACGAGCGGATTGCCGAGCTGAACTCGCTCGATAAGAAGTGGCCGGAAGTAACGAGCGCAACGGACGCAGCCCTGAAGCTGAACCCCACGGGCACTCCGCAACTCTGGTACTTCAACGCGTTGGGCCTGTATAACCAGGGCAAAGCGGACGAGGCTGAGGCGAGCGCGCGCAAGTCAATGGCCATGGACCCGCAGCACCTGGCCCCGAACACGGAGCAATTGCTGGCGGTCATTCTGGCCGGCCAGGGGCAGCTTCAGGAAGCGCTCCAACACTTGCAGAACAGCCTGACCTATTTGAAGTCGGAAACGATGCGCGATTTGGTGAAGCAACAAATTGCGCAAGTGGAAAAAGCGATGCCACAGGGCGGCTCGCAATAGCAGAGCGACGGCTAGAAGTCGATGTGAAGGCGCGCGCCTGGAACCCACACCGGCCCGCGGTCGCGGTTGTAG
>Ga0134126_10006595_pt1 | contig 14545 bp, 8 predicted proteins | sample KB31752_FD_96881 | JGI IMG/M metagenome (GOLD analysis project Ga0134126, IMG submission 96881) | Terrestrial soil microbial communities with excess Nitrogen fertilizer from Kellogg Biological Station, Michigan, USA - KB3-175-2 | ecosystem: Environmental > Terrestrial > Soil > Unclassified ... | reverse complement strand
GCTGAAGGCAGGGATGGCCGAAGCGGCGCAAAAATTTCCGAATACCGAGATAGAGATTCAACGGGCGATCTCAGAAGGTGATCTGGTGTCGGTCCACTCGCGCGTGCAACACGGACCTGCGGCCGCGCCCATCGCGGTCGTGCATATTTTCAGATTTGAAGACGAAAAGATCGCAGAGTTGTGGGATGTCGGCATGGAAGTGCCGAAGGACTCGCCGAATGAGAACGGCGCGTTTTAGGTAGCCCAGCGATTCAGCGCTGGGATTAGAATCCAACAAAAATATAGAGCCCGCGAAGCGGCGACAGAATGAGCGTTTAATGCCGCATCTGTCGCCCGCTTCGCGGGCTTTGATTTAAAAACACCCGTGACCCAGCCCTGAAGGGCTGGGCTACTATCAGACGTCCGCTGCGCGGACTCAGTTCGCAATTCTGATTAAATGATAGTGCTTCGCGCCCTTGCGCAGCACCAGCACCTGACCATCGATAAAGTCTGACGCACTGATCGCCTTGCGCGGATCATCAGCGCGAACATTGTTCACTGCCACACCGCCGCCCTGGACCAGGCGCTTCGCTTCGCCTTTGGATGGCACGAGACCGGCAAGCACCAGTGCGTCGCTAAGCGTGAAGCCGTCGCTTTCGACTTTAGATTTTTCGATCTCGGTCGACGGGACGTCCGCAAAGATGTCGACAATTTGATCGACCGTCAATCCAGTCATCTCCTTGCCAAACAAGACTTCCGAGGCGCGCACCGCCTTCTCCAACTCAGTCTGGCCGTGCAGCAACGCCGTAACTTCGCGCGCCAGGCGGCGTTGAGCTTCACGTTTCTCGGGCGCCATCTTGACGCTTTCCTCCAACTCGTCGATTTCGTCCTTTAACAGCCACGTGAAGAACTTCAGATAGGTAACTACATCGCGATCATCCGTGTTCAGCCAGAATTGGTAGAAGCGATAGGGTGAAGTCAATTTCGCGTCGAGCCAAACAGCGCCGGCTTCAGTCTTGCCGAATTTAATCCCGGCGGTCGTCGTCACCAGCGGAAATACGAGCCCGTGAGCACGCGCGCCGCGCAGACGACGGATCAGATCGATCCCGGCGAGGATGTTGCCCCACTGATCGCTGCCACCCATTTGCAGCGTGCAGTTGTATTGATCGAAGAGCTTGAGATAGTCGTAGGCCTGCAACAGCGGATAACTGAATTCCGTAAAAGATATCCCTTCGTCGGATCCGAGACGACGACTGATCGCTTCCTTGCCGAGCAGGTTATTGACCGTGAAGTACTTTCCGACGTCGCGCAGAAACTCCATCATCGTGATTGGCGCCAGCCAATCAGCATTATTCACGATGCGAGCAGGATTCTCTTGCGCGTTGAAGTCGAGAAAGTGGCTGAGTTGCTCTTTGATACCGAGGAGATTCTCTTCAACCTGTTCGCTCGTTAAGAGCATCCGTTCTTTTGTCTTGCCACTGGGATCGCCAATCAGACCCGTGCCGCCGCCCGCGATGGCGATGGGTGTGTGACCGAGGCGCTGCAAACGGGCTAAGCCCATAATGGGTAGTAGCGAACCCACGTGCAGGCTTGGCGCCGAAGGATCGAAACCGATATAGGCAGTCACCTTTTCTTGTCCGAGCGCCACGCGCATACCCGGGGTTGCTTCATAGAGCATGCCGCGCCATTCAAACTCATCGTAAAGATTCATGGGAGCGCAATAATAGCAAACTCCTTAGGTTGAGGCTGCTTAGGATTAGAACGGCCGAGTTGCAACTATTCTATGGGCCAAGAGTCACAAGCGACTCGCATCCCTTAATGGCTCGGAGAATAATCGTGTCTCGTTCATCCGCGGTTTTGCCTGCCTCCTCGTCGCTGAGTCCGTTGTAAGTGGTCATCAAATGAATGAAGTCGTCTCTGGTGGCCCCGCGCGCTTTCCAAAGGGCGAATTGAAGCAAGCCACCACGACTACTTTTTTCAATCTCTCCAGTTCGCTCCAGCGCATCCATTCCACCATTCACACAATTAATGAATGTGGCCAATTGCTGTGATCTCTTGATGCGCCATGCTTTGTCGTCGTTCGAGGGCGCTTCTTTATTGATGTCCAGGCAGCTTACCTCGATTTCAATGTCGTGGTGTTCATGCGGTTCGAGGTGCACTTCATATTCCTTGGTTATGACCATCTGTTGAACGCCGCTTTCACTCGGCTCCAGCTTCGTTCCCGCCTCTATCTTTACTTCCCAGACTCGCTCGCTTTTGTCTCGCACGGTCAAATTCATTTTTAGATTGTCGCCGGCTCCTGACAGTTGATAACTAATGTCTCCGCTCGAAACGGCGTCTACGAGGCTGCCTGAGCGAGGCGGTTCGGGTGTGGGGGAGGTTATCGGAGTCGGCGACGGACTCGCGTCAACATTCGCAGAGTTGTTTCCCGGGTTACTGCATGACAGAGAGAAGCTGGCCGTGCAAAGCACAAGCAGCGTGAAAAGAAGGTTCGCGTTTTTCATTGTGAGACTCCTGGGCAATTTGAGAGAGTTTAAGTTAGGCGAGGAAATGGAACGGGCCCTTCATACATCTTTTGCTCGGTCATAGCAACAGTTTTTGTTCACAGCAGCATTCAACGATCGACTACCAGCGAAGTGACCCACCGAAGAACTCGAGGCAATCGGCTACAATTAGGAGGCATAGGAAACGCATTGATGATGCAGACTACAATCACAGCGCGCGGCGCGAAACGAATTCGCCATGGCCACCTGTGGGTGTATCGCAGCGACGTTGTTGCGGCGGACGAAGCGCAAGCAGGCGCCATTGTGCGCGTCGTCGATCCGGCAAATAATTTTGTCGGCCAGGCGCTCTACAGCGACTCGTCCGAGATTGCTTTGCGGTTTCTCACGACGCGCGACGAAACGATCGACCGCGACTGGTGGCGCCACCGTCTGCGTGCATGCGCGGAACGCCGCGCGTCGATTGCGCGCCAGACTAATGCTTACCGCCTCATTTATTCTGAAGGCGACCTTCTGCCATCGTTGATTGTCGATAGATACGACGACGTGCTGGTGATGCAGACTCTTTCGCAGGGGACTGATCGTTTGAAAGGAGAGATCTGCGAATTACTAGTCGAGCAATTACAGCCGCGCGCGGTAATCGAGCGGAACGACGCGCGCGTGCGACAGTTCGAAGGACTCGAATCTAAGACTGGCGTTATTTACGGCGAGGCGCCCGGCCAGATTGAGATTAATCAGCACGGCGTTAGCTTTTTTGTCGCACCGCTCGGTGGCCAGAAAACAGGGGCATTCCTCGACCAGCGCGAGAACTATCTGGCCGCGGCGCGGGTGGCGCATGGCCGCGCGCTTGATTGCTTCACCTTCAATGGTGGCTTTGCGTTGCACATTGCCCAGTCCTGCGACGAAGTAGTCGGCATCGATATCTCAGAAGATGCGATCGCGGCGGCCAAACGAAATGCGGAGCTAAATGAGAGGCGCGATGTTGAATTCCGCGCCCTGAATGTCTTTGACGCGCTGCGAGATTTCGAATCGGCGGATGAGACGTTCGATACCATCATTCTCGATCCGCCGGCCTTCGCGAAGAATCGCGCCAGCGTGAAATCAGCGATGCGCGGCTACAAAGAGATCAACTTGCGCGCGCTGAAACTTCTGCGCGCGAACGGCGTGCTGATTAGCTGTTCCTGCTCGTATCACATGCAGCCGGAAATGTTTCTGGAGATTATTCGCGAAGCGGCGCTGGACGCCCACCGCCGCGTACAAATTGTTGAAGTGCGCGGACAGTCCAGCGACCATCCGGTGCTTCTGGGCGTGCCGGAGACTCACTATTTGAAGTGTGTGATTGCGCGAGTTATTGAATGATTTGGAGTGCGCCGGCAAAGCGAAGCGCGACGGCGCTTTGTTAACGACCTCTCGTCGCCCATCCAAAGCGGTGTCGCGCTCCGCTCGCCACTGCACTCCAAATTTCTAAGGCTGCATTCCCGGATCAGCTTCCACGACAACTTTCGTTGTGTAGTCCTTTCCATTCACCGACAGCTTGACGTTGTAGGTGCCGGGTTCGAGCAGTGGCCCCTGGTTGAAGAGGGCGCCGAAGCCGCCGCCACCACCACCGCCGCCTCCTCCGCCACCGCCACCAAAACCGGGCAAGTTAGCCGGACGCGGCGGCGGATCGCCCCGCATGTTCCACTGGAACCGATTAATCCCGACATCCTTTGTGCCTGTGATGTTACGCACGACCTTCCCGGTGTAATCGCTGATGGTGATCTTTACATCACCCGAAGGCGCTGACTTCAAGTAATAGCTAATTGCCGTTCCGGGCGCGGGATTAGCGCCGCGGAAATTTTTCGCGCCGCCGCTGTAACGGCTGAGACGAGCATCATTCAGCCACTGTATCGCGGGGCGCACATCGAACAGGAAGACGTCTTTGTCGAGGACCTTGCTGCGCGAAAGCTGCTGCAACGGTGTGATGTCGTCGAGAATGTAAATGCCGCGCGCGTGCGTGCCGACGATCAGATCGTTATCGCGTGGATGAACCAGGATGTCGTCGATGCGCAACATCGGCAGACCAGACATAAACGGTTCCCATTCGTGGCCGCCATCCAGTGAAATGTAGAGACCGAAGTCTGTTCCCACGTATAGAAGATCCTTGCTCTTGGGATCTTCGCGTATGACGTTCACCGGGCCAGTCGGCAGATCGCCGACCACCGAACTCCAAGTCGCACCGAAATCACGCGTGATGTACAGGTAAGGCTTCATGTCATCAAAGCGATGACCGTCGACCGCGAGATACGCCGTGCCTGGGTCCGTGCGCGAAGGTTCAATGCGGCTGATGTGATACATCTCGCCGGCTTTGTCTGCGAGGATCGGGACGTTCTTGGAAATATTTGTCCATGTTGAGCCGCCGTCGCGACTAACCTGAACAGTTCCATCGTCGGTGCCAACCCAGAGGATGCCGGGAACCGCGGGTGACTCGGCAATCACGACGATGTAACTGAACGAGGTGTAGCCGTCGTTTTTCGAGGCCATGGGCTCACTGCCTTTGACGCCCATGATCGAAAGCTGATTGCGATCGACTTTCTTGGTTAGATCTGCCGAGGCCGTCCACGTGTCGCCGCGATCCATCGATTTAAAAAAGCGATCCCCGCCCACATAGAGAATGCGCGGGTTGTGCGGCGACATCACGAGCGGTGTATTCCAGTAGAAGCGATACTGCTCGCCAGCCGGCGGTGCGGGCACCACGTTCGATGGCCCGAAGTTGCCGCCCCCAAATCCCTGCGCTTGCGCAAAAGCTGTGAGCGGATCCGGCGCTTCCGGAGAAGCTCCGGGCGAAGGTGACGCCGATGGGTTCGCGCCGCCTCTGCCACCACCGCCACGTCGGGGAGTACCGCGCGGACGAATGTTTACGCTGCGTCCGGTGCGTAGATCGAGACGCGACATGTTCCCATTCTGCGATTCTGAATAAATGGTGTTGTAGTCCGTGGGATCCACTTGCGAGTAGAAGCCATCGCCGCCACCTGTGCGAAACCAATCGGCGTTTGTGATACCGGCGCCGCCGCCGCCACCGCCACCGAAGCCGCCGCCGCCGCTGCGCGTTTGGCTGGGGCCGCACCACGAACCGTTGTCCTGCAATCCGCCGCAAACGTAGTAAGGCTTGCGCATGTCAGCGGCGACTGCGTAGAAGAGCGCTGCCGGAATCGTGTTGACGAATTCCCACGTGGCGCCTTGATCGTAAGTAATATCAAGGCCGCCATCGTTTCCAATCAAAATGTGATTGCCGTTTTTGGGATCGATCCAGATCGCGTGATTGTCGCTGTGTGCGATGCCGCCTTGGAGCGAAGTAAATTTCTTTCCGCCGTCGGTTGACTTGCTGAAGTTCAAACCGCCAACGTATACGTTTTCCGCGTTGCTCGGATCGACGCGAATTTGGGTGTAATACATCGGCCGGTTGTTTTCGTTGCTGACGACATGCCAGGTCTTGCCCTTGTCATCAGACCTCCACACGCCGGCTTTCTTCGGATCAACCGGCGTCGGTGTTGGAGATGCGGCCGGAGATGCTCCCGGCGTCGGAGTTGGCGTGGGACTCGCTCCACCGCCGCCCGCGATTGTCTCTTCACCGCCGGTGCCTGTGCTCGCGCCCACTTCTATCTGCGCGTAAAGAACATTCGGGTTAGATCGTGCAACATCCAAACCGATGCGGCCGAGTAATCCTTCTGGAAAACCGCTGCCTTGAAACTTTGTCCACGTCTTTCCGGCATCGGTGGTTTTCCAAACGCCCGATCCCGGTCCGCCGCCGTTGAAGCCCCATGATGTTCGGCGGCGTTGATATGAAGCCGCATACAAAGTCTTGCTGTCGGCGGGATCCATCACGATGTCGGTGAAACCCGTGTCTTCATCGATGAACTTAACGTTAGCCCAGGTCTTCCCGCCGTCGGTCGTTTTATAGACGCCACGCTCCTTGTTCGGTCCGAACAAATGGCCGAGCACCGCCACATAAACGACGTTCGCGTCTTTTGGATCGACCACAATGCGCGCGATAGTCTGCGAGTCCGCAAGTCCCATCTTAGTGAAGCTCTTGCCCGCGTCAGTCGATTTGTAAATGCCGTCGCCGAACGTTGAACTTTGCCGGTTGTTGGCCTCGCCGGTGCCGACCCAAACGATGTCCGGGTTCGACGGCGAGATGGCGATATCTCCAATGGACGCCGAGGAATAACTTTCGAAAATCGGCTGGAAAGTGGTGCCGTTATTAGTGGTTTTCCAAACGCCGCCGGTCGCGAACCCTATGTAGCAAATGTACGAGTTGCTGTCGACGCAGGCGATGTCGTCGATGCGGCCGCCCATACTCGCGGGCCCAATCGAGCGAAACACGAATCGCTTCAGCATTGGATCACTCGACCAGTTGACCGGCGTAGGAGTGGGACTGGCCGCCGGTGTGGACACCGGCGTCGGAGTCGGACTCTGGTTTTGGGCAGTTGCTTTTGAATTCGAACTCTCAGCATTCGCTGCGAATGCGCCGAGCGTGACCACGACCACTACAAACGATAGTACTGCGAGAAGCAGGCCTACATAGCTGTGTGAACGACACGGGTGATTCATAGGGGGCTTCCTTTCGATGAGTTATGAACAGAAGACGCAACCGAAAGAACATGGCTGCTTCGAAGTGCGACTTACGAACCGTTAGACGTTGGGCAACTCTGACCGGTTACAACCCAACGCGGGCAAACATTTAACCGATCAGCCCACGTTAGTCAAACAAATGTTGACCACTGACAGCTGTGAATTACGGGCACCGCGAGGTTTGTCAATCCTCATCGACACTAATGTCAGAAAAGCTTGACGGGTCCGACGCGCCAGATTAGAATCGCCTCGACTTTGAATTGCTGAGTTCCCCAATGCTACCGCGCACACAACGTCAGAAAGAAGTCCTCGACTACATCACGAGGTTTCTCGCCAAGCACGGACACCAACCTTCTTACGCTCAGATCGCGCGACACTTCGGCGTTAGTTCAAAAGCAACGATCGCCAAGCACGTCGCCGCGCTCGAAAAACGCGGTCTGCTCAAACGCGAACATGGGCCGGGAATTTTCGAGCTGGGTTTGAGCATGGAAGAAGCACCGGCTGATGCAGTTTGCGAAGTGCGTCTGGTTGGTCGGATCGCCGCTGGGGTTCCCATCGATGCGGTTGAAGATCTCGAAACGATCTGCGTGCCGCGTTTTCTGCTCGGCCGGGTTCGTCCGGATCGCATCTATGCGTTGCGTGTGAAAGGCGACTCGATGATCGATGAGCACATTTGTGATGGCGACATCGCACTCATCGAAAGCCGCAATGAGGCGCGTGATGGCGAGATTGTGGTAGCGTTAGTTGATCAGGCTCGGGCAACCCTGAAACGAATTTTTCGCAGAGGCGACGAGGTTGAACTGCGGCCCTCGAATGCCAGCCTCGAACCTCTTCGTCTGCATGCCTCGCGAGTGGCCATCCAGGGTGTTTTCCGCAGCCTCATGCGGCCCAGTGCCTAACCTGAAACACCCCTGAAACCGTGAAAATTCGGCCGGTTTTGCGAATTCTTAGCGGCGCCGTGTTTTTACCGTCCGGTCAGTCTCCTGTTCGAGTTCGAACCGACAATCTTGCGGTTTCTTGTCTTCCCGCAGTCCGAGAAAAATCGGCTGGCGCATTCGTTCGTCCGCCGTCCATTCTGAAAACTTAACTTCAGCCACGAGTTTTGGTTTAAGCCATTGCACCGGTTCGTTTGTTTTGGGTGGTTTGATGAACGGGCTCTTGTCGGTTTTGAGCGGCTGCAAGAGTTTGTAGATGGACGCCAGAGTCTTTTCATTGAAGCCGCCGCCAGTGTGCGCCACGTAATGAAGATCGCGACCTTTGTACAGTCCGCAGACCAGCGAACCAAAGTATGAACGAGTGCCGCGCGGCTGTGTGTAGCCGCCGATAACAACTTCCGACCGCAGTACCGTTTTTACTTTGAGCCAATCTGACGTGCGCTTCTGCACGTACTTGCTCGCCGCGCGCTTGGCCATCATTCCTTCAAGTCGAAACTTTTCGATCTCGCGAAAGAAGTGCTCGCCCGCCGCCGCGACGTGGTCGGAGTACTTGATGAATGAGGCAGGCCTGAGAATTTGCTCGAGCAACGCCTTGCGTTCAACGACCGGGCAGTTCATCAAGTCGTAGCCGTCGCAATAAAGCAGGTCGAAAACAAAATAGACGATTTGTGCCTTGCTGGCTTTCGGGTAACTACCGCTCCGGATCCTCAGCTTGTTCTGTAGTAACTGAAAGCGAGGCATGCCATGTTCGTCGAGCGCCACAATCTCGCCGTCGAGAATCGCCTGCTTCGCGTTGATCTGCTTGGGCACGTTTGCCAATTCAGGATATTGCGGCGTCATCTCGATCTGATTGCGCGAGACAAAGCGCGCCCCTCCGCGATCGATAAAGCAGACGGATCTAAATCCGTCCCACTTGGTTTCGTATATCCACTCGGGATCCGAAAATGGTTCGTCAACGAGCGTGGCGAGCATCGGATTGATTTGATCTGGCATCCGCGCTTTGCGCGCGCCGGCGCAGAGCGTGGCAGCATCTGACTTATTTTTCCGCCTGGCGACCATGTGAAGTTGCGTCATGTTAGTGTAAGTGTCGCGATGACTGGCCGCAAACCCTTCAAACCAACCAAGCAGCAACTGATCGAAGCTGCGGGCAAAACCTTGCCGGACGTAATCGCGCGCGATTTGAAGGTGCTGTTTTGCGGAATCAATCCGGGACTCTACACAGCTGCAGTCGGCCATCACTTTGCGCGTCCGGGCAATCGGTTTTGGCCCGCCCTGCACCAATCCGGATTTACTTCGCAGTTGATTTCGCCATTCGATGAGCGTGAGTTACTCAAGTTGGGGGTTGGCATTAGCAACGTCGTGCCGCACGCCACGGCGTCTGCCGCAGAATTAACTAGAACGGATTTCGAGCAAGGCGGCCGTCTGCTTGCCGCAAAGATAAAACGATTTCGCCCGCGAATCGTGGCGATTCTGGGCGTGGGCGCTTATCGACAGGCCTTCGGTTGCCCACGAGCAACAGTTGGCGAGCAGCCGGAGCGCATCCACTCCGCCCGAGTCTGGGTCTTGCCAAACCCGAGCGGCTTGAATGCGAATTATCAGTTGCCGGAACTGGTGAAGTTGTTTCGCGCGTTGAGAGCGGCAGCTACTTCTTCTTAGCCTTCTTGCCGCTCGCGCCCTCGCCGGGCTTTGCGAATCGTATGTACCACGTGTTTTGATTCGCGGCAGGGATGACCAGAGCCGTCTCACCTGCCTTGCCGGGCGTCGTGCCATTGTTAAAAAACAGCTTCGCCGGCTGGTTCATAATTTTCGACAAGGAATATTTAGCTGGATTGGTAGGCGTTGGTGCGCCCGGATTGGCGCTGTTGGGAGGAATTTGAGTTTGGCCTTGACTAAAATCCACCCATATTAATGATGAGCCGCCGCCTCCGATGAGGATCGGGGGATCGCTGCCGATATCCAACCTGGCGCCGTTGCCGCCCTTCTTTGCAGCCTTTTTCTTAGTTGGCATTGTGAGTTCTCCTTTGTATTAACTGTGTTAACCGATTGGGGTTTGCCTACCGATTGGCAGCGAGATTTGAATCAAGCTGTTTTCGGTAGAATTGAACGTCCGGGCGCGCTTGGTAGGTCTTGTAAACTTCAACGCCCCACTTTTGCTCCAACGACGAAAAGGCATCGTTGGCATTCTTGAAGTAATTTCGCGCGCCATCATGGTCCAGAAGTTTTTCGCTCGCCATTCCGGCGACTAACGAGGCGCGCCAACTTCGTTCCGTCATGAGGCTGGTCGCAAAGAACTGTTGAGCCTGGCGCGCGAATTCAAGCGCGCGCTTCGCATCACCGGCGACCAAGGCAGTCTCAGCGAGCGCCAACTGGAGTCGGGCGGTCAGTAACGGATCGCCCAGCGGCGACGCCGTGTCGAGAGCTTGTTGACATAACGCGGCGCCCCCGGCCGCGCGTCCGGCGAGTGCCTGTGAAAGTCCGATGACCCCATTGGCTTCTGCGGCGATCGATTTGTCCTCTCCTCCGGCTAAGTCCAACGCCTTTTTGGCCTCGGTTCCGGCTTCCGCAAAGTTGCGATTGTTGATGGCTATCTCGGCCTCGACCAACGCAATACCTGCCTGCAACCCCGTGAGCGAAGCGGATTTTTGATTCGCAATTGCGGATGCCTCTTCGAGCGCTTTACGCGACTCGTCATAGTTGCCGAGCTTCCAACGCGCGGCCCCGAGATTCATCAATGCATAGCCTTCGTAAAGTTGATTGCCTAATGATTGGTACAAGGCGCGACCTTGTTCGAAATGTTGAAGCGCCTCTGCATAATGCTCCTGGATCATCAGCACACTGGCAATGCTTCCGTGCGAATAGGCGATCTGGGACTGGTCGTTCGATTGCTCAGCCAGTTTTAGCTGATCCTGGAATGATTGCAATGCACCTTGATAGTCTCCTTTTTGTTTTAGCGCCCGGCCGCGCAAGAGCAATGCCTGCGAGGTTTCCGTGCGATAGCCGCCGGGCTGATAAAAGGCAAGCGCTTGATCGATAAAGGTAAGTCCGCGATCAGCTTCAAACCGCTGGATGTAGAGGCTGCCGAGTGATAATCGGGCCCGCGCTTCGTTTTGTTTTCCGCCGTAACGCTGGGCAGCCTCGAGACCTTGTTGGAAATACTGCTCACCTGCGCTGTAATTTCCGCGGCTGAAGTAAACGTTTCCGATTTCGATATTGCCGCGCGCGATCATGCTTTCCATTTGATTTGATTGCGCAATCTGGACCGCTTCACGCGCGTATTGCTGCGCTTGTTCCGCCTGACCCTGCTTGATGGCAACGCTGCTGAGTTGAAACAGAATTCTAATCTGCTGAAAAGTATTGTTGACGACTTGCGCCATTTGCCGCGCCTGTTCCAATTGCTTCCCTGCGTCACTGAGGTTACCGGCAACGTCGTTAAGTACCGCTCCCCGCGCCAACGCCACCTCAGCTCGTCCTTCTATGTTTCCCAGCGCTTGATAAATTGTGTCTGCATTATCGAAAGCAGAGTTAGCTTCAGGCAATTTGCGCCGGCGCCCTTGCAGCACACCCAGCCGCAGATATGCAGTCGCGTTTTGCGAATCCTTCTGCGCGGCCGTGGTATAGCTTTCAATCGCTTTATCCGATTGGTTGTTTCGTTCGTAGGCGCGGCCGAGGTCTACGTAAACGTATGGTTGGTTAGATTGCAGCTTTGCAATCTCAGCATAGGCAGAAACGGCCTTGGCAAAATCCCTTCGAACCGTTGCGGTGATGGCGTCGAGATATAGCGCGTCAACCGCCGTAAATAGCGCCCGATTGGGCGAGAGTTCCCCGGCCTTCAGCAAATCATCCTTTGCCCGGTCGCTGTAATCCAGCTCCATCCATGCTTCCGCTCGACGCGCATACGCCAGCGCGAATTGGTCGTCGCTGGCGATAGCCAGGGTAAGTGCCTTGCTCGCTTGAAAAAACGCACCGGCGCGCAAAGCGTTTTCGCCGGCCTGATACAGCCGCAATGCTTCCGGGTTGGGTTGGTGCGGGCGCGCGCGGGCGAAGTACCAGATACCAACAGCCAATGCGAGGACAACAAAGACTGCCAAAGCAACATACCCGACCGGCAAACGCGGACGCCGGAAAATATCCGAGAAAGTGGCAAGCGTACCGGACGGGCGATGTGCAGCGGTGGACGGTATCAGGCGCGTGACGGTTTTCGTCGCGTCAGTCTGAAGATTCATTTCCACACGCTCAAGTGCGGTGATGATTTCTTCGGCAGTTTGAAATCGTGCGTCAGGACTTTTCGCCAGGCACTTCAACGTGACGCGATCGAGTTCTTTGGGAATACCAGGATTGAGCTTCGAAGGCCGGGGCGGATCGTCTCGCAATACCTTTGCGCAGATGTCGGCGGTGCTCTTGCCGTAGAACGGCGGCTTGCCGGCAATGCATTCATAAAGCAGACCGCCGAGCGAAAACAGATCGCTGCGCGCATCCACTTCGTTTCCCATCGCTTGCTCAGGTGACAGGTAAAGTGGTGTCCCGACAATAACGCCTGAGCGCGTCTGGTTTGTCAGCAGCGTTTGCTGCTCCGGGTCACTCGCGTCGACCTCAGTCGAGGCAATCTGTTTCGCCAAACCAAAGTCCAGGACTTTGACATTGCCGCGTTCGTTAATAGCGACGTTTGTGGGTTTGATGTCGCGATGAATTATCCGTTGGTGATGAGCTTCCGCCAGAGCTTCGCACACTTGCTTGATGATATGAATGCTGCGGCCTACGGTCAGCTTCTCCTTGTGCATCAAGTCGCTCAGGGTCTCGCCTTTGATCAATTCCATGACGATGTAAGGATCGCCTTCTTCGGTCTCGCCATAGTCATAAATCGCTGCGATGTGCGGATGTGAAAGTGCGGAGACCGCGCGTGCTTCGCGTAGGAACCGGGCCCGGAAGTGTTGTTTGTCGCTGCCCCGCGCAGTGAGCGTTTTGAAAGCGACGCGCCGGCCCAGGTGGGTGTCTTCGGCGACGTACACAATGCCCATCCCGCCCTCTCCGAGCTTCTCAACGATCCGGTAATGCGAGATGGTACGACCGATCATTGGGGCGAAATCCAAACGAATTCAAAAGCGGAACCCTAGATTAAAATTGACCGTCAGGGCGACGTTTGCTTGCGAATGGAGCAGCGCGCATTGTCCCCCGAACCGTTTGCGGATTCAAGAGAAAAAGAATAACGACAGTGAAATCACGGAAGGGTGTTCGCCTAAACTGGCTTTAAGAATTCGCGATCTCAGACTTCAAATTGAGTGTCTTGATCAAACGATGAAGATTGTTTGGATGAATCCCAAGCGTCTTTGCGGCTTCGGTGTAGTTACCTTTCGTCTCTCGCAAGGCATTCACGATCAGAAGTTTTTTGGCTTCGGCGATCCCCTGATGGTATTGCTTCGCAGTTGCAGTGGGCGTCGCGGATTCGACCAGCCTTTCCGGCAAATCATCAACCCCGATTAAATCCGAGGAGCCGAGCACCACAGCGCGCTCGATTGCGTTTTCAAGCTCGCGAACATTTCCGGGCCAATCGTACTCTTGCAACGCGTGTCGTGCCTCTTCCGAAATGCCGCCCACTTTGCGTTTGCACTTCTTGCTGTAAACAGAGACAAAATAACTTGCGAGCAGCGAAATGTCCTCACGACGATCGCACAACGCCGGCATGACGATCGAAACGACGTTGAGACGGTAATAAAGATCGCTGCGGAACTTCCCTGACTCAATGGCTGAGTTCAGATCCTGATTTGTAGCGGTGATGATGCGCACATCGATCTTGATGGGTCGCGTGCCGCCGACGCGCTCGAACTCTCGTTCCTGCAAGACGCGCAAAAGCTTTGCCTGCATCAGCGGACTTAGCTCGGCAATTTCGTCGAGAAAGAGCGTGCCGCCCTCCGCGACTTCGAGCTTGCCCCGTTTTTGCGCGATGGCGCCGGTGAAAGCTCCTTTTTCATGTCCGAACAATTCGCTTTCGATCAGCGTCTCGGTCAGCGTGGCGCAGTTGATGGCGACGAATGGCTTGGTGGCGCGGCGGCTGTTTACGTGAATGGCGCGCGCGGCTAACTCTTTGCCCGTGCCACTCTCGCCGCGAATCAAAACAGTCGAGTCAGCGGGCGCGACCTTGGCGATAAATTTCAGCACGCGATTCAAAGCCTCGCTCTGACCGACTAATTGATGAGTGATGTTTAGTTCGTTTCGCAGCCGCTGATTTTCCGACTCGAGCGACGCCACTTGTCGCGCATTTGCAAATGCCATGGCCGCAATCCCGGCGATCGCCGTCAGCAACTGGAGGTCATCTTCATCGAATCGCGCCGACGTATCGCTCGTGTCCAGATAAATCACGCCGAGCGTTTCCTTCAGAACAATCATCGGCACGCACAACACCGAACACACGTTAGCTTCGGCAAGACTGGCGCGTGCGCCCAAAGAGTCGCTGGCAAATAAGTCATTGCTTAACAGCGCCACACCTTCCCGCAAAACTTGTTGCGTGATGGTGCGGCTCGGCTT
>Ga0134126_10006594_pt1 | contig 14548 bp, 14 predicted proteins | sample KB31752_FD_96881 | JGI IMG/M metagenome (GOLD analysis project Ga0134126, IMG submission 96881) | Terrestrial soil microbial communities with excess Nitrogen fertilizer from Kellogg Biological Station, Michigan, USA - KB3-175-2 | ecosystem: Environmental > Terrestrial > Soil > Unclassified ... | reverse complement strand
GGCCTGCCGCGCCTTGCCGATTGCGTCCGCCGCGTCAACCATGCTGGCTCACCGGCTCGTTCGGTTTGGGGTCTGCAATAGGCTCGGAGGATTCCGGCGATACGATGGACGGCTCGGGGGCGGTTGTGTCGGCGGCAGAGACCACGTTGGCCTGGATGTCTTCGGCGGTTTCGCCGCCGGCTGCCGCGGACTCCGTCGGAGCCGCCGCAGCTCCCGGCCGGGCGGCAGGAATGGGTTCCCCGGTCGATGGCGGATTGATCCGCGGATAGCGGATGCGCGTTTCCTCTGCGGGCGAAACCGATTCGGGCATGGTCTCGGTAGCGGACTCCGCAGCCGGTTCGGCGGCTGGCGTGGCGGCCTCGGCCGAGTACGTTCCTGCCGGAGCCGACACCGACGCCTGGTCGTCCGCGCCGATGGCCGCCTGCGCCTCAATCGCGGGGGCAGGCGGATTCAGCGCCAGGTTGCGCGCCCGCTCTGCCTCTTCCTTCTTTCGCCGGTCGGCGTCCTCTGACAGCCGCAACTCCTCTTCCATCTGGAACTTGAAATCGTTTGAGGCCTTGCGGAACTCGTACATGAGCTTGCCAATCTGGCGGCCGATCTGCGGCAGACGCCGCGGCCCGAAGACCACCAGCGCCAACACCATGAGGATCAGCGAGTCAGCCATTCCCAGGCTGCCCAGCTCAATTGGCGGAGGTGCACCCATGAAGGATCATGATACCTGTCCGCCAGCAGCCCTCACAAACCGCGTTCCATCAGGAGTGCCGCAGATCACTACACAGTGTTCAGGGGACAGGGCGCATTGCCCCGAATGCCCAGGCGCCTCGCGGAGATGAAGCCAGATTCTGCCCATGCGGAGGAATTCATCAAACAAGAGGACTGCCGCGGTCGATCGCCCTACTCATTGCGAAGCGCCTCCATGGGGTCGGACCGGGCCGCGCGGCGGGCGGGAATCCACGCTGCGAGCAAGGCCACCGCGGGAACCAGCAGAACGACGGAAGCGAAGACCAGAGGATCGGCGGCGCCAACCCCATAAATGAGCGTCTGCACCACCCGGCCCAGGCTCAACGCGAGCACCAGCCCCAGCAGGGTGCCGGGAATAACCAGACGCGCAGCCTGCACAAGGACCATCCGCAACAAATCCCTGCGCTGGGCGCCGAGCGCGACCCTCAGACCGAACTCCGAAGTGCGCTGGGTGACGGTGTAGGCGATCACGCCGTACGCGCCGATTCCCGCAAGCAAAACTGCGAGCGCCGCGAACAATCCCACGAGAACGAACGTGAATCGCGGCGTGGAGAGCGAAGCGCCGGCCACTTGATCCATCAGCTTGACATCGGCGACAGCGAGTTCAGGATCGATTTGATGCACCGTGCTGCGAAGGGCGTCGGCGGCCTGGCGCGGATCGGATTTGGTGCGGATCGCGATGGACATGTCCGTATTCGACACCTGGTACTCCGACCACCAGAACGCAGGCGCCGCGGACACACTCTCCGGCTGATCCTTCACGTCGCCCACCACGCCGATGACGGTTGTCCAGTCTTCGTCCTTCTTCGGGTTGTCGTCAAAGCTGATGCGCTTGCCGATCACGTCTTCGCCCGGCCAATACCTTGCCGCCATCGCGTGATTGATGATGAGCACCGAGGGCGCTCCGTACTTATCCCCTTCCGTGAAAGACCGCCCTTCCAGCAGCGGAATGCCCATCGCGTCGAAGAAGCCCGGCGTGGCCCTGTGGTAGCGCGCGTGAAACTCCGCACCGGGTGCGGGCTTCTTGCCTTCGATGGTGAAGCCGCCCAGATTCTCGTCGTATCCGGTCCATGGCAGATCGCTACCGGCGCCGGCACTCTGGACTCCGGGCAATTGCTCGAGATCGGCTGTGAGCCTTTTGTAGAACTGCACGGTCTGCGCTCCACTCTGGTAGCGAGCCAACGGCAGCGAGAGCGTTGCCGTCAGAACGTGATCTTCGCGGAAGCCCGGATCGAGATGCAGCAGGTTGAGGAAAGTGCGCAGCATGAGGCCTGCGCCGATCAGCAGCACGCAGGCAAGGCTCACCTCGGCCACCACCAGCGCACTGCGCAGTCGATTCTGCCGCCGCGAAGCCGTCGCGCCGCGGCTTCCCTGCTGCAGACCCTGTTTGGGATCGGTGCGCGAGGCCTGCAGCGCCGGCGCCAGGCCGAAGACGATTCCGGTGAGCAGGCTGACGACGAGCGTGAAAGCCAGCACCGGCCCGCTCACATGAATATCGTGCGCGCGAGGGAAGTCCGCCGGCAGCAGCATCACCAGAGCGCGCACGCCCCCATAAGCGAGAGCCAGGCCAAGTGCTCCTCCAACAATCGAGATGACCAGACTCTCAGTAAGGAGCTGCCGCAGCACTCTCAGTCGCGGCGCGCCCATGGCGAGCCGCACGGCGATCTCACGTTGGCGTGCCGACGCCCGGGCCAGCAGCAGATTGGCGGCATTGGCGCATGCAATGAGCAGCACAATTCCGACCGCTCCGAACAGCACAAGAAGCATGGGGCGCGTTGACCCCACAACCTCGGAGGAGAGCGGAACCACCAGCACCGACCACCCTTCGCCGTCGTTCGAATACTGCTTCGCAATCTGCCTCATCATCGCGTTCATGTCGCCGCGCGCCTGCTCGATGCTCACGCCGGGCTTGAGGCGGGCGATGCCCTCGATGAAATGGGAACCCCGCTGGTTGGAGTTGCCCTGGAACGTGAACGGCCTCCAGACATCCACGTCCTCACCGTAGGCAAGCGCGTGGTAGTCATTGCCGGGGTGCTCGGTGCCCGGCGGCATCACCCCGACAATGGTGAAAGGCTGCATGTTCAGCGTGACTTTGCGCCCCACGATATTGCGATCGCCGCCGAAGCGCGTGCGCCAGAGACGGTCGCTGATCACAACCTCCTGGCCGTTGCCCGGCAGCTCGGCCTGGAAATCGAATTCGCGCCCCATCTGCGGGTGCAGCCCGAGCACACGGAAGTAGCCCGAGGTCACGCGGAAGCCGTTCAGCCGGACCGGCTCCCCTTCATTGGAAAGCTGCATGTCGTTCCGCGTAAAAGCCGCCATCGATTCGAACGAGCGGTTGCGCGCGCGAAAGTCGAGAAAATCCCACGGGTTGAGCGGAAACTTGGGATATGCACTGTTGTGGAGAAAGATCCGCACCAGCCGCTCGGGCTGCGCATACGGCAGCCGCTTCAGCAGAACCCCGTCGATCACGCTGAATATGGCGCTGTTCGCTCCGATGCTGAGAGCCAGCGTGGCAATGAGCACGAGCGAAAAAGTAGGGTTGGCCCATATCTGTCGCAGGGCATACTTCGCATCGTCGAGCGTGAGTTCAATGAAGCTGGTGCCGCGCGCTTCGCGGCAGTCTTCCTTCACCTGTTCATGGCCGCCGAACGCGATCCGCGCGGTGCGCTTTGCTTCTTCTTCCTTCATGCCCGACCTCATGTATTTTGCGACCTGCTGGTCGAAGTGAAAGCGCAGCTCTTCGTCGAGTTCGTCTTCAACCCGCTTGTGTTTCAGCAGGGCGCGCATGCGGTAGCGGAAATCGTTGAGCATGGCTTCAGCTCCCTCCGGCCTGCGTCTAGGCTCCTTCGAGGACCTGTTCCACCGCGATGGCGAGCTTGCGCCATGCCTCGGTTTCGCGGTCGAGTTGCTGGCGGCCCACGCGGGTGAGCTCGTAATACTTGGCGCGACGATTATTGTCGGAGGTGCCCCATTTTGCCTTGATCCAGCCGCGGCGCTCCAGACGATGCAAGGCTGGATACAGCGAGCCCTGCTGGATGCTGAGAACTTCGCTGGAGACCTGCTGCACGCGCTCGGAAATGGCCCACCCGTGCTGCGGCCCGGGGAGGAGCGTGCGCAAAAGAATGAGGTCGAGAGTGCCCTGCGGGAGGTCGATGCTGCCGGTCAAAGGAGTTCCCCTTTCGCTTCTACAGGAATATAGCCGTGGCTGCTGTAGAAGCGCAAGGGGAAAACGCATAGAACTAAAGACCACGGATTACGATCTGACCCCGAACCGACGTGACCCGCACGCGCTGGCTGGTCACCTGGCCCCTGCTTTTCCACTTGACATCCTAGTGAAGCATGGACGAAAGTAAAACTCTGTCGTCCACTAGGGTGCCAAGTGAAGAAGACTTCAATCTCAATCCTGCAGGGAACGTTGGACCTGATGATCCTGCGGACCCTCGCCACGATGGGACCGCAGCATGCCTATGGCATCGCCGCTCGCCTCGAGCAGGTCTCCGAGGACCGCCTCAACGTGAACCAGGGAACTATCTATCCCGCGCTGGTGCGGTTGGAGCAGCGCGGCTGGACCAGCGGGTCGTGGGGCAAAACCGAAAGCAATCGCGAAGCCCGGTTCTACACCATCACGAGTGCTGGCCGCAAAGCTCTCAACTATGAAGCTGAGCGCTGGCGGCAAATGTCGGAGGTGGTGGAAAAGCTGCTCGCGGAGGAGCCGTGAGAGTGACTAACTGGCGAACCCTCCTGACTAAATTGCGCTCGCTTGCGCATAGCCGCCGCCTCGACAGCGATGCCGCGCGCGAGATCGCTGCTCACCTCGGCCTGCTCCAGGATGAATACGAGCGCCGCGGCATGTCTCCGGAATCGGCGCGCCTTGCCGCCCACCGCGCCCTCGGCGGCGCCGAGCAGGCCCGCCAGTTGCACCGCGACGCACGAACTCTCCTGTGGCTGGAACAAACGGTTCAGGACCTCCGCCATGCCTGCCGCGCCCTGGCCCACAGCCCCGGTTTCACGGTTGTGGCGATCGCCACGCTTGCCCTCGGCGTCGGGGTCAACACCACGCTCTTCAGTGCGTACAATGCCATTGCCCTCAAGCCTCTTCCGGTGTTCGATGCCGGCCACGTGGTGCGCCTGGAACGGTTCTTCGAGAGCCGCTCCCTCGGCGATTACCAGTACGCCTTCTCTTATCCCGAGTACGAAAACATCCGCCGTCACCGCGATCTCTTTGCGTCCACCGTGGCGTCAAGCTGGCCCTTCCCGGTGCTGACTTCTGGGGATGGGCAGGATACCGCGGCGCCGATCGAGGCCCAGGGGCAACTTGTCTCAGGCAATTACTTTGGCGGGTTGGGTATTCCCGCCGCGCTGGGTCGCGTCTTCGGTCCCGAAGAGGACCAGGCTCCCGGAGCCCACCCAGTCGTAGTGCTGAGCCACGCATTCTGGCAGCGCCGGTTTCACAGCGATCCGCTTGCCATTGGGCGCACCTTCGAAATCAATGGCGCTGCATTCGCCATCATCGGCGTAACGCCGGCCGGTTTCACGGGTACCAGCCTCAACCCCGAGGTGCCGGATTTCTGGGCGCCCATCGCCATGCAGCAGCAACTTCTTCCTCGCCAGCACTGGCGGAATACGCCCACCGATTTTGCGCTCCAGATCCTCGCGCGGCTCCAGCCTGGAGTCGCGGTCCGGCAGGTTCAGGCCGAAACCGACACCCTGGTCCGCCAGTTCGCCACCACCTACACCATCCGTGATCGCACAGTGGCTGTAAAGCTCCAACCCACCGCGTTCCTGGGCAACACAGACGATGTCAATTTTCAAGCGGGCATGGCGGCAATGATGGCCGTCTTTCTCCTCGTACTGCTCGTCGCCTGCGCTAACGTCACCAACATGCTTCTCGCGCGTGGCGCCGTACGGCAGCGCGAGATCAGCGTTCGCATGGCCCTCGGCGCCAGCCGAGCGCGCGTCATCCGGCACCTGCTCACAGAGAGCATCCTCCTCTCGCTGGCCGGTGGCCTGGCGGGCCTCGTGGTTGCGGCCGCGGCCGGCAAACTGCTCTGGGTCGCCATGGACGAGATCCTCATTCGCCAGCAAGGCGCCGATTTCGTCCTTAGCCTCAATTTCAATCCGGACTGGCGTGTCTTCGTCTACGTGTTCGCCCTGTGCCTTGTCGCCGGAATCGCCTTCGGACTTTCGCCCGCCCTGCAAATCACCCGCCCCAATCTGACGGCATCGCTCAAGGACGAAACCACATCCTTCGGCCGCGGTGTCTCCCGCTCGCGGCTTCGTGTTCTCCTCATCGGAGGGCAGGTTGCTGTCTCCATGCTGCTTCTCACCAGCGCCGGCCTGCTCGTCAGAGGCCTGGCACGGTCGCAGAATGCCGACCCCGGCTTTAATACCCGCAACGTTTACCTCATGCGCGCCGATTATGGCGACGATCCCGCGCGCGCTTCCGCCTCCTTCCATCGCATGATGGATTGGCTGCGCACGCTGCCTGATGTCCAGGCCGCGGGCTACGGCACTGCTCCCATGCTCGGCACATGGACGCCGCGAATGATTGTGCACCGTCGCGGTGCGGTCGCGGGCGAAGTGCAGGGCCGCACTCTGGCAAGCTACGCTTCAGATCATTACCTCGACTCGCTCGGAATCCCTCTGCTCCGTGGCCGCGGCTTCACATCCCAGGAATCGCTCGCCGGCACGCACGTCGCCATCATCAGCGCCGCCACCGCAGGCGCCTTCTGGCCTGATGAGGACCCCATCGGCAACCACTTCCAGCTCGATCTGAACTTCGATGGCAAGCTCACGGAGTACGAGATCATCGGCATCGCCCGCGACGTGCGCTTCGCCAACCTCACCCGCATCGATTCAGCCCACGTCTATTTCCCGCCGGCTCCCACGCTCATCGTTCCTGCACTCATCAGCCTCCGCGGCGATCCGCAGAGTTCGCAGCACGCTTTATGGAGCGGCTTGCACGATTACGATCGGGCTATCCTGCCGACAATCAAGCTCTGGAACATGGAGACCATGGTCGTCGGCATGCAGCGCACTCTCGCCCGGTCGCTGGCTGTGCTCGCCGGCATCCTGGCCCTGCTCTCGCTCACCCTGGCCGGCATCGGTATCTATGGCGTTATGGCTTACGTCGTCGCCCAACGCACGCGCGAAATCGGCGTCCGCGTCGCCCTCGGCGCCACGCGCCGCCGCATTGTGCAATCGGTAGCCGTGGAGGGTCTACGGCCTGTGCTCGTCGGTTTGGCTCTCGGCCTGATAGGCGGCGCAGGGGCCTCGCTCCTGCTTCATCGCACCCTGATCCTCCCCGGCTCGCTCGACTTCCTCTATGGCGTTCCCTTCTACGATCCGTACACGTTCCTCGCAATCACAGTCTTCCTCATCGCGGTTTCGATGCTGGCGAGCCTCGTACCGTCCCTGCGCGCCGTGCGCGTGGATCCTGTCGAAGCTCTTCGCTACCAATGAAATCTGGCGCGCAGCCAGCATCCGGAATCGATCGCTGCTGGCGGCTCCTCGATTCCTTGTTCCAGTGGTCCCTCTTCTTCATCCTGCTTTCACCACGAATAACCGCCGGACTTCGGCGGCCATACTCCGAGCAGTTGCCGCAGCAGCACGATGCGGCCCAGATGATACGCGTTGTGCGCACCCAGGCTCTCCAACTGGTCGCGTACTGACATGATGCGTACCGGCTGGCCCGGCCGCGATGGGCAGCGCACCATTTCGTTGATCCGTTCCGCGTCGCTCGCGGCTGCAGCGCTCTTCGTAGCCCCGGTGAAAAACCTCTCGCAAAGCCGATCCCACGACTCGCGCTCCATGTCCAGCACGGTGGGAAATCCATCCGCCGGGCTCGCAGGAAATGGGGTCTCAATTCCGTCGATCCAGTCGAGCGTAACCTGCTGCCAGAAGTTGATGTGCCACAGCTCCTCGTAAATGGAGTGCGGCGCGCCCGCGGCCTTGCCGTGGGCCAGATCCTCCGTCAACCCCTCGAGAATGTGCGAAGGCGCGGCGGCGTAGCTTTCGCCCACCAGGATCTGCTCCAGTTCATTCATGTGACCTCCGATACCGCCAAGTCCTGGCCCCTGCGCGAAACTGACATCGGTGCCCCCCTTTTCCGGCGGGCGGGCACTATTTCAATTTTCCCAATAAGGACGGGGAATGGCTCACATCACGGTATATTCCAACGGCAGAAAATCCACCTATGCGGATGCAAAGATCCTGTCTATCGACCACGGGGTGCTCAAGTTCGATTGGACGTTCTCCGATGCGGAGGGTCGCCTGGTGGTGCAGACCATTACAACCACCTGCCCGTTCTTCATCGAAGACCACCACGAGCCGGCGGCCGCCTGCTGAAACCTCCATCGGCTTCCCGGCGGCTACTTTCGTTGAAAATCTTCTGTCAGCGGCATTACAATCAGGTCAACAGCCGCGGAACCCAGACTGGCCGAATCGTGAATCCGCCGTCTTAGGCCCCGCGTCAACTGTATGGCTGCAACAACCCCGTGGAGGGCCCGGAGCGAATCCGGTGTGCGCTTCCACTGCAGCCGACCAAAGGCTTTCAACAACCCCGTCCTGCTCGGCGCTAGCCGTAAGGGACTGAAGGCGGACAACTTGACTCTGGTACTGGACGAAACGGTTGCGGCGGATTCCACCTGCAGCCTGGAAAATTACCTCACACTCCCCGACCACACGATGGACGCCCGCATTGCGGCCGCCCGCGAGAAGCTTGGCTCATCCACCATCCTGCTTGGCCACCACTACCAGCGCGACGAGGTCATCCGTTTTGCGGATTTCACCGGCGACAGCTACAAGCTCTCAAAAGCCGCGGCTGAGACCGATGCGAAGTACATCGTTTTCTGCGGCGTGCACTTCATGGCCGAAAGCGCCGACGTGCTCGGGCAAGACGGCCAGCAGGTCATCCTGCCCGATCTGAACGCCGGCTGCTCCATGGCCGATATGGCGGAGATCTCGCAGGTCGAAGCCTGCTGGGAATCGCTGGAGCGAATCGGGCTGACCGATGACCTGATCCCGCTCACGTATATGAATTCGACCGCCGCCATCAAGGCGTTCTGCGGCGAGCACGGCGGTCTGGTCTGCACCTCTTCCAACGCGCGAGCGGCTTTTGAATGGGCTTTCGAGCGCGGCAAGCGCATCTTATTCCTGCCCGACCAGCATCTGGGCCGCAACACCGGGTTCGCCATGGACATTCCGCTGGAGCAGATGGTGGTTTGGGACCCCTGGGCTGTTCAACTCGGTCCTCTGCAGGGCGGCCAGACCCGTCAGGCCCTTGATGCCAGCCGCATCATCCTCTGGAAGGGCCACTGTTCTGTGCACCAGCGATTCCTGCCCAGCCATGTGGATGCGGTCCGCGCCAAGTACCCCGGAATCCAGGTGATCGTGCATCCCGAGTGCCGCCTGGAGGTGTGCCAGAAGGCCGACGCACTGGGCTCTACCGAGCGCATTATCAAGGTCGTGGAGAACGCGCCGGACGGGACGATGTTCGCCATCGGCACTGAAATCCACCTGGTGAACCGGCTGGCGAAGCAATTCGCGGGTACGCGCAAGAAAATCATCACGCTCGATGACACCGGCTGCCTGTGCACCACCATGTTCCGCATCACACCGCAGCACCTGTGCTGGGCGCTCGAAAACCTGGTGGAAGGCCGTGTGGTGAACCAGATCAAGGTGCGCAAAAGCGTGAAGCACTGGGCGAGGGTGGCGCTGGACCGGATGCTGGAGATCGGTTAACGCCCGCTCGTACCTCGAAATATAGGAAGTTTAGGGAAGTTATGTTATTTCCATAATTTTGCTAAACTCCCTATATATGGACCCGATTCGCAATCCCTATGCTCCCGGAGCCGGCAGCCGCCCCCCGGAATTGGCTGGACGCGACGGCATCCGCCAGGATGTCACGATTCGGCTGAGCCGGCTGCGCGCCGGGAAGCCGGCCAAGAGCGTGTTGATGGTGGGGCTGCGGGGAGTGGGCAAGACGGTTCTGCTTGACCAGATGCGCCGTGACGCCGAAGCTACGGGCATTCACACGGTTCGCATGGAGGCGCCCGAAGGCCGTTCCCTGCCGGCATTGCTCGCTCCATCGCTTCGGCTTGCCTTGCTCCAGCTCAGTACAGTGCAAAAGGCCCGTGACCTTGCGATTCGCGGTCTGCGGGCTCTTGCGGGTTTTGCGGCAAAGCTCAAGCTGAGATACCACGACATCGAAGTCGGGCTTGACTACGAGCCCGAGCCCGGCCTGGCAGATAATGGCGATCTCGAAATCGACCTGACCGCGCTTCTGCAGCAGGTGGGCCTTGCGGCCCAGGCCGCGGATACGGCTCTCATTCTCTTTATCGACGAGCTGCAATATGTGGCGGAACCTGAGATGGCTGCGCTCATCTCGGCGCTTCACCGTTGCTCGCAGGACCAGTTACCGGTCACGGTCGTGGGAGCCGGCCTCCCACAGCTTCGCGGCCGAATGGGCAATGCGAAATCCTACGCGGAGAGGCTGTTCGATTTTCCTGAAATCGGGCCGTTGCCTCCCCACGACGCAAGAGAGGCAATCGTCAAACCGGCACAGGAGGAAGGCGCCGCCTTTGAAGAAGACGCAGCCGACCTGATTGTGGCAAAGACCGAAGGATACCCCTATTTCCTGCAGGAATGGGGTAAGCAAAGCTGGGACCTGGCGCCCCATAGCCCCATCACGCGCCAGGACGTTCTGGGCGCCTCGAAACTCGCTGTGGCGGCGCTCGACGAGAGCTTCTTCCGGGTACGCTTCGACCGGCTCACCCCCAAAGAAAGGGAGTACCTGAGAGCGATGGCGGATCTCGGCCCCGGTCCCCATCGATCGGGAGATATCGCCGAACGCCTCGGGCGGAACGTGCAATCGCTTGGGCCCCTTCGCGCCACACTCATTTCCAAGGGCATGATCTGGAGTCCCACGCACGGCGATAACGCCTTCACGGTCCCGCTCTTCGACGAGTTCATGAAACGCATCATGCCCGGAGACGACTGGAACCAATCCGGCATGTAACCCTTCACTCGCTTCGCCCGATTCATGCTACGCTCGCCACAAAGCTACAAGGAGGCCCCACATGGCGCGGCTTTCCCGTATCGCCCCGGAGTTGACGGCAGCCAACCTGGCTGCGGCCATCACGTTCTACGAGCGGCTCGGGTTTGCGCTGGTTAACCAGTCGCAGCGCGATTACGCCATTGTGGAACGGGACAGCATTGCTCTGCACCTGTTCGAGGACCGGCAGCATCGCGCCGCTCCAATAGGAGTGCACCTGTTTACCCAGGATCTTGCCGAGTTGTTCGAGAACTTCGGCAACTGCGGCGTGCGCTTCAGCCAGACGATCGAGCGCAAGCCGTGGGGAAATCGCGACTTCCGCGTCAAAGACGATTTCGGCAACGAGCTGAAGTTCACCGAGCCCGTGGCGGACGACGAGTAGAACCGCTCGCCGGATTTCCCTTCCCTGCCGCTGTTCTGGCGCCACCCCTGTCACTTTATCCCTGTTTTTCGTATCCTTGAGACAGGATGGCCATGAAGACTTTCACACTCGACGAAGCGCAATCCCTCTTGCCCGTGCTCGATGCGCTGCTCAAGCGTGCCATCGCCGGCAAAGAGGCAGCTCAGGAGGTGGAGTCCTCGCTGGGCGAGTTGAGCCAGCGCATCCATCTTTCCGGGGGCATGAAGGTCGATATCGCCGCGGTGGTGAAGCAGCGCGCCGAGATGGAATCGCACCTGGAGCGGGTGAGGGAAAGCATCGCCGAAATCGACTCCATCGGCGTGCAGGTAAAGGACCTGGAATCGGGCCTGCTGGACTTCCCCTGCAAGCTCGACGACAAGGTGGTGCTGCTGTGCTGGCGTATGGGCGAGACAGCTATCGAACACTGGCACACGGTGGAAGCGGGATTCAAGGGCCGCAAGCCGGTGGATGAGCGGTTCCGCCGCGGCAAAGGAACCAGCCCGAACCGGCCGAACTGAGGCATCGGGAAGTCTGTCCGGTTCTAGTCGCACGGATTACCGCATCGACACGCAGGTGAGATTCGGCGGCCGGTTTTCATCCAGCCAATAACCGCAGATGTTGTTCATCGCCTTCTTCAGTTCATCGTGGCTTCCCGGCTTGACCACATATCCATTCGCACCCTGTTCATAGGCATGCTGAATGTCCTTCAATTGATCTGAGGACGAGAGCATCACCACCGGCATCTTTCTCAAGTCTCCGCCGTTGTGGCGAAGCCATGCCAGGACCTCAAAGCCCGACCGGCGAGGCATCTTGACGTCAAGCAGCACCACGGCCGGCAGCGGATAGGTGAACCGGTCCGAATAGACTCCAATGCCACCCAGGTACGCCATGGCTTCATCGCCGCTGTTCGCGGTCGAGAGCCGAACCTGTCTGCCCCCGGTCTCCAGGGCACGTTTGATCAGCCATTGGTCGTGGTGACTATCGTCCACCAGAAGAGCGCATTGTTCCCCGCCCACGCGAACGGAAACCTGCATCTCCTCGAATTGTGCATTCATTCTTATGCGCCTCCGGATACGGCCGATGAAAAGAGCCTCGTCGCCACCCAGGCGGCAAGAGCCATATCCAGGCGGTCAGCTAATAGTGCATTGGATGCACGAAGGAAGGCTTCTGCCATTTCCCCAGACAATTTCGACGCGCTCGAGTGTCCGCCCCGTACATGCAACGGTGCAATCAACGGCACAGAATGCAATTCGCTGGAAAAAGGATGTTTGGAACCCAATTGCGCGCAATATACCTTAGTAACGCTCGGATTCGACCCCCGCGGAACCGAACGCGGAACCGAACACGGAGTGTATCGAATGAGAAAGCACCCAGTCCTGGTAGTCGCGTCCCTGCTGTCGATCCTCTTGCTCACGCTGCACATTACCGACGACATCGTCCGCGGAATCTCGAAGGCCGAGTCCTCGAACATTGCGCTGGCCGTCCTCGTGCTCTTCCTGTATGGAACGCTCATGCTCCCCGAACGGCGATTGGGGCACGTAATCATGCTGCTCGTGGGGTTTTTCGCGGCAGCCATGCCCGTCATGCACATGCGGGGGACACATTACCCCGAGATTGCCGCATCCCCCGGCGGCTTCTTCTTCGTCTGGACACTCTGGGCGCTAGGCGGCCTCGGCGGCTTCACGTTCCTGGCGGCAGCTCTCGGGCTGTGGAATTTGCGGCGGGGCCAGCCGAAGTAGTGTCTGCTCTTGCCGAATGGGATAAGGGCATAAATGGCGGAGAGGGGGAGACTTTATTCAGCACTTTCGGCTAAGGCTTCTATTTTGTTTCGTTTACATCAAAATCTCTGATTCTGGGCGGCTTCCTGCCTTCCATACAGCAAATTGTTTTCCATTAGTCCCGGATGATTTCGTATTTTTGATGGTTTTTTCGTACCCCTTCGTACCCTTTCGATACGGGACGTCCACTCTGGGAATCTCGCTGGTGCCGAATCAGATTCCCACAGGCTTGGGCAGACGCGACGGATCGGCGGATCAGTAGAATCAATGTTGAATAGACCGCATTTTCGGATCGGGATTCCACAGAGCCCCGATCCCGCATGGATATACGGGTGATACAAACGCTCACGACATTTGAGATCGAGGATCATTTGAGGGCGGCTTTAGGGCGTCCCTACTATTCCATTCCAGGAGTCTGGCTCTACAAAGGAGATTGCCTCGAAGGAATGCGGCGGTTGCCGCCTAGCATGGTTGGGCTAACCGTAACCTCGCCTCCTTACAACATAGGCAAAGAATATGAGGAGCCCCTCGCGTTGGATCATTACATCGACTGGTGTGCGGAATGGTCCCGAGAGGTCGCCCGCCTCACGACCCAAAACGGCGCATTCTGGTTGAACCTCGGCTACGTGAGAAAAGAGGGAAGAGCGCGTGCTCTCCCGCTGCCCTATCTGCTCTGGAACAGAGTCCCCATGTTCCTCATCCAAGAGATCGTCTGGAACTACGGCGCAGGTGTCGCGGCGCGAAAGAGCTTCTCGCCGCGTAATGAGAAGTTCCTCTGGTTTGTTAAGGACGAAGAAAATTTTGACTTCAATCTCGATTCAGTTCGTGATCCCAACGTCAAATATCCGAACCAAAAGAAGAACGGAAAACTGAAATGTAACCCGATGGGGAAGAACCCAACGGACGTTTGGCAGTTTCCCAAGGTCACTTCTGGCGCTGACCGATCCTCCCCCGAGCGCACTGACCATCCTGCGCAGTTCCCAGTGGCAATCATCGAGCGAATAATCAAGGCTTGTAGCAACACGGGCGACATAGTGCTGGACCCCTTTATGGGATCTGGCACTACGGCGCTTGTCGCCATGCAACTGGGTAGACCCGTTATCGGATTTGAAATGCTGGATCGATATCTGGAAATCGCCAAGGATCGGATCGAGGCTCTCCTAGAAGAAAACCGGATCGCGGAAGCTCAAGGCGCTCTATTCGAGCAGTGTGATTAGCTTGTACTTGTCGGCGGAAGCCGTGAGATGAGCCTGTTGTCCCGACGCGGCGACTTGCCCAATCCAGTCTGAATGATCGAGCCAACCAAATCGAATGCGAACTACCTTGGGTCTGGTCACAGTCGGTGCGAACTTCTGAAAATTGGCTGTCAAGTAATAGCCCGATTTGCTCTTTTTCCCGGTGCTTTCGGTGTCCTGTGCATAGCTCCGGTTTCCAAAAATCGAACTTTGGTGAGATGACGTTTTTATCTCAATTGAGAACCGATCATCCGGGATGTACACCATGTCCTTGTAGGTGGATGTCTTCTCACCCCGCCAGACGTTCGGATAACGCGCAGAAAACTCTAGGGGGATG
>Ga0134126_10006591_pt1 | contig 14553 bp, 11 predicted proteins | sample KB31752_FD_96881 | JGI IMG/M metagenome (GOLD analysis project Ga0134126, IMG submission 96881) | Terrestrial soil microbial communities with excess Nitrogen fertilizer from Kellogg Biological Station, Michigan, USA - KB3-175-2 | ecosystem: Environmental > Terrestrial > Soil > Unclassified ... | reverse complement strand
TTAGGAGGGGTTGGTAAATCAGCAATAACAGTTCAATACATTCAAGGTGTTTTTATCAAAAAGGTAAATATGAGTAGATATTTCTATTCCATCTAACATTGCTTTAGTAATGTATAAATTGCCAGTTTTTTGAAGTGCTAAAATTCGTTGTAAGCTCATTTTAGGTAATTTTTTATGCTTTGCAAACTCGTTATATGCATATAACAATTCTTTACAATCTTTTTTTTGAGAGTTTAATATGGCTTTATAAAGTATTTGTTTTTTTTCAGCCGATCTAATGTCATATCGAAATGTTGAATGAATAGATTTAAATAACTCATCTTCAGATTTTAGTAAATTAATTATTGGAGTCTGATACTTTTCTTGAAATTTATTTTCTCCAATTGGTGCCTTTTTAGAAGCTGTATATACATTGTATATCCCTTCTTTTACAGGCTCTCCATTATAGAACCAAATTTCTTTTCTTGTAAATAAAAAATAATTATTTGTGGTAAAAATTAACATCTTTAAATTATCCTTTAAATGTAAGTATCTTCCTGATTTTCGGAATTATTTCATTTATTCGAAGCCTTGTTTTTAAAAATGGCTCGTCGAAAAGTTCTATTCTTGGAATCTCCAATAAGTTGTGTCGTAAACTATCATAGGGCAATGGGTTAACAGTTACACCAATTTTATACCCTGCATCAAATGCTACTTTCTTAACATCATTATTATACGCTCCAAATGGATAAGAAATAGTGGCAGGAAAAACCCCCGTGTGTTTCTCAATAATTAATGCAGATTCTTTAAGTTCATATAACAACTCATCGTATGAAAGTTTTTTTGATAAAACAGGATGACTAACTGTATGAGAGCCTACCTCACATTTGTAATTTTTTAAGTCCGTAATTTCACCCCAAGTTAACATTAAACCGTGGGGTGGTATCACGTCATCAAATTCCGTAATTATATTTTTGTATATATTGCACCTTTTGCTGTTATCTAATGATTTCATAAAAGGGTTTAATTGTCTTGCGTAATCTAAACGTTCGTTTTTTGTTCGCCATTCTGTGTTTTTTAAATGGCCTGGAAAATCTGCTGTATCTATATTTATTTTTAATTTATTACTATTAATAAAATAATGATTTAACATATAAGTCCAGGGAGGGAGGTCATTATCTATACAGTCAGTTACCACGTACATAGAGCTTGGACAGTCATATTTTTTTAAAACAGGTAAGGCAAATTCAAGAAAATCCCTATACCCATCATCAAAACCTATAGCACAAAGTGGCTTCGTAGTTTTTGAAACATAATCATTTAATAAATAATCTTTAAGAGCAACAAATTCAAAATGTTTTTTTAAATAAACTATTATTTGTTCAAACTGCTCTGGGTGTATAGGATTCCAAAGTGGATCTTGAACGGTATTAATTCTGTGAAAAAGAAAGGTTGTTACATTTTTTCTATCTGTTGTATTTAAACTCTTAAATGACAAATTTCTTGTTATAAAATTATCGGAAGGTAATAATGGTTTTCTTTTTGCTTGATATAAATTAAAGTATTTAAGTTTGTTAAGTAATTTTAAGGAATTAGGTGGATAATATAAAATTGATTTTAATATATAATAAACTCCTTTTGTTTTATTATTTCCGTTAACCCACCAACTTCCTGCTAATATTAAGTAATTATTCGAAAAGCATTGTTGTTTGAACCAAAAAGACTTAAAAAGTTTACCTTTTAAAGCTTTATTCATAATCAAAAGATTCCCTCTTTCAAGTGTATTTAAATCTCTACTTAAACTATTTGAAAGCACCCTGTATATCCATAAAGGTTCAGGTATCCTTTTACCTTTATAACCCCTAGCGGATATCTGAATACATAAATCTAAATCTTCAGATGGTGTTGCTTTTGAATCAAACCTAATATTACTTGCAGTAAGACATTCTTTTTTTAGAACTATTCCACTAGGTGCATGAATAACCTCGCCTCTTCTTGCTAAAAGAGAATCTAAAATATTATCATTCGTAATGCCCTCTAATAAAGCCGTTTTATTTAACATTTCGTCAGCTAAATACATATCACTAAAAACCCAAAAAAGAGTTATGTCAGAAATAAGTGCTTTTACTTTTACTTCCAAATTCTCTGACTCCCAAGCATCATCAGAATCAAGAAAAGCTATAATTTGTCCTTTTGCCAAATCAATCCCCTTATTTCTACTAGCAGATACTCCTTTATTTGGTTGATTATATAATTGAATACTATTGTCTAATAAAATATAATTATTTATTATGTCAGCTGATTGATCAGTGGATCCATCATTAATAATAATAATTTCAAAATTCTTATACGTTTGATTTAATATAGATTCTATGGCTTGCCCAATGTATTTTTCGGCATTGTAACAAGGTATAATTACAGATACAAGGGGATGCGTTAAAGTATGATTATCAATTATTTTTTGCATTTAATGTATTATATTCTTTTAATATATTTTGAATTGAAAATCTATCTAATATTGTTTTGTATAATTCGTTACCTAATTTGCTTATGTCTATCTTTTTTTGGTATACCTCGGAAAGTATAAATTCTAATTCTTTTTTCGGATTCTTTTTATCAATTAATATACTGTTTTCGTTGTTTATTAAATATTCGTCAAAATCTCCTACATCTTTACAAACAATTATTGGTTTCATTATCAATCCAGCTTCTTTTACCAAACTACTACTGGCTTCAGATTCGGATACATGAACGATTAAATCTGATGCGGCAATAAAATCAATTATATCAATTCTGTAGCCTAACATAAAGATATTATTTTGTAAATTATTCTGTGTAATATACTCTTCCAGTTTTTTTCGTTCAGGTCCTTCACTCAATACCAGCAATTTTAGGTCGAAGCCTTTTTTTACCAGCTTATTTATTATGTTAAAAAGAATGAGATGTCTTTTTTCAGGAATTAACCTAGCTATTTTAACTAATAACAAACCAGTTTTATATTCTTCTTTTATCTTATGTACATTACCCAAGTTTGGTTTTTTGTATTTATCAAAATCATATGCGTATCGTATTAAGTGTATTTTTTTATTTTTCACTTTTTCTACTACTTGCATTTGATTTAAAACTTTTTGGGATGGAACGATAAACTCTTTACCAAGCTGGTTAATTATTCTATCCATCATTTTCTCATTAAAGTTATTGTCTATAAACGCACAGTCTGAATGGTGACGACAAAAAATAAACTTTGATGGAGAAAAATATTGTGCAAAAGCCGAAATAAAGTTAGCTCTTTGTATGTGAGAATATACAAGGTCTATTTTGTGCTTTTTTGTAAAGGAAGTTAGATATAAAATATGTTTAAGATAAAAAGAAGTGAATCTGTTTTTTTTGATAGGGTGACAAAAAGTTTGAACACCCGCATCCTTAACATCGTTATGTAAATCTCCTTCAGAAACTTGAGTAAGAAGAAAAACGGTATGTCCTTGCTGTTGAAAAGCAATCATAAGTGAAGATAGTGAAATCGACCTTTCTTTATCAGGGTAATAAAAAAGTATATTCATTTTATAAATCCAAAATCTTTTTCAAGCTGCAAAAATTTCTCATTAAAATCACTTAGCACTCTTTTTTCTGTATAAGTACACCCAATTTCTCTGAACTTTGCCGAATAAGCTTCCTTATCTTTAATATCTAAGCTAAAATACCAGTTTATTTTTGTGGCTATGTCTTGTGGATTAATGGGGGCAATAAATTTTTTGTCAATTTGCTCTACTACTTCTTTTGCGCCGGTCCATTCTGAAATAAGCGTTGGTAGTCCATATGACATTGCAATAAGTATAGTTAGTCCATAAGCCTCCCCACGTGCACAATGTAAGTATAATGAACTGTTATTTATGTATTTGTCTAATTGCGGCGTTTCATCAACAAAATTTATGGACTTTCTAGTTTCTTCATTATAGTCTTTAAGCAATTCTTCTTGTAAATCTTTATCCCATTCTCCAACAATTGTAAATGACAACTCAGAATCTTTTTCTTTTGCAAGTGCAAAGGCAGCAATCATCAAATCTAAACCTTTATACCACATTCTTTCTTTTCCGGTACCGTGACCAATGAAAAGGATGTTTTTGTTTTTTAAATTTAAGTTTATTTGTTTAGGGAAATGCTCTTCCGGAATGCCATTAATAATTGCGTAAATTTTTGGAGTTGCGTTTCCTAAAATTTCTCTAACTAAAGTCTCGGCCATTTTTCCTTCACATATCAAAGCATCATAACGTTTTAAAGCTTGGATATGTAAATATTCTACCGGTTTTGAAAAACGATGGGCATAAATAAAATAAAGAGTATGGCTACCCATATGAGCAACTATTTTTTGCTTTTTACTTATAAGACCGAAGGACTTCATTAACACCGGCATAAAATGAAGATTGTCTACAAGAAAAATATCATATTTTTTTTTTGAAGGAAAAGAAAAAGCGCAGACAAACCAACTTGTTATTTGATATAAAATAGATTTCTCTCTATCCTGCCATCTCATTTTAAAATCAACAAAATGAAATGTCGCACTTACGGCTTCAGCAAATTTTTTATGCATAGGGTGGGCACCTGGTCTTCCTTGTATATATGCAACTTGTACTGATTTCACAAATAAAGCTTAATTATTTTTTTTTGTGCCTACGTAAATAAAAGTATTTCCCCAGTTTTTTATAAAATAAGAGAAGAACTTGCTTTTTTTTGCAATTACCCATTTAAAAAACATTCCAATACTATTTACTTCACTAAAGTTTTCAGGAAAGGGCCACTCGCATTCAGTAACTTCAAAATCTAACTCGGTAAGGTTATTTTGAATGAAAAACTCTTTTTGATTGGTTGAGTTTGAAAAAAATATGTGAGTTGGAGAGTGGGTAACTTTTCTGTTTTTATTAAGTAATTTAGATAATTTAAAATATACTAATCTAAATAGAAAGGCTAAATTAAAGTTGGTTTCTATAGGCCCTTCTACTAATAAGATTCCTTTTGGATTTAGTTTAGAAACTAGAGTTTGAACTATTTGGTTTGGATTGTCAAGATGCTCAAGCACATTACTCAATCGTATAACGTCATATTTTAAATCATTTCTTTTTAAAAAATCATCTATAAGGTAAAAACTACTGGTAGGAATTTCTTTTTTAAGTAAGTCAACATGTACGGGATTATATTCAACCCCATCGCAGGTATATCCTTTTTTGTTTGCATTTAAAACAAAATTGGCATGTCCACAACCATAATCTATTATTTTTTTTCCGGGGGAAAACTTATTTATTAATTCAAAATGTTTTTTATAAGGAAAACGTAACCCCGCTAATTTTTCATTTTCATTTATTTGAGTATTTATACCACTTTGATAGGAGGGAGGGTACATAACAACATAATCTTCCGGTGCGGGAAACGGACTTAGGTAGATTAACTTACAGTTTTCACATTTTAAATAACTGAAATTTTTATTATTAAAATAAGTATCTGGTAGGTGTGATGGTTTGAACTTGGTGGATGAACAAAAAGGACAGAATGAGGACATAATTAATGGTTTAATTTCAACTGTTAATTTAAATATTATTTTCTAACTTATTACTTTTTTTTGGAAAAAACTTATCTCTTATTCTTAAAACAGGGATTTCAAAATATTTAGAAATCAAAGTGCCCAAAATTATGCTTAAAATGAAGTAAATGACAAAACTCACTTTTTCTGGAAAATGAAAATATTTTTTTTGAATTAATAATACATATAAATGTATTATATAAATGCTATATGAATATACCCCTATTTTCGATAAAAGGTTTGTAAACTTTGCCCCGAATAATTTATTTAATATGTGATTTATATCATCAGTAATTAAAAAGTAAATTAAAAGCAAACTAAATGCAATGTAAAGCAAGGTAAATCCTAGTGTTTTAACAAAAAATGAATGCATTGGGTCTATAAAGGGAGTAAAAGAAATCAATAGAGGAATAAGTAGCAATATTTTTAATTTATTATTTTTTACAAATAGCTTTAAATCAAGGTACTTGTAATTAAACAAATAAGAAACAAACACACCTGCAAGCAATGAATCAAATCTAAGATGTGACTCGTAGGAATTTATTTCTTCACTATAACGAATATTAGTATAAACCCTAAGTAAAAAACCAAGTAAAAATAGGCTTATAAATGTGTAGATTACGGTTTTCGTATTATTAAAAAAATGTCGTTTTCCTAAAAAAGGCATAATTATAATAATTGCAATATAAAAGTGCTCCTCAACCGCTAAGGACCACGTGTGATCCCAAATGCGCCCCATGTAATTTTGTAAAAACAAAAGCTCACCTGTCAATTTCCATAACGAAATTTTATCGCCAATAAGTAATTGCGTAGCAATAGTTAGTATAATGAATGCGTAAAAAACGGGGTATATTTTGAATGCCCTTCGTATTAAAAAATTACCAGCATTAATTTTGCCTGTTTTTTTTAATTCTTTAAATAGCATATTAGAAATTAAAAAACCACTCAACACAAAAAAAAGATCTACGCCTATCCACCCCATTTTTACTGTAAACGAAAATAGAGCATGATGGCGGAAAAGCACTAAAATAATAGCAATACCCCTTAAAAAATCAATTTCCCTTTGCCTTTGATTCATTTTGTTTTTGTATTGCCAAAATTGAGGCTAATTAATTAGATGCGCTTAATATGGACGAAAATAATTCGATATATCTTTTAGCTGATATATCAAGTTTGTACTCATTTAAGGCAATCTCTCTGCAATTTTTTTTCATATTTTCTCTTATTGTATCTTCTTCTAATAACTGCATAATTTTTTGAAGGAAACTATCGGCATTTTCGGGCTCAGCTAAATAACCTGTTATGCTTGGCCTAACCAACTCAGGCACTCCGGTATGATTAAAGGATACAATTGGTGTGCCACAAGCCATACTTTCTTGAACAATGCAAGGATGATTGTCACTTCTTGTAGGAAAAATAAAAATATCTGCCGCTGAAAGTGCTATGGCTTTCATCCTATCTCCACTAACGTAACCAAGATTTATAATTGGTATATCAATACTATTTTTAAAAGCTTCGTCGGCTTGCCCAAGCGTAAGAAGTACAATTGATTTTTTTAGTGACTCAGGCATTTTATTCAAGGCTTTAACAAGCAAATCACCACCTTTTCCTTTTTCAGTTAGCCCCATAGCACCAAAAAGCAACACTTTTTTTCCATCAGGTACACCAAGTGCTTTTCGGCAATGCTGAGGATCAAGCGGTTCAAATATATTTGTGTTTAATCCATATGGGATAGTATGAATATCAAATTCACCAATCATACTTTGTTTTGCAAGAGAAGCCAACCATTTACTAGGGGTAACAAAAGTTATACGAGAACGTTCATAGGTTCGTTTTTTTAATTTCCACTCTAACTTTGTGCTATCTCTTTTAATGGGAGGGTAATTAGCAGGGTAAGGGCATTTTCCGCAACCGGTTTTCCATCTTTCGCAATCAAAACTTACACCACAGTGCCCCGTAAAACTCCATGCATCATGTAAAGTAAATACAGCAGGTTTCAGCCTTGTTAATTTAGGAAGAGAAAGGTAGTTAAAGTAACCGCTATGTATAGTATGAAAATTAAGTATATCAGCTTGTTTAAAAAAATCGTGAGAAGGAATATTAAAAGAACTATAATAATGTATGTAATTTAAACCTAAAGGGGTGGTCAATCTGCTGAGTATCTTCTCTCCGGTTAGATTATGTGTTAGTTCTTGAACGGTATCGTTTTCAAAAGAACTTTTTCCTACTAGCATTTTAGTGTTAATTCCCTGAACTTGTAATCCATGAAAAAGACGATTAGCAGCAATTACAGCCCCCCCGGCAAGATCGTAAGAAGGGCTAAACATGAGAACATTCATATCAGTAGGAGCATTTTTCTGTCTATAATGACAACTATAAATTTAAGAATATTTTTGCAATTATCAGATTTATTTTCTTCCATCCGAAGTTTACGAATGGCAACTAATTAGTACTTTCTTTTTTTAAGAATTTCTGTACTGACTGGGTAAAATATTCTTTTACCATTAAACACTCTTTTCTTGCGATAATAAGTGAAGCAATTATAAATACACAAAGAGGTATAAGATAAATTATAGGTTGGCTTTGGCTTGTTTGAGGTATAATATAAATGGAAAGGATTGAGAAGGTAATTAATAAGAAAATCAGATATACTTTGCCAAAATTAAAATTAAAAGAGTCTAGTTTAATAGAAACCCCGTAGGCAGAAAGAATATTAATTAAACCGGTAACAAAAACAGAAAATGCAACCCCTTTAAGCCCGAAAAAGTTATAAAAAACAAGCCCAAAGCCCATAATGCTTATTAAATAGGCGATATTTAAATATAGCATATAAGATGTTTTTTTTAGCTTATAAAATTTTAAAGAGAATAATTGTGTAAAAACCCGAGGAACAAATGCCAGGCAAAGCAAAGGAATGTATTGTACAGCTTCAAAGAAATTTGGAGAAATAAATAATTTCATAAAAGGAACAATTATTGCAGTTATAAATACAACTAAAGCAATAATTAAATAAATTAAAATAAAAAGTTGAAAGCGAGTGTTTTTATACTCTGCTTTATTTTCCTCTAAAATAGTTTTGTAAATGCCTGGTGTAAAGGAGTTACTTAATGCGGCCATTAAAATTTCAATTACGGATGCTATTGTAACCGAAAAACCATATATACCAAGCATTTCAAGCGTACCCGATTGTTCAATTATAACTCTGTCACCTATATAGGCCAAAGCCCCAATTAAAGTAGATAAAAAAAGCGGCCCTCCCATTTTAATTAAGGGTTTTGCAATATCTTTATTATAAGTTAATCCTATTTTTTTTAGCTCATAAAAAACAAAAAATAAGATAATTCCACAAAACCCAATTGTTCTGCCTTCAATGGCGCCCTCGGCACCTTTATTAAAGGTAACTACTCCAAGTACAGATCCTGTGGTTATTAATAAAAGGGTAGATATATTTAATGTCGCATATTTTTTTATATCACCTTCATTTCGATAATAGTAAAGAAGCACTCTATTTATAATCATAAAAAAAGGGTATACCAAAGCAAGCGTCAAATATGGCCAAGTAGTAAAATGAGCTCCGTTTTTTACAAAGTTGTTTATTAGCATAGGTCCAAATAAAAAACCTACCAAAAAAATGACTAAAGCAACCAAAAATAAAAGGCAAATAGTGGTTGACATAAATTCAGCCAATTTTTTTTTATCCTTGCTATAATCCCAATATAAAAAACCGGCAACTTGGTCAATTCCCAACCCGAAAAAGGGGATTAAAATGCCGCTAATTATTGTAAACAAGTTTAAAAGTCCATAATCTGTTTTCGATAAATACTGCGTGTATACAGGAGTAAAAATAAGTGAGAATGACAATGGTAAAAAACCAAGAACAGTATAAATTATGGTGTTTTTTAATTTTAACTGTACCAAAGGGCTCTATTTTAATAAATTTTACTATATATAAACATATAAAGGAAAGACTAATTTTACTTAACCAATCTAAACTCTGCTCTTCTATTCAATTTGTACTCAGCCTCGGTACAAGGCACGCCATCTGTACACTTATTTACAGGGTCTTTTTCTCCAAACCAATCAACTTGTTTTACACGTTTTACATCAAAACCTTTTTGCTTTAAATATTTTATAACTGCTTTAGCTCGTCTTTCAGATAGAACTTGGTTGTATGCCGAAGGACCTCTGGAGTCACAAAAAGCCGATATTTCAATTATTGCACCGGGATGATTGTTAAGGGTTGTTATATTTCGTTCAACAGCTATTTTGGCTTCCTCATCTAAGGTAGATTTGTTAAACTTAAAATAAACCGGCTCTAAACCAAATGTATTAGTTGCTAACTGTGTAGGTTTATTTACAACAACTATATTTTTTTCGTAGTTTAAAAAAGTGTTGTCATTTTTTTGAACTTCTACACGCACTTTATAACTCCCTTCTTTTGAAAAATTATAACTAATATTATTTGTATGTGCTTGCAAAATAGAATCATTTACACCCCAGTTATAGGTTTTTAATTCTGAAGGAGGAACTTTGTTAGATTGTACCGAAAAATTTAGTGGTTGATTTACGTATATAGTATCAGGAGCTTTAAAACTTATCATACCGGGTATATCAGCTGCATAGGTTTCAAACGGAGCACGTAGATAAGTTATTTCATAAATATCCATGTCACCATAACCACCTGCTCTAGATGATGATAGATAACCATGTGTTTCAGTAGCATTAATTATCATATAAATATCATCTCCTTCACTATTAAAAGGAAGATTCATGTTTTCAGGGATACTCCAATTTGCCCCATTATAGGTGGTTTTAAAAATATCATATCCACCAAATCCTTTATGCCCTTTTGATGAAAAGTATAATGTTTTCCCGTCTTCACTAATAAGCGGACTACCCTCATCTTCTTTTGTATTTATCACATTCCCTAAATTAACAGCTTCTGCCCATTTACCATCTGCTTGTTTATCAGCTTTATATAAATCTAACCCTCCTTCGCCGCCTTTTCTTTCGCTTGAAAAATAAATTGTTTTACCATCGTTACTTATGCTAATGTGGTTTTGATATATATCATAATTTATACTAGTATCTAACTCTTTTGGAGCACTCCATGTATTATTTTGCAAATCAGATTCGTAAATTTTATTTTTTCGATAAGTATAAAATTTATTTCCGCTGTAAGAAATAGAAATAACTGATTCATGATCTTTGGTTGTATTGGTTACATCTTTGACATCCTTATCTGTTGGAGAAAAAGGATGCGCGTCTTTAAACTCTCCATCTTTGTTTTTGTGGGCAATAAACATATCTTCAAAATATCCATCATCTTTATCATCTGTTTTAGTTTTCGGGAAATCTTTGCGTCTAGAAGTAAACATTAAAATAGTTTCATCTTTGTTTACTACTGGAACGTATTCAGGAAATATAGTGTTTACACCACCGCCAACATTTACAATACGTATTTGCTTATGACGCGCTGCATCTGGGTTTTTTTCGGCATACTCACAATCAGCTATACTTTGGTTAATGCGTGTTCTTAAGGTCGTGCCTTCTTCATCGTCTTCAACAAACTTTAAGGTGCGGTTATAATAATTTATAGCTTTTGGATACTGTTGGGTATATTGATAATACTGGGCTAAACCGTATATTATTTCTGAAGCAGTATCTTTTTTCGAAATTCGCTCGGCACGTAAAAGAAATTTTCCGCCTTCACCTGGGTTATGCAAATAATTAGTTTGTAATAAACCATATTCAAAATTTGCTTCGTAATTATTACTGTCTGTTTTTAATTTTTGCTGATACTCTTGGGCAGCATGCTCATAATCATTTTTTGTAGCGTAAGTTTTTGCTTTTCGTATACTCCCACTTTTTGTTTGAGCCGATATGTTAAAAGCAATAGTTAAAAGAAAAATGAAGGTTGTTTTTTGCATAACAGTTTATAAATGAGGATGCTAATTTAATATTTTAAAAATAAAAAAGCCGTCGTTTTACTAAAACGACGGCTTTTTTTCTATAAAAGAAAGGTCTATTTATGTGTTTTTTCGCTTGATACAGTTAATTTTTTACGACCACGTTTGCGGCGTGCTGCAAGTAATTTACGGCCATTAGGTGTGCTCATGCGCAATGTAAACCCATGCTTATTAATTCTTTTACGTCTTGATGGTTGGAATGTACGTTTCATAGTATATTATCTAAAAAATGAGGTGCAAATGTATATATTTTTATTGAATTGAAAAAAATTATTTTCCTCTTCCTTGAAAAACAATCAAAATAGTATAAATAATTATCTTAATATCAACCAAAAGGCTCATGTTTTCGGCATAAAGCAGGTCATATTTAAGGCGTTTTATCATTTCATCTACATTTTCGGCATAGCCAAATTTTACTTGCCCCCAAGATGTTATACCGGGGCGTACACGATGCAAATGCTTATAATGGGGCGCTTTTTCTATTATTTTATCAGCAAAAAACTTTCGCTCGGGACGGGGCCCTACAATACTCATTTGCCCAATTAACACATTAAAAAATTGTGGAAACTCATCTAAGCGTGATTTTCGTAAAAACAGCCCGAACGAAGTAATTCGCGGGTCATTTTCACTCGATAGAGCAGGACCATGCTTTTCAGCATCAATATACATACTTCGATACTTTATAATCTTAAAAGGTCTGCCATGCAAACCTAACCTTTCTTGCGAAAAAAATACAGGACCTTTAGAAGTAAGTTTAACTATAATAGCAAGTATAATAAACAACCAACTAAATGTTATTAAAACAAAAAACGAAAATAAAACATCAAAAATACGTTTTGCATTAATTTGCCAACGTGGAGCTATTTCACGATTTAGTTCAATTAAAGGGGCTTGTATAACCGATGTGAATTTTACTGAACCCGCTAAAATATCATAAACCCCCGGGATTAATTTTATGCGCACATCTACGTCAATGGTATCATTTAATATCTGCTGTATATAATTATGTTCGCTAGACTCAAGAGCAATAATAATTTCATCAACATGATTTTTCTTAATAACACTTACTAAATCAGTTAACTCACCTAAATGAGGCAACTTTTCAATTAATTTTTCTGAAAAACCGTTGCGTTCATCGATATGAATAAAGCCTGTAAATAAATTTCCATTACCTTCTTTTAAATTTTGAATTTCGTTAAAAATATTCCAGGCATTTTCATTACTACCAATAATAAGGGTTTTGAAACCAATTTTCCTTTTCTGAATTTTATGGTTGGTAGCACTTGATAAGATAAACCTTGGAATAGCGGTTAATAAAAACTGAAGTGAAAATAATACAGCAAACGATTTATAGTAATTTTTGTAGGACTGTATATTATCATCTAATAATAACACAAAAAATAAAATAAGTACACCTAGCAAAGTTGTATAAAGTGTTTGTATAAACTCAATTAATCTCGAACGGCGATAGGGTTCATGATAGGTGCCCTGCAAATAATATACTACCACCCAGCAAACAGGTATGAAAACAGAGCCAATGTAAAATCTTTTGTTTGAAAATAGATGCTGATACCACTCCCACTCATGCTCAATGTATATTTTACGATAAGTGAAAAATAAAACCCAAACCAGCATAGCCGCAAAAAAATCGCAGATAAAATATTTTATGGCTTGGCGCTTTTTATTCATTGTATTATGGAGCAGCAGTAACTATTTTTATGTCGTCTATAAGAGCTTGATCGCTAGGGTTACCATCATAAGAGGCTACAAAGTAAATAGTATAGCCCGTATGAGATTGTAATGTACTTACTTGTTCGGTTAAATTTAAATACATTTTTTTCCAAGTAGAAGATGGAAAAATGCCCCCACAATCAGTTTGGGTAACGCCTCCGTCATCTGAAATATAAACTTGAATGATCATATTACTTTGGTAATTAAGCTCTAAATAAACGCCAACTCCTCCTGCAGGCAAACCAAAAGCAACACTTGAGTGTACTGATGCATATATTGTATCATTTGGTCTTAGGGCAAGGCAATAGCCGCTGTAACCTGGGCTATATGTAGTCGCCGTTTCATTATGTCCTGTATAACTGGGTACAAAAAGACCACATGAGGTGCCGTTACAACTATCGTTGCTATCAAAACCAGCTATTAAAGGAAATTGTGCTGTGCTAAAATACTCAAATACAGGTACAACATGGGTAACTTCGCCTGGTGTAACATTTATAACCGTATCACAACCTTTCATTACTTCATAATCTGCACGTAAAATATCAAGCCCGTTCATTCTAACAACCCCTCTAATTATAAAACTGGTTGGTCCACTGGTTAAAACCGGTATTTTGGCCCCTAAGGGGTAGGTGCCATAGGTTTGCCCGTTGGCATATACTAGCATATCAGTAAAGTTTTGGTTACTTGTGCCTTGATACGAACCTACTTTGGTTTTGTAAGCATCAATTTCAATATAAGATGGTATTTGGACATGGAGATCTTTAGAACATCCTAAAAAAAGGCATAGCACCGCTAAAAACGCAAATAATTGTTTAATCATCGTTGTACTGTTTTTATAACGTTAAAAAGGCTAAATTATTGTATGGGTTAAAAATTAAAAAAATAAGTAATAACTACTGAGCATTCCACCCACCATCAACCGGTATAGCTGTACCTGTTAATGTGTTTGCACTATCAGCAGCTAAAAATATCGCTAGTTTGCCTAATGACTCAACCGTTACAAACTCCTTAACGGCCTGTTTTTCCAGCATTATTTTGTTTATTACTTCACTTTCGGGTATGTTATGGGTTTTTGCTTGGTCGGCAATTTGTTTCTCTACCAAAGGGGTTTTAACATAACCGGGACAAATGGCATTTGCCGTAATATTAAAAGGCGCACCCTCTAGAGCAATAGTTTTAGTAAAACCAACTAAACCATGTTTGGCAGATACATAGGCACTTTTAAATTCACTGGCAACCAAACCATGAGCCGATGCTATATTTATGATGCGCCCAAATTTTTGTTCTTTCATTTTTGGCAAT
>Ga0134126_10006589_pt1 | contig 14554 bp, 9 predicted proteins | sample KB31752_FD_96881 | JGI IMG/M metagenome (GOLD analysis project Ga0134126, IMG submission 96881) | Terrestrial soil microbial communities with excess Nitrogen fertilizer from Kellogg Biological Station, Michigan, USA - KB3-175-2 | ecosystem: Environmental > Terrestrial > Soil > Unclassified ... | reverse complement strand
GCGCCAGTGATGCCATGAGCAGTATCGGCAACCGCACGGCGATCCTGACGCTCTCGCGGCTCGCGAACTACGGGCTCCTGCTGATCAGTCCGATCGTGCTCGCGCGACTGCTCTCGGTTGCGGAGTTCGGCCGCTACCGGGAGTTTCTGCTGTATGCCACCATGCTGCAGACCGTCGCGCTGTTCTCGATCAACGATAGCCTGCTGTACTTCGTCCCTGCCTACCCGGCGAGCCCCTGGCGAGTCGCGCGGCACGCGGCCGTGCTTACACTGATCAGCAGCGTGGCGGTCGTTGGGGCCGTTGCGGTGGTCGATATCTCGATGGGCGGCACGCTCCTCCACGGCTTTCTCCTGCCGCTCGCCGCATTCACGCTCTTCTGCGTGAATCTCGATTTCTGGGAGTCTTTCTGGATCGCCCGGGGGCGTCCGGGGGCCGTATTCATCTACTCCGCGTGCCGCTTGCTCGGACGCCTCGCCACCACCGTTGCCACGGCCGTGTTCACCCGCAACGTCGACTCGATCATCCGCTCGCTGGTGATATTCGAGGGCGCGCGGATGGTCCTCTCCGGCGCTGCATTCCTGGCGATGTCCCGGACCCGCCGTGAGCCGCCTCTTGTGGAGCCGTATCGGGAGTTGCTGCGCTTCTGCATCCCTTCCGGGCTCGCCGCGCTGCTGGGGATGCTGAACAAGAATCTCACGAGCCTGGTCGTCGCGCGCGTGCTCGGAGTCTCCGCCCTGGCCCGCTACTCCGTCGGCAGGTTCGGGGAGCCGATCGTCCTGACACTGCGCAGCTCGGTCTCCAGCGTCGTGTTGCCGGAGATGGTGCGCAAGGGCCAGAGTGAGCGGGCCGGCCCGCTCGCATTGTGGCGGCGCGCCACGGTCATCAACACGATTTTTCTCTTCCCGATCGTGGTGTTCGTCGCTCGCTACGCCCAATCTCTCATCGTGTTCGCATTCGGGGAGAGCTACCGGGGTTCCGCCATCGTCATGCAGCTCTACATGCTGGTGGTGATCCGGGAATGCTTCGATTTCGCGCCGGCCCTGCGGGCGATCGGCCAGACCCGTCCGCTGGTCGGAAGCAATCTCCTGGCGGTGGTGGCCTGCGTGGCCGGGCTCTTCCTGCTCATTCCGCGCGCGGGAGTTGCCGGGGCCATGGGTGCGTTCGTCATCGGGAGCTTCGTCGACGTCAGCTATCTCGCGTGGCGCACGGCAAGGGCGTATGGCGTCGAGCTGCACAGAATCGTGCCGTGGGCCAGCGTCGGCAAGGTCGGCCTGGCGGCGCTGGCGGCGTCCTCCTTCATCATCAGTTCCATCTGGACCGACACCTTCGGCATCGCCGGAGTCGTGCTTGCGGGGGCGATGTATTGCGCCGTGTTTGCGCTGCTGCTGCTGGCGGTGCGCGTGCCGGAGGTTCTCGTGCTGCTCGAATGGGCAAGAGCCTTGTTGTTCCGCCGCGCCTCGCAGGCCGGTCACCAGATCTCGGGGCGCGCCGGGAGGTAGAGACTATGCGATGGATGCTCATGCTGCTGATCTGGGTGCTCGCGACGGCCGACATCGTGGGCTGGGAGACCAGCCTGGGACACGGCCTGAGCATCAAGAACGTCCTGCTGTACGTCATCGCCCTCGCGCTGCTGTTCCGCATCGCCCTGTCGGGTGAGTTCAAGCTGCGCTTGCCCATCGTCCACGGCTGCTTCGCGCTTTGGGTCGGCTACGCTCTGCTGAGCTTCATCGCGTGTGCCGTGATCATCTATCCGACATACGACATCAAACAGTCTGCGATCGCGCTGAAATCGCAGGTGATCGACTACGCGCTGTTCTTCCTCGCCGCTTTCTACGGCGCCCGGGACGAAGAGGGCGGACAATTCCTCACGAAGACACTGGCGGCCGCCGTGGGCGTCTGCAATCTGGCAACCATCGCGGATGTCGTCGGTCTCACCCACTTTGGAGTGGAGGTGGGGACGAGGGGCGCAGAGGCGGATCGCGTCTTCGGAGTATTCGGTCACGCGAACGAGTCGGGAGCCACGATCGTGTGCCTCCTGCCGATGCTGGTCGCCGCGGCCGTCTCGAGCCGCGGAGCTGCACGCCGCCTGTTCTGGTACGCCGGAGCGACGGCATCACTGACGGTGCTTCTGCTCACTGTTTCACGTGGCGCATTCGTGGCAGCGGCTCTCGGATATCCCATCGCGGTCTTTCTGTGCCGGCGGCACCTGCCTCTGTCGCGAGTGCTCGCCTGGGTTGCCATCGGTGGGGCCACCGCGGTGATTGCATTGGGAATCGCCAGTGTGGCCGTTCCGCAAGTGGGCCATCTGATCGTGACCCGGCTGGTCGGCGCCGCGGGCTCGGTGGATCTGGCGTCGGCATCGCAAGGCCGCACGGACATCTGGTGGACCGCGGTTTCCGAGATGATGGCTCAGCCGCTCACACTGCTGACCGGGTTCGGCTGGAACATCTACGACTCGCGCTTTCTCTACGCGACTCACAATGAGTACCTCAATCAGTGGTTCAACCTGGGGATCGTGGGCGTCGGGGTGTTTGTGATCCTCCTGGTACACATGGTGAGAACGGCACGTTCGGCGATCGATGTGGCGACGGCAGAGTCCCGTCCATACATGATTGCCGTGGTCTTCGGTGTCGTGGCGCTCCTGGTAAATGTGCTCTCCACGAATCTGACGAAGCCCTGGCCGTACATCTGGCTCTATTTGGGCATGTCGATGCGGATCGCGGTGGAGATTCTTGCGCGCGGCGAGCGCCGTGCAGTCGTGCCGCTACGCGAGCCTGCCGAAAAGTTGATGCCGGGCGTCCCCGGAATCGCGCGAGTCGGGGTCCGCGGGGGACGGCTGATTCGTCACGGTTGAGAGGTCATATGTGCGGAATCGCGGGCTTCCTGCAGATTGGCGGCTTATCGCCCCGTGCAGCGCGTGGCGAGCTGGCGGCGATGGCCGCTTCGCTCTCGCACCGGGGTCCGGACGACGAGGGATTCTGGCTCGCGCCGGCGGCCGGTGTGGCGCTGTGTCATCGCAGACTCTCTGTGATCGATCTGTCGCCGCTCGGATCTCAGCCAATGCGCTCCGCCAGCGGGCGCTTCACGGTCACCTTCAACGGGGAGATCTACAACTTTCGCGCGCTGCGCGCCGAGCTGCTCGCGCTGGGCAACACGTTCCGCGGGGGCAGCGACACCGAGGTGCTCCTGGCGGCGGTCGAGCAGTGGGGAGTGATGGGGGCGCTCGAGCGCAGCCGCGGAATGCTCGCGTTGGGCCTCTGGGACGAGGCGGAGCACGTACTGTGGCTGGCCCGCGACCGCTTCGGAGAGAAGCCGCTGTACTACGCCGATTTCGGTCGCGTGCTCGTGTTCGGCTCGGAGCTGAAAGCGCTGCGTCGCCATAGCGCCTGGAACACCGATATCGATCGCGACGTGTTGGGGTTGTTCCTGCGCCGCGGCTTCGTTCCGGCCCCTCACACGATATTCCAGCGTGTCCGGAAAGTACGTCCCGGTTGTGCTCTGCGCATCTGCGTGGATGGCAGCCGATTGCGGATCGAGGAGCGTGAATACTGGCGGCCGTCGCTGCTCGCCGAGGCGTCCGAGCCGGGCGATCGGCTGGATGAGCACTCGCTCGTGGAGCAAGTGCACGCGGCATTGGAGGATTCGATCCGGCTGCAGATGGTGGCGGACGTGCCGGTGGGGGCATTTCTCTCCGGTGGGATCGACTCATCCCTGGTGGTCGCGCTGATGCAGCGGGCCAGCACGCAGCCGGTGAGGACGTATTCGATCGGCTTTGCGGAAGAAGGCTTCAACGAGGCCCCGTATGCGCTTCGCGTCGCGGACCATCTGGGTACCCGGCACACGGAGCTGATCGTCTCGTCGCGCGACGCGCTCGATGTGATTCCCCGGCTGCCGCAGATGTACGACGAGCCGTTCGGGGATTCCTCGCAGATCCCGACGTTTCTCGTCAGCAGTCTGGCACGCCGCGACGTGACCGTCGCGTTGTCGGGTGATGGCGGGGATGAGCTCTTTGGAGGTTATGCCAGATACCTGTCGGTGCGCGACCGCTGGCTGACTCTGCAGCGCGCGCCGGCTGCGCTGCGCAGGTGCGCCGCGCGGATGCTCGAGGGCACTCCGGCCTGGGCCCTGGGGCCGGTGACTGCTCCGGCGTTGGCCCTCTCTCGCTGGCGCGGCCGGCAACAGGTTGCGGATCGGATCCAGGAGCGGGCGAGCGGCTGGGGCGCGAGCTCCTTACCCGAGCTGTATGACGCGTTGACGGCGTTCTGGCAGCCTGCCGAGCGATTCGTGCTCGGAGCGAGGAGCGTGCGCCGGGCGCCGGAGGTCGATCCGCAGGCGGCGACCGCCGGACCCATTGCGCAAATGATGTATGCCGACACGTGCTCCTACCTCCCGGACGACATTCTGGTCAAAGTCGACAGGGCGGCCATGGCGGTATCGCTGGAGACCCGCGTGCCGCTGCTGGATGCGCAGGTCGCGCGCGCGGCGTGGCGCATTCCAGCCCCTCTGCACTTGAAGGATGGCAAGGGGAAGTGGGTGCTGCGCCAGCTGCTGGAGCGTCATGTGCCGCGCGCGCTCTTCGACCGCCCCAAGAGCGGTTTCGCGGTTCCCGTGGCGCACTGGTTGCGCCGCGACTTGCGGGAATGGGCGGACGCACTGCTGGATCCGGCCGTCATCCGGCGCGATGGCTATTTCGCGGCCGCTCCCATCCAGCGCCGCTGGCGCCAACACGTGCGCGCGGAGATGGACTGGTCTTTTCACCTGTGGAGCGTACTGATGTTTCAGGCATGGCTCGCGGACTTCGCGCGCCACGACAGCACTGCGAGCTCGTCGCTGTGGCGCGACAGCGGTCGCGCGCGCGCCGCATTTGCGCACAGCGCTGGATGACTTTGTCTGTGATGACAGACATCCTGCACCTCGTGGCGGAGGAATGTGAGGCCCGTCTATTGACGTTTCGAGCCGAGCGGTAACAATAGCGCCGGCCGTCAACACGGCCGAAGCGTTGCAGACGTGAATGCGGTCATCGAACCGCTGTGATGGGTGGGACCGCACCTCCCGCCATCGCCACGAGAGCGGTCCTGGCATGAGTACCTGCGCATGCCGCCCCGCCGGCTGCGACGCATGGTTACTCGACACGTCGTCGAGCTGTCACACTCGGGGGAAGAATGATTCATTTCGCCATTCGAACGGTGGCGCTGTCCATAGCCGCCAGCGCCGTACTTGCCGCGGCCACGACCGCATCCGCCTTTACCAAGCCGCCTTTCCCGCGCATCGCGGGGATTCAGCTCAACACCCAGCCGCTCAGCTACAACGATCCGGGCTACCAGGCCGGCATCGAGAAGGAGGACCTGGCGGTGCTGTCCTACTGGCCGGGGATGGCGCCCGGCGGGCAGTCGCTGCAGTCCATCGTGCAGGCCATCAAGGCGAAGAATCCCAACGAGCTGGTGTTCCTCTACGTGCGCTCGGACTCCATGTCCTATCCGGTAGCCAACGATGTGATCGCCACCTGGCGCAACAAGATGAACTCCATGAAGTGGTGGCTGTACTCGGATTCCGCGATGACGCTCCCGGTCAAGTCGCTCGACGGCTCGGTCGACTACACGCTGAACAACACCCTGTTCACGCCCAAGGACTCCAACGGCGACGGCTCGGTCGACTGGATGACGAAGTACTTCGTCAACTCCTGGTACAAGCCCAACACCGCGGTCGACGGCTTGTTCATGGACAACGTGTTCGAGCAGCCGAACGTGAGCGGCGACTGGCAGCGCAACGGCACGGTCGAGTCGGCGAAGGATGCGAATGCCGGAACCTGGCTGCGCCAGGGCTATGCGCGCTATTTCCAGCTGGTACGCACCTTGATGCCCGGCAAATATCAGATCGGCAACGTCGCCCAGTGGGGCCAGAGCGGCACGGTCGCCAAGGAGTACCAGGGGATCGTGGACGGGGGCCTGATGGAGGCGTACATCGGCAAGTCCTGGTCGGTCGAGTCCTGGGGCGGCTGGCAGCTCATGATGACCCGGTACCGCAACACGATGGCGGCCATGCTGGAGCCGAAGCTCGGCATCGTCGGCCAGTGGGGTGACCCGCACGACTACCAGGCGATGCGCTACGGGCTCGGATCGACCTTGCTGGGGGATGCCTATTACAGCTTCACGGATGCCTCGCAGGGCTATTATGGCTCCGTCTGGTTCGATGAGTTCGACGTCAAGCTCGGCCAGGGGTCTCCGGCCCCGACCACGGCCTGGCAATCGGGCGTCTGGCGCCGTGACTTCGACAACGGCATCGTGCTCGTCAACCCGAAGGGCAATGGACCCAGGACTGTGACGCTCGAGACCGACTTCGTGAAGGTCAAGGGCACGCAGGACCCGGTCACCAACAACGGCCAGACGGTGCGTACGGTGACGCTCAAGGATCGTGACGGAATCATTCTGCTGCGCAAGAACCCGGTGAAGCGTCCGGCCTCACCCGCGAACCTCACAGCGCAACAGTGAGTGCCTGCTGAGCAGCCGACAAAAACCATGCTTTTTGCCGGCGGCAACGCTGCTGGTGTCCGCAAAAGCGCTGGCCCATAGTGGGCCGCAGGCGGCTTTTGCTGATTGACTAGCGAACGCGCCTCGCGACGACCACCATGTCGGTGGTCGAGCGATCCTCCTCGCTCCGGTCACGGAACGCAGGATTGAGGTGGGCACGCGGGATGGTGGGGGAAGCGGTGACCCGCTCGGTCCGGATGATCTCGAATCCGGACCGCCTCATCGCCTGCAGATGCTCGCTCGGCGAGCGCCGGTTCAGCAGAAACGGGCGGTGGCCCTTCACCACCTTCCACAGTGCGTCGCCGTATTCCAGATGTCCGTCCCAGGTCGGGGTCATGCCGTGACTCTTGAAGTCGATGACATGGCTGGCGATGCCGCCGATTCGCAGCCCGGCGGCGAGTGATCGCTGCACGCCCTCGATGTCCTCCACATGCTCGAGCGCCGCCTGCGAGATCAGCAGATCGGCGCCGCCTGCCTCGGGCTTCCAGCAGTCCTGCCAGGGCACATAGTAAGTGACCGACACGTCGCTGGATGCGCCGCTCACCGCCGCGGCGATTCGCTCGACACGCTGATCCTGCAGAGCCGCCTCGAGGCGGCGCTCGTCCAGGAAGTCCGGAAAAGCGTAGCTCCGCAGGCGCGGATAGACCAACGGCAGCTCGCGTTCGTCCGGAATCGGCTCGCGGGCGCCCAACATCCGCGCCAGCTGCGCCAGCACCTCGAGGTTGTGTGGCGTGTTGGCGTAGCGCACGACATCCAGGGTGTCGACACGATTGGATCCGGTGAGCAGCGCCGCCAGGCTGATCCCCAGGGAGTCACCGGGGCCGAGCTCGGCGACGGACTCGTAGTGCGTCGGCAAACCGCACGCCTCGAGCAGCGCAAGATGGCGAAGCCAGACGGAGTAGCAGTAGCGCGCGGAGACGGTGCCGCCGGTGCCGTGCCGCTTCGGGTCGTACAATACCGGTACCCAGGTGGCAACGCCCTTGAGGATCGGCAGGAGTTGCATGATCAGGTTCTCCGCAGCGGTTTGAATCCAAGCGACGGGCTGCCTGCAGCGAGCACGCCTTCGATCCGCTGGGAGAACCCGCGGATCATCGCCTCCAGCGTGAAGAGCTCACGGACGCGGTTTGCCGCGCAGTCGCCCATGCGCCGCCGCAGCGATTCGGAGCTCAGGGCGGACAGGTGCCCCGTGAGAGCCGCGATGTTGCCGGCCTCGAACAGCAAGCCGTTCCGGCCATCAATGACCTGCTCGGATGCGCCCCCGATGTCACTCATCACCACGGCTTTCCCCAGAGCCATCGACTCCAGCGCGGCCAACGAGAAGGTCTCGACAGAATGGGAAACCAGCGCCATCACGTCACAGCAGCCGATGTAGGGACGTACGTCACTCGTCATTCCCGTGATGGTGACGTGGTCGTGGAGCCGGAGCTCTGCCACTTTGCGCTCCACGTTCGCGCGTTCCGGCCCGTCGCCGATCAGCAGCGCTTTCGCTGGAATGCCCTGTGAGCGCAGGCGGGCAACCGCCTGCAGCAGATCCCCGTGTGCCTTCTCGGGCCTCAATACCGAGCACAGACCGATGACATAATCATGGGTGTCGAAGCCCATGCTGCGCCGCAATTCCCCGCTGCGATCGCTGAGCGCGTCCGCGGCAAAGCGCTGGACGTCGATCCCGTTGTACACCACGCAGTCCGGCGCTCCGGTGATACCCCGGTTGCGCCAATAGCGACGCTGGTTCTCGCTGACATACACGATCAGGTCGCAGCGCGCGAAGAGGTGCCGGTAGAGAAACATCTGCACCTTCTTCTTGAAGCTCTCCAGCAGAGTCGTATGGAAAACCGTGACCAGTCGCGGCGGTGCGCGGCATCCGGCTCGAGCCAGAGAGCCGTACAGCATGGAGTAGGGGTTCGTGCAGAGGATGACGTCGATGTCCTTCTCCGCGATGAGCCGGCGCAGCCGATCGAGCGCCCGGCGCTCGATACCGCGCTGCACGTCGCAGCACACCAGCTCCTGCAATCGTCCGGGCAGCAGCTGCGCAAGCAGCTGCTCCTTGCGCTTCAGGTAAGCCAGGTGAAGCCCGAAGCGGCTCGTATCCAGATGGTTCAGCAGCGTGACGACGTGCTTCTCCGCTCCGCCGACTTCCAGCGAGTTGACGATGAAGAGAACGTTCGGCTTGCGCGAGCCGCGGGCGCTGTCCCCATGGCCGGCCCGCGAGGCCATCGCCCGGTACAGCTTGATCGGCGTCACGAGCGCTCTCCGGCCGCGCGCGGGGCGATTCCGAAGCGACCGTAGATTGCGCTCAGGCGCTCGACTGTGATGGCGATCGAGAAGCGCGTCTCGATCGTTGCGCGTGCCGCCGACCCCAGACGCTCACGCAGGGCGGCATCCTCCAGCAGCCGCAAAAGGGCGGCGGCGATCGCCTCAATGTCTCCGGGCTGCACGAGTATTCCGTTGCGATCGTGCTGAATGACCTGCGGTACGCCGCCGACCGGGGTGGCGATGACCGCGAGTTTCCAGGACATTGCTTCGAGCACCGCCATGGGCATGCCTTCGGCGGTCGAGGGCAGTATGAACACCGCGGCCTCTGCCAGATGAGCGCGCTTGCCTTCCGCTCCCAGCCAGCCTGGACAGATCACACGATCTCCCACGCCGAGCTCCTGCGCGAGCGCCCGCACTTGCTCGATGTCCCCATCGCCTCCGCAAACGAGCTGTGCATCGGGCAGTCTGGGTGCAATGAGGGCAAACGCGCGCACGAGGTCGTACGTACCTTTGCGCTGGCCGAGCCGGCCCAGCGTAAGCACCGTCCTCGGCGCCACAGGTTTCGCCGGCGGATGCTCGTGGGGCGACGGGGAATGCCGTGCCCCGGCGACCGGATGCCGTCCCCCGGGCTGCGCCGGCGAATGCCCTATCTCGGGCAGCGCGACGCCGTTGGGCAGCACCTCTATCTTCATGCTCGGGCAGATTTTCAGCAGATTCGTGCGCCACTCCTCCGAGAGCGCGACCACGAGTGCCGCCCACGAGAAGATGCGGCCGATGATCCACTTCGCCGCCGCCGAGCACTCCTTGTCGTAGAACTGCATGAACTCCGAGCCGTGAACGTGCAGGAGGAAGGGCCGCCGGGCCAAGCGAGCCAGCAGACACACCAGGGATTTGCGCCAGAACGATGCCCGCGTCGCGACCATGACGTGCACCAGCGGAGCATCGAGCCGGAAGAGCTCGATGACCACCTGGCTCAAGCCGACGACGGCGGCCCGCAGCTTGCGCCAGAAGCTGCCCCCACGATGGGTCGCGACATAGATGCCACGGAAGCGATCGAACAGACCGGCTTCGATGTAGCCCATCACCACGGAGGCCATGCCGCCCATGCCCTCGATGCCCGGACCGACCATGAGCACCGTGCGGCACCGTGAGACTCCGGCTGGCAAGAGCGTCGCCGCTCGACGCTCGGAGGTGAGGGTCGCTTGAACCAAGTCGCGGGTCTCCATCGGGCTTTCAGTTCGCATCGGCCGGTGCAGGCACGGCCGGTAGCGGGCGGCAACCGGGTGAACGCAGGCCACAGCGAAACGTTCCATGCCGCCGCGAGCGTGAGCCGATTCTTGCTACAGCCATCGGACGATAGAGGCGGGGGGAGGAACGCAACTTGCTAGAGCCGAAGCTTGGCCCCCCGACCTCGGCAGGCTCGGCAGACGTGCAACACGGGGCTGCTCGATCTCAGGTGATCTGGTGATCAGGACCGTCGCAATCTTCACGGCCCGGCCGATGCTGTGGCTCGCGCTGCCATGAACGTTTCGCTGCAGAGGACAGTTGCGCTGCCCGGGTTCCGCTCCCGGGGCTGGCTGTTGGCGCTGCCGGCAGTTCTTTACGCGGCGGCAGTCCTTCCCTACGTGTATCAGGGCGTTGTCGGCGAGCCGGATCTCGAGCGAATGATGCTCGGCATCATCTACGGCGCATCCACCGGTCTGCACGCAACTGCCAACTTCCACTACGGCTACCTCGTAAGCTTCGGGTATTACCAGGCGCTGTATCACTTCCTTCCCAATTCGATACTGCTGAATTCCTCCGCCCTCATACCGGTGATCAATTATGTCGGCTACGTCTCCGCGGTAGCCGCGATGTGCACGCTGGCTCTCTACACAGCGAGGCTGTTCGGCGTACGCGTCGCGTTCGCGACCTGCATGATCTTCGGCTTCAGCCCTTTGTTCCTGGATATTGGCACCAGCGGCCACCCGCAGATTCCAGGCATGGCACTGCTGCTGCTGGGCGCGTGGCTGCTGACGTTCGCGACCGAGGAGAGGATTCGGCTCGTCTACCGTGTCGCGGCGGCCTCCGCCGCACTGGCGATCGTGACGACGGCGCTATGTGTGCGCAACGACGTCGCGTTGGTATTTCCTTTCATCACGATCGCGAGCCCGGCCCACGAGACTCCATCCGTGCGTACCTGGCTGCGCACATCGGGACTGAGGTTCGCGGTGCTCGCGGTCGCAGTGATCATCTACGTCGTGATCGAGTCGAACGTGTACCACGACAACGGTGGCAACGCGGACTTCGTGACGACGTTCTTTGCCACCTTCTACAATCCGCGGACCGTGCCGCGGGGCCTGGCGGCGTTCGTGCTGGCAACCGGAATCGCCAGCATTCTCTGCCTCGCGGCACTGGCGGCCTCGCGAGCGGCCCGCCAGCTTCCGCGCTTCCATCTTGCCGCGATCGCCTTGCTGGCGCTGCCCACGCTGCTCTTCTGGCTGCCCAATCCGACACCGCCGCGGCATCTTCTGGCGGCCGTGCTCGCGGTTGCGATGTTCATTGCACTGGTCGTGAGCCGTGTCGTGCGCCCGCAGTATGTCTTCGCGCTGGGGATACTTCTGCCGCTGGGCAACCAGGTGCTGGCGGAAGCCTCGCATGAGCTGCTGGTGCGCAACTATCAGTGGCCCTATCCCCAGCTGACCCCGCGCAGAGTCAGCACCTCCATCCCCACGGGTGCGTTCCCGCTGGATCACGAGGCCAAGCAGGAGGATTTCATGTACTTCCGGAACGAGGGCCGCGCCTTCGCGCGCGCGTGCTCCGGCCATTTGCTGGTCTTCGCTCAACGGCCGCAGTACATGATGTTGTCGCTCATCGAGTTGGATCGGGGCGTGCGCCTCAGTAGCAGCCGTGTAGGCGACGCGGAGGTCGTGCGCGCATCCGGCAGCCGCTGTACGGCCGATTTCGTGGTGAATCCGTCCGAGGTGCATGGCGACACGCTACGGGAGTTCCTCGCCAAGGATGCCTACAAGGGCCTGCCGATCTATTTCCAGGAGGCCAGACGCGACAAGTACGATCGCACCCCGGTTCCGGCCGCGCGCCGCTTCTGCATCGATAGCGTGCCAGGCCGCATTTGCTCTGCTGCTTCCGATTCACGCCCATAGGGATGAGCCGCTGTGAACGTGCCTGCCGTCGTCAACCTCAACAGTATGTATAGCGCCACGATTCAGGAGCGAGTGCGTCCGGAGAGTCGCTCGGAGGGGTCGCCGTCGCCTGAGGTGCGTAGAGCCATACTCCCGCGCCTCACTGTCGTGGTGCCGTGCTTCAACGAAGCGGAAGTGCTGCCCGAGACGGCGCGCCGCCTCAGAGGCTTGTTCGATGAGCTGACGGCCGGTGAGCGAATCGCCGCATCCAGCCAGATCGTATTCGTCGATGACGGAAGCCGGGACGACACCTGGCGGCTGATCGAGGAATTGGCGGGCAGCGATCCGCGCGTCGGGGGCATCAAGCTGTCCCGCAACCGCGGGCACCAGAATGCGCTGCTGGCTGGCTTGTACACCGTGGAGGGCGATGTTCTGGTGAGCGTGGATGCGGATCTGCAGGATGACATCCAGGTGATCCCCGAAATGCTGAAGTTGTACGCCGAGGGCATCCAGGTGGTGTACGGAGTTCGCAAGGACCGCACCAGCGATGGCTTCTTCAAGCGTGCCTCCGCGCAGGGCTTCTACCGCCTGATGCGCGCGCTCGGCGTCGAATCGGTCTACAACCACGCGGATTATCGTCTGATGAGCCGGCGGGCCATCGAGGCGCTCAAGGGCTTCCGCGAGGTGAATCTGTTTCTGCGCGGCATCGTGCCTCTCGTCGGGTTCAAGTCAGCGATCGTGTACTACGCTCGTAGCGAGCGATTTGCGGGAGTCTCCAAATACCCTCTGCGCAAGATGATCGCGCTGGCGCTGGATGCGGTGACGTCCTTCTCGATCGCGCCGCTGCGGCTCATCACGGGCATCGGATTCGTGGTGTTCCTCGTCAGCTGCGGGATGGGGGCATGGACGATCGCGGTGCGCCTGTTCACGACGCGCGCCGTACCTGGATGGGCCTCCACGCTGCTTCCGATCTATTTGCTGGGGGGGATCCAGATTCTGTGCGTGGGGATCCTGGGTGAATATCTAGGGAAGGTGTACCAGGAAACGAAGGCCCGGCCGCGTTACATCATCGAGAAGGTCCTGCAGCGACGGGATCTTTCGTGAGTGAGACAGAGCCGCTGCGGCGGGGTACTCATCTGCACGAGCAACTTCCGCAAGTGACCAGTGTATCCTGGTCTCGCTTCGTGCGCTTCGCAGCGGTCGGTGTCGTGGCCACGGGCGTGCAATACGCGCTGCTGATCCTGCTAGTGCGGTTCGCAGGCATGGGCGCTACGCTCGCATCGTCACTCGGATTTGTGGCGAGCGCAGCGGTCAACTATCTGCTCAACTACCGTTACACCTTCCGCAGTCGCCACCCGCACGGGCCTGCGATGCTGAAATTTGCCTCTCTCGCCAGCGCCGGGCTGTTGATCAACGCGGGACTGATGCGGCTCCTGACGGAGTCGGCGTGGAACTACCTCCTCGCGCAGGTATTGGCCACGGCGGTGGTCCTGGCGTGGAATTTCCTGGGCAACAGCCTCTGGACGTTCGGCCGCCACTCCACTTCCGCGCCGTGAGAGCTACTGCGCCGTGACGGGCGGGAGGCCGGGGCGCAGGTCCGACAGCGCTTCCAGGTACCCCGCAACCATGGTTGTCTCGCTGAAGCGGTTGTCCATGAATTGCCCACTGCGCAGGCTCGCGGCCTGCCACTGGTGCTGATCGGCCATCAGCTCCTGGATGCAGGCGCACATTTCCCCGACGGAGCCCGGCGCGCAGCCGAGTCCATAGCGAGCCACGAGTTGGTCCGGGTCCAGGAAGGCGACCACCGGAGTACCGTGCGCCCAGGCCTGCAGGTAGCTGTTCGGGAAGCCCTCTACGTTTGAAGTGCTGACATAGACGCGCGCACGTTCATAGTAGTGTCCGATCTGATGGTATGGAACGGGGCCATGGAAATGCAGGTTCGGAATCGCCAGCGCTTCGCTACGCACGGCCTCGTACAGCTTCTCCGCTCGCGGCATCGGCCCGCCGATCATGTGAAAGCGGATTGCCGGCAGACGTCGCGCCATCTCGAGCAGAATCTCAGGCCGTTTGACGCTGCGGATGTTCCCGACCCACAGCACGTCGATGTCCCGATCGGCCAATGCGCGCCGCGGGCGGGCTGATTCCGTGAGCGAGCTGACCACGCGGCTGTCGCGAGCGAAATTCTTCGAGAGCGCGGCCTGCTGCTCCACTGTTTGCGCCAGCACCAGGTCGGCTCGCTTCAAGCCGTAGCGGTAGAGTTGCTTGTCTCTCCAGAGATGCACCAGCAGCAGGCGCCGATCGCAGTCCGAATTGCTCGCGGTGCGAAAGACGACCTTGCGGCCATGCAGCCGCGCGAACATCACGATCTGCCCGAGGTGACCGCCTGCCGCACTCGTGTAGTAGATATCCGCATCGGCTCGCCTCATGGCGGCCCACAGACCGCTCCAGCGGGGATGCACGAAGCGCAGCACGGGAATCCCCTTGGCAGGATCGAATGCCTTGTAAGTTTTGACCCCCTCGTACACGGCGCCGTCGGGCTGTCCGTAATCGGCGACGATCATGGAGACCGACAGCCCGCGGCGCGCGAGCGCCTTTGCGAGCAGCGCCTGCTGCAGCTCGGTCCCGCCGGCGCGATGGTGGCCGAATTCCGGG
>Ga0134126_10006588_pt1 | contig 14556 bp, 11 predicted proteins | sample KB31752_FD_96881 | JGI IMG/M metagenome (GOLD analysis project Ga0134126, IMG submission 96881) | Terrestrial soil microbial communities with excess Nitrogen fertilizer from Kellogg Biological Station, Michigan, USA - KB3-175-2 | ecosystem: Environmental > Terrestrial > Soil > Unclassified ... | reverse complement strand
CGGTGAGCTCGCGGTCGACCACCGTGTCGAAGCGGCGGTGCTCGCGCTGGCGGCCGCCGAACGCCCGCACCAGCGACATGTTGCTGATGACGTCGACCATCTCGCCGTCGACGATCGCGGCCTTGTCGGCGAAGTCATCGTGCAACGGCTTTCCGGCCGCGGCCATCCGAAACATCGCGATGACCATCGCGCTGGCAATCACGATCATGGCGGCGGACATCGGCAGGCTGACGGTGCCAATCAGCGCGATCGCCGCAAGTGTGGCAATGCACGGCGGCAGCACGTTCCAGACGAACATGTTCTCCACCGTGAAGACCGCATTGGACGTCGCCGTGATGCGGCTCGTCAGCATACCGGGCAGCCGGTCGGAGAAGTAAGCAGGCGCGTGACCCGTCAGATGACGAAACATGTCACGCCTGAGATCGCCGGTCACGCCGACAAAGGTGAAGCTCGCAATCCAGCTGGCAATTCGCCAGAGGAAGTTGTCTGCCGCGATCAGTGACATGAGGAATGCGAATGCCAGCCATACGCCGGCAGCGTGGGCGGATCCGCCGGACAGGCAGTCAACCAGAAATTTCACGCCGTACTGAGTGCCCACCGAACAGGTAACCGCGCCGATCACGGCGGTTAGTATGGCGAGATGCGAGACTGGCCGCTGGCGCAGATAGCGCAACACGAATGGAAAGGGACGGTGCGCATATCCTGAAAGTTGATCCATATGGATGCAAACCCCTGTCGTTTGGTGATGAGAGACTCAGCGGCCGGCAACCCCGCTCTTGAACGGCTGACGCGCCGATCCGGTTCCCGCTCCTCGTCTATGCGTGCGCCGCATTTCCGCCCGCCTCCCGCACGTAAAGGTTCTGATGCGAACTGATGGCATCATCAAGTCCGGGCGCGGGATATGTCGAAGAAGTAACGTTCGTCCATGGGAACTTCGCAGGTACGGGAACGTTCCTTTCTCCGGCATGCCAGTGCCTACTTGAACGGGGGCTAATTCTTCCATGATTACAAACAGGAGAAGGTGAGATGCGCATCGCGCAGGTTGCTCCGTTGACGGAGGCTGTCCCCCCGAAGCTCTATGGCGGTACCGAGCGGGTGGTGCACTGGCTGACCGAAGAACTCGTCGCACTGGGTCACGACGTCACATTATTCGCCAGCGGAGACTCCCATACCTCCGCAAAACTGGAGGCGACTTGGCCAAGGGCGCTACGCCTCGACGGATCAGTCCGCGATCCCAATGCCTTACACATGGTGATGCTGGAGCGGGTGCGACGCAAATGCGACGACGAGGAGTTCGACTTCCTGCATTTCCACCTCGATTATTACCCGTGGTCACTTTTTATGCGTCAACCGACACCATTCGTGACGACCTTGCACGGACGGCTCGACCTGCCGGAACATCAGCCGGTGTTCGACACGTTTTCTTCGCCTCCGGTAATTTCGATTTCAAACGCCCAGCGACGCCCGGTGCCGCAGGCTAATTGGGTGCGCACGATCTACCACGGCCTGCCGGAAGACCTGTTGACGCCCAAATCGTGCAAGCAGGAGTACCTCGCGGTACTCGGGCGCATCGCGCCGGAGAAGGGCGTCGATCGCGCCATCAAGATCGCGACCCGCTGCGGTATTCCGTTGAAGATCGCAGCGAAGGTCGATCGGGCCGATCAGGACTATTACGATCAGGTGATCTCTCCCCTGATCACAGGTAATCCGCTGGTCGACTATATCGGCGAGATCAGTGACCAGGAAAAATCGGAATTTCTCAGCGGCGCCTTGGGGTTGCTCGTGCCCATCGATTGGCCAGAGCCGTTCGGCCTGGTCATGATCGAGGCAATGGCGTGCGGTACGCCGGTAATCGCGTATAATCGCGGCTCGGTGCCGGAGATCATCGACGACGGCTTCACCGGGTTCATCGTCGAAGATGAGACCAGCGCGGTGGCGGTCGTCGGCAAGCTCCCGCAGCTGTCGAGAGCGGCGATCCGCCGGCAATTCGAGACGCGTTTCACGGCACGTCGCATGGCCTTGGATTATCTCGCGGCCTACCGCCGCCTGATGGAGGCAACCGAGCCGCGGATCAAGCTGGTGAGCAGCGCCGAATAGGCTCCGTTCTAACGACTTGTCCGCTCGGATTTGCCGAAGCGCAGTTCATAGGCCTTGATATAGGCTTCCGGCGACGGCTTCAGGTGCCGTCGCGTCAGCGCGATCAACTCATCGCGCCGACCACCACGCAGCGCCTTGATCATCTCCAGATGATCGCGCCGCGCCCGATCGAGCGATTGCGGAAAGGCATTGGCATAGAAGCGAATGCCGTGGACTTTCTCCGCCAGCAGATCGATGGTTTCGATCAGGCAGGAATTTCCGCACAGTCCAAACAAAGCCTGATGGAAGCGCAAATTGCCGTAGAAGACGGCGAGCAGATCACCTGTTGCCACGGCCGCGCCGTGCTGCCGCTGCAGCTCCTCAAGACGGCCGATATCGTGTGAGGCCACCGGAAACGGAATGATGCGAACCGCCATCACTTCCAATTCCTCACGCACCGCGTAGATCGCCCTCACCTCCTCGGGAGTGAGGCCGCGCACCATCGCGCCGCGATTGGGAATGCGCTCGATCAGTCCCTTTCTTTCCAGCTCAAACAGCGCAAGACGCACGTCGCCGCGGTGGGTCTGGAACAGATCGCAGAGGTCCTGCTCGATCAAGCGCTCGCGCGGATGGCGCCGCCCGAGCACGATGTCTTCCTCGATGCGCCTGGCGATGATCTCGGCGATGGCCGACTGCCGCGCGGGCACGCCTTCCGCCGATTTCTCACCGGCTTTCGCGCCTGCCTTGATCTGCTTAAGCGGCTTGGCGACCATCTTGTCTCGATCTGTCACTGCCGCGCCGGCACTTTCCGAACGCGCGCCGGCGGCTCTCCGATAACGATCATAATATTGCAGACGATATTGTAAACAATGTTGGGGGACGCTACGCTGGCAGACATAAGGCGGGCGGCGGGCGGATGCTTCGCGACTGATCCGCCCGGGAGGAAACGGCATGAACAAGCGTCGCCACGAGTCCGTTCGCGATACCGGGAACGGTGCCAATTCAATTCTTTCCAAGCCGCAAAGCCGCCGCAAATTTCTCATCAAGGCCGGCGGCGCGCTGACCGCTTCCGCGTTCGGCGCCGTGCCGCTGCGCGGATTTGCCGCCGAACCCGTCAACATCGGCGCGCTCTATCCGACGACCGGGAGCATGGCGCAGATCGGCGTCGGCTGCGTTGCAGCGGCCAAGCTTGCGGTCGATATGATCAACGAGGCCGGAGGCATCAAATCGCTCGGCGGCGCCAAGCTCAACCTCATCATCTCCGACGTGCAGAGCGACACCACCGTCACCCGAACCGAGACCGACCGTCTGATCACCGGCAACAAGCTGTCGGCGATCCATGGCTGCTATGCCAGCGCGCTGACGCTGATCGCCAGCGAAGTCTGTGAACGCGCTCACGTGCCGATCATCACCGGCTCAAGCTCCGACCAGCTCAACAAGGGCCGCAGCTATACGTTCACACCGTTTGCACGCGCATCGCAATTTGCGAAGGCGCAGCTGCAGATGTCGAAGCTGGTGAGCGACAAGCCGAAAGTTGCCGTGATATTCGAGAATACGGCATTCGGCACCTCGACGTCGAACGGGCTGAAGGAGCTCGCGCCGGGTGAAGGCGTCGAGATCGTCATGTTCGAACCCTACTCGGCCGGCTTCACCGATGCGGGGCCGCTGATCAACAAAGTCAAGGCCTCGGGCGCCAACATGCTATTCGCGGTCTCCTATCTCAACGACCTCATTTTGATCGTCCGGACCGTCAAGCAGGTCGGCCTCGATATCGCGATCAATGGCGGCTCCGGAGGGTTCGTAATGCCGGACTTCTACAAGAACGTCGGCAAGCTGGCCGAGGGCTTGCAGGGCGTCGCGCACTGGAATCACGACATCGATGCCAACGCCCAGAAGGTCAACGACGAATTCAAGAAGCGCACCGGCGATTTTCTGTTCGAATATGCCGGTGGACTGGTGGCCCAGACCTTCATGCTGGCAGACGCAATGGAACGCGCGGCATCGGCAGATCCGAAGAAGGTGCGCGACGCACTCGCAACGCTCGACGTGTCCTCCGGCTATGCGGCGATGGCGCCGGGTGGACACGTGAAGTTCGGGCCGGGCGGCAAGAACATCTACGGACGGCCCGTGGGCGTGCAATGGCAGAACGGCGATCTCGTCAGCGTCTTCCCGAAGGAAGATGCGCGCAAGCCGCTCTTGAAAACTTAAGCACTGGCGCGATCCGATGCTTGAAACTGTGGTCCAGGCCGTCATCAACGGCCTGCTCATCGGCGGCATCTACGCCCTCGTCAGCATCGGCGTGACGCTGATCTTCGGCGTGGTCAAGATCGTCAATTTCGCCCAGGGCGAATTCGTGATGATCGGAATGTATATCAGCTACTTCCTGGCAACCTATTTCGGCATCGACCCGATCCTCTCGCTCTTCGTGTCGATGCCGGTCCTGTTCATAGCGGGCGTGCTGATCCAGCACTTCCTGATCCGCAGGGTTCTGGGGCCGAACGACATGCCCCAGATCTTCCTGACCTTTGCGCTGTCGCTGCTGCTGCTCAACCTCGCGCTGCTGCTGTTCACGGCGAATTATCGCACCGTTCACACCTCCTATTCGGACCAGGCTCTGCATTTCGCCGGGCTTTACGTACCGGTCGCGAAACTCATCGCCTTTGTGGTCGCTATGGGCTTGAGCGGCGCGCTCGGGGTTTTCCTGCAGACCACTGATCTCGGCAAAGCGATGCGCGCGGCGGCACAAAACCGCGACGTCGCGACCTTGATGGGCATCAACCCAAACCGCGTGTTCTGCGTCGCCTTTGGCGCGGCGCTGGCGCTCGCCGGCGCTGCGGGCTCGCTGTTGATGCCGTTCTACTCGGCCTATCCCTTTGTCGGCCAGGTGTTCGTGTTGATGGCTTTCGTCGCGGTGGTGCTCGGCACGCTCGGCAACGTGCTCGGCGCGCTCATCGCCAGCCTGATGATGGGAATAGCGGAGTCGCTCGGCATTCAGTTCGTCGGCGCGGATTCCGGACTGATCGTGGTATTCGCGATGATGCTGCTCACATTGGCGTTCAGACCGCAGGGCCTTGGTGCGGGGAGAATGCGCTAATGGGCGAGATCGATACCGATAGCGGCAACTGGAGGTTCGCGGCGCTCGCGGTCCTCGTCGCCGCCGTTGTGCTGCTTCCGCAATTCGTCCAGAACGCCTTCGCGCTCGACATTTTCATCCGCATCCTGCTCTTCTCGTTCATCGGCGTCGCCTGGAACCTCATGGGCGGCTATGCCAAGCAGCTCTCGCTGGGCCACGCCGCCTTTTTCGGTCTCGGCGCCTACACCTCCACCCTCATGCAGATCGATTTCAACATCTCACCCTGGATCGGCATGGTGGCCGGCGGTATCGTCGCGATGCTGGCGAGTTTGCCGATCGGCTGGCTCTGCTTCCGCCTGCGTGGTCCCTATTTCACCATCGCTACCCTCGCGACCGCGCAGGCCCTGATGCTGATCTTTCTGAAATTTCGCGATTTCGCTTGGGGCGCCGAGGGCACGACCATTCCCAATCTCGGCAACTCGCCGTTGATGATGCAGTTCGAAAGCAAGGCGGCTTATTACTACGTCGTGCTCGGTCTGCTCGCGCTGGCGCTGCTCATCACCTGGCGTATCGAACGGTCCTGGATGGGCTATTACCTCGTCGCCATTGGCGAGGATGAGGATGCGGCAGAAGCCATCGGCGTCAACGCGCCGCGCATGAAGCGCGACATCTTCATGCTAAGCGCCTTCCTGACCGCGCTCGCCGGTACCTTTTATGTCCAGTACATCTATTTCATCGATCCCAACACCGCCTTCAATTTGAACATCTCGATCGAGGCCGCACTGGTTGCCATTGTCGGTGGCATCGGCACGCTTTGGGGCCCGGTGATCGGCACCGTGCTGCTGGAGACGACATCGACGCTGCTACAGAGCTGGCTGGGCTCCTCGACCGGTGGCATTCAGCTCACCGTCTACAGCCTGATCCTGATGGCTGTGATCCTGTGGCGGCCGACCGGGCTGATGGGCCTGTTCAACGAGGCCTGGCAGCGCTATCTCGACCGCAAGCCTGCGCGGATGAGGACCTCGCCATGACGGACGCGCTGGTGGTCAAGGGCTTGAGCAAACGTTTCGGCGGTTTGCGCGCCGTACAGGACGTCAGTTTCACGGTGAGAGAGAACGAGACCGTGGCGCTGATCGGCCCCAACGGCGCCGGGAAGACCACGAGCTTTCATCTCATCACCGGCTTTCACCGCGCCGATTCCGGCTCCGTGCTGGCCTTCGGGCAGGAAATCGTGGGGTTGAGACCGCATGACGTCTGTGCACTCGGCCTGGCGCGTACCTTCCAGGTGGCGAAACCCTTCGGCGCGATGACGGTGCTCGCCAATGTCATGACCGGCGCTTTCCTGCGCGACCGCCACGTTGCGGCTGCGCGGGAAAAAGCGCGCGAGGCGATCGAATTCGTCGGACTCTCGGCGCGCGAGCAGACACCGGCCAAAGACCTCACCACCATCGATCAGCGGCGGCTGGAAATGGCCCGTGCCCTTGCCACCCGGCCACGCATCCTGCTGCTGGACGAAGTCATGGCGGGGCTCAACCCGGCCGAGATCGATCAGGCGGTGGCTTTGGTCGGCAAGTTGTCACAGCGGGGGCTGACCATCGTCATCGTCGAGCACGTGATGCGCGCGATCATGGCGGTCGCGCGCCATATCATCGTGCTCGACCACGGCCAGAAAATCGCGGAAGGTGCGCCGAAAGAGGTCGTCGAGAATCCGGAAGTCGTCCGCGCCTATTTGGGTTCAGGCTATGCCCACGCAACGACCGGCGGGGGCGCGCATGCTTGAGCTGAAAGGCGTCAGCGCGGCTTACGGCTCGGTGCCTGCTATTGCCGATGTGAGCATCAATATCAAAGCCGGCGAAGCCGTTGGCCTGTTGGGCGCCAACGGCGCCGGCAAGAGCACGACCTTGCGGCTCATCTCGGGCCTGGTCGGTTTGACCTCCGGATCGATCAGCTTTGATGGCATCGATGTCGCGTCGCTGCCGCCTTACAAAATTCCGGAATTGGGGATCGCCCATGTGCCCGAAGGACGACAGGTCTTTCCCGAAATGACGGTGCAGGAAAATCTCGAGATCGGTGCCTTCGTTCCGAGGGCCAAGGCCGAGCGGGCACGAACGATGGAGCTCGTCTATGAGATCTTCCCGCGCCTTGCAGAGCGGAAGAAGCAGCTTGCCGGCACCATGAGCGGCGGCGAACAGCAGATGCTCGCGGTCGGCCGCGGCCTGATGCTGAAGCCGCGGCTACTGATGCTGGACGAACCCTCGCTGGGGCTCGCGCCCGTCATGACCGACGTCACCTTCGAGAAGATCGCCGAGATTCACAACATGGGCACGGCTATCCTTTTGGTCGAACAGAATGCCAGTCGCGCTTTGTCATTGGTCCAGCGCGCCTACGTACTGGAGAGCGGCCGCGTGATCATGCATGGCAAGAGCGAGGAGCTCGCCAACAACAAGCAGGTGCAGGCGGCGTATCTGGGGATTTAGGTTAGCCGTCATTGCGAGCGCAGCGAAGCAAGCCAGAATCTCCACCGCGGCGACAGTCGGTATTGCTTTGTCGCGGAGCCTGTCATCGGGTCGCCCTTCGTGCGGACCCGGTCGCTCCTCGCAATGACGACTAATTGCACGAGCACGTTACGCAACTACGGTCCGCTTCGGTTCGACGATCTCGAAAATCCGCGGGAATTCGTCCATCAATCCCATGAGCTCGGCCAGCCGCATCGGATTGCCCCTGACTTCTATCTTTCCGGCAGCAACGGCTTCCGGAAAGCTGGTTTGTTTCGCGATCACCTCGTCGAGCGTTGCGCGCGCCAGCACAAACCCGGCGTCGGCCGCAGGCGACTGCACGCCTTCGCCGTAGGTCAGCGCGCAATTTTCCAGCGTCAGCACGAACTCCTCGTCCGTGTCGCTGAATTTCCAGTTCAGCACGATGTGCTTGCCTTCGGCCTTCGGGCCGTTTAGTCGCACGCCGAGCACGTCCCACAATTGCTCGGTACGCAGCGCCGCAAGCGTTTCGCGCGACATCGGCGCGCGCGGCGGAGTCTTCGGCATGCCCTGCCGCAGTTCCTGCGCGCCGAACAGGTAGGCATTGCGCCAGGTCGAGCTTTCCGCGGCATAGCCGAGCTGCTCGAAGGTGTCCGCCAGCAGCGCACGCGCGGCCTGGTTGTCCGGATCGGCGAAGACGAGATGGCTGACGGCCTGCGCCACGAAGCGGAATTGGCCTTTTGCAAAATCCGCCCGCGCACGTTCAAGCAAGACCTCGGCGCCGCCCATATACTCGACATATTTCTTGCCACCCTCGACCGGGGGCAGCGGATCGAGATTGATTGGATTGGCGTCGTACCAGCCGAGGTATTTCTGGTAGATCGCCTTCACATTGTGCCGGATATGGCCGTAATAACCGCGGCCGTGCCACGCCCCTTCCAGGCTTTGCGGCAGACGTATGGTCTCGGCGATCTCCGTCGCCGTGAGCCCATGGTTCATCAACCGGATGGTCTGATCATGGGCGAATTTATAGAGATCGCGCTGCGCGCGGATCATGGTGTCGATGCGCTCGCGCCCCCACACCGGCCAGTGATGCTGGCCGCACATCGCTTCCGCCCTGCCTCCCCACAGGTGCAGCGCCTCGTTGAGATATTTCGACCAAGCCAGCGCGTCGCGCACATCGGCGCCGCGGAACGGCAGGAGATTGTGGAAATTATGGGTGCAGTTTTCCGCGAGATTGAGCAGCTTGTAGCGGGCCAGGTAGAAATGCATTTCCGCCGGCGCCTCGCTGTTCGGCGCCATCTGGAATTCAAACTCGACTCCGTCGATCACGCGCTTGTCGCCGGTCGCCAGGATCAGATCGGTCGGGCGCAGCAGCGCCACGGCGCCCGCCGCCATGGATTTGCCGAGGCCGCAATCGACGTGCCCACGCGGCCCCTTCGCCAGAAACGGTCCGAATTGATACTGCGCGCGGCGGAGCATCGCGGGACCTGCGATGATGTTCTCGGAGACCGCGTGCTCCATGAACTGGTTCGGCGCAATGATCGGGACCTTGCTGCTCGCAAGCACATCCTCGTCCAGCACACCGCGCGCACCACCCCAATGATCAGTATGGGTATGGCTGAAGATGACGGCGGCGACCGGCCGCAAGCCTCGATGCTTGAAATAAAGCTCCATCGCGGCGCGAGCGCCCTCGATCGAAGTCAGCGTGTCCACCACAATGGGTGACCTTGGCGTTTTCGATCGTGCCGAGAAAGCCGCGCGACGCATCATCGAAATCTGCCGTGTCCTCGAACGGCAGCGCCTTCAGCATCGCCTGGTGCTGCGCAACGACCGCGCTTGAGGCTTCCTTGGGAGTCTCGTTGGATAGTAGGCCGGCGGGTGACTGGCTCATGGATCCTCCCTGCACAAACGGATACGAGGTTTCTTCCCTACAACATCAGAATGTCGACGATGGCCTGGCCAGTAGCGGAAGTGCCAAGACCGCCACCAACGTCGCGCGTCACACGACCTTCGCGCATGGCAGCCGCAACCGCATTCTCGATCGCGCGCGACTCCCCGACAGCTCCGCGGTGAGATCGGAAAGAATGTCCCCGAACATGTTGGCGGTGACGATCACATCGAAGCGTTCGGGCTGCCGCACCACATGGGCCATCATGGCGTCGACCAGCACGTCATCGACGGAAAGCCCCGGATAGTTCCGTGCCACCTCGCGGCAGACATCCAGAAACAACCCGTCGCCGATCTTCAGTACATTGGCCTTGTGAACGACGGTCAGATGCTTGGCCCGCTTCATAGCCAACCTGCAGGCCGCATGCGCGATGCGCTCGCAGCAAGTCCGCGTGATCCGCCGCAGCGAGACCACCACGTCCGGCGTCACCAGGAGTTCCGCATTGCCTTGCTCCATGTTGCGGTCGGCATAGAAACCTTCGGTGTTCTCGCGCACCACCACCAGGTCGAATGTGCCGAACCGCGTCGGCCGCCCGGAATAGGTGCGGGCCGGGCGCACATTGGCGAACAGATCGAGGTTTTTACGAAAATATCGCGAGGGATTGATCTCGCCGCGCGCTTCGTCCTTGAAGTCGAACGTCGACGTGGGCCCCAGGATCAGGCCATCGGAGGCGCGCACGGTCTTAAGCAATTCGGGACGGACAGTGGTGCCGAACTGCTCCAGGCTCGCATGCCCCACCGCGTGTTCCTCGAGGGCAATGCCGAGTTGAAAGCGTTCGGAGGCCGCTCGCAGCACGGCGGACGCTGCGGCCGTGATCTCCGGCCCGATTCCGTCACCGGGCAAAACGACAATGCGCATGGTAATTCCCTGAGATCTGCGAGCGGCTGATCGTACGATGAAGGTACGGGCTCGCGATAGGCCCAGCGGCTCGCGGCGGCGGCATGAACGTCGTTTCCGTGACGATCGTATGACGTTCCGAAGCGCCCCCGCTCAAGCACCTGAGCCGGTGTTCTGCTGGTCGACGTCATCGACGGCTTGCGCCCCCTTGGAGGTGGCAGCCGGTCAGTTCCGCATTCAAGGACTTAGCACCAGGCCAATGGGGCCTAGTCTGAACTCCTGTGATGATCGGCCGATCATTTCATGTGGAGCACGGTCGGCAGCCACAGGGTCAGTTCGGGCCAGTAGGTCACGATCATCAGGAATCCCAGCATCGTGAGAAGCCACGGCATCACCGATGCGGCCAAATCGGTAATGCGCATCCCGGCAATCATTGATGCAACGTAGAGATTGAGACCGACCGGTGGATGGCAGAGGCCGACTTCCATGTTGACGTCGATCACGATGCCGAAATGGACGGGATCGATGTGGAGCCGCCTGGCCGCGGGGACCAGGATCGGAGCCATGATCAGGATGATCGAGTTGGGCTCCATGAAATTTCCTGCCACCAACAGCAGGATGTTTACCAACAGAAGGAAACCGACCCAGCCGAGATTCTGCGCTATGATCCAATTCGCCAGAGCCGCGGGGATGTTCTCATTGCTAAGCACGAAGGAGAACAACACGGCGTTGGTGACGATATAGAGGAGCATGGCGCTCGTATTCGCCGCGCGCAACAGCACGCGGGGCACATCCTTGAACGTCAACGCCTTGTACACGAACACGGAAATGAAGAACGAGTACACCGCCGCCATCGCGGCAGCCTCGGTCGCCGTGAACACGCCGCTATAGATGCCGCCGATGATGATGACGATCAGCATCAATCCCCAGATGCTTTCCCGGAAAGCATGCCAGGTCTCCGCCCAACTGGCTTTCTTCAGGCGTGGATAGTCTCGCCGCTTAGCGAGATACCAGGTCACGGTGCACAGCATCGCGGTCAACAACATACCGGGCAACAGGCCAGCCACGAACAGAGCGCCGATCGACGTATTGGTCGCGACCGCATAGACGATCTTCGGGATGGACGGCAGCATCAGGATGCCGAGCGACCCCGCCACGGTGATGATGCCGGCACCGAACCGCATCGGGTAGCCGTGCCGAACCATCTCGGGCAGCACGATGGCGCCGATCGCAGCGACCGTCGCGACGCTCGAGCCGCAGACGAGCGCAAACATTGCGCACGCCACGATGCCGGCAAGACCCAGGCCGCCATGCCAGTGTCCTATGAGCGACGTCGCGAAATTGATCATTCGCCGCGCCACGCCGCCGTGGGTTAGAAAATTGCCGGCCAGGATGAAGAACGGGATCGCCATGATCTCGAAGCTCTCGATCCCGGTGAACAGTTTCATTGAAACTGCCTCTACCGGCACCGCTGTCAACGTGAATATGAACGTCAACACGGTGAGACCGAGCGCGATGGACACGGGTATGCCGGTCAGCATCAGCGCGATCAGTAGCGCGAAGATCGTGATGGCGCGAAGCGCCTGCGGCAGGACGAGAATGCCGGACTTTTCCCCGAGGCAAACGGCGAAGATCAGGATCGGCGCCAAAATAAGAATCAAACCCAGCAGGCTGAACCTGCGAGTGCTCGCCGGCTCCGGTTCCGCTTCCATCGGATGCAGCGCCGGCACGGCGACGTCTGCCTCGATACCCTCAACGTGCGTTTCGTTGTGATGGGGCAGTTCACCCGTTTGGTAATAGGCCCAGGCGACCTGGAGAAAGCGGAAACACATCAGGCCGGAGCCGAGCGGGATTGCGAGATAGACAATCCACATCGGCGCTTCGAGATCGTTGGACTGCTCTCCGGTGTAGAACATCCCGTACACGAACGAGAAGCCGAAGGCGGCGATCATGCCCGTGAAGAACGCGCCGCACAGAAGCGCGAACAGGATCACCTGTTTGCGGGAATGCGCCGGCAAACGATTGACGAGGAGGTCGACGCCGACGTGGATGCCGGTGCGCACGCCATAAGCGGCGCCGAACTTCGCCATCCAGATGAACATGAAGATGCAGAGTTCCTGCGCCCAGGACAGGTCGAGGGACGCAAGCCACAGATAGATGCTCTTGGTGAGTTCCGGCAGAACAGGCACGCCGTGGGCCGTGAACCATTTCGAGGCCTCGATCGAAAATCCGGTTCCGTAACGATGCAACACCGCGACAAAGATCAGGCCGGTTGCAGCGGCGATCAGCGCGGCGATCAGCCATTCCTCGAGATGATCAAGCGCGCGCAGCACGTTTCCTCCAAAGACGGGCACGGACCGGAATCGCTTGCGATCCCGGTCCGATCGGTTGATTTGAGCTGAGCTTCCTCAATTCATATCGACGTGGAGTTCTTTGCCGATGAGATCGAGCACTGGCTGCCCGACTCGTCCCTTCGCCCACTTGTAGGTCGGTCGCATGGCCGCTTGCCAGGCTTTGCGCTGGTCGTCGTTGAGATAGTGCAGCGTGGTCTTGCCGGACTGCTTGATCTTGGCAAGCGCATCCGCATTTTCCTTGCGCGCGATCGAATTGGTGTAGTCGGTCGCCTCAGCCATGGCCTTCTCGAGCTGGGCGCGAATGTCCGGCGGCAAGCCGTTCCAGAATTTCGAGTTGACGATGACGGCGTATTGCAGGTGCGCGTGGTTGGACACGGTAATGTCCTTTTGCACCTCATAGAATTTCTGCGTCAGGTAATTCGAGGGCGTATTCTCGCAGCCGTCGACCACGCCCGTCTGCAAGGCCTGATACACCTCGGAGAACGCCATGATCTGAGGGATCGATCCCAGGTCTCGAAAATACCGGTCAGCGATCTTCGAACCCGAAATGCGGAACTTGAGCCCTTGGAAATCCGCCGGCATCAGCAGCGGCCGGTTGGCCGACACCATGTGGAAGCCGTTGTCCCAATAAGCGAGGCCGGTGATGCCCTTGGCTTCCAGCTTCTTGAACAGCCATTGGCCGATGGGCCCCTTCATGGCCTTCTCGTAGGTATCTTCATCCTTGAACAGCCACGGCAAATCGAGCGCCTCGAACTCCTTGACGCCGAGCGGGGCAAATTTCGCGGTGGAGGGTGCGAGCATCTGGACCGAACCGAGTTGCAACGCCTCGATCTCTTCCTTGTCTTTGTACAAGGACGAGTTCGGGTAGACTTCGACCTTGACCTTGCCGTTCGTGTATTTCTCGGCAAGCTCCTTGAATTTGAGCGCGCCCTGGCCCTTCGGCGTGTCCTCGGCAACGACGTGGCTGAATTTTATGATGATGGGGTCCTGCGCCTGGCTGGCGACCGGCACGGCAAACAAGCTCGCCGCCAGCGCGGCGAGAATCAACTTACGCATTAGCCCTCCTCCAAAGACCGCAAAGCGGCTCTTTATATTTTGACCACAATATCGGCCGCGAATGCCGGCTCCAACTAGACCTAAGCCCAATTGAGACCGCACGGCCCGGCCGTATGGCAAATTGCTGTCGGCGCTTCAAGTCCGCCGGACGGCTAATGCCCCAATTTGGAGCAGGTTTTCAAGTTTTGCGCTGTGCAATGATGAAGAGCCGACGGAACGGGAAGAGCGTCTGCCCGGCCGAGTTCTTGGGATACGCCCTCGCCACGCGCTCGCCATAGGCGTCCTCGAACGCCGCTTTTTCGGCGCCTTGGAGGAGATCCAGATAGCGGGTCAGCCAAGTGCCTTTGGTCCATTCCTTGACCGGGTTCTCGCCTTCCAGGACCTGCAGGTACTCCGTTTCCCAGATGTCGATGCTTTCCGACAGCGGCGCCAGGGCGTCGTGGTAGAAGCTGGGCTCTTGCACCGGCGGCGGGGTAACCAGATGCTCAAGCCGGCTGCGCCACGGGCCGTTCAGGGCGGTCTCCGCGATCAGCAGGTGCGAACGCGCGGTGAAATTACGTGGCATCTGAACGGCGAGGATACCGCCCGGCTCGACCTGCTCCATCAGGAACGGAAACAGCGCCCCGTGATCAGGCAGCCAATGCAACGCAGCATTGGAGTAGATCACGTCGTATCTTTCCACAGGATGCCATGATGTCAAATCCTCATGCCGCCATTCGAGATCGGGGGCGGCTT
>Ga0134126_10006587_pt1 | contig 14557 bp, 15 predicted proteins | sample KB31752_FD_96881 | JGI IMG/M metagenome (GOLD analysis project Ga0134126, IMG submission 96881) | Terrestrial soil microbial communities with excess Nitrogen fertilizer from Kellogg Biological Station, Michigan, USA - KB3-175-2 | ecosystem: Environmental > Terrestrial > Soil > Unclassified ... | reverse complement strand
TGCAGGCGCCACTCGGCAGGACCCAGGCTGGCGACGTGCTCGCGCGATAACGGTAAGCGTCGTAGCGTGGTACCGAGGCCCGGATTGCATGACTTCACCGACACTGCAATAAATAGCCAAATCGAATCCCATAAAGGATAAGAAATGGGGCAGATCGGCCGCGGGCGGCCACGCCGGCCAGCCCAAGAGCCGTCAGGGGGCGGCGGCGCCGAGCGGCTGAGCAGCCGGGTGGCCTGGCTGCTGCGGGTCAGCCGGCTCTACGGGGCGGATCCGGCCTGGGTCAGCGCGGGGACGTTCAGCGCGGCTTTCGCGGGCGGCGCCCACCCGGAGGCGGTCAGCGAGAGCAAGATCTCCCGCTGGGAGACCGGGCGCACCCAGGTGCCGCGCCGGGGCGTCCGCCGCTACGAGGAACTGCTGACCCTGCCCGCCTGCACGCTCACTTCCACGGTGGACCTCATCACCCGGTACTTATCGCCCGTAGCGGCCGCGGGCGCCGGGCCGCGGGCGCCGCGGGGACTGGCCGAGGAGCCGGGCGACCGGCTGGAGGCCTTCGTCGACCAGGCCAGCTCGTCCGCGCCGATGTCGGCCGCCCAGTGGGACGACGGGGTGGGGCTGATCACGGCCGCGCCGGGCCTTCGGCTGCGCCGCCGGGAGTGGGACGGTGTCTGCAGCCGCCTGCTGGTGGAGACCGTGGCCGCCGACGGGGAGGCCTGGAAGCCGCGGTTCGAGGCGTTCAGCCGACTGCTGCTGCACCGGGGCGCACAGCCGTCCGCCGCGGCCGCCTGCGCCGACTGGGCCCGGTGCCGCGAGAACCAGGTGTTCGTCGAGACCGTCGCCTTGCTGGACGGCAGCCGCCACCCGGACGCCCGGCCGCCGTGGTCGGCCAGCTCATCGCGCCGACCAACGACGATGCGTTCGCCGGGGCCCTGCTGGCGTGCGTCCGGAAGGTGGCCGAGGGGGAGTCTGCGCCGACTGCGGCCTGAGCAGAGCCCGCTGCTGGCCGCTCGCCTGCTGGAGGCGCTGCGCATCCTCGGCGGCGGCACGCAGCGCCGCACCGCCGAGGGGCTGACTGACCCCGCGCTGCCGTTCGGGGTTCAGGAGGCGGCGTTCCGGGCCCTCGGCCACATGGGCGGCGCCAGCGACGCCGGGTTCTGGCAGCAGGCCTTCGCCCGGCACAGCCTTCGGGCCCGTGCGGGCAGCAGCGGCAGCGAGCGTCTGCTCCGCCACGCCGTCTACGCCATCAGCATCCAGCGTGACCTCCCGCTCCTGCGCCGCATCGCCGCCGACCCGGACCTGACCGCCTCGGTCCGCGCCTCGGCCAGGTGGTGGCTGAGCCTGCCGAGCCACATGCTGGCCAGCGCCGAGCACTGAGCGCGGCCGGGCGACGCTCCGATTTCCATCGGGATTGACGATGTATTGCCTGGCCGGAACGCTGGTCGGGTGAACGGGGACCAGGCGGAGGCGGCGGCACAACAACAGGCGGCCCAGCAACAGGCGGCCCAGCGGTTCGCCGAGCTGTTCCGGGCCGTGTACCTGACGTTCCACCGCCGCGACGGGCCGCGCGGCCAGCTGCCTGGCGCGTCACGGGCCGCGCTGGAGCACCTGGCCATGGCCGGGCCGCTGACCGTCGGCGAGGCCGCCGGGCACCTGAGCCGGACCCAGTCCGTGGTCAGCGACATCGTCAGCCACCTGGTGCGCCAGGGCCTGCTGGAGCGCGAGAGCGACCCGGCCGACCGCAGGCGGAAGCTGGTCTGGCTCACCCCGGCCGGTCACGAGGCCCTGCGCCGCGACCGGGAGGTACTCAGCGTAGACCTGCTGGCCACGGCGCTGGCCGGGCTGCCAGAGGACCAGGCCGACGCACTGATCAGCGGCCTGCGCGCGCTGGTCGACCAGGCCACCCCGACACCACGGCCCACGGCACAACGACCCGCGACACCACGCCCCGCGACACCACGCCCCACGACACCACGATCCACGACACCACAACAGGGAGAGACCCGATGAGCGCCACCGCCACCTGCGAGAGCTGCGGCATGCCCCTGGAGACCGGCCGGTACTGCGACCACTGCACCGACGAGCACGGCGAGCTCCAGTCCTTCGACGACCGGTTCGCCCGGATGGTCGACTGGCAGGCCCGCCGTAGCCCCGGCACGGACCGCGCCGACCTGGAGCGCCAGACCCTCGACTACATGGCCACCATGCCCGCCTGGCGCGACCACCCACGGGTGGCCAAGCGCGGCTAGGCCAGCGCCTCGACTATCGACCGCAGGAGCTCGAAGGCCTTCTCGTCCTCCGGGGTGCCGTCGTGCGGGCGGCGGAAGCGGCTCACGTCGATGGCGACGTCGGCCAGGTCCCAGCGCCGCCGGTACAGCTCAAGCAGCTCCGGCCGCGGCGTCACCCCGGTCGCCGCGGCGTAGGCGGCCAGCACAGACCCGTCGCCGGGGTCCAGGCTCCACAGGTCGCGCTCGGGCGGCGCCACCAGCACGGTGTCCCAGTCGATGAACAGCCAGCGACCGCCGGCGAGCATGGTGTTCCCAGGATGCGGCTCGCCGTGGGTCACGACCGGCATCGCGGGGTCGGCCAGAGCCCGCAACCTTTGTTCATCATAAAAATCCAAGTGGGCCCTAACCGGCTGGGCGTGCTGGGCCACCAGCTGGGCCAGCGGCCCCGCGAAGGGCCCGGCCCCGTCGGCGTCCGCGCCGGCCAGGGCCGCCTCCAGCTCGTCGCGGTGCGGGATCGCGAAGTCGTCGGCCAGCGCGGGCCGGCCCGCCGGGCGAGGCGCGGTGTGGATCGCGACCAGCATGTCCAGCACCGCCTGCCGGTGGGCGTGGCCCGAGAAGTCGCCCCAGTCGAAGCTCTGCCCGTTCACCCATGGGTACAGCGCCACGCCGAACCGATCGCCCGCCCGCACCACCGGCTCGCCGTCGCGGGCCGCCACCGGCGCGACCACGAACTCCAGACCGTGCCCGCGCAGCTCCAGCGCGGTGGCCAGCGACGCCCGCAGTCGGCCGAACGCCTGGGTCAGCGGCTCGTCTCGGGTGTGCCGCTTGTTCTCCAGCTCGTCGGCGGTGACGAACCACCGGGTTCCGGCGGCGTCGGTGACCTCCCAGTGATGGCTGCCCCAGCCGACGGGCCGGTAGGCCATCGTGGTCACGCTCAGGCCCCAGCCGCGGGCCAGGACCGACGTCAGAAGTTCCTCGGTCAGCCGGGCGGGCGGCGTCAGCATCCCGCCACCGTAAGCCCCTCCCCCACCCCGGCCAACCGAATATCCAGCCCTGCATGAGAGTTGGTAGCACCAGATAGCACCGCGTGCTACATGGAACTAGACTGGTGTCATGACCGCACAGCCGGAAATCACCCAGCGCGACCTGCGGAACCGCTCCAAGGAGATCATGGATGCCGTCGAGGGCGGTCAGGCGTTCACGGTCACTCGTGACGGGCACCAGATCGCCGAACTGGTCCCGCTGCGCCGTCGGCGCAGGTTCGTGACGCGTCAGGAATTCGCCGCGATGTCCCGCACCGCGCCCAGCGTGGACCTTGAGGGGTACCGCGCCGACCAGGACGCCGCCATCGATCACCAGGCGGACAGTCCTTATGGCCGGTGAGCCATACGCGCGGGGCATGCTCGATACCAACATCATGATCCTGCGCAGATGGATCGACCCCGCCGAGCTCCCGGCGGAAATGGCGATCAGCGCCATCACCCTGGCCGAATTGTCGGCCGGGCCGCACGAGGTGCGCCGCGACGGCGGCCCGGGTCGTTACGACGAGCACGCCGAGCGGGCCCGCCGTCTGGACGTCCTACAGCGCGCCGAGAGCGAGTTCGACCCCGTGCCCTTCGACGCCGAGGCGGCCCGGATCTACGGCCGGATAGCGGCCGCCGTGATCGCCTCCGGCCGCAAGCCACGGCGGCGGGTGGCGGACCTGATGATCGCCGCGACCGCGGTCGCCGAGGACCTGGCCCTGTTCACCACCAATCCCGGCGACTTCGCGGGCCTGGACAAACTGCTGAACGTTGTCCCGGTGACCCGCCCCCGCCTGCCAGAAGAGCACTAGCCACGGCGGTCAGGGGGTGGCGAAGACGGGGCCGTCGTCGGCGTCGGTGTAGATCTCGGTGCCGTTGATGAGGGCGCGCTGCACCCGGCTGAACATGTCGAGCGGGTCGCCCGACCAGATCACCAGGTCGCCGTCCTTGCCCGGCTCGATCGAGCCCAGCCGCGCGTCGATGCCCGCCACCCTGGCCGGGTTGATGGTCAGCGCCCGCAGCGCCGTCTCCCGGTCGAGCCCGTGCTTGACCGACAACGTGGCCTGGTGGACCAGGAAGTGGATCGGCACCACGGGGTGGTCGGTGGTGATCGAGATCGTCACCCCGGCCTGGGCCAGCAGGCCGGGGTTGGCCAGCGACCGGTTGCGCAGCTCGACCTTGGACCGGCTGGTCATCAGCGGGCCGATGATCACCGGGATGCCGCGGGCGGCGATGATGTCGGCGATCAGGTGGGCCTCGGTGCCGTGGTCGATGACCAGGTCGTAGCCGAACTCGTCGGCGATCCGCATGGCGGTGGCGATGTCGTCGGCGCGGTGGCAGTGCTGCCGCCACGGGATCTCCCGGCGCAGCACCTGGCCCAGGGCCTCCAGCTTGAGGTCGCGGTCCACGGAGCGGCGCTCGGCCTCGGGCTTGCGCTGCTCGGCCTCGATCCGGGCCAGGTAGTTGCCCGCGTCGACGAACGCGCCGCGGATCACGGCGGCGGTGCCGAGCCGGGTGCTCGGCGTCTTGTCCATGTCCCCGTAGGTGCGCTTGGGGTTCTCGCCCAGGGCCGACTTGAGCCCCGACGGCTCGCGCAGCACCATGGCGTCGACGGTCCGGCCCCAGCACTTCAGGGCCACGGTCTGGCCGCCGATGGGATTGCCCGAGCCGGGATTGACGTTGACGGCCAGCACACCGCCGGAGATCGCGTCGCGGAAGCCGATGTCGGCCGGGTTGATCGCGTCCAGGGCCCGCACCTGCGCCGTCACCGGGTCGGTCATCTCGTTGGTGTCCTGCCCGGCCCAGCCCTGCGCCTCCTCGTGCACGCCGACGTGCGCGTGCGCCTCGATGAAGCCCGGCAGCACCCACGACCCGGCCGCGTCGATGACCGGCACCCCGTCCGGCACGGCCAGCCCGGCGCCGACCTCGGTGATGATGCCGTCGGTCACCAGGACCGTCCCGCCCTCGATCGCCGGCCCGGTAACGGGCACCACCCGTCCCCCGACGACCGCCACCGACCTGCCCGCCATCCGACCTCCCCGTCGCAGCGACCCCTCGGACCACAGTAGCCGGACATCTGCCGCGCTCCTGGGCATCTCGGTCAGCCCGGCCCGTCGCTCACCCTCCTGGGGTGATGCCCGCTCGCCACCGCGGGGAGAGCTTGTCGTAACCGCCTATTCATCTATAACAAAGGAGGCCCGGGGTGACCGACCGTCCACCGGCCGGCCCCGGCTGGCGTCAGCGCTGGCTAGCCCGGCTCTCGCTGGCCGCCGCGGCCGCCGCCGTGGTAATGCTGCTGCTGTTCGGCGGCCTGAAGAGCATCACCGCCGTGCTGCTCGGTGCCCTGGCCCTGGCCCTGATCCTGGCGGCGGCCTGGTGGTTCCTGGCCCACCGCGGGGTGCTGCGCTGGCTGGCCGGGATGGTCCTGGTGGCCGCGCCCGCCGGACTCATCGCCGTCTACGTGATCGCCGGACTGAGCTGGGACGTGGCCGCCGCCCTGGCGCTGGGGGTGGTCTCGGTCCTGGCGGCGCGCTGGTCGCTGCGCAGCGACCGGCCGCCGGACGGGCCCAAGGAGCGGGCCGCCCCGCCGCCGGAGCACGCGTTCCTGATCATGAACCCCCGCTCGGGCGGCGGCAAGGTCAGCAAGTTCGGGCTCAAGGACAAGGCGGCCAGCGCGGGCGCCGAGGTGGCGCTGCTCGAGGGGCCGGGCCGGGTGGACGTGGCCGCCATGGCCAGCCAGGCCCTGGACCGGGGCGCGGACCTGCTCGGGGTGGCGGGCGGCGACGGGACCCAGGCCCTGGTCGCGGGCGTGGCGGCGGGCGCCGGGGTGCCGATGATGGTGCTGTCGGCGGGCACCCGCAACCACTTCGCCCTGGACCTGGGCCTGGACCGGGACGACCCGGCGACGGGCCTGGACGCGCTCACCGACGGCATCGAGATCCGCATCGACCTGGGCCAGATCGCCGGGGACGGGATGCCGGGCCGCACGTTCGTGAACAACGCCTCGTTCGGCGCCTACGCCGAGGTGGTGCAGAGCCCGGCCTACCGGGACGACAAGGCGGCCACGACGCTGGACATGCTGCCCGACCTGCTGTCCGGGCACCAGGGGGCGCGGCTGGTGGTGCGGATCGACGGCGAGGTCACGCTGGAGGGACCGCAGGCGGTACTGGTCAGCAACAACCCCTACGAGACCGGCGACATCGCCGGGCTGGGCCGGCGCACCCGGCTGGACCAGGGCGTGCTCGGCGTGGTCGGGGTCAAGGTCGAGACCGGGGCCCAGGCGGCGGCGCTGCTGAGCCGGCGGCTGGGCAGCCGCTTCATCACCATCGCGACCGCGCACGAGGTGGTGATCGACTCCAGCGAGCCGCAGATCCCGGTGGGCATCGACGGCGAGTCGGTGCTGCTGCCCGCCCCGGTGCGCTGCACGATCCGCCCGCGCGCGCTGCGGGTCCGGGTCCCGGCCGACCGGCCGGGGGTGCCGCCGCCGCAGCCGGAGCTGGACTGGACCCGGCTGCGCCGCCAGGCCCTGTCGCTCCCCCGCCGGAGTGCCTGAGTGCTGGCGCCGGCCCGGCCCGTGACCGGTCAGCCGTGAGCGGTCTGGAGTTGGACGGCCGGGGCGCGCGGTGAGAGCCTGTCCGGGGGGTGGGGCTCAGCCAGCGTCGCCGCGCGGATCGAGGTCGAGTGATCGAGGAGCTAGTGCCGTCGGCCGTGGCGGTCGCCGAGAGCTTCGGCGACATCTCAGACGCCTGGCTGTTCCCCGAGGAGGAGGCGGTGGTGGCCCGCGCGGTGGACAAGCGCCGCCGGGAGTTCACCACGGCCAGAGCCTGCGCCAGGACCGCGCTGGGCCGCCTGGGCCTGCCCGCGGGGCCGATCGGGCGCGGCGAGCGCGGCGCGCCGGGCTGGCCGCCCGGCGTGGTCGGCAGCATCACGCACTGCGCGGGCTACCGGGCGGCGGCGGTGGGCCACGACCGCGAGGTGGTGTCCATCGGCCTGGATGCGGAGCTCAACGAGCCGATCCCCGACGACGTGCTGAAGCTGGTGGCCGATGACGCCGAGCGGGCCTGGGTGACCGAGCTGCTGGCCGCCGCGCCCGGCATCAGCTGGGACCGGCTGCTGTTCAGCGCCAAGGAGTCGGTGTACAAGGCGTGGTTCCCGCTGACCCGGCGGTGGCTGGACTTCAGCGAGGCATCGGTCACGGTGGACGCCGCGGCCCGGACGTTCGCGGCCCGGCTGCTGGTGCCCGCGACCCGGCCGGACGGCCGGCCGCTGACCGGCCTCACGGGGCGCTGGCTGGCTCGAGACGGGCTGCTGCTCACCGCGATCGTGCTGGCCCCGGACGGGGGCGCCGATGGGGCCGGCTGAGTTCGAGGGCGTCGGGGCCGACGGGACCGGCGGGACCGGCGGGGCCGGGCCGCGGCTGCTGGCCGTCAGCGACCTGCACGTGTCGTTCGCCGCCAACCGGGAGATCGTGGCCGCGCTGCGGCCGGCCTCGCCCGGCGACTGGCTGCTGGTGGCCGGCGACGTGGGCGAGCTCGTGCCGCACATCGAGTGGGCGCTGCGCACGCTGACCGAGCAATTCACCAGGGTCATCTGGGTGCCGGGCAACCACGAGCTGTGGACTCACCCGGCCGACCCGGTCCAGCTCCGCGGCGAGGCACGGTACCGGCACCTGGTCGAGCTGGCCCGGAGCCTGGAGGTGGTCACGCCCGAGGACCCGTACCCGGTCTGGGACGGGCCGGGCGGGCCGGTGACCATCGCGCCGCTGTTCCTGCTCTACGACTACACGTTCCGGCCCGAGGGCGCGGATACCAAGGAGGCCGCGCTGGCCGTGGCCCGCCAGGCGGGCGTGATGGGCACCGACGAGAAGGTGCTGCACGCCGACCCGCACCCTAGCCGGGAGGCCTGGTGCCAGGCCCGGCTGGCCTACACGCGGGATCGGCTGGCCGCCCGCGACACCAGCCTGCCGACCGTCCTGGTCAACCACTTCCCGCTGGTGCGCGAGCCCACCAGGGCGCTGCGCTACCCGGCCTACGCGCCGTGGTGCGGCACCACCGCCACCGCCGACTGGCACCTGGCCTACGACGCCGCGGCCGTGGTCTACGGGCACCTGCACATTCCCAGGACCACCTGGCAGGACGGCGTGCGGTTCGAGGAGGTGTCCTACGGCTACCCGCGCGAGTGGGAGCGGCGCGGCGGACCGCCGGGACCGCCGCGGCAGATCCTGCCCGAGCCGGTCGCCGTCACCCGAGAGGGTCGCCGTCATCCGAGAGGGGAGTGTCTCGCATGAGTCGTGAGCGCCTGGCCGAGATCCTGCGCCAGCCGGTGGTGGTGGCCCCGATGGCCGGGGGCGCCTCCACCCCCGACCTGGTCGTGGCCGCGGCCGGGGCGGGCGCGCTCGGCTTCCTGGCCGCGGGCTACCAGGCCGGCGCGGCCATGGTCGCGCAGCTGGCCCAGGTCCGGGCGGCCACCAGGGAGGCCTTCGGGGTCAACCTGTTCGTGCCCGGCGCGCCGGCCGGGCATCCCGAGCGCACGGCGGCCTACGTGGAGTCGCTGGCCCCGGACGCCGAGGCCGTGGGAGCCGCGCTCGGCGAGGCGTCCTGGGATGACGACGACTGGACCGGCAAGCTCCTGGCGCTGCTCGAGGACCCGCCGGCCATCGTCAGCTTCTCGTTCGGCTGCCCGCCGCCCGACGTGATCACCTCGTTCCAGGACGCCGACGCGGCCGTGGCGGTCACGGTGACCAGCCCCGAGGAAGCCCAGCTGGCCGCCCACGCGGGCGCGGACTGCCTGGTGGTCCAGGGCAGCGAGGCCGGGGCTCACCGGGCCACGTTCAGCGACAACGACGGCGACGAGCCGGGCTGGGACCTGCGGGCGCTGATCGCGGCGGTGGCCGAGGTCACCGACCTGCCGCAGATCGCGGCGGGCGGGATCATGGACGCCGAGGCAGCCGCCGGGCTGCTGACCGGGCCGGTCCTGGCCGTCCAGTGCGGGACCGCGTTCCTGCGCTGCCCGGAGAGCGGCGCCCACCCGGTGCACAAGGCCGCGCTGGGCGACGCCCGGTTCACCGAGACCAGGGTGACCAGGGCGTTCAGCGGACGGCCCGCCCGCGGCCTGGCCAACGCCTTTATGGCCGACCACCCCGATGCCCCGGCCGCCTACCCGGAGATCAACAACGCCACCCGGCCGCTGCGGGCGGCCGCGGCCAGGGCGGGCGACACGGACCGGATGAGCCTGTGGGCCGGCACAGGGTTCCGGGCCGCCACCAGCCGGCCGGCCGCCGAGGTGGTCGGCCTGCTCACGCCCCGGCGGCGAGCGCCGCGCTGAGGCGAGCGTCGCGCTAGGCGGCTTATGCGGGTTTTGGTCAGGAATCCGTACCGCTGACAGGACTATTGGCCCTGCTCACAGCGGGGGGCCACGCGTTACCGTAGCGTGATGAGCGACGTCACGCCGCCGGACCGGGCCGACCCGATCCGGGTGTTCTTGCTGGACGACCACGAGGTCGTCCGCCGCGGGGTGCGCGACCTGCTCGAGGCGGAGTCCGACATCACCGTGGTCGGGGAGGCGGGGACGGCGGCCGAGGCACTGGCCCGCGTCCCGGCCCTGATCCCCGACGTGGCGGTGCTGGACGTGCGACTGCCCGACGGCGACGGGGTCAGCGTGTGCCGTGACATCCGCTCGGCACTGCCCGAGGTCGCCTGCCTGATGCTCACCTCGTTCGGCGACGACGAGGCGCTGTTCGACGCGATCATGGCGGGTGCGGCCGGCTACGTGCTCAAGCAGATCCGCGGCACCGACCTGATCGGCGCCGTCCGGACCGTGGCCTCGGGCCAGTCCCTGCTGGATCCCGGCACCGCGGCCGAGGTCATGACCCGGATGCAGGACAGGACGGCGCAGGCCGACCCACTGGCCGGCCTCACGCCGCAGGAGCGCAAGATCCTCGCCCTGATCGGCGACGGGCTGACCAACCGGCAGATCGGCGAGCAGATGTTCCTGGCCGAGAAGACGGTCAAGAACTACGTCTCCGCGCTGTTCGCCAAGCTCGGCATGGAACGCCGGACCCAGGCCGCCGCCTATGCCGCCCGGATCTTTGAAGAGCACGAGCAGGCCAGGGGCGGGTAAACGAGCCCCGACCGGTCTGGCGAACCGCGGGAATCGCGGTTCACGGAATCGGCGATGCCGGTTATTCGGTGACTAATGGGCCGCCTCGTACTGGCGCAGTACATCAGCGCTGATACGGCCCCGCTCCGACACCTTGATGCCCTGCGAAGCGGCCCAGGTCCGGACCGCGGCGCGGTCGATTCGGACCGCTGAGCCGCGCGCCGCCCTTACCGCCCGGCGAGCCGCGGTCCGGCGTCCGGCGTCGATAAATGGGCGCAGGGACTTCTCGAACTTGGCCAGGTTCTTCTCGGCCAGGTCAATCTCGTAGCCCTGCCCATTGAAGGAGAAAGCCACGGTCTCGGCATCGGGCGATCCATCAAGGTCGTCGGTGACGACTACGCTCACAGTCTTTGCCATGTTAGGAATGGTCCCCGCTCCGGGGCTCTTTGTCAAAGTGCCCGGCACATTCGCGGCCAAGAGCACGCCTTATCCGGGATTCATTAGCTGGGCATTTCAGCTATCTACGGGGTATCTACGGGCAGGCGGTACGCGCGACCTCCGGCGGACCTCGGCCGCCGGCGGTAGCCGGGGCGCTGGTCAGGCACCGGACCGGCCGGAACGGCGAAAATGGCTCGCCCCGGCGGCGCCCAGCGGATTTACTGGCCCGATGAGCAGGCCAGTCAGCAGCGACGAGATCCGCGACACGTTCCTGAGGTTCTTCACCTCCCGTGACCACCGGCGGATCGAGGCTGCCTCCGTGATCCCGGTGAACGACCCGACGCTGCTGTTCGTGAACGCCGGCATGGCCCCGCTCAAGCGCTATTTCCTGGGCGAGGCGGTGCCGCCCGCCCCGGACCTGTGCAACATCCAGCCCTGCATCCGCACGATCGACATCGGCGATGTCGGCGACCGGCATCACCTGACGTTCTTCGAGATGCTCGGCAGCTGGTCCATTGACCACTACTTCAAGGACCGCGCGGTGCAGCTCGCGTTCGAGCTGCTGACCGAGGGCTTCGAGTTCGATGTCGACCGCCTCTATGTCACGGTCTACCGCGGAAGTGACGAACTCGGCCTGCCGCCCGATGACATCAGCGCCGCGGCCTGGGAGCGGGCCGGCATTCCCCGCGATCACATTGTGTATCTGGGCGACGAGGACAACTTCTGGTCGGCCGGTGAAACCGGCCCTTGCGGGCCGTCTACCGAGGTGTTCTACGACACCGGTTCCGAGCATGGCCCGCAGTACCATCCGGGCGGCGAATTCGACACCGTCGGCCGGTACATCGAGATCTGGAATGCCGGCGTGTTCATGGAGTTCAACCGCCGGCCCGGCGGGGCGCTTGAGCCGCTCCGGTTCACCAGCGTGGATACCGGCTCCGGCCTGGAGCGGATGGCCATGGTGCTGCAGGGCTGCGACTCGGTCTACGAGGCCGACTTGTTCCGCCCGATCGTGGACGCGACCCTGGCCGCGCTGGCGTCCGGCCAGCCCGGCCGGAGCGACGTACGGCAGATCGCCGACCACGTGCGCGCGGCCGTGCTGATCCTGGGCGAGGGCGTCACGCCGTCCAACGAGGGTCGCGGCTACATCCCCCGGCGGCTGCTGCGCACCGCGATCGCCACCGCGACCCAGGCCGGCGCGGACGACTTCGACCTGGACCAGGTGGCCAGGGCGGCGATCGGGCAGCTCGAGCGCAGCTACCCGCAGCTGGCCGAGCGCCGGGAGCAGGTCCTGGACCTGCTCGGCCGCGAGCAGCGCGACTTCGGCCGGGTGGTGCGCCTCGGCCTGGCCCAGCTGAACGCCCTGGTCGCCGACAGGCGGCACGGGGGGGATAGGGGGGTCGTCCCCCCTGGCCAGCACCACCCGGACTTCGAGATCAGCGGCGAGGACGCGTTCACGCTGGTGGCCACGCACGGGCTGCCGGCCGATCTCATCAGGGACTTCGCCGCGCGCCGCGGCGGCCGGGTGGACGAGCGGCGGTTCGCCGAGCTGTTCGCCGAGCACCAGCAGCTGTCCCGCCCCGCGACCCGGCCCGGCGAGGCCGGGGCGGACGGCGCCGCGGTGGCGATCGACCCGGAGCTGATCGCGGCGGCGGGCCCTGGGCCTACGGAGTTCCTGGGCTACCAGCAGCTCAGCGCCGAGGGCCGAGTGCTGGCCCTGACCGAGGCCCGCGAGCACGCCGGGCCGCGCGGCCTGGCCACCGAGCTGGCCGCGGGCGAGCGCGGGCTGGCGGTGCTCGACCGGACCCCGTTCTATGCCGAGGGCGGCGGGCAGGTCGGCGACACCGGCTATCTGGCCGGCCCGGACGGCGCGGCGTCGGTGCTCGACACGCAGAGCACCGACGGCCGCTTCGTGCACCTCATCGAGGTCACCAGCGGGACGCTGAGCACCGGTGACGTGGTCGCGCTGGCCGTGGACCCGGATCGCCGCCGGGCCACCATGCGCAACCACTCGGCCACCCACCTGCTGCACGCGGCGCTGCGCCAGGTGCTCGGCCAGCACGTGCGCCAGGCCGGGTCGCTGGTCGCCCCGGACCGGCTGCGGTTCGACTTCGAGCACCCCAGCGCGCTCACCGCCGAGCAGGCCGACGAGGTCGAGCGGCTGGTGAACACAAGGGTGCTGGAGAACGCCGCCCGCAGCACCCAGGTCCGGCCGTTCGCCGAGGCGGTCAGCAGCGGGGCCATCGCGTTCTTCGGCGACAAGTACGGCCAGGACGTGCGGGTGGTCTCGTTCGGGGACTTCTCGGCCGAGCTGTGCGGCGGCACGCACGTGCACGCCACGGCGGAGATCGGGCTGTTCCGGATCGTCAGCGAGGGCAGCATCGGCGCCGGGGTGCGCCGCATCGAGGCGGTGACCGGCGACGCCGCGGTGGCCTGGACGCTGGAGCGCGACCGGCTGCTCCAGGGCCTGGCCGCCCGGCTGCGGGTCAGCGTGGATCAGCTGCCCGAGCGGGTCGAGGCGCTGGCGGCCAGGGGCGCCAGGCCCCGGCAGGCCCGCCTCACGCCGGCCGACTACGCCGGCACGGTGCGCACCGGGCCGGCCGGCCAGCGCTACCTGGTCACCGCGGCGGCCGGCCTGGCGCCCGCCGACCTGGCCAGGGAGGCGCGCCGGCTGAGTGCGGACCTGGACGCCGTGGCGGTGCTGCTGGCGCCGGACGCCGAGTCGAACTCGGCGCGGATCGGTGTCAGCGTCCCGCCGGAGGCGGCGGGCCTGGACGCCCGCTCGGTGCTTGATCAGGTGCTGGCCGTGACCGGCGGCCGCGGCGGCGGCAGCGCGCGGTTCGCCCAGGGCGGCGGCCTCCCGTCGGCCGAGCCGGCCGCGCTCACGGCCCAGGTCGCCACGGCGCTCGGGCTGGCCCCGGAACCAGACGCGGGCTGACCGGGCCTGGGCTAGCGGGGCGCTAGCGGAGGCTAGCGGAGGCTCACCGCGGTGAGCAGGGCGAGCAGGAACGTGGACAGGGCGCCCACCCCGTGAGCGGCCGGGATCAGGGCCCGCAGCCGCCACTGCGCCTGACTGGCCGCCGGGGCCGGGGGGGCCAGCATGCGGTCGATCATGTCGTCGATGAGCTGGCCGGCCAGCTGCTCGTCGGTCAGCGCGCTCGACAGCAGCTCATCGGGCAGCTGGCTGACCAGCGCGGGCCCGGCCAGCCCGGCCCGGGCCGGGCCCGGCGTCAGCCCCTCGTCCTCGGGCGCGCCGCCCGGCCCCGGGTAGGGCGTCCACAGCGTGACCGTGGAGATGCCCAGCCCGATCGCGGGGGTGAGCAGGCCGAGCGCGGCCCAGGCCAGCCAGTGCCGGCCGGTGATCACGAAGGCGGTCCACACTGCCAGGCCGGTCAGGGCCAGCCCGAAGTGCACGAACAGCAGCCCGGGGAAGACACCGTCGCTGCTGGCCCGCTGCCGGCGCAGGCCACCGCCGACGATCAGCGACCGGAGCATGCGCGCCCCGATGCTGGCGGTAAGCACCCAGCTGATGAGCGTGGCTACTGGCACAGCCACCTCCACGGCACCAGGCGACCGGGACCTTGGCGCGAACATTCAGCGTATCCGTCCCGGTCAGCCCCGCGATAGCCCGGCCGCGGCGGAGGGGCGCGGGCCCGGCGGGGAATACTGCTTCCCATAGTTCAGCCCGACCCGTTCAGCCCGACCCGTTCAGCCCGACCCGTTCAGCCCGACCCGTTCAGCCCGACCCGTTCAGCCCGAGCCCGACGGCCAAGGAGAAGC
>Ga0134126_10006586_pt1 | contig 14557 bp, 18 predicted proteins | sample KB31752_FD_96881 | JGI IMG/M metagenome (GOLD analysis project Ga0134126, IMG submission 96881) | Terrestrial soil microbial communities with excess Nitrogen fertilizer from Kellogg Biological Station, Michigan, USA - KB3-175-2 | ecosystem: Environmental > Terrestrial > Soil > Unclassified ... | reverse complement strand
TCGATGATGTAGATGCCGCCGCGCTCTCCGAAGATGAAGCGGCGCATCTTGGGGTTCCAGCGGCGCGTCTGGTGGCCGAAGTGGACGCCGGCCTCCAGCAGCTCCGCGATTCCGACTTCAGCCACGGTGCTACTCCCTTGTTCTTGAATTGAGTTGTGCCGCGCGTGGGTCGCGGACCCGGAGTCTCAGCGACAGCCGCTGGCTCCGGGCAGGGCCCGCGATCCCGGACTCGCACGGGTCGAGTTGAAGGATCGGCCCCTCAGGATATCTGCTCTGCTCGCGCCAGCGCGACCTGGAGATCCTCGGGAAGCGGCGAGCGCAGCTCGAGGCGGCCGCCTTCGATCGGATGCTCGAACGCCAAGCGCGTCGCGTGCAGGAACTGGCGCTCCAGCCCGAACAGCCCCGTCCTGCCGTACTCGGGGTCCCCGGCGACGGGATGGCCGATCGCCTGCAGGTGCACGCGGATCTGATGGGTGCGGCCGGTCTCCAGCAGGAGGCTGAGAAGCGAGCTGCTCGCGAGTGAGCGCTCGAGCGTGAAACGGGTCCGCGCCTCGCGCGCGCCTGCGCCTCCCACCGCCATGCGCGTGCGCACGCGCGGGTCGCGCCCGACAGGGGCGTCGATCGTCCCCGTGCGCGAGGGCGGGCGCCCCTCCACCAGCGCGAGGTACTCGCGTTCGATCTTGCGCGCGGAGAGCTGCGCCTGCAGGCGCCGGAGCGCCTCCTCGCTGCGCGCGACGACCATCAGGCCCGAGGTGTTCTTGTCCAGCCGGTGCACGATCCCGGCGCGCTCCGGCTCGCCGCCGCCGAGAAGTGGCGCCAGCAGCTGCGAGAGCGTGTCCTCGCGGTGCCCGCGGCCGGGGTGCACGACCAGCCCCGGGCCCTTGTCGATCACGAGCAGGTGCTCGTCCTGGTGGACGACGAGAAAGCTCACCGCTCGCGCCCGCGGTCGATCACGATCACGAGCACCACGATCCCGATCGTGATCGAGGCGTCGGCGATGTTGAAGGGCGGCCAGCCGAGCGGGAGCTTGACGAAGTCGGTGACCGAGCCGGCGCGGATGCGGTCGACCACGTTGCCGACCGCGCCGCCGATCAGAAGCCCCGTGGGCAGCCAGATCAAAGGCCGGTCGAGGTGGCGGGCGAAGTAGACGAGCAGCACCAGCAGCGCGGCCGCGATCAGGATCGTCACGCCGACGTGGCTGCCGGGGAGGAACCCGAACGCCACGCCGCGGTTGCGCGTGTTGACGAGCTCGACCCCAGGCAGGAAGCGGTGTTCGTCGCCGGGCGTGATCCCGTCACGCACGAGCGCCTTCGTGAGCTGGTCCAGCGCGATCACGAGCAGCGCCACGCCGCCCGCGGCGAGCCAGACGCGAGCTGGGGTCCTCTCGTCAGACATCGCCGGCGCGCGTCTAGCCGTGGATGATGCCCTGGACGACGATGCTGTTGATGAGCTGGAGCGAGATCAACGCCAGGATCGGGCTGAAGTCCCATCCGCCGAAGCTCGGCAGCATGCGCCGGAACAGCCGCAGGAAGGGTTCGACGGTGTCACGCAGGAACTGGAGCACCGAGTTGGTCGCGCGGTTGTACGGCGGGCGCAGCCCGGCCGCGAACAGCAGCTGGACCACGATGTGCACGATGATCAGGATCTCGTAGACGTAGATGATCGACGAGAGCACCCCGGCGATCTCGGTGCGGGCGGTCGCGATCGGCATCAGCGCTTCTCGAGCACCGCGTCCAATGCGTCGCTGAAGGCAGCCCTGATGCCGCCTCGCTCGAGTGCGTCGAGCCCGCGCGCGGTGACACCGCCCGGCGAGGCGACCTCGCGGCGGATCGCCATCGTGTCGTTGCCACGCCGGCGCAGCAGCTCCGCCGTGCCGGCGAGCGTCTGGATCACCAGCTCGGCGCCCTGCGCGGCCGGGATCCCCTTGCGCACGCCGGCGTCGATCTGCGCCTCGGCGACGAGCGCGACGTATGCGGGCCCGCACGACATCAGCCCCATCGCCACGTCCACGAGGCCGTCGTCGAGCACGACCAGCGTCCCCAGCTCGGCGAACAGCTCGCTCACGGCGGTGTCGATCGCGGGATCCTGCGCCGGCCCGGCGGCCTGCACGACCGCGCCCTGCCGCACCTCGACTGGCAGCGAGGGGATGAAGCGGTACACGGGCGGGCCGGGGTAGGCCTCCTTGAGCGCCGGGAGGGGTGTCGCGGCCAGGATCGAGGCGACCGCCTTCGCCTCCGGCGCGACATCGACCGCGACCGCCGCCAGCTGCGCCGGCTTGTGGCAGAGCACCACGAGATCCGCCTTGCGGGCCACCTCGACGTTGTCCTGAAGCGCCTCGCCGCCGACCTCGTCGACCAGCGCCTGCGCGCGTCCCGGGATCGGATCCGCGCAGAGCACGGGTCTCCCCCATCCACGCGCCATCGCGCGCGCCATGTTGCCGCTTCCGATCAGACCGATTTTCATGGTCGCGTCAGCCTAGCCGTCGAATCTGTCGGGGAATCAAGCGGGTTCGGAGCGGAACGAGTCCTGAGGTGCGAGGGCCAAGGCTGCCAAGGACGCAGGGAGCGAAGTGTGCTGCAGCACACGAGCGACCGAGGACACCGGCAGCCGCCGGCCATCGCGCCTCAGGTCAGGACTGGTTGAAGAAGCCCTTCTCTATCAACCTCGCCCGCTCCTCGGCGGAGAGCTCGACGTTGCGCGGCGTGAGCATGAAGACCTTGTCGGCGATCCGCTGCATGCCGCCGTCGAGCGCGTAGGTGAGGCCCGAGGCGAAGTCGATGAGGCGTTTGGAGAGGTCGGTCTCGGAGGTCTGCAGGTTGAGGATCACCGGGACCGAGTCCTTGAACTTGTCGGCGATCTGCTGCGCGTCGTTGAACGACTTCGGCACCACGAGGTGCACGCGCACGTCGCCGTTGGTGCGCTGCACCGGCTTCAGCACGGTCGTGCGACCGCCGCGGCGGGGAGCGCCTCCGGCGTCCTCGTCGTCGTCGGCGAAGATGTCGTCGTAGTCGTCGCGGCGCTTGCGCAGGCGTCTTACGTTCGGCCGGTCGCGGTAGCGGTCCTCGAGGTCCGCCTCGGCGCCCGTCGCGGGCTCGTCGTCGTAGTCGTCGTGGTACTCCTCGGCGAGGCCGAAGTACACGAGCGCGCTGTGCCAGGAGTCCCTGAAACTCATCTCTTGATGCGTGTTCGCCCGGACGGGCGGTTTCCCTTCAGATGCTAGGGACTCGCCACCGCCGAGGCGGTCACTGATCGTACAGGGTCGTGCCGATCCGCACGATGCTCGCGCCCTCCTGCACCGCGACCGGGAAGTCCTGCGAGGTGCCCATCGAGAGCTCGTCGAGGCCGTGCTCGCGCGCGAGCTCGCGCAGCGCTGCGAACCAGGGGCGGCTCCGCTCGGGGTCCTCGGTGAGCGGCGGCATCGTCATCAGCCCGGCGACGGGCACCGCCGAGTCGGCGATGTAGGAGGCGATCTCCCCGGGCGCGATCCCGGCCTTCCCCTCCTCCCCGGAGACGTTGACCTCCAGCAGGATCGACAGGCCAGGCCGCGCGTGCTTGGCGAGCTCGCGCAGCGCCGAGCGCGAGGCGACGGAATGGATCAGCGACACATGCGGCACGATCGCGCGCACCTTGCGGCTCTGCAGCCGGCCGATGAAGTGCCACTCGAACAGCTCGCCGTGGGCGGCGACCTTGCGCTCGAGATCCTGGGCGCGGTTCTCGCCGACCAGCTCCACGCCTGCCTCAGCCAGCGCGGGCAGCTCCTCGTCGGGCACGTACTTGGTCGCCGCCAGGATGCGGACGGAACGGCCCGGCGCAGCCGCGTCCACCTGCTCGCGCACACGGTCCAGGTTGGCCGCGATGCGCGCGGGGTCGAGGCCGCGGATCAGCTCAACCATGCGATGCCCGCCTGGCGGCCCGCTGCCGCGCCTTCGCGGCGGTGCGAGAAGAAACGCTCGTCGCAGATCGTGCAGCCCCCGAGCGAAGAGACGGTCGCGACGCCCGCGGCGTGCAGGCGCGCGCGGGCGATCAGGCGCAGGTCGATGTTCGCATGGCCCTCGATCCCGGTCGCGAGCGCCTCGTGGACGTCCGGACCGACCTCGTAGCAGCACGGCCCGGCGCACGGGCCGAGGACGGCGACCATCGGACCGTCCGAGAGCGTGTGCAGCGTCGCCACGCCCTGCTCGAGCACGCCGGCGGCGAGACCGCGCCAGCCCGCGTGGACCGTGGCCACGGCGCCCGGCGCCAGCAGCGCCACCGGCAGGCAGTCGGCTGCGAGCACCATCACGCCGAGGGAGCGCGCACCGGAGGCCTGGCCGTCGGCGCTGTCGAGCTCCTCCTGCGTGCGCCCCTCGGTCCCGCTGGAGGCGACCACAACGCGCGTGCCGTGCACCTGGTAGCCGCGCGCGATGCCGTCGAGGCCGAGCGCGTCGCGCAGCCGCGCCTGGCTCTCGGCGCCCGCACGGTCGCCCGCGACCGTCGACATGTTGCCGTCCGCGCGGTCGGTGAAGCGCACGTTGCCGTGGCGGAGCTCGATCGTCAGGTCCTCGCTCATAGCTCCGCCGGCAGGGACGGCTCCACTCCGAGTGCCTCCCGGAGCTCCTGCTCGCGACCGCTCACGCGTCCTTCCCGCTTGAGCTGGAGCGTGACCGCGAGACGCAGCCCGATCTCGGGGCCCTCCGGGATGCCGGCCGCGATCAGGTCGCCGCCGTCGATGTCGAGACGCACGTGCCGGTGCGTGGTGAGCCAGTCGCGCGCCGCCTGGGCGGCCCCCTCGGACTCGCGCTCGGCCAGCGCGCCGGCGAGGGCCACGAGCTCGGCGTCAGCGCCCTCGAGCACGGGCATCGTGGCAGGTAGCCCGAGCAGCGTCTCTGCTCCCTTGTCTGCGCCGTGCGCAACCTGCACGACTGTGGTCCACTGCTCGCGGGTGAACCCGAGTGAGTGCGTGATCTCGAGCGCCGAAGCCGGGTACAGCGCCACGCCTAGCAGAAGCAGAGCCCGCGATCCGTCGTCGGGCAGCAGCGCCTCCGCCTCACGGAACAGGTCATCGTCGAACGGCGACGGCATCCCGAGCGCCGCGAGCACGCCCAGCGAGTCGAGCACTCCGAACGCGGCGGCACCGTCCGTTTCACGCGCCGCGAGCCACAGCTCGGCGCCGATGCGATCGCCCGAGACCGTCTCCAGCGCGCCGCCTTGTACCGCCTGCCCGGCCAGCTCGCGTGTGTGCGGCTCGATCTCGAACTTCAGGCGCGCGGCGTAGCGCGCCAGCCGCAGGATCCGGGTCGGGTCGTCGCGGAAGCTCTCCTCGTGAAGCACGCGCAGCAGCCCCGCATGCAGGTCGTCGAGCGCGCCCTCGACCGACACGAGCCCCTCGTTATCGGCGCCGTGCAGCGGCAGCGCGATCGCGTTGACCGTGAAATCGCGGCGGCGGAGGTCATCTTCGAAGCTGCCGGGCCGGACCTCGGGCAGCGCGCCGGGCGCGGGGTAGGACTCGGCGCGCCGCTCGGCGATGTCGATGCGCCCGTACTGCCACGCCACCGAGGCCGTGCCGAAGCGCTCGTGGAGCACCGGCTCCACCGCCCGGCCGTAGGCGCGCTCGCCGGGCGAGATCGCGGACGCCAGCGCGGCCGCGAGACCCGCGGAGTCCGTGGCGACCGTGACGTCCAGCTCGCGCGGCCAGTGCCCGAGCAGGGCGTCGCGGATCGCGCCGCCGACGAGCGCGACGTCCTCGCGCCTGCGCGCCTGGGCCAGCAGCTCGGGGCCGCCGGGCAGCCTCCCCAGCTGCTCCAGCACCTGCTCCGCGCTGTGGAGCGGGTGGCTCACGCGGCCTCGCGCACCGAGATCCCCGCACCGGCGAGGTGCGCCTTCGCCTCGGCGATCGTGTAGGTGCCGTAGTGGAAGATCGAGGCGCACAGCACGGCGTCGGCGCCGGCCTGCAGCGCCTCGACGAGATGATCGAGCGTGCCCGCGCCGCCCGAGGCGATCACCGGCACCGGAACCGCCTCGCTGACCGCCCCGGTCAGCTCGAGGTCATACCCGTCGCTGGTGCCGTCGCGGTCCATGCTCGTGAGCAGGATCTCCCCCGCCCCGCGCTCGACGCCCTCCCTTGCCCACGCGACCGCATCGCGCCCCGCGGGGGTTCGACCGCCGGCGACGTATGCGTCCCATATCCAATTAAAAAAATCACCACCATCCTCGCGACGCTTCGCGTCGATCGCCAGCACGACGCATTGGGCACCGAACGTCTCCGCCAGCTCGTCGATCAGCTGCGGGTTCGCCAGCGCCGCCGAGTTGACCGACACCTTGTCCGCGCCCGCGTCGAGCACCGCCTGCGCGTCCGCCACCGAGCGCACGCCGCCGCCGATCGTGAACGGCACGAACACCTCGTCCGCGGTCTTGCGGGCCAGCTGCGCGATCGTCTCGCGCTTCTCGTGCGTGGCGGTGATGTCCAGGAACACCAGCTCGTCCGCGCCCTCGCGGTCGTAGTGGGAGGCCAGCTCCACCGGGTCGCCGGCGTCGCGGATGTCGACGAATTCGACGCCCTTCACGACGCGTCCGCGATCGACGTCCAGGCACGGGATCACGCGCTTGTAGTGCACGCGCTCACCGTAGTGGGCTCAGCCCGCGAGCGCCGCCTTCGCCTCGGCGATCGTGAAGCGCCGCTCGTACAGCGCCTTGCCGACGATGACGCCCTCGATCGAGGCGAGGCCGCGGTCCACGCGGAGCTGTGCGAGCGCCGCGAGGTGCGCGGTCGTGCCGATGCCGCCCGAGACGATCAGCTCGCCGTCGCCGGCGGCTCGTGCGGCGCCCGCGACCGCGTCCGGGTCCGGCCCGTCGAGCATGCCGTCGTGGTCGATGTCCGTGAAGGCGAAGCGCTCGACGCCCTGTGCGCGAAAGGCCTCCAGTGCCTCGGGCGCGGAGACCGCCGAGGCCTCGAGCCAGCCGTGCGTGGCCACCGCGCCCCCGCGCACGTCGACGCCGACCAGCACCCGCTCCGCGCCGTGCGCCGCAAGTGCCGCCCGCACCAGCTCGGGGTCGCGCATCGCGGCCGTGCCGATCACCACGCGCGCGGCGCCCGCCGCCAGCGCCTGCTCGATCGCCTGCGCCGAGCGCAGCCCGCCCCCGTACTGCACCGGCACGCCGCTCTCGGCCGCGATGCGGCGCAGGTGCTCCAGGTTCACCGGCTTACCGGCGCGGGCGCCGTCGAGGTCGACGACGTGCAGGCGCTCCGCCCCTTCGCCGACCCACTTCATCGCCGCATCGAGCGGGTCGCTGTCGTACACGGTGCTCTCGGCGAAGTCGCCCTTGACGAGGCGCACGGCGTTGCCGCCGAGGATGTCGATCGCCGGGTAGAGGTTCACCGGGGCAGCGCCGGCCTCGCCTCGGCCAGGCAGGCGGAGGCGAAGTTGGCGAGCATCCGCAGGCCCGCCGCGGAGGACTTCTCGGGGTGGAACTGGACTCCGTAGAAGGAGCCGTGCTGCACGGCGGTCACGAACGGCTCGCCGTAGGTGGCCGTCCCGACGAGGTCCTCGGGGTCGGCGAGGACCGGCGCGAGCGAGTGCACGTGGTAGAAGGCGCAGCGCAGCGGCAGATCCCTGACGAGCGGCGAGCCCGCCGCGCGCAGCTCGACCTCGTTCCAGCCGATGTGGGGCAGCTTCAGGCCGCCCGTCTGCAGCGGGCGCACCTCGCCGCCGACGAGGCCGAGGCCGGTTGCGCCGCCCTGCTCCCGGGAGGACTCGAAAGCGAGCTGCATGCCGAGGCAGATGCCGAGCACGGGGACGCCCGCGCGCACGCGCTCGCGCAGCAGCTCGTCCAGGCCGAGCCGCCTCAGGTTCTCCATCGCCTTCGGGAAGGCGCCGACGCCGGGCAGCACGAGCGCGGGCGCGGCGGCGAGCCGGTCCGGCTCGGAGCTGAGGAAGGGACGCGCACCGATGTGCTCCAGCGCCTTCTCGACCGAGCGGCGGTTGCCCATCCCGTAGTCGACGATGCCGATCTCGACGGGCTCCGCGAGCAGCGCTCCCGTCACGAGCTCAGCGTTCCCTTCGTGCTCGGGATGCCGCTCTCGGTCGGGTCGATCTCGACGGCTTGGCGCAGCGCGCGCGCGAAGGCCTTGAAGGCCGCCTCGATCATGTGGTGTGCGTTGCTCCCGGCCTCGACCTGCAGGTGCAGCGTCAGCTTGGCCGAGTTGGCGACGGCACGGAAGAACTCCTCGGTCAGCTCGTGCTCGAAGCCGCCGGTGGCGCCGGGCGGGAGCTCTGCCTCGAACACCGTCAGGGGGCGCCCGGAGATGTCGATCGTGCAGCTGGCCCGCGCCTCGTCCATCGGCACCGTGGCCGCTCCGTAGCGGACGATCCCGCTGCGGTCGCCGAGCGCCTCGTCGAGCGCCTGGCCGAGCACGATCCCGGTGTCCTCGGCGGTGTGGTGCGCGCCGGTGTCGAGGTCGCCGCTGACCTCCACGTCCAGGTCCAGGCGCCCGTGCCGCGCGAGCAGGTCGAGCATGTGGTCGAGGAAGCCGACGCCGGTGCTGCGCGCGCCCTCCCCGGTCCCTTCCAGGGACAGCCACAGGCGCACGTCGGTCTCGCCGGTCTTGCGCTCGATGCTTGCGGTGCGGCTCATTCGGGCTCATTCTCCCCGATGTCATCTGGGGAGGGTCGGCCGGCGCTCCATGCCGGCCTCCGCGCCTCCATCGAGGCTGCGTGGACCTCGAAGCCCTCCGCGCGCGCGATCGGCGCGCCCGCGGCGGCGAGCTTCTCGGCCGCCGCGCCCACGTGCAGCTCGGTCATCCGGCGGCGGAAGTGGCGCGGGGTCAGCCCCGAGGCGAAGCGGGCGGCGCCCGAGGTCGGCAGGATGTGGTTCGAGCCGGCGACGTAGTCGCCGAACGCCGTCGCGCTCTCGGCGCCGACGAACACGCAGCCGGCGGCGGTGACGCCGCCCGCCAGGCGCTCGACGTCCTCGCCGATCAGCTCGAGGTGCTCGGGCGCGAACGCGTTCGCCAGCGCGATCGCCTCGGCCGCACCCGCCGTGTGCACGATCGCGAAGGCGGCGTCGCCCACGGTCGGGTGCTCCACGATCCGCTCTTCCACCTCGCTCGCCAGGCGCTCGCACAGCTCGCCCGAGGGCGAGGCCGCCGCCACCAGGCTGCCGGTGCCGTGCTCGGCCTGGGCCAGCATGTCGAGGGCGGCCAGCCCGGTCTCGTGCTCGCCGGCGTCCGTGCCGAGCACGACGAGCAGGTCCGACGGGCCCGCGAAACCGTCGATCCCGACGACGCCGGACAGCTGTCGCTTGGCCTCCTGCACGTAGAGGTTGCCGGGGCCCACGATCACATCGACCGGGTCGACCGTCTCGGTGCCGTAGGCCAGCGCGGCGATGGCCTGCGCGCCGCCCATCCTGTAGACGCGCTCCATGCCGCAGAGGCGGCACGTCCCGAGCACGACGGGGTCGATCTCGCCGTCGGGCCCGGGCGGCGCGCACACGCGGACGTCGAGCACCCCGGCCGCGCGGGCCGTCACGACGCCCATCACGACCGTGCTCGGGTAGGGCGCGCGGCCGCCGGGCACGTAGACGGCGGCGGAGGCGACGGGGACCTCGCGCAGGCGCAGCCGCTGGCCCTGGGAGAGCTCAAGCGACGCGTCCTGCCCGGCGCCCGCATCCGCCACCTGGGCGACGTTGGCGATCGCCACCTGCAGGCCGGCGACAAGCTCCAGCGAGATCTGCCTGATCGCCTCGTCGAGCTGCTCCGGCTCGACGAGCAGCGCTCTGGGCTCGCGCCCGCCGGTGTCGAAGCGCGCGGTCAGCTCCTGGAGAGCCGAGTCGCCGCGCTCGCGGACGGCGGCGACGATCTCCGCGACCTCCGCCGCCACCGACTCGCCCGCGGGGGTCAGAGCGCGGATGCGCGCCGCGGCTGCGACTGGGCCGCCGAGCCCGGCCACGTCGGACTCGCTGAGCCGCAGCAGGTCCATCTCAGAGCTGGACCTGGGGGCCTGCCGGGAGCGCCCGCATCCGGCGGCGCAGCTCGTCGATCTCCGCCGCCTTCAGCTTGTAGCTCACCGGGTTCGCGATCAGCCGCGCGGTGCACTCGAGGATCTCCTCGCGCACGACGAGGTTGTTCTCGCGCAGCGTCGTCCCGGTTGCCGTGAGGTCGACGATCGCCTCGACGATGCCGGTCAGCGGCGCGAGCTCGACCGAACCCTTGACCTCGACGATCTCGGCCTGGCGGCCCGTCTCCTCCAGGTGGCGGGCGGCGATCCGGGGGTACTTCGTCGCGACGCGCATCACGCCGAGGCGCCGGAGCGCCTCCGCCGCCGGGTCGGGACCGGCCTTGCCGGCGAGCACCATCGTGCAGCGGCCGTAGCCGAGGTCCGCCAGCTCGTACACGCGCCGGCCGCCGTCGGTGTCGGCATCGCCGCCGCCCTGCTCGAGCAGGACGTCCTTGCCGGTGATGCCGAGGTCCGCGGCGCCCGCCTCCACGTAGGTCGGCACGTCGGACGGGCGCATCGTGATCACGCCGATGTCCTCGAACAGCAGCTTGCGGTCGTTCGAGCGCAGCTCGGCGGTGTCGACACCGAGCGCCGTGAGCAACTCGACCGTGTCGTCGAACAGCGCGCCGCGCGGGACGGCGATGGTGAGTCCGCCGAGGGCGCTCACCGCGCGGGCTCTCCTTCGGACCCCGGCGCGGGCACGGCTCCCTCTGCGACGGGCGCCGCGCCGGCGGGGGCGAACGCGGGCGCGTTGCCGGCGAGCCCGTCGCCGAGCGCGCTCTGCAGCAGCGCGCCGGTGCCGCGCTCCTCGCCGGCCAGGGCGAGGTGCAGACGGTCGATGCCCAGCGCGAAGCCGACCGCGGGCAGCCCCCGGCCGAAGCGGCCGAGCAGCTCGTCGTAGCGTCCGCCGCCGCCGATCGGCGCACCCAGCGCCGGGTCGTAGACGTCGAAGACGGCGCCCGTGTAGTAGCCGATGTTGCGGATCAGCCCGAAATCCACGATCACCCTCGCGGCGACGTCCGCGTCCAGCAGCTCGAGCACCTGCCGCAGGCCGGTCACCGCCTCGGCAGCCTCGGCCGGGGCCTCCGCGAGCACCTCGGTGCCGCCGCGGCGCTGCGGGACCTCGGTCAGCAGCTGGGCGGCCTCGCCCGCCATGCCCGACTCGCCGACGCGGTGCTCCAGCTCCACGAAGTCGCGCTTGACCAGCGCCTCGAGCAGGCCCTGGCGCGCCTGCTCCGGAACGGCCAGGCTCGCCATCAGCGCGGGGAACAGCGAAGCGTCGCCGACGCCCACCCGGTAGTCCTTCAGGCCGGTCGCGTCCAGCGCGCGGCAGAGCACGGTCAGCGCCTCGGCGGTGCCCTCGGGGGCGGCCGAGCCGATCAGCTCGATGCCGGCCTGGAGCAGCTCGCGCGGCTGGCCCCTGGCGGGCGCGACGCCCCGGTAGCAGTGGGCGAAGTAGCAGAAGCGCAGCGGCGGCTCGGCGTTGGCGTAGCGGCTCGCGACCACGCGCGCGATCGGGACGGTCATGTCCGAGCGCAGCACGAGCACGGCGCCGTTCTCGTCGAAGACGCGGTAGGCCGGCTGGGCTTCCGCCAGGGCGGCACGGCTGAGCACCGACTCGTACTCGAGCGCGGGCGTGTAGATCTCGCCGTAGCCGTGGCGCTCGAAGACCGACCGCAGGGCATCGGTGATGGCCCGCGCCTCGCGCGTCTCGTCGGGCAGCACGTCGCGCGTGCCGCTGGGAATCGGGTGGATCATGACGACCCGAGGTTACTCAGGGGCCGAGTGGATCGGTCCCGAGGCCTGCATCGCGGCGAGGCCGGCTCTCGCTCCTAGGCGTGGACCGGCTCGGTGGCGACGCGCTCGATACGCGCGCCGAGATCGCGCAGGCGCTCGTCGATGCGCTCGTAGCCACGGTCGATCTGCCGGATGTTGCCGATCTCGCTGCGGCCCTCGGCGCAGAGCGCCGCGAGCAGCATCGCCATGCCTGCGCGGATGTCGGGCGACTCGACGCGCTCGCCTTTCAAGCGGCGCGGTCCGGTGACGATCGCGCGGTGCGGATCGCACATCACGATGTCGGCGCCCATCAGGATCAGCTTGTCCGCGAAGATCAGCCGGTTCTCGAACATCCACTCGTGGATCAGGATCGAGCCCTCGGCCTGGGTGGCCAGCGCGACCGCGATCGAGGTGAGGTCGGCGGGGAAGGCGGGCCAGGGCCCGTCCTGGATCTTGCTCTTGTACTCGCCCACGTCGGCCTGGACGACGAGCTTCTGGCCGCCCGGCACGAACACGTCGTTGCCGCGCAGCTCAGAGCGCAGGCCGAGGCGTTCGAAGACGAGCCGGATCATGCGCACGTCGTCCGGGACGGTGTCCTTGATCAGCAGCTCGCCGCCGGTGACCCCGGCGAGCGCCATGAAGCTCCCGATCTCGATGTGGTCGGGAGCCACATCGTGCTCGCAGCCGTGCAGGCGCTCGGCGCCGTTGACCGTCAGCAGGTTGGAGCCGATGCCCTGGATGTCGGCGCCCATCTTCACGAGCATGCGCGCGAGGTCCTGGACGTGGGGCTCGGAGGCGGCGTTGCCGATCACGGTGGTGCCGGGGATCAGGGCCGCGGCCATCAGCGCGTTCTCCGTCGCCATCACGGATGGCTCGTCCATGAAGACGTCGGTCGGGCACAGCCCCTTGGGGGCGGCGAGCCGGATCCCGCCGTTGGCCTCGACGGTCGCGCCCATCGCGCGGAACGCGTCCAGGTGGGGATCGAGCCGGCGGCGGCCGATCACGTCGCCTCCGGGCGGCGGCATCACCGCGCGGTGGAAGCGGGCGAGCAGCGGCCCCGCGAGCAGGAACGAGGCGCGGATCTGCTCGGCGAGGTCGCGGTCGATCTCGACCGCGTTCACGTTCGCGGCGCACAGGGCGACTTCGTTGGGGCCGCGCCAGGCGACCTCGACGCCCAGCTCGCGCAGGATCTCGAGCATCGCATCGACGTCGCGGATGTGCGGGACGTTGCGGACGATCACCTGCTCGTCGGTGAGGACGCACGAGGCGAGGATCGGGAGGGCACCGTTCTTGTTCCCGGCCGGCACCATCGTGCCGGACAGCGGCGCACCGCCTTCGATCACGAACTTCTCCATGAGCTTGCGGCGCCGCGGCCCCACGACAATCGGGCCGATGCGGCGGCGTTCGGAGAGCGTAACAGCCATCTGATGAGTGAAGTTCGAGCCGGGCGGCCGGGAACCTTCATGGTCCATACTGCCCGCCGAGGCGGCGCTGGAGCGCGATCCGGGGCGCGCCCACTGCAACATCCGTTGCAGATGCGGGCCGCATGAACGGCTCTGGAAAGCCGTTTCCTGCGCCGCCTCCGGTGCGTACACATGTTCGCACATCTTCCGTCCGAGTGCCTTCCTACGGTACGAACACATGTTCTCGTCACTGCGGACATCGCCACTTGCCCAGCGGACGCTCGGCGCGCTGGACCTGGCCCGCTCGTTCCTCTTGCTCGAGGACGACGTAAGCGTCGACTGGGAGGTCGACCGGAACGAGCACTTCCAGCCGGTCCACCCGCACCGGGTGTCGCTGCGCGAGCGGCAGAGGGAGCGCCGTCCGGGCGCGCCCGCGGCCGCGCGGAACGAGTGCATCTCCCCCACCTTCTACGGCCAGCCGATCGCGCGAGGAGGGAACGCGTGGGCTGAGCGCCGGGAGCGCATCCCGGCATGCCGTGGGTGGCGAGCCGGTGGCACGGAGACGCCGCCGGGTCGCTGTCGCCACGCCCGCCCCGCCGGAGCCGACTGCCGGCGGGGCGGCGGCGGTGGCGGCACCTAGGGCGGCCCGCCCGGTCCGGTAGGTTCGGGTCGTGCCGATCCGGTCACTCGACCATCTCGTTCTGACCGTCGGCGACATCGAGGCAACGGTGCGCTTCTACGAGGGGCTCGGTATGCGGCGGGAGGACTTCGGCGACGGCCGCGTCGCCCTGCGCTTCGGCGATCAGAAGCTGAACCTCCACTCGGCGGGTGCCGAGATCGCGCCGCACGCGGCGCAGCCGACCCCTGGATCTGCCGATCTCTGCTTCTTGATGGACGGAACGCTCGAGGCGTTCGCCGAGTCGCTCTCACGAGCGGATGTGCCGATCGAGCTCGGGCCGGTTCCGCGCACGGGGGCGGTGGCGCCGCTGAGCTCGCTTTACGTGCGCGACCCCGACGGGAACCTCGTGGAGCTGTCGTGGCCGGCAGAACCGTGACGGCTCTGGGCGCGTGGCGCCGGATAGCCTAGCCGGCGGGAACCCGAAAGGAGCGGTGATGGAGCAGCGAGTCAGCCTGATAACGCTCGGCGTCGACGATCTCGCCCGCGCGCGGGCCTTCTACGAAGCGCTCGGCTGGAGCGCGGGCGCGGCGCCGGCCGATGATGTCGTGTTCTTCCAGACCGGAGGCTCGGTCTTCGCGCTCTGGGGGCGGGAGCAGCTGACGGAGGACAGCGCGGTCTCAGACAGCGGCGGGTACGGCGGCGTCACCCTCGCGTACAACGCCCGCGACCGCGAGGAAGTCGATGCGGTGATCGAGGAGGCGCGGGCGGCCGGCGGGCGCATCGGCCGT
>Ga0134126_10006584_pt1 | contig 14558 bp, 15 predicted proteins | sample KB31752_FD_96881 | JGI IMG/M metagenome (GOLD analysis project Ga0134126, IMG submission 96881) | Terrestrial soil microbial communities with excess Nitrogen fertilizer from Kellogg Biological Station, Michigan, USA - KB3-175-2 | ecosystem: Environmental > Terrestrial > Soil > Unclassified ... | reverse complement strand
TGAATTATCAATTCAAAACTCAAAAACGCAAGCTATAAAATATGATAAAGCCACGGCAAATAATAAAGAGACTCTTTACCATCAAAGTAATACAGTAGAAAATAAAACCGGGATTGATAATCAAATCACCAATCCGGATAATAATGGCATAACAGAACAGACAGATATTTCACAAAGCAGCACAGAAGCGATAATAAAAGATTCAACAGAAGGGAATAGAAATGAGCGCGCTGATGAAAATAAAGAAACCAATTCTTTGATTAAAGAAAATGACAAAAACACTTCTCATAAAAAAAATCCTGCTCCTAAAAACAGGAATAAATTCATAAACTCTTTTGCAATAAATTTCTCGGCAGGGCCCGATGTGAGTGCGGTAAACATTGATGATATTGGAAAAATAAATCCCCTGTTTGGCGCAGGCATAAGTTATAGCATCGGTAAAAGATGGAATTTAAGAACCGGATTCTATGTTGAGAAAAAAGTGTATGACACGAAAGCAGATAATTATCATCCGCCTGCCGGGTTTTGGAACAATTACCCTGATCTTAATTACATCGATGCCAATTGTAAAGTGTATGAAGTGCCCTTGATTATTAATTATAATTTTAGCCAAGCATCGACGCATTTTTGGTTTGCCTCAGCAGGTATTTCATCTTATTTCATGAAAAAAGAAAAATATTATTATACACCAAAAGACCCTTCAATTCAGTATCCTTACGACAGCTATATTGTCAATAATAAAAACAAGCATTATTTTTCCTCGGCACGATTATCGGCCGGGTATGAAAGAAAATTCAGCAAAACTATTTCTGTTATTGCCGAACCGTACCTCAACCTTCCATTAGCAGGTGTGGGCTATGGGAAAGTAAAGCTTTACAGCACAGGCATTTTATTTACGTTGAGTATAAAACCTTTCGCTAAAAAATAAACGGAGAAATGACAAAGCAACTTTTTTTTAAATTTATTTTTTTTCGGGCAACCAACGCTACACTCCTTACGATTATATAAAGAGGTATCCGTCTGATCATGCTTTGTATGTTTTGCCGGTGTAAAAAAGGTCAGGTACTTTTCATTTGAAAAACTGTGCAATTTTAATTGAGGATCTATTTATTTATTTCACCATATTAAAATCAAAAAAAATGAAAAAATTTATGCCTGGAGCAATTACTCCACCTTTAAAGGGTTTTCTTATTTTATGTATGTTTTTTTTGCTATTGAGCGGCTGCGAAAAAAATGAATTTCCACCCCACTTATTAAATGGCTATCAGCAAACAAACCTCGTTTCGGATGTGGCAGGCTATGGTGCTGCAAGGATTGATCCCAGTCTGGTGAATCCGTGGGGAATTTCCTTTTCGCCTACCAGCCCTATGTGGATCTCCGCCAATCATACAAGTGCAAGCGTCATTTATGACAAGGATGGGATGACAGTAATTCCGCCGGTCACTATCGAAAATGGCAATGGTGCTCCCACCGGCCAGGTATTTAATGGAACTACGGGCTTTGTAATCTCTGCAAATGGCAAGCCGGCGAGGTTTATTTTTGCGGGAGAAGATGGAACCATTAACGCGTGGAATGGAGGAAGCGCGGCAATTCTTGTAGCAGACAGATCGAAAGAACAGGCAGTTTATAAAGGTCTTGCCATGGCCAATGATGGGACAGGAAATTTCCTCTACGCAACAAATTTTAAGCAAAGTAAAATTGATGTTTTTGACAGCACCTTTACTTATGTTACCGATAAGCCATTTTGGGATCCTTCTATTCCAGCTGATTATGGGCCATTCAATATCAGGAATATCAATGGTGAATTATATGTTACTTATGCAAAGCATAAAGCGCCGGACAATATGGACGACCAGAAAGGGCCGGGCAACGGATACGTAGATATTTTTAGTACAGGGGGGAAGTTGATAAAGCATTTCGCATCACGGGGCGCGCTTAATTCACCTTGGGGAATTGTACCATCAGTTCCGGGATTCTGCCCCATTCCGGATGCAATTCTTATCGGCAATTTTGGTGATGGGCGCATCAATGTATATACTGCTGATGGGGATTTTATCGGCAGTCTCAAAGATGAGTGGGGACACGACATTGTAATAGATGGATTATGGGCAATTGAAAACAATATTCACAATGCAGATCCCGGACAATTATATTTTACCGCCGGCCCTGCAGAAGAAAGCCACGGGCTTTTTGGCTATATTACTAAAAATCAAACTAAATAATTTCTGTTCAATTTTCGATAAAAAGGCCTTTTTAATACCTCGACCAGGCAGATTATTGCAAGGCCTTTCGTAAAATTTCTTTTGCTGAAAAATAATTTATTTGCTATACCCTGTGTGCATTATTAAAGGTCACTGCTTAGTAAAACAATTACATGGGATTTTTTCACTAAAGCCTATTGCTCCCTCCAATCCTGGCTGAAATCCGGTATAATAGAGAGAATCATTACCTACGAAAACTTTCTTAATCGTAAAAAGAATCCCCGTTTAACCATGGCAGTTATAAATAAAAAAAATGCGCTTCTTTTTTGTAACTATTTTTTGGAGCCTTATGTTCCATGCGAACAAATAAAATTGTCAGCGATTGCCCGAGAAAATTGCATTTTATTTCGCTTCACAAGGTTTTCTTATACATCTCAAACGTTTTCAAAATTTTAATTCTTCCAGGCAACCAATTTTAAAAACACTTCGATTTAATATACATCAGCCGGCTTCGAAAAAATGACGATTGTAACAAATCCGAATAATGAACCCTGTTGAAGAACAAAAAATCATTTGTATAAAACAACATTGCAAACCTTAAATTCTTTTTATGAAATCTCAACATTTTTTTCCTGCAATTATCATGAGCACAATAATTTTTGCTTGTATTTCATGTTCCAAATCCAGTAGCGGAAACCAGCAACCTCCCGGTGGTGGTAATCCAACCATAACTATATATAACATGGCGTTTCCGGCATCTACTTCAGTAAAGGTAGGCACAGTAGTAAATTGGTATAACAAGGATAGTTATGCGCACACTGTTACCTCCGACGATGGAACCAGTTTCAATAGCGGGAACCTGGCAGGAGGCGCTACCTTCTCTTACACTGCCGCTACTGTGGGGTCTTTTGCTTATCACTGCAACATACATTCAAATATGCACGGCACTTTGGTAGTAACACAATAGCGGGAACACTTTTGTGAAGAAAGTTGGTTAAAAGTTTCAATATGGACAGAAAAGTTAAAAGATATATTCTCTTATCTTTTATAATAATCATCACAATGGCCTCACTTATAGGTTATCAAATATGGAACAAGCCACACCAGGATATCAAGAATGCCGTTGCCGCAAAAACCAATGCTGTTGCCCTTTATAATAGCCTTACCAATGACAGCGCCAACACAAAAGTCCTTTTTATAAATAAGATTGTGGCTGTATGGGGAGAGGTAAAGCAGGTATCAAAAAATCAGCAAAATCAACAGGTAATACTTTTAAAAACAAATGTTAGAGATGGCTCTGTTAATTGCACTATGGAAGAAAATATAAAAAATATTAAAGCCGGCGACAGGGTTCTGCTCAAAGGAATATGCATCGGCTACATCGGCGGAGATAGTGACCTTCAAGTAGCCGGAGATGTCTTCTTAATAAGATGCTATCGTTCGACCTAAAATAATGTTATGCCAATTAGAAAAATTATACTTTTCCTGGTAATTTTAATGGCTGCCAATTCACAAACAAAAGGCCAGATATATTTTACAAAAAACGGTAGCATTTCTTTTTTTTCAAAAACAATTCTTCAAAATATACAGGCAGATAACAACGAAGTTATCAGCATTTTAAATCTTCAAACAGGGTCTTTACAATTCTCATTACTCAATGCAGCTTTTCATTTTCCCAAAGCAAAAATGGAAGAAGATTTTAACGAAGATTATATTGAAAGCAACAAATACCCACGGTCAACATTTAAGGGCAGCATTGCCAATATCAATAAAATAGATTTCTCCAAAGATGGGACGTGGCAGGTAAATGCAACGGGCGATCTGATGATACACGGCGTTACAAAAAATATTACCACTTCCGGAAAAATTATTATTAATAATGGGAAAATTTCCGCTACCTCTTCATTTAAAATTTTATTAGAAGATTATCATATCAAGATACCCTCCATCGTATCCAATAAAATTTCAGAAAACATTGAAATAACCATTAATTGTAATTATGAAAAAAAATGAAATCCAATAATTATTTTATTATGCAACTCACGAAATTATTAACCGTAAGTTTTTTGCTTTTTGGCTTATATGGAAGATCTTTAGCGCAGGATACAACCAACCTTATGGGCCAGTTGGAAAAAGAGGCGCAAGAAAATAAAACCGTATTTGCCACCTCTACATTTAAGTACACCCGCATTGTTGATGGCCATTCGGTAGAGAACTTGCCGGCGCATGTTTTGGACGTAAGAATATCGCATCGCTTTGGTCCGTTGAACAGTGGTGCATATAATTTCTTTGGGCTGGACATTCATCCTGTAAATGTTCGTATAGGCTTCGACTATGGTATTTCCAACAATCTTATGGTAGGCGTTGGCCATAGCGGTGCTCAAAAAACTTATGATGTTTTTTCAAAAATAAAAATATTGAGCCAATCTTCTGGCGCAGTTAACATGCCTTTTACTGTGTCTTTTGTTCCAACGCTTGCTATCAATACGCTCAGGCCACAGGATTTCATCGTCAAACTTGATTCGGGAGTAAAAGTAAACCGCATATCTTACGTATTTCAGCTGCTTATCGCAAGAAAATTTTCCGAGGGATTTTCATTGCAGATTATGCCAACTTTTATTCACCCGGACAATATTTCCTTTGATAATAAAATTAATGATCGCGGCGTCTTTGCTGTCGGCATTGGCGCACGACAGAAAATTTCCAAAAGAATGAGTGTTAATGTTGAATATTACTACCAATTGCCAGGCACAAAAGAAACACCAAATGCACGTAATGTTCTGTCAGTTGGTATTGACATAGGTACAGGTGGCCATGTTTTCCAATTGCATTTCACCAATTCCAATGGGCTGACCGAAAAATCTTTCATTGCTGAAAATACCGGGCAATGGAAGAAAGGTGATGAAGTGTTTGGATTCAATATTTCGAGGGTGTTTCAGCTTAAGAAAAAACATTCTTAATTCATCACTGGTTAAAAGGTTGCTCATCGGTAAAGTGTTTGACATTTGGCATTTTGTATTTTGTACTAAAAAGCAGTAAACCAACTTATATTGCTGATTTGTATTTTCTTATTAGGATGATGTTCAGATTTGAAAGGCTGGTAGCGCGATTGACTATAATACTGAAGAAAGGACAGGAATTAGTAAGATTAGATTGAAGGCCCTCCTATTTTATCCTGAATAATTTTTTTATCAAATGAAGGTTGAGTAACGCTCATTCACAGCCAGGAAACTTGCACCAGAGCAGAATTACGTCCTGAAAAATGGTTTCGTTTTTCAGTTTTATTTCAATGCTACGGTTGGCCGCACTAAAATACATATCCTACAAATGCCGGGAAAAATTTTATTTCATCTTCTACCAGATTGGCTGCACATTCTCTTCCCGTTTTAATTCCATGTTTGCAACTGGTTGATACAACAGCGGAATTTGTTCAACAGTGACATCACTTTTATCTAAACCAAAAGCCATCTCATCACTTTGCCCTAAACGTTTCAGGAAGAAATAAGTATTGAGCAACACTCCTTCGCGTATCGAAAATTCATTTTCTACCGAAAGAAATTTTTCTATTACCACAAATTTAAAATCGGGTTCGCTGTTGTATTTTGAAGAACCATCATGCCTAGTATGTAAATTCAGTTCTTTGTTGCTAATCAGCTCACGCACAATTTTTTTGAAATACAATTCTGTTCTCGGTTGAATTCGGAAACCAATATTGATATTCACTTTAATCACTTTGTCATCAACCAGCTCAGAAACATTATAAGAAAGAGTGTAAGGCTCTTCCGTTCTGTTGATATGTACAAACCAATATACATCCGCGCGTTTGGGTTTTTTGTACAAAATAGATTTAATGATTTTATCTTCTATTTGATGCCGGTGATTGGCTTTTGTCAGGTAAACTAATTGTGTAGAATATTTAGGAATTTGTGTGTCATTACTTAATTCTCTCAATTGAGTTACATATTTTCCTAAATCGGTAAAGTGCGTAAGCCTGTTGGTAACCTTTCTTGCATAATACCAAACATACATAGTAGTAAATATGCAAAATTCAAAGAACAGAAACTTCCAGCGTTCCTCTATTTTTGCTACGTTGGCAATAAAGAAAGAAATTTCTATAGTACCGAAAAGCAACAGCAAACCAAGCACTAAATATTTATTCCATTTTAATTTATAATAGAGAAAGTGCATCAGCAAAAATGTCGTCATCAGCATGGTAATGGTAATTCCAAAACCATAAGCAGCCTCCATATTGGCAGACGTTTCAAAATATAAAATCATCAAAATACATCCTGCCCAAAGAATATTATTTACACTCGGAATATAAATTTGGCCTTTTAATTCTGTGGGTTGCCTGACGGCAATGCGAGGCCAGAAATTCAGGTTCATGGCTTCGTTAATTAACGTATAACTACCGCTAATCATTGCCTGCGAAGCAATAATGGTAGCAATGGTGGCAATGATGATTCCGGCAATTAAAAACCAATGCGGCATTATTTCATAAAAAGGGTTACGGCTTTGTAATAACACACCATTGCCCAAAGCCATAAGCCACGCCCCCTGCCCCATATAGTTGAGCATTAAAGCGGCTTTTACTCCTACCCACGAAATACGAATATTGTTTTTTCCGCAGTGCCCAAGGTCAGAATACAAGGCCTCTGCCCCGGTAGTAGCCAAAAAAACCGCACCAAGCAACCAAAATCCATGTGGATAATCCACAAGAAAATGATAGGCATAAAAAGGGCTAAGTGATTTAAAAATTGCGGGGTGTTTTAGGATTTGTAAAAGGCCTAATGTAGCAAGCATTGTGAACCAGATTAACATTGCCGGCCCGAAAGTGCTTCCTATTTTATGAGTTCCGAATCGTTGAAAAAAGAATAAGGCCGATAGAATTACAATAACAATTGGAACCGTTGGCAAATGCTCTAACCCTTTTACAATTGTCAATCCTTCCACTGCAGATGCTACTGAAATGGGTGGTGTGATAATGCCGTCGGCTAATAAAGTTGTTGCCCCCAAAATGGTCGGTATCACCATATATTTTCCATACCTGCGGACCAGTGCATACAGAGAAAATATACCACCTTCTCCGTGGTTACCCGCTTTTAAAGTAAGAATAATATATTTTAATGTGGTCTGAAAAGTAAGTGTCCAAAAAACGCATGAAATACCACCATACACAAGCAGGTTCGAAATAGGCCTTTCGCCTACGATTGCATTCAAAACATACAGGGGGCTTGTGCCTATGTCGCCATAAATAATACCCAATGCGACAAGGAGGGAAGCAGCAGTTACTTTCCCGTTAATACCGTTTTTTATTTTTTCCATTCATCTAAAATTGATAATGTAAAAATGTATGAAAAGGTATAGGCAAAATGTAAAACAAATGCCGCGCCTATAAAGATTTTATAAAGATTAAAACCTGAATGTAAAATAGCTGTCTGGCCTGGAAGATCAAGCGAAAAGCCATTGTGAATTAAGAGCAGCTTATAAGGATTTCCGGGCTTTAACCAAATCCTTTTTAAAAGGCTTAGGATAAAGCCGGGTAGAAACTTCTTTTAAACACCGGGTTGAAACCCGAAATTAAATGAATAAAGCCCTTGCGGCTATTCTGACTAAAAACTTATACCACTTTATCATCGAACAGTTCTTTGACAGATAATGCAACCAGGTATAATAAAGTGCCGACGAGTAAAACCACGCCAATACAATGAATTATTTGATTTGAAAATAGGATTGAAAATTTAATTTTCATGATTCAAAACAAAATAACTCCAAACTATATAAGCAAAAGATAAAAAGTCAGGAATTCTAATAAAGACATTATAAAGATTATTGAAAACGGTACCCCACGCCACTTTCAGTAATGATGTGCTTTGGGTTATTGGGATTTTCTTCGATCTTTTTTCGCAGTGAACCAACAAATACACGCAAATATTGTGTCTCTGTTTGATAGGGCACACCCCAGATTTCTTTCAGAATAAATTGGTGCGTCAATACCCTTCCTTCATTTCGCGCAAATAGTGAAACAAGATTATATTCTGTTGAGGTGAGTTTTAGAAATTCATTATTTTTTTTCAAGGTTCGTGCTACCAAATTAATTTGTAGTTCGCCTGCTTCTACAACAGTTGTATCGCCCGTAGTTTGGTTTCTGCGAATGGCTGAACGGATGCGCGCTAACAATTCTGCCGTCCGAAAAGGCTTGGTGAGGTAATCCGTAGCGCCATTATCTAATGCCGTTACAATATCCGTTTCGCTGTTCTGGGCCGAAAGTATAATAATAGATTTGTTGTACCACTCACGCAATTCTTTTAGAATTTCATGCCCGCTTTTATCCGGTAAGCCAATATCCAGCAAAATCAATTCTGGCGGGTGGTTCGCTGCTTTTATCAATCCTTCCTTTCCTGTTTCGGCCTGCAATACTTTGTAATCGTTGCTCTCCAAAGTTATTTCAAGCAACTTGCGTATCTGCGGTTCATCGTCAATGACTAAAATTTCTGCTTTACTCATTTTTTAAATTATTTAAGTAGGTTGTTTCAGCAGGAATTTTAATAGTGAATTTTGCGCCGCCATGTTCGTTATTCTCCAGTTTTATACTTCCGTTTTGTGCTTCGGTAAAACCTTTTACAATCGAAAGCCCTAAACCGCTTCCGCCTGTTTTTGTATTTGGTAATCGATAAAATTTATCAAATGCTAACGGCATTTCTTTTTTAGGAAAACCACTGCCATTGTCGGAAACGGAAATCATACAATTCTCTGACTGATGCGATACGCCAATTTCAATGTTTGTTTGCGGAGGTGTGTATTGAACAGCGTTTTGTAGCAAGTTGTATAAAATTTGCTCAATCAGCCCGCTGTCTAATTTGAACAAAGGCAAGTTGTCGTTTTCATGAAAAATCAGGTTGTATTCATTTGCAGGAAGAAATTTTTGTATCACAGAATTGATTAGTTCATTCATGTCCGCCCAGTCAGGTTTAGGTTTCAACATGCCACTTTCCAGCCGGCTCATGTTTAGGATATTTTCTACCTGCCGGTTCAGGCGGTTTCCGGCAATAGCGATTTCGTTTAGTAATTCAATTTGATTTTCAGCAGAAAGCCTGTCTTTACTATCTTTCAGCATATCTACCGAACCAAGAATCGTAGCGATGGGTGTCCGCAATTCGTGTGATAGTGAATTCAACAATGTATTGTAGAGCTTCAATTCTTTTTCCTTTTCTTCTTTGTCCCTTGCTTTTTTCTCAGCTTGCCGAATCTTAAAAGTCAATACTGCATTCACTAACGCAATTACGAAATACAAAAGAAACATTAGTGCGTCTTCGGTATCTCCAATGTTAAAGGTGTATAATGGCGGGATAAAAAAGAAATTCCATATCAATGCACTTAAAACAGCCGCAAGCAATACCGGCAGAATTTCAAAAAGCATCGCGGACACGGAAACGGCCATCAAAAGAATTAACGCAACTATTTTGTAGCCCACAAAGTCCTTAAATACAAAGCAAATCAGGGAAACAATAAGCACCAGCAAGGCACTTAAAAGAAATTGTACTTTGGTTGATAATTTCCTGGTACTAATCCGTTTCACTTTTATTTATTAAGTTATAAAAGTAGCAATAAGGTTATAAAGATTTTGTAAAGGATAACTTTTGAGATTTCAAGGCACAAAAAGAGTTAGGTGTAAAATGGGCTGGCTTTTATGGAATTTTATAATTGAAGAATCTTATCATATTGTGAAACATTTTTTCGAATTGGAAATGGAAACATATTTGAAAATCCTGGTAAGATTTTTTCTGATTCAATATGCTTTTAAAAAAGGAATAGAGGGAAATGTGCAATTTTTGTCAAAACCCATTAATTAACCATGCTCAAGCCTGTTAAACATTATAAATCCGCAAAGCAAAAGAAAAGCAAATCTTTGGTATCAAATGTGGCAATGAACCCTTTTGTTTTAACAGCAATTGCCGCAGCTTTAGCAGTGGCGGTTTTTCTTATAATTGGTTACCTTATTTGGTTTTTCTGAAGTAAAAGATTATTAAAAATAGTAAAGTTAGATTGAATTTCGTCCTGTTTTATTCTGAATAATTTTTTTATCAAATGAAGGTTGAATAACGCTCATGCACAACCAGGAGGCTTGCGCCGGAGCAGATCACGGCGCAAATTAAAAGGGAGTACATTCTTCACCAAAGGCGAAGGCTTTCCCAATTATTAAGAAAATTGCGAACGGTTGAATATTAAATAGTCCGGCTTACGCTTTTTTCATCGCAGGCAATTCCCATTCGGGCCTTACATAGTGGCAGGTATAACCATGTTTGTGCTTCTGTAAATAATTTTGATGCTCCTCTTCGGCATCCCAAAACTCACCGGCAGGCGATACTTCGGTCACTATCGGCCCCGGCCAAATACCGGACGCATTCATTTCATTGATCATTTCCTGCGCGGTTTTCTTTTGATCTTCGCTAAGGTAAAATACTGCGGAACGGTACGATGTACCTACATCATTTCCCTGGCGGTTTTTTGTGGTAGGATTGTGAATTTTAAAGAAAAATTCCAGCAAATTTCGGTAAGAAATCTGTGCAGGGTCAAAAGTGACAGCTATGGCCTCTGCGTGAGAATCATGATTACGGTAAGTTGCATTTTTTACATTGCCACCTGTGTAACCCACTCGTGTGGATTGTACACCCGGAAGGCTCCGTATCAATTCTTCCATTCCCCAGAAACAACCGCCCGCTAATATTGCTTTTTCGCTTGACATAATAATTTTATTTTACTATTATAAAACAACTTTAAAGCCAATCTTTATTTTAGAAGCTTATAGTGCAGTTATGTCATGATTTTTATCGCAGGCCTAATAAAAGCTGCTGAAATTTACCCGTTTGCCATGGCGGAAAAATCGGCACAATCAACAAATTGAATATCTATATGTAAATACAGAAAGAAATGAACTTGATTTTTAAAGAATTGACAGTAAACCAACTTATATTGCTGATTTGTATTCTGGCCTTTCATTTTAATCCTTGCCTTTTGCAATCGCCGGTAATGAATGAAAAATATTTTGAAGAATATTTTCATGAGACTAGAATACAATGCACAGTCGAATGGTAAAATAAAATGTTCTTTTTCCTAAAACTAAATTCTTTTAAATTTCTAAAATATTTAATGTTTTTTTTAATTTAGCTTCTTTAAGATTCATTTTGAATGGCCGAAAACGTATTCAATTATATACCTGGCAAACGAAAGCCGTTGCAGGTTTTACTGCTTATCGCCTCGGTTGCCGGAAGCATACTTTTTATCGTAACCTACATTGCACTGGGCATTTCAACCCCCGGTTATAGTTCCCTCTACAATACTATCAGCAGCCTGGAGTTAACGAAATACGGTTGTTTACAACAAGCGAACTTTATTATTTTTGGAATTTTTTCCGGTTGTTTTTCCGTCGCGCTTATTAATGAACTTAACCCTGGAATTAATGCTGTTCTGATAATTTTATTTCAATCTATCACTGCAATCGGATTGATTGGTGACGGGATATTTATACATGAACCCATGCACATGGTTTTCGATCTCATCACTTTTAATTCTGTACTCCTTTTATTAATTTTTTTTGCCGGGCAATTTTATAAAAATAGCGGCTGGGAAGGTTGGAGCCTTTATTCTGTTATATCGGCTCTTTTGATGATGGCTTTGCTTGCAGTTTTCGGATATACAAATTCCCATAAAGGCGCAGCAGGCTTATATGAAAGGGTTGCGTTTTTGCCCCGTACCGCCTGGACAATACTATTTATAACCAAACTGCTGAGAGGCAAAACATTAAAAAGGCAATATTGAATATCCAGGCAAATTATTTGTTGCAACTCTTCCGGGAAAATATTTATATCAACAGGTAAAATTTTAAATTAAAAAAATAATATGAAAACAGTTGTAATAGGCGAATCATCGGGCGCGTCAATGGAACAAATAATGGAAGTTTACCCAAGGCATAAAGCCATTGTTGAACAGTACATTGAAAGGGGCGAAGTTATTGGCATCGGCCCTTTTATGGATAGAGGGAATATGGCAATATTCAGGAACCGGGCTGCTGCAGAACAATTTGTGCTTGAAGATCCATTCATACTTGAAGGGCTTGTAAAATCATTTACCATAAAAGACTGGAATGACAAACTAATTCCCGAATAATTTTTTTAGTTACCTGTAAAATGCCAGCTGCAACTATTGTGGCTGCCCCTTCCCTTCATTAATAAATTTTACCAAACTGTTTGTAACATGGCCATCCCAACCTTTTTCGCAAGCATCGTAACATTCAACACCGGGAATTAATCCAATGTGAGTAAATTCAATTTTCGTTTTGTTATTTTCTGATGAAATTTCAAAAACAACTTCGGTATTATTCCATTCCTTTTTGTCTTTGAACCAGGGCAAATTACAGCCGGTAACTTTCCATACCGTTTTTTTGCCTGGTTCAAATTCGCTGACAACAAAATCAACAAAAGATTTTTCGCCATTGAGCTCTCCAAAAGGGACATTAAATCTGTCATTTAGTTTTTCGGCACTGCCGGAAAAATCATGCTTCCACCAATCATTTATTTCGCTGATTTTTTTCATGGCTTCTTCCGGGGAAGCACTAACCATAATCGTTCTGTGATAATTTTTCTTTTCTTTTGCAGAGTCATCTCCAATATGTTGGTTTCTAATTGCTGCTGCTTTAGCCATTTCCGTTGAGGGTGTACCAACTGTGATAAGGTGGAGCAACCAATCCTTAATAACAATATTCCAGCCTTTCTCACACATGGCGTAACATTCCTGATTGGGAACTAGTTTTTCGTGTGTAAAATGAAGAACGGTTTTATCGCCTTTTGTACTTATCTCAAAAATCATTTTTGTGTTTGTCCATTCTTCCTTATTGTTTTTAATCCAATCCAGTTTGCTTTCCGTAACAAGCCAAACAACTTTTTTGTTGGGAACAACTTCAATCAATTTCTGTTTTGAATAATGCTGATTAGGATGGTTAATGATAAATTGATCATTAAGCTTTGTGCTGTTGCCTGCAAAATCTTTGCTCCACCATTTTGGTACATTATTAATCGCATTGAAAACTTCTTTTGTTGATTGAGCAACCTCAATAGTTGCTGTATAATTTTTGCTTTCCATTTTAATTTGATTTTTATTTTTTTCTTTTATATTTTTTTTCGATCAATGAGCTTGTTAACTCATTTCCCCTTTGCTTTCGTTTGTTTAAAATTCACTTTAATCGTTACAAAATAAATAACCACTTCTTACTAAAAACATTCCATGCCTTTCCTCAATTATCATAACATCTACTGCTGCCTGAGAGAATTGACGTAATTTTTCCAGGGAATCCAATAGCGTTCATTCCAATTTTTAAGGTAAATTTCATATCTCTGTTCATCAGGAATGAGAGAATGGATAAGTTCAACAATTGTGTTTTTATTGCTTTGGCAAAAATGTAAAATGACTATCATGTCTAAATCTTCTTCCACTGTGGTAACCCCACTACGCCAGGAAAGAACAATCAGTTTATCCTTCACTAATTTTAAAATTTTGCCATAGAGGTGCCCGTTGTTAATATTCCAAATGCCACCTTCTACCGCTTGAATATCTGCAGGCATTCCACCTCTTATATTTGAGTGGTGTTTCGAACTCAAAAAAGTATCATACAAAATTGAAGAAGCTGTGTTTTCAAATACAGTTTCCTGAACGATCGTTTTTGTCATGAGTAATATTGTTATTAAATGATCTAATGTTGATGCAAAGAAATAAAGTTCTCATGCTCCAAAATTGTAAAAATCGGAACTTGCTTAATTTCTGAAATTATTCTCTGTAATAATTTTCACCGAAGCCGTTTGTTTGCTTTTCAAACCTGGCAGGCGGCAACCCCGTAAAGCGTTTGAAGTCTTTGATAAAATGAGATTGGTCGTAATACAATTCGTAATAATCATTCCTGAAAAATGATTTTTCATTGCCGTTGATAAATGCCTGGAAGTATTGTTTGAAACGAATAATAGAACATAAATTTTTTGGGCTTATTCCCAGTTTATCATTAAATTTTTTATTCAGCCAGCGGCTGGTATAACCGGTTTTCTTTTCTAATTCTTTGATAGTTATTTTCCCTTTTGAAGCATTTATTTTTTCAATGCAATATTCAAAAATCAAATCTTCAGCGTGCAATGAAAATTGTTTTAATAAGAATTGCTGCAATACAACTATTTTTTGTTGCGTTGAAGTGGTGTTGTTCATTTGTTCCACCAATTGCTTTCCAATAGTTCCCAACACGTCACTGATAGAATAAATTTGATTTTGAATATCATTGAGCGTGAAATGAAAAAAACGATAGGCACCTTGCGGGCT
>Ga0134126_10006583_pt1 | contig 14560 bp, 16 predicted proteins | sample KB31752_FD_96881 | JGI IMG/M metagenome (GOLD analysis project Ga0134126, IMG submission 96881) | Terrestrial soil microbial communities with excess Nitrogen fertilizer from Kellogg Biological Station, Michigan, USA - KB3-175-2 | ecosystem: Environmental > Terrestrial > Soil > Unclassified ... | reverse complement strand
CACGCCTCGCCGCGCCAGCAGGCAGTGGCGGTGGGTACGGCCGCGGCCGTCGCCGCCGGGGCGCTCGCGTTCGCGCTGGCCGGCAGTCCCGCGGCCCCGCCGCCCGCACCGGCGGCCAGCCACAGCGCCCTGGCAGCGCCTGCGCCGTCCAGCGCGCCGCCGGTGGTGAGCCCGAGTGCGAGTCCCAGCGCCAGCCCGCCCGCTTCTCCCCCGCCGCCACGACCGTCGCCGAGCCCCGCGCGTCCATCGCCGAGCGCCAGTCACAGCCCTATGCCCTCGCCGAGCGCCCCCGCCCCAAGCCCCAGCCCATCGCCCAGCTCACCGTCGCCATCCCCTGCGGAGGTGATGTGTCCGGGCATCCCGCTGGACGTGCTGGGCATCGAACTGCGGCTGGAGGTACAGGTGCGCGTCAGCCTGGGCCGAACTGGACTGCTGCTGATCGAGACCGGTTGCCAAAGCGGCCCGCCCACGCCGTTCTGACGGCGCGCCAGCTGACCTGTGGTCAGCCGGTGTCCAGATGAGTGATCGGCGGGCGGTCAGTCGGTGCCCGTTCAGTCGATGCGGACCGGGCCGTGCGCGGTGCGGAAGTCGACGGCGAGCAGCCCGGCTTCGTCCCAGGCATTGGCAGCGTCGCCCGGCTCGAGCCAGTTGACGTGCACGTGCGGCAGCGGGTCGATCTCGGGAGTACCGAGCCAGGCGAGGATCTCGGCGCGTTTGCCGGCGATCTCCAGCCGCTCGATACCGACCGAGCCGTCTGCGCCTGCCGAGGGGTGCTCCTGCTTGGGGCAGCGCCACTGGATCAGGTAGGGGATCTGCGGGTCTTGCAGCAGATCCAGCAGCCCGATCTGCTGCCATTCCAGCAGCGTCCCGTCGGGACGACGCCGGTGCCCTTCCGCGCTCGGCCGGCCGAGCCGTGCCTCAAAGGGCGCCAGGTCGTCCACGGAGACCACCCAGCCGAGCCAGCCGCCCCCGAGCTCGGCGCGGCGGCGCACCGCCTGCCCAAACGGCATCGTGTCGGTGGCCGGATGCTCCAGCGGCGCGACGACTTCGACGTAGCAGCCTCCGTCCAGCGGCAGCACGGCGTTGCGGGTGCCGTAGCGCGGATGCAGCCCGCCGTCGGTGAAAGGGGCGCCGAGCAGCGCGCCGAGCCGGGAGACGGTGGAGGGGAACGCCTCGGCGTCGCACGCGTAGGAGACATGGTCCAGTAGCACGTGGATGCTCTTACCCCCGATCGGGGCGGGTCATAACAGCGCGCCCTCGTTCGGCGCAGCCGCGCACGCGCGGCATAAGGTGATCGAGACACGGATCGAGAGACACGGACGTTTTTTGACGGGGCGTCGGGGACGGCGCCCGATAGGAGGAGCGCGATGAGCACACCGCACATCGGCTACGCGGCGATGCTGGAGCAGTTCGGTCCGCTCGAGGTGACCGAGTTCAGCGCGCAGGCCGAGGCGGCCGGGTTCACCGGGGTGATGGCTGCGGACCACTTCCAGCCGTGGGTGCCGGCACAGGGCAGCGCGCCGTTCGTGTGGAACGTGCTGACCGCGATCGGGGCGCGCACCGAGGGTGATCTGGGGCCCGGGGTGACCTGCCCGTCGTTCAAGATGCACCCGGCGATCGTGGCGCAGGCCTCGGCGACGCTCGCGGCGATGTACCCGGGGCGGCACTGGCTCGGGCTCGGCGCCGGCGAGGCGCTCAACGAGCACATCGTCGGCGGGTACTGGCCGGAGGCCGCCGAGCGCAGCGCCCGGATGTGGGAGGCGCTGGAGATCATCAAGAAGCTGTTCGCCAGCGGCCTGGAGCAGCGGGACGTCAAGCACTCCGGCAAGTACTTCACGCTGGAGTCCACCCGCCTATGGACGATGCCGCAGGCGGCCCCGGAGATCTACATCGCCACCGCCGGGCCGATCAACGCCAAGCGCACTGGCAAGCTCGCCGACGGGATCATCACCCCTGGCGCCGCGCCCGCGAAGATCGAGACGGTGCTCGGGAAGTTCGCCGAAGGCGCGCGCGAGGCGGGTAAGGACCCGGAGACGATGCCGAAGATCCTGCAGTTGCACCTGTCCTGGGCCGAGAGCGACGAGCAGGCGATGGCCAACGCGATGCACGAGTGGCCCAACGGCGGGATGAAGTTCGACAAGGGCGACGTGCGCTCGCCGTTCCATTTCGAGCAGATGGCCAAGCTGGTGCGGCCGGAGGACTTCGAGGGCCGGATGGTGATCAGCGCGGACCCGGAGGTGCACCGCGCGGAGGTGCAGCGCTATCTCGATCTCGGGTTCGACCGGATCTACCTGCACAACGTCGGGCGCAACCAGGCCGAGTGGATCGAGGTGTTCGGCCGGGACGTGCTGCCGAAGCTACATCGCTGACCGCTGCGGCTGTGACTGTGACTGCGGCTGCGCAGCCGGATGACCGCACGCCTGAGTGACTGCGTGATCGTGTGACAGTGCGACTGTGCGCTTACCTCCTGACCATTTGGTCATATTGGCGCGTATTGGGCTGTCAGGGCGAATCGGTGTACGCACGCCGCTATCGGGCGTAACCGGGTGGTGGGGTCCTCGTTGCCCCTGGGCGAAGGGGAGCTGATTTCGTGCCTTATGGCAATGCGCTCCCGTCCCGTCTAGAGCAACAGAGGTCTACAGATGCATGGGTTTGCCAAGCGGGGGCTGGCGCTCGCCGCCGCCACGTCCGGCCTGGTCCTGGGGACGGCGGGCATCGCCGCTGCTGACGCCACCGCGACCGGTGAGACGGCGCACTCCGGCGGCGCCGCCTCCGGCAACGTGGTCAACGCGCCGGTGGCGGTTCCGGTCAACTTCTGCGGGAACCAGGCTCTGGTCATCGCGCTGAAGAACGTGGACGAGGGCTCGACGTGCACCATCGGTTCGGGCGAGGGCGCGCTGGCGCAGGGCAGCTCGGAGCGCTCCGGCGGCGCGGGCTCGGGCAACGTGGTCGACGCCGCGGTGGCCGTTCCGGTCAACGCCTGCGGCAACGAGGTCGGCGTGATCGCGGCCAAGGACAAGGTCAAGCCGCAGACCTGCACCATCGGCACCAACGGCGACGCGCCCGGGGCGGTCGCGACCGGCGCGTCGGAGCACTCCGGCGGGCTGCTGTCCGGCAACGTCGTCAACGCTGCGGTGTCCGTGCCGGTGAACCTGTGCGGCAACCAGGCCGACGTGATCGGTTTCCGCAACACCGTCGACAGCACGACCTGCACCATCGGCTGACGATCCGTCGGCCGGGCCTCGCGCCTGGATCGCACGGTAACGACAGAGCGGTAACGACAAGAACGGCCGGTTCCGGCGCAGCGGTGGTGTGTGCGCGCCGGAACTCGGATGCACACGCGGTTCGCGCCGCGCGGCTGTACTGGGGGCCGCGCGGCGAGAGGGCACTGTCGGGCCCCGCACTCCCCTGCAATTCGCGCCTGGGGGGTGCGGGGCCCGATCGCGTCCAAGCGGCGGATGGTGCGCGGGAGCTGGCATACGTGCACTGAGGTGCGCGTCAGGGCCCGCATGGTCAGCGGCGAGCGTGCCCGTGACGGCGCTGGCAGGCGGCGCGTGCGGGGCGCAGGTCCGGTCCGCGTCCGCCGCAAGTCCGCCGGTTTGCTCCCGCGGTGCGGCATCGATGGGCGACGATGGATTCGTTACGTGGTATCACTCGATCGGGTGAGCCGTTCGCAGCGGTGAGCACTCGTTGTTCGTGAGCGGATGTCGGCGGGCGAAGGGCGGGACGTTGGAAGGTGCGCGCGGCCCGCGGGGCCGGATACCCGGCGCGGGCGACAGGTCGCACCGGCGACAGGCCGGTCCGGTGCGCAAGACCGTCGAGGTGCTGCTGTCCGGTGCGGTGGGCATGGCGCTGGTGGGCATCCTGCTCGCGCTGCTGCACGTCGGTTCCTCGCCACCGGCATCGGCGGACGAGAGCCCGAGCCCGGGGCAGCGCGCCAGTGCAACCGTCCCTGCCGCGTTGCCCGGTCCGGCTGCGGGTCAGGCGGCGGGAATCGGGGGCACAGGCGGTAACGGCGCTGCCGGTGCGGCCGGAAGTATGCAGAGTCACTCGGGCGCGGCGGCCGCTGCGCACGAGAGCACCGCGGCCGCTGCGCAGTCCCCGTCTCAAGCCGGTGCCTCGGCGTCCTCTGGTGTGTCTCGCAGCGCCAGCCCTTCGGCGGGTCCGGCGTCCTCCTCGCCCGCGCCAGGAGTTCTCGGCGGGGCGGTAGGCGGCGTGGTCGGAGGCGTCGCGGGCCTGGTGGGACAGTTGGTCGGCGGCTTGTCCGGCGGCGGCAGCGGCTGATCCCGGTGCGCCGCGATCGCGCCGATCGCGCGGGCCGCGACGGCGGTGAGTGTCGCAGCCGTCGAAGGATCTGCTGGAAGGCCGCCTACTGGTACCGTGACCTGGGCGCCCACGATGCGGCGCAGCGCCCCGGCAGCCCGGGGCGGCGAGGGCAGGACGGGAGCGGATGGTCTCGACGACGGGCGGCGGCGGCGCGCCGACGCTGGAGACGGTAGCGGCGTACGCGGGGGTGTCGCGGGCCACGGTCTCCCGCGTGATCAACAACTCCCCAAAGGTGTCCCCGGAGGTGCGCGAGACGGTCGAGGCCGCGATCGACGAGCTCGGGTACGTGCCGAACCGGGCCGCGCGCACGCTGGTGACCCGGCGCACCGACTCCCTGGCGATGATCATCCCGGAGCCGGACGCGTTCTTCTTCGCCGACCCGTATCTGACCACTATGGTCACCGAGGTCAACCGGGTGCTGGACGCCACCGAGCTGCAGCTGGTGCTGGTGATGCAGGGCCAGAGCGGCGCGATGCCGGCGCGCGGGCGCATGGAGCGGTACGTGACCTCGGGGCACGTGGACGGGGTGATCCTGGTCTCGGTGCACGAGGCGAACCCGCTGCCGGGGATATTGGTGGGCGCGGGGGTGCCGGTGGTGCACGGCGGGCGGCCCGCGCCAGCGCATTCCTCGGTGCCGTATGTCGACGTCGACAACGTCTACGGCGCTCGGCAGGCCACTGAGCATCTGCTCTCGCTCGGGCGGCGGCGGATCGCGACGATCGCCGGCCCGCAGGACATGACGGCCGGTCAGGACCGCTTGGCCGGGTACCGGCAAGCGCTGGTGGACGCCGGATTCGAGGCGCGCGCAGCACACGGGGACTTCACCGAGCGCTCCGGGTTCGACGCGGCGCGCGCGCTGTTGGAGGCCGAACCGAAGCTGGACGCGATTTTCGGGGCCTCGGACCTGATGGCGCGTGGCGCGCTGCGGGCGCTGCGGGAGGCGGGACGGCGGGTACCCGAGGACGTGGCGGTGATCGGGTTCGACGATCTCGGGGTGGCTCAGGCCGCCGATCCGCCGCTCAGCTCCGTCCGCCAGCCGATCGAGCAGGTGGCGCGGGACCTGGTGCGACTGCTGCTGGCGCGCGTGGACGGTGCCTCGGTGCAATCGCTGACGCTGCCGACCACGCTGACGCTGCGTGCCTCCGCCTGAACGCAGGGCGCCTCACGTGACAGACAGCCACGTGACGGCAGGTCAGTCCCCGCGTCCCGTATAGGAGTACAGCTCGACGAGGGAGCGCAGGTCAGCCACCGCCTGGAGCGCCGCGCCGGGACCATTGGACGGCTGGATGCCCATCGCCGCGAGGGTGTCGCCGGAATCCAGGTCGAGCAGTACCCACGGATCGCCGGGCCGCAGGTTAACGCGCACGATCTGCGGCCATTCCAGCCGGTGCGTGCGCAACATGTTGACGATGGTGACGCCACCGCGGTCAGCGATGACCTTGGGCCGCGCCAGGATGCACAGCACGGCCGCTCCGGCGAACCCGATCGCGCCGAACGCGATGCGGTCAGCCAGCGGCCAGGGCGCACCGCCGTCGCTGGGCAGCAGCGCGGCGACCAGGCTCATCGAGGCGGCCATCAGCACCGCGACGGCGAAGACGATCATGCGGGTGCGCGCGGGGCGCCAGGTGATCGGCAGGACGGGCAGTCCGTCCTCGCCGCTTGCGCCGACCGCGCTGCCGCTGCGCTCGCTGTTGGGTGCCATCGGTCCCGTCTCGTCGGCGTCTGATTCCGCTACCCACCTGCCGGGCCGGGCGCCTGGGCTTTAAAGGGACGCAGCTACAGGCGGCAGGCCCGAATGTCGGTCACGAGAATAGCGCGCGCCCCGAGCCCCCAAAGGTCGTCCATGATGCGCTGGGCATCCTCGCGCAGCACCATCGAGCGCACCGCGACCCAGCCCTCGGTGTGCAGCGGGGAGATCGTCGGGGATTCAAGGCCCGGAGTGACGGCCACGGCCTCCTTGAGCCGTTCCGCGCGGATGTCATAGTCCATCAGCACGTAACGGCGGGCTACCAGCACGCCCTGCATGCGCCGCACGAACTGGTCGACCGCGGGATCGGGCTCGGCTCCGTTGCGGCGCACGAGCACGGCCTCGGACTGCAGGATCGGCGAGCCGATCAGCTCCAGGCCCATCTGCCGCAGCGTGGTGCCGGTCTCCACGACGTCCGCGATCACGTCGGCGACGCCGAGTTCGATGGCGATCTCCACGGCGCCGTCAAGCTTGACCACCTCGGCTTTGACTCCGGCGGCCGCGAGGTGGGCCTGCACGACGCCGGTGTAGGAGCTGGCGATGCGCATCCCGGCGAGGTCTTCGACGGTGGAGCCGGTGCCGGGGCGCCCGGCGAAGCGGAAGGTGGAGCGGGCGAATCCCAGCTGCATGATCTCCTCGGCAGGGGCGCCTGAGTCCAGCAGCAGGTCGCGGCCGGTGATGCCGATGTCGAGGCGGCCGGAGCCGATGTAGGTGGCGATGTCCCGGGGGCGCAGGAAGAACAGCTCGGCGCCGGAGGCGGGGTCGGCCACGAGCAGTTCGCGGTCCTTGCGCTGCCGGTATCCGGCCTCATGCAGCATGGCGCAGGCCGCCTCGGACAGCGATCCCTTGTTGGGCACGGCGATGCGCAGCATGGCGGGCGGGCCTTTCGTCGCGGGTGCGGTACGGAGGGGGGTCGGCGAGCGTGCCGGGTTTAGCTCAGCGGGCTTATAGGTGTGCGTACACGTCGTCGAGGGAGATCCCACGCTCGAGCATGAGTACCTGAAGGTGGTACAGCAGCTGGCTGATCTCCTCGGCGGTGCGATCGGCGCCCTCGTGTTCGGCTGCCATCCACACCTCGGCGGCCTCTTCGACGATCTTCTTGCCGATGGTGTGCACGCCGGCTTGTACGAGTTCTACGGTGCGCGAGCCGGGGGCGGCGGCGGCGACCTTCTCGGTGAGCTCTGCGTGCAGCTGCTCGAAGCTTTTCGCGCTCACTGTTCGCCCAGCCCCTTGAGGGTCAGCGCGGTGGCGACGGCGCTGAGCGCGGCCTCGCGGCCCTTGTCCTCCGCCGAGCCGGGCAATCCGGCGCGGTCCAGGGCCTGCTGATCGGTGTCGCAGGTCAGCACGCCGAAGCCGACCGGGATGCCGGATTCGACGGCGACTCTAGTCAGGCCGTCGGTGGCGGCACGGCACACGTAGTCGAAGTGGGGAGTGCCGCCGCGCACCACGACGCCAAGTGCGACGATCGCGTCGTAGCGGCGCTTGGCCAGGGCGTGCGCGGCCACGGGCAGTTCGAAGCAGCCTGGTACGCGCACGACCCGCGGCTCGTCGATGCCGATCTCGGCGAGGGCTTTGCGCGCATTGTCCAGCAGCGCGTCCATGACCTCGGTATGCCACTGCGCCGCGATGATGCCGACGCGCAGGTGCGCGCACTTCTTCAGGTCCGCGGGGTTCACGGCCAGTTCGGGTGCTCCGGTGCCGGACACGCGCTCTCCAGTTCCAGGGTCTCGCCCCGGCACGGGCCGGGGCAACGCCGCATAGTGCGTTACGTATGGTGCGCTCTGCACAGCTGCGGTCAGCGTTGTACAAAGCGTTGCTGCGTTGACGTTATCGCAGCTGCGGTCAGCTCAGCCGCGCCGTCCGATAGGCGATCAGGTCGGCGATGGAGATGATCGCCAGGCCGTGGGTGGCGGCGAAGCGCAGCAGGTCGGGCAGCCGGGCCATGGTGCCGTCGTCGTTGACGACCTCGACCAGCACGCCGATGGGCGGCAGCGCGGCGAGGCGGGCGAGGTCGACGGCGGCCTCGGTGTGTCCCGGACGCTCGAGGACGCCGCCTGGGCGGGCGCGCAGCGGGAATACGTGGCCGGGGCGGGTCAGGTCCCCGGCGGTGGCGGCGGGGTCGGCCAGCAACCGGATGGTGTGGGCGCGGTCGGCGGCGGAGATGCCGGTGCTCACGCCTTGGCGGGCGTCGACAGAGACGGTGAACGCGGTGCCCTTGCGGTCCTCGTTGACGGCCGTCATCGGCGGCAGGTCGAGCAGGTCGGCGCGGGAGTCCGGCATCGGCGCGCAGATCACGCCGCTGGAGTAGCGCACGGTGAAGGCAAGCAATTCGGGGGTGGCGTGCACGGCGGCGAAGATGATGTCGCCTTCGTTCTCCCGGTCCTCGTCGTCGACGACGATCACGGGGCGCCCGGCGGCGATTTGGCCGATCGCGGTGTCGATCGTGTCGAGCAGCGTGGTGCGTTCCAGCGTTTCGGCGCTCATGCGGGTACCCCTTCGGCGGCGGTGGAGGTGTCGGCCTGGTCGGTGGCCGGTGCTGGGGTTGATGTCGGTGCGGGTGCGGGGCCAGGGGTGCGGGCGAGCAGGGTCCATTGCCGCAGTCCGGCCAGCACGAGGGCGAAGTAGATGACGTAAGTGAAGCCGGAGACCGGCAGGCCGCTGTGGAACGCCAGGGGAACGCCGACGACGTCGACCGCGATCCACACGAGCCAGAATTCGACCCAGCCGCGGCCTTGGGCGAGGGTGGCGGCGAGGGTGCCGATGAAGATGTACGCGTCGGGCAGCGGGTTCCAGGAGCTGTGGGTGGCCGAGAGCAGCCAGGCGAACGCGGCGGTTCCCGCGCCGATCGCGACGGTGAGCACGGCGCGCTCGCGCCAGGTGGCCCAGCGCACCGACACCTGCGGCGCGCTGCCGGTATTCGCGTCGCGGCCGGCGGAACGCCACCGTGACCAGCCGTAGCCGGCCAGAGCGATGACCGCCAGCTGCCGGGCCGCGGTGCCGCCCAGGTGCACGGCCATGTCGGCGCCGAACAGCAGGATCGCGCCGGTTATCTGTACCGGCCAGGTCCACAGGCTGCGGCGCAGGGCGAGCGCGACGGTGGCCAGCCCGAGCAGGTTGCCCAGCAGGTCGGACCAGCGCACGGTTTCGCCGCCGAGCCGGAAGGCGACCACGTCGGCCCAGCCGAACAGGTGGTTCATCGCCCGGCCCCCGCTATCGCGTGGGTGGGCGCGTCGCTGCCGGCGCCTTCGGGGTCCGCGGGCGTGTCGGCGCTCGCGGCGGGGCGGGCCAGCAGTCGCTCGGTGTACTTGGCGATCACGTCGACTTCGAGGTTGACTCGCGCCCCAGGCTGCTTGATGCCGAGGGTGGTCTGGGCGAGGGTGGCCGGGATCAGGGAGATGGTGAACTCGCTCTCGCCCGCACCGCTGGGGTCGTCGGCGACGTCGGTGACGGTCAGGCTGATGCCGTCCACCGTGATCGAGCCCTTCTCCACCACGTACCTGGCCAGGTGCGCGGGCAGCGCGATGCGCACCAGTTCCCAGTGCTCGCTGGGGATGCGTTCGAGCACGGTGCCGGTGCCGTCGACGTGGCCTTGCACGATGTGCCCGCCGAAGCGGCCGGCCGCGCTCATGGGGCGCTCGAGGTTGACCCGGTCGCCGGGGGCGAGATCGGCGAGGCTGGAGCGGCGCAGGGATTCGGCCATCACGTCGGCGGTGAACCGGCCGGCGGCAAGGGTGTCGGCGCCGGTCGGGTCGATGACGGTCAGGCATACGCCGTTGACCGCGATGGACGCGCCGTGAGTGGCGTCGGAGGTGACCAGCGGCCCGCGCACCGTGAAGCGGGCAGCGTCGGGCAGGGTCTCGATCTCGAGGATCTCGCCGAGTTCTTCGATGATGCCGGTGAACATCGTGTGCCTTGTCTCCCTCTCGCCGTCGGACCGCTCAGGGGCGGCGCCGGGGCGCGAGTGAGGGAGGCGGCAGGAAAGCGTGCAGCTCGGGGGCAGGCGCGATGCGGGCCCGTAGGCGCCGTCCGGCCGCGGATAACGGCCGGGAGCGGGCGGGCAGCCGTGCGCGCGTGCACGAGCTGACGCTCCCGCGTGCTGCCTCCCATCCGGACTTTCACCGTCGGTTCCGGAATTTCACCGGATCCACCGTCCGGGAGCGCTCGGCCGGATGGCCGGGTGCGCTGCCCTCACGGGTCGCGGACTATCACCGCCGGTTCGGAATTACACCGACCCCGGAGCACGCTGTTGCTGTCTAATCCAAGAGTGTGCCACGCCGGGGTATTCCCGATCACCCCCGGTCCGGCGAATGAGACATGTGAACTGTCGCACACCGCCGGGTCTCGCCACCCCTACACCACGCTGACCTGCGGTTCCGTCCGATTCGCTTGCTCTGGCGCGCGGCCGGCGCTCTCCTCCCGCTTCAGCCGGACTCATGCGGGGGCCGTATCGTGCACGGGTGGGAAGCAGCGATCGAGTGCGCGTGAGTGTCCCCGCGCGCCTTTCCGCGCCGCCTGACGCCGCGTCATTTGCCGGTGACGCTCCTGCCCCTGACGCTGTGCGCGCGGCGGTCTCCGCCGATGGGGTGCGTCGGTTGGGCCGGCGTCCCGCGCTCGATGGCTTCCGCGGTCTAGCCGTGTTGCTGGTGATCTTCGACCACGCGCACCTGCCGCTGCGAGCGGCGTGGATCGGGGTCGACCTGTTCTTCGTCCTCTCCGGCTTCCTGATCAGCTCGCTGCTCCTTGACGAAGCCGCGCGCACCGGCGGGATCGCGCTGCGCGGCTTTTACGCGCGCCGAGCCCGCCGGATCCTGCCCGCGCTCGCGCTGCTCACGCTCGGCATCGCGGCGGTGTCGCTGACGGCGCATCAGTTGCAGGACCGCTGGCCGTTATGGGAACAGGCCGCCGCGACGTGGACCTTCGCGGCGAACGCGGTGGTGTGGCTCGGTGGGGCGCCGCTCGGCGCTTTCACCGCGACGTGGTCGCTGGCCTGTGAGGAGCAGTTCTACCTGCTGTGGCCGCTGGTACTGCGCCGTGCGCTGCGTCGCGGTCGCGGGCCGCGGCGGCTGCTGGTCTGGCTGCTGGGCGCGGCGGTCGTGCTCGCCTTCGCCGGGTGGGCGGTGGGCGCGAGCGGCGTGGCACCGTCCGCGGACGTGTTCTTCAACCCGCTGGAGCGCGGCGCGGAGCTGTTGGTCGGCTGCGCGCTGGCGGTCGCCTGGCGGCACCGGCTGCTACCGTGCGCGCTCGAACAGGCTTCGACGCCGGTCGCTGTCCTAGCTCTAGCGGGTCTCGGCGTGCTGGCGTGGCGCGCACCGCTGGGAACGCAGGGCACGTATCTGGCCGCGGCGGCGTGCTCGGCGCTGGTGCTGCACGGGCTGCTGCGTGAGCGCCCCGGGGCGCTCACGGCGGCGTTCAGTCTCAGGCCACTGCGGTACACCGGCACGGTCAGTTACGGGCTTTACCTGTACAACGACGCGCTCTCCCGGCTGCTGCACCACAACCTGCCTGGACGCGGCTGGCCGGTGATCGCGCCGCTGCTGCTCGCGGGCTCGTTCGCGTGCGCGGCCGTGTCGTACCGGTACGTGGAGGTCAGGTTCCTGCGCCGTCGCCGGCCGCAGCAGACCGCGCGCCAAGAAGCCCTCGCGCCCGCCTAACCGCGATCGATCCAGCCCGCGCCGCGTGTACTGAACCGCGTCAGTCCGCAGCCGCCGCCGACGCAGGTGATTGCGACTGAACTGCTGTCGGCGCCGGTCCGGCCCCTCGCACGCTGAGCCGCGAGCCGGCGATTGCCGCAGCGACTTCGGTGATCCGGGTGAGCCGCATTACCTCGAATCGGTGGAATGTCGGGTCGCCGATCCGGCATACGACCACATGCACCGCAGCCTCACCGACTGGCGCGCACGCATAACGCGCCCCGCCGACCGATACCGTGGCGGCCCGGCGAGGCAGTTCAGGCAGGACAGGTTCGCGCGGCGCGTCCCAACTGCGGGCGAGCACGGCGGACTCGGGCAGCGGTCCGGCCGCTCCGGCGTGCACGGCCACAGCCCAGTCTGCGGCCAGGATCCGCGGCAGCGCGTCGGCCAGTATGTTCAGTGCGGCGCGCGGGTCGGCGGCTACGCGGCCGAGCAGGTCGAGGTCGGGAAACGCGCCGGGTACCTCCCCGGAAGGCCGGATGCCCTCGACAGTCACGGAGCTGAGCGAGCGCAGCGAGCGTTCGATCCGGCTTTGCTGTTCGGGTTCGGGCATGAACACCGTGATCTCGTCCAGAGCCCGCCCGCGTTCCCGGCTCAGGACACTGACCTGCACGATGTCGGCACCGCAGGCGCCCAGCTCCCGGGTGACCTGCCCGAGCGCCCCGGGCCGGTCTGCCACCCAGATCCGCAGCCGCAACAGCACGCCGTCCTCCTACCTCTCGTTGCCGCCCGCGCCAGGAAGGCCGCGGACGCGGTTGGATTTCGCGGAAGAAGCCGTCGCCGTCGACCGGCCCTGCCAGTTTCGCTACCGTGCGTTTCCGGATCGTTGCCTGCGTGTCACGGCCGGGCACGCATCGCCGCGAGCAGGCCGGTCGCGGCCCTGGCCCGCGCCGCGACGGTCAGCGCCGTGAACCCGGCGGCGAACAGCGCCGCGGCGACCATCTCGTGACTGTAGAACCTGCCGGGCGCCTCGTCCTGGATGCGCGAGTGGAATTCGTCCACGCGCCGCGGGAACGGGGAGAACCCGAAGAAGATCCGTGTCGGCTTGTCCACGTCCGGAATCGCGGCCCCGAGCATCCCCGCGATCACCGAGGCGCGCCGCACGGTAGGCGTAACCGCGGCAGCCGCGCCCATCACGGCGAGCCCGGTCAATCCGTCGGCGACCGCGACGCGCAGAAAATGCGACTTGCTGAGCCACTTGCCCCAGTGCGGCAGCGCGTCGAGCGCGAAATGCGAGGCGACGCCGAGCGGCAGCGCGACGGCCGGGTTGTCCGTGGCCGCACCGATGAGCGCTCCAGACAGCACGTGGTTGGTGATCAGCATGAACAAGCCTCCGTGTCTAGGGAACGGCGCCTCTGCTACACCACAAGATCACACATAGGTGTGATCATGCTGAGAATCCCGGAAAACCCGTGCGAACGGCTGGCACTGTATGTGCCGCCGGGCGCGCTGGCGCTGCGGCTTTCCAACGAGACCGAGGAGGTGGGACGATGACGATCGTGATGTCCGACCGCGAGCATGACCTGCGCGACGTGGTCCAGTCGATTCACGACGATCTCGAACTCCCCGAGGGATACCGGGCCGAGATCATCGGGGGTCAGATCGCTGTGGCAGCGTCACCATTCGGCATTCACGCGTTCATTCTCCAGGAAATTCGGGACGCGGCCCACGGGCGCCTGCCGCGCGAACACCGGCTCTACGAAAACATCACGCTCGAAGAACCCGACGGCGACCGCTACATCCCCGACTTGGCGCTCATGCCGGACGCGCTGCTGCGTAACCGTCGACAGTGGACCTTCCCCATGGGGCTATGCCTGCTCGCGGTCGAGGTGACCTCGCCCGGGCAGGAAGAACGGGATTACCACAAGGCGACCGGCTATGCGCGCGCTGGAGTACGCGTATATCTCCTTGTAGATCAGACGCGACGCAGGTGCTTCGTGCACTGCGATCCCGAAGGCGGCAAGTACGCGCAGGTCACGGAAGTTCCCTTCGGCGAAGACGTGCTGCTGCCGCTCGCGCGGTCGATCACGATCGACACCTCGAAGTTCTACGTCGCCTAGCCGAGACGGGCGAAGTCCAGAACCCGCAGCACGGCACGCCCCGCCGCGTCGCTGGCCCCCAGGTCCACCTCGGCGCGCAGCATCCAGTCGCGGTCGCCTTCCGGGTCGTCGATCACCTGCCGCACCTTCCAGACCCGATCCTGGTTGCTGTTGCGCTCGTCGTCCTCCACGAACAGCAGCTTCGGGCCGCGCGCGTCGGGGCCGGTGAGGATCTCGTCGTGCTGGTCGTAGTACTCCCCCAGCGCCTCGTCCCAGTCGTCCGCGCTCCACGCTCCGTCCCACTCCTCGGTCGGCGGCAGTCCGAGTTCCTGGAAGACCAGGGCGTCGTCCGCGTCGAGTTCGGCGAGCGCCTCCACGTCGTCTTTCGCCGCGAGCTCGACTCGGCGGAAGAGGGCATTGCGCACCAGGACGCGGAACGCGCGCGGGTTGGCGGTGACCGGCGGCGGCGTGTCGTCGGCCGTGGCTTCCAGTTCCGCGGCGGCGTCGGGGTTGGTCAGTGCCTCCCACTCGTCCACCAGGCTGGAGTCGACCTGCCGCACGATCTCGCCGAGCCATTCGATCAGGTCGTGCAGGTCTTCGCTCTTTGTGCTGTCGGGCACGGTGTGCTGCAGCGTCTTGTACGCGTCCGCGAGGTAGCGCAGCACGATGCCTTCGGTGCGGGCGAGCTGGTATGTGGCCACGTAGTCGGCGAACGTCATCGCATGCTCGTACATCTCGCGCACCACGGACTTTGGGCT
>Ga0134126_10006582_pt1 | contig 14560 bp, 13 predicted proteins | sample KB31752_FD_96881 | JGI IMG/M metagenome (GOLD analysis project Ga0134126, IMG submission 96881) | Terrestrial soil microbial communities with excess Nitrogen fertilizer from Kellogg Biological Station, Michigan, USA - KB3-175-2 | ecosystem: Environmental > Terrestrial > Soil > Unclassified ... | reverse complement strand
TCTCCCCTGTTGCCGGTCCAGTTGAGCTGGGTGCTGTAATGATGTTCCTTTGCCATGAATCAAAGGTAATTTATCTTCACGGCATGAAGACCCTTTGCCGTTTCCGCCTGATCTTCTTCGCCCTCGGCCTCGCTCTTTCCGCGGCTGCGCAATCTGGCCCATCGGGTTCCACGGCCGCGCAGCCCGCTTTTACGGTCATCCCCCTGGGTGTACGCGGCGGCCTCGATGAAAGCAATCTTTCTTCTTACCTGGTGGCTGCGGGTAATGGCAGGGACTATCTCTGTTTGGACGCGGGGACACTTTACGCGGGTATTCGCAAGGCCATAGCCAATGGCGTTCTTCCGCCACCGATAGCAACGGTGCTGCGCAGCGACATCAAAGATTATTTCATCTCCCATCCGCATCTGGATCATGTGGCGGGACTGATCATCAATTCCCCCGATGACAGCAGCAAGAACATTTACGCGCTGGCTTCCTGTATCAAGGTGTTGCAGGGCAACTACTTCACCTGGCAAAGTTGGGCCAATTTCGGCGACGAAGGGGAGAAACCGCAGCTAAAGAAATATCATTATGTGACGATGCAGCCCGGTGAGGAGATCACCGCCGACCGCACGTCGCTGCAAGTCCGCGCATTCCCGCTGAGCCACGGCAATCCCTATGAGAGCACCGCCTTTCTCGTGCGCAGTGGCGAAGATTGTTTATTGTATTTCGGGGATACCGGCGCCGACAGTGTCGAACATACGGACAAGATGCAAAGGGTTTGGCAGGCCGTAAGCTCCCTTGTGCGGGCAGGCCGGCTCAAGGCCGTCTTCATCGAGGTCTCCTTCCCGAATGAGCAGCCGGTCAAATCCCTTTTTGGTCATCTCACACCGGCGCTGCTGAACCAGGAGCTCAAGGCCCTTGCCGCTCTCACCGGCGGAACCGCGCTGCGCGGGCTGCCCGTGGTGATCACGCACCGCAAACCAAGCGGTGACCAGGAAGAGCGCATCCGCCGTCAGCTGGTCGCCGACAACCCGTTGGGTGTCAAGCTGATCTTTCCCGAACAGGGCCGCAAGCTGAGCTTTTAGGTCCGGCTGGAGCTTCCGCCCTGACGCGAGCCAGCGCCACCGAGTTGTCCGCCCCTACCGGTCCATCGCGAAATCATCGCTATCCTGGTCCTCATCTTCCTCATCGTGCGAATGCTCGGTCGCATCGAACGCGCCGGCACTACCATTGTGGATGGTCCGATCGTGGGCATTCCGTGAAGGGTGATGCGGATAACCCGGGAAATCCTGGTCGATGTGCTCATCGTTGTTCTGTTGAATTTCCTCGTCCTGCTGCATGGGCTCGGCCCCGCCCGAATGGTCTCCGTTCGCCGACGCACCGCGCTTCGTTTGCTTATTTGTAGTTGCTGACTTTTTCATAGTCGCTGTTTAGCAATACCCCCGCAATTCCCACACCCTAAGCCCCGGCCGCGGCCCAATTTCCAATGGTTAAAATATGGTGACACTTAGTTAAAATACGACTAACCGGTGCGCCAAAAACTTCGTTCTTTGGGGAGGCCGGACAACTAAATTTTGCCTTATTGTCATGCTTTGGCGAAAATTAGTACAGCCGGTCATATTAACCTTTTATTGGACGAATGATCAACCGCGAATCAGCTAAGTTTGTGTAAGCATGTTTGAACACTGACCGCGATCTTGCCTAAGCCCACGAATAGACATTAGTGCCACTTAAATCTGATTTTTATGACAGAACGTAAAACAAGTTCGACGAACTACCGCAACCAGAGCTTTCTGGAGGAAAAATGTAGCCTGAATGAATTGCTGGATCTCGTAAGCAAACGCTGGTTCAGCGACGTTCTATTCTGTATACAGGAGGGGAACAACCGCTTCAAGCTCATAAAGGATGACCTCAAGTATATCAGCGACACGATCCTTTCCGATAGGCTGAAACTGCTTGAAAGATATAGCCTCATCACCCGGACGGACTTCGACGAGATCCCCCCGAAAGTAGAATACGCCCTCACCGAAAAAGGAGAAGAGCTGGCCGCACTGCTGGAGCAGATGTGTGAGTTCAGCGACACCCTCATGGCTGAAGTCCGGCCCGCCGAGGTGCGGCCTTAGAACGGCAGGAGCCGTTTGGCCGAAGGCCCGACTTTAGACTACACCCGCAGGAAGATCTTTTTCCGGTACAGGATGTACAGGAACACCCACTTGACGGCTAGATAGGCAAAGACCATCGCCAGGTCATTCCATGGGTCGCCGATCAATTGGCCAAACCATGTGAAGAAGCCTTTGGTCATGTATTCCCAATCGATGAAGTGTCCGGACAAATAGATCAGGATCGAGTTCATGCCGATCACCGAAAAGAAGAAGGCCCATTTCTTGTAGCCTTTCACATCGATGATATAGTAAAAGGCTGCGAGTAAAATTAAGCTGATCCCGCCGACATTCAGCACAAACGAGCTCGTCCACAGGTTCTTGTTGATGGGGAACACCGTGTTCCACACCAGTCCCAGCGCCACGGCGATCACCCCTGCGATTGCCAGCCTTCCGGACTTGGCGCTCGGCGAGATGGGACTGTTTTTCAGCAATTGTCCCGCCAGTATCCCCAGCAGGCCCGTACCGATCGCCGGGATCGTCGACATCAATCCTTCCGGATCATGCAGCCCGATCCATTTTCCATCCGGTGCCGTATAACCGACGTAGAGATGACCGGGAATGATCGTCCTGTCCACATAGCTGGCGAAATTCCCCTGCAGCGTCAGATCGCCGGGATGAAAACCCGGTGCCGACGTGAGCATCAGCAATACCCAATACCCCACGAGGAGCGACACGAACCAGATGATCTGCCCACGGCGTTCCGTATATAAATAGATAATGTTGGCAAACATATAGGCCAACCCGATGCGGCCCAGTACGCTCCCGAATCGAATGTCCGCCAGCGGATGCAGCTTTAAGCCATTGTTGTAGATCAACCCCAGCACGACGAGCGTAAGTCCGCGACGGATCACGCGCAGCAGCAGTTTTTTCCGCGTGGTGCCCTTCTCGCGCTCCCGCCCCACCGAATACGGCGTAGCCACACCCGAGATGAACAAAAAGAGGGGAAAGATCAGATCATAAAAATGAAAACCGTTCCAGAGCGGATGCTCGAATTGATCGGCGAGGGTCTGCATAAACGGACTGCCGGTGATCTTGGCCAGGGACTTGAAGATCTCTTCACCACCCATGATCCAGAACATATCGAATCCACGGAGGGCATCGAGCGAATACAATCGTTGCGAAGGGGTTGTTTGGGACATACTACTAATATAAGAAATTGTTACATTTGGATGTATGCAACGAAAAGAATTCCTTTCCAGATCCGCCCTGGCCGGCGGTGCATTGCTAACGGGCAAACCATTTCCAGCAGCTGCGGCTGTTGCGGCCGACAGACGCGACCAAGCGAGCGCAGCAGGCGATGGCGCGCCGTTCCATCTGAACTACGGCATCCATGACGGTCTGTTTAAAAATCTCGCGGGCCCGTCTTTTATCGACCAGATCAAGTTCGCGCATGAACAGGGTTTCCGCGCGATAGAAGACAACGGGATGATGGACCGCCCCGCGGACGAACAAGCGCGCATCGGCGATGCGCTCCGGCAGCTGAACATGACCATGGGCGTGTTCGTCCTCAACTTCGACCACTGGCCCGTGAGCACCTCGCTGTGCTCCGGTGACGCCGCGTGGCTGGAGAAATTCCTCAAAGCCTGTCACGATGCCATCGATGTGGCTGCACGCTGCAATGGGAAATGGATCACCGTCGTCCCGGGCAACTATGACCGCAAACTGGCCATGGGTTACCAAACGACGAATGTGATCCACGCCCTCCGCAAAGCCTGCGAGATCCTCGAACCCCATGGCCTCATCATGGTGCTCGAAGCGCTCAGCGATACACCCGATCTCTTCCTGCGTCATCCCGACCAGACCTTCATGATCTGCGAAGCCGTCAACAGCCCTTCGTGCCAGTATCTCTTCGACATGTACCACATGCAACGCAACGAAGGCGACCTGATCCCCAATCTCGACCGGGCCTGGAAACACATCGCCTATCTGCAGATCGGCGACAACCCCGGCAGGAAAGAACCGGGTACGGGCGAGATGAACTATCACAATATCTTTCGCCATATCTATCACAAAGGATACAAAGGCGTCCTCGGCATGGAGCATGGCATGGCCGGCACCGGCGCCGAAGGAGAAAAGGCACTGATAAAAGCCTACCGTGAGGCCGATGATTTCGTATAAGAGCATTGCTCTCGCCTTGCCGACCACGCCTACAAGCCAAACTAATTGGCTCCCAACGATTTGACACCGCCCGCTAACCCCAAGCAAAAATAAATTTGGCGGTAAAGAAAATAAGCCCGTAACTTTGCCTAACACTGTTACAAATTGTAACAGTAATAAAAGACCCGAAGGGTTCCGATAGAAAATGGGCATCTTAGATCGAAAACAGCGGCAAAAAGAAGAGGTCCGGGCCATGATCCTGGACACGGCCTGGCAAATGGTGGTCACCGAAGGGTGGCATTCCTTTTCCATCCGTAAAATTGCCGATGCCATCGAGTATAGCGTTCCTGTGATCTACAGTCATTTTGAAAATAAAGACGCTATCTTGCTGGAATTCAATCGTAAAGGATTTGAATTACTGGCGGAAGTGTTAGAGGAGACCAAGGCCGGTCAACCCGATCCGGCCAACCAGCTCCGCGCCATGGGCAGGGCTTACTGGAAATTCGCCTTCGAAAACAAAGAATATTACCAGCTGATGTTCGGGCTCGGTATCCCCACCTGTGAAACCGTCAGCCGGATCCCGGCCATCGGCAAATTCGCCGAGGTCGTCATCGGCAGCATCATCGCCATGGTCCCAGCCGGTCAGAAACCCGGTTTCGACCCCTGGCTGAAATACCAATCCTTTTGGTCTATGCTCCATGGTCTCGTGTCCATCAATATGATCCGCTTCAGCAGCCCCGAGCCCCCGGCAGCCACTTTCAATGGTGAAGCCGCGAGCCATCATCCCGATCTGGCCAAACAGGTCCTTGAAGATGTCATGTGCAGCTTCATCCGTGGAATCGAGGCCGCTGAGCACCAACCTTCCGCCCCCGAAAACAATCCTTAATTTTTTTCACGTAATCCATGTTTAAACATTAAACGTTAGCATAAACGTAACATACAAAACCCAAAAAAATGAAGAAGATCATCCTCAGCACAGCAGCTTTCCTGTTCACCACGGCCGCCGTTTTTGCCCAATCCTGGAGCATGGACAAGGCCCATTCGCAAGTGATGTTCACCATTAACCATATGGGCATCAACACCATCACCGGCAACTTTGGCACCGTTACCTCCAATATCACGGCCTCGAAAGACGATTTCTCCGACGCCGTGATCGAATTCACTGCCGATGTCAACAGCATCAACACCGGCAACGAACAACGCAACACGCACCTCAAAAGCCCCGATTTCTTTAACGCCGCGCAATACGGTACCCTGACGTTCAAAAGCACGTCCTTCAAAAAGGTCGACGACAAGAACTACGAGGTGACCGGCGATCTGACCCTCCATGGCGTCACCAAATCCGTAACGCTCAATGCTACCCTCAACGGAACGACCGTGAACCCCATGAGCAAAAAGACCGTAGCCGGCTTTAAAGTAACCGGCACGATCAAACGCACCGATTTTGGCATCGGCGCCCAATTCCCGTCTTCGATGGTCAGCGACGAAGTCGCCCTCGACGCGAACACGGAATTCGTAAAAGGCTAAATGAATAGTCCCCGCCGGTTGGCGGGGACTTAAAAAAAAAGTTATGAAGAAGTTATTTTATCCCATTGCCGCCGCTGTGCTCCTGGCAGGCAGCGCCTTTACCTTCATCACCGCGCAGAACTGGCAGATAGCGGACAACTACAGCATCGCCTTCAGTAATGACCAGGCCAGCGGCATCTTTAAAGACTTCAAAGGAGCCATCGCCTTTGATGAAAAGAATCCGGCCACCGCGAAATTCGACGTGAGCGTAGCCGTAGCCTCGCTCAACACAGGGAACGCCCTCCAGAACAAACATGCGAAAAGCGCCGAATGGTTCGACGCGACCAAATACCCCACCATCCACTTCGTTTCCTCCAAGGTGGTGAAAGCTGGTAATGGTTACCAGGTCACGGGTACCCTTGACCTGCACGGCGTGCAGAAACCTGTAACGATTCCCTTTACCTTCCGGCACACGGGGGCCGGCGGCGCCTTTGCCGGAACCTTCACCGTCAACCGCAGTGATTTCAACATCGGCGAGGCTGGCGGCGAAGTGTCTGAACCAGTGAAGCTCGATATCTCTGTCCCGGTAAAATAACAAACACCATGTTCAAAAGAGCATTATTTCTTGGCATCGTCTCGGGTCTGCTGGCCGGCATCGCCGGTGTGATCTATGCCCGCATCTACTATTCGGCCAATGAAGCCGATTTCTCGAAGATCGTTACTGCGGTAAAGATCATCTCGGCCAGCTTGTTTGGAGGCGTCTTCGCCGCCATTGGCTATACGCTGCTCGTCCATACGTTCAAAACGCGGGGCGAGATCGTCTTCAATCTCCTGTTCACGATCCTGAGCTTTGCGAGTCTGTTGCTACCGATCGCGTATAAGCTTCCGCTCACCATCGAGACACCGGAACTGTTCGCGGGCATGGTCATCCCCATGCACTTTTTCCCGGCGCTTGGCTGGTATACCCTCAAGCCCGTCTTTATAAGAGAAGCGATCATAAAAGATTAGCCTGGCATTGCCACCGATTGGCCCTCTTCCAAACGGCCCTGATCATCACCGATCCGGGCCTTTTTTGTATCTGCACAGGAGGTATCGCTGCGCCGGGGTGCTTTTTACTCACGAAAAGGACAAAGTCAACGCCAGCAGGCATCTTTTCCGTTATAAATGATTTTGGCACAGTATTTTCGGACGATATTGGTAACGCCATCATATGAATAAAAAGATCCTGATACTAGATGACGACATCGATATCCTTCAAATCTGTACGATCGTTCTTAAGAAAAAAGGATTCGACGTACGCACCCTGAACACCTCTAACCAGGTCGTCAATCAGGTCCGATCTTATCATCCCGACGTTATCCTCATGGACAACTGGATACCCGGCCCCGGCGGCATCGAAGCCACCCGATTGCTGAAACAGGATGCCGCGACCCAGGATATCCCCGTGATCTTTTTCAGTGCTAACAGCAATGTCACCCAGCTGGCCCGCGATGCGCACGCCGACTACTTCCTCCAGAAACCTTTCGACATCACCGAACTCGAAGGTATCGTCCAGATGGCCATCAACCAGGGCGTGGAGCCGGCAAAATAAGCCTGGACTACCTCCAATTTACAATCTGGTAGACCAGCCCATCGCGGCCAATAGCGATCTTTACCAAGCTAAACCTGGCACTATGTCCACTACACTCATCGCTTCCCCGCCGGCAGCTCGCAGCGCCTTCAAGCCGCGCCGGATCGAATCCATTGACCTGCTCAGAGGCATCGTCATGATCATCATGGCCCTCGACCATGCCCGCGATTACTTCAATCGCGACGCCTATCTCTACGATCCTACGGACATGACCCGGACCAATGATCTCCTGTTCTTTACCCGGTGGATCACCCATTTTTGTGCCCCCATCTTCATGTTCCTTGCCGGCACCGCCGCCTTCCTCTATGGCCTGAAGAAAGGCACCAAGGCGGCGTCCTTCTTCCTGCTGACCCGCGGCATCTGGCTCATCTTCATCGAGCTCACCGTTGTCACCATTGGCTGGACCTTCAACGTGCATTTCACCTTTTATATCCTGCAGGTCATCTGGGCCTTCGGGGTCGCCATGATCATCCTCTCCGCGCTGGTCCGGACACCCCGTACCGCCCAGCTGCTCATCGCCATCGTCCTCATCGGCGGCCATAACCTCCTCGACAACATCCACGTCGCCGGCAACGGTCTTCCAGCGGTGGGCTGGTCGTTTCTCCATGAATTCCATTTCTTCGGTTATACTTCTTTCTCCTTTGTGATCGGCTACCCTATCCTGCCCTGGGCCGGACTCATCACCCTCGGCTACTATCTCGGTGGGCTATACGCACCCGATGTGGCGCCGCAGCGCCGCAAACGCCTCCTGACCCGCCTGGGCCTGGGCTTTGTCGCGGGCTTCTTCGTATTCCGCCTCATCAATCACTACGGTGATCCCAACGCCTGGCAAACCGGGCATCACCCCTTCCTTTCGTTCTTCAACGTGACGAAATATCCGCCGTCCCTCGATTATATTCTGATGACCATCGGCCCCGCGTTGCTCTTCCTCGCCTTTGCCGAACGCCCCCTCAACGCCTTTACTTCGAAACTCGTTGTCTATGGCCGCGTGCCCTTTTTCTATTACCTCATCCATATCTATGTCCTGCATGCGCTGGCCGTCATAGCCGCAACGCTGCAAGGCTATCCCGCCGCCGATATGACGAATTTTACTAATTGGGTCACGGCCAACCCACAGCTAAAAGGCTATGGCTTCGGCCTCCCCTTAGTCTACGGCGTCTGGCTCATGGTCGTGATCGCCCTTTATCCGCTCTGTAAATGGTTTGATGGATACAAACGCGCACATCTCGCGCAAAAACCGTGGTTGAGTTATTTGTGATCCGGCGCCGGCGTACTCAGGCCGGCCGGCCGAGTCCTTTGATCACCTCCGGCAGCTCTTCTGTGGGTACCACGAGATCCACGCCCATCCGCAGCAACACCTGCTGCGGCATATAGGGCACCTCGGCCGTCTCCGGGTCCTGAACGATGGTAAACCCGCCGTGGGCCTTTACTTCCTGCATGCCCTCCGCCCCATCCGCATTGCCGCCGGACAACACTACGGCGAAAACCCCGGCGCCATAGACATCCGCCGCAGACTTGAAGGTGACATCGATACTCGGCCGGCTGAAATTGACCCGCTCCGAATAATCCAGTGAGAACGTATGATCCTGCTCGATGAGCACATGATAATCCGCCGGACACAAATAGACGATCCCCGGCAGGATCGGTTCCTTTTCCTCGATCTCTTTTATGGCCACGTTTGCCCGCGCAGAGATCAGGTCCTCCAGCGAACTCTCGAAGGTATTATTGCGATGCAACACCACCACTATCGGCATGGCATACCCCCGCCCTGCTGCCGCCAGCATGCTGAGGAGCACCTGCAGACTCCCCGCGGAACCCCCGATCAATAATAACTTACCCTGCTTCATTTATCTTCCTCCAGATCTTTTCTTTTCCTACCTGTCGATACCGGTGGGCGATCGGCGAAAATCGCAGCGACTCCTTGGCGCCTAACGCCAGATAACCGAAATTCTCCAGACTATAATCGAAGAGCTTGAACACCTTTGCCTGCAGTTCCCGCTCGAAATAGATCAACACATTCCGGCAAAGGATAAGCTGAAATTCGTTGAACGAAAAATCCGACACCAGGTTATGGGTCGAAAAGATCATCTTCCCGGTGAGCGAAGAATCGAACTTCGCGAGATGGTAGTTGGCCGTGTAATAGGAAGAAAAATCCTGCAAGCCGCCGCTCTGGATATAGTTTTCTGAATACTTCTGCATCTGGCTCACCGGAAAGATGCCCTTTCGGGCCTTTTCGATCACATGCGGATTGATATCGGTTCCATAAAGCAGGGATTTTTGGAGCAGCCCGGCCTCTTTTAACAAAATGGCCATGGAATAGACCTCCTCCCCCGTCGAACAGCCAGCGTGCCAGATGCGGATGAACGGATAGGTCGCTAGGATCGGCAAGATCGTCGTCCGCAATATGCGGTAGAAACCCGGGTCCCGCAACATTTCGGTGACATTTACCGTGATCTCTTCCACAAACCGGCGGAAATACACATTGTCGTGCTGTAAGCGATACCGGAATTCTGCAAAACTAGGAAAATTGTCCAGGGTAAACAATCGCTGTACTCTTCGGTGCAGTGAAGCCTTCGAATATTCGGTGAAATCATAGCCATACCTCGTATGGAGGTCGCCCAGCAGCAGTTCCAGGTCCTCATATTGAATTACGTGTGTATCCATGTGCTATTTCTCGTACAACCAGATACGCAGTAAAGATAACAGTTGATCGATGTCCACCGGTTTTGAGATATAATCGGAGGCCCCCGCCTGGATACATCGCTCGCGGTCGCCCGCCATCGCCTTCGCCGTTACGGCGATGATCGGCAGGTGCTTCAGCCGGGGATTCCGCCTGATACGGGTGATGGCCTCGAACCCATCCATTTCCGGCATCATCATGTCCATTAGCACCAGGTCCACCTCACTGGCCTCCGCCACCTGGCGGTCCTCCTGCCCATCCATTGCAGTAAGCACCTTCATTTTGTGCTGCTCCAGCACCTTCGACAACGAAAAGATATTGCGTACATCGTCATCCGCGATCAGCACGGTCCTGTTCTTCAGCACCTCATCCAAAGCCCCCAGCCGGCTCATCACATTGGAAGCCGTTTTTTCCTGTTCGCCGCCGACGACATGGAGGAATAGGGACACCTCATCCAGCACCCGCTGATAGCTATGGGCCGTCTTGACAACGATGCTATCCGCAAACTGTCGCAGCCGTGCTTCCTCCGCCTTGGAGATATTCATGCCGGTGAAGACGATGATCGGGATGTTCTCGAATACCGGGTTTTGCCGGATCATCTCCAGCGTTTCCGATTCCTCCCTGCCGGGTTCCCGGCTCAGGATCACGCCATGTACGTCTTCCCGTCGCAGGATCTCGGAGCTCTGCGCAATCGTCGGCGCAATGTCAATCCGCAGGTTATGCGCCCCCAGGAAATAGGCCAGCGCCTGCGCGTGCCGCGTATTGTCTTCAACGATCACCACCTTCCGTGCATTTTTGCCGAGCAGGGCCTCGATCCGTTCAAAAACTTCGTCCATGTGCTCGAAAGCCATCCCTTTCGACATAAAATTCACCGCGCCCTTCATCAGGCTCTCATTCTTTACTTCGAAAGAGCTTATGATATGCACCGGTATCGGCCGCGTCTGGGGATCCTTTTTCAATTCTTCCATTACCTCCCAGCCATTCTTCACCGGCAGCTGAATGTCGAGCAGGATGCCCATCGGGCGGTATTGCCGCGCCATCCGGACCGCCACGTCCCCGCTCACGGCGACGACACCCTTATAACCCTTTTTCCGGCTGAAATCCAGCAGTCCCTGTGCAAAGAACGTGTCGTCTTCGACGATCAGCAGGACCTTGTCATCCGGCTGTATATCCTTGCGATCATCGGGGATCTCGGATGGTGCTTCGCTGAGGGTAAATACCGGCGAGTGTTCCTTGTGAGCAAAAGCATTCCGCATTGCGGCGCCATTGGAAGCCGCAGGCCCGGCCACGCTTTCCACCTTAAAGACGGGAACGGATACGATGAATTCGGAACCCTCGTCGGGCTGGCTGTGAAGCACGATCTCCCCGCCCAGCAGCCTGCTGAGCTCCCTGCTGATACTCAGCCCCAGTCCGGTTCCGCCATATTTCCGTCGCGTCGACCCGTCCGCCTGCTGAAAGGCTTCGAAGATCAGCTGATGTTTGTCCTCGGGAATGCCGATACCCGTATCGCGAACTACGAACTCGAGGACATGCTGCCGCGCAGCGCCCTGCCGCGCCTGCAAGGTCACCCCTCCCCGCTGCGTGAATTTGAATGCATTCGACAACAAATTCTTCAGGATCTGCTCCAGCCGCATCTTGTCCGTCTCCAACTGCGCCGGCGTCCCGTCGTCCAGCACGATATGCAGATCCAGCCCCTTGTCCTTCGCGATGGGCGCAAACAACATCCGCATGTCATTCAGCAGATCATTTACCGGGACGATGCTATGCTCGAGCTGCAGCTTCCCGGATTCGATCCTGGACAGATCCAGGATCTCGTCGATGAGCTGTAACAGGCCCTGTCCGCTATTCTGGATCACCTTTGCATATTCCGTTTGTTCATCCGTAAGATTCCGGCCGCTATTCTCGGCCAGCAACCGTGACAGCAACAAGATGCTGTTCAGCGGCGTCCGCAGCTCATGCGACATATTGGCCATGAATTCGGACTTATACTTCGTCGTCAGGGTCAGCTCCTCGGCTTTCTTCTGTATCTCCAGGTTGCGGATCAGCACCAGCTGGTTCTTTTCCTCCAGCGTCCTGCTCCGTTCCTCCAGCTCCTGGTTGGTCTGCATCAGCTCCTCCTGCTGCACCTTTAGCTCTTCCTCGGAGACCTGCAGCTTCTCGGCCTGCGCTTCCAGCTCCTGGTTCATTTTCTCGAGTTCTCTATGCTGCGATTGCAGTTCCTCGGCCTGTGCCTGCGTTTCTTCCAACAGCGCCTGCAGCTGGCGCCGGGTCTCGATGCTGTGCACTCCCATGCCTATGTTTTCCGCGATAGCGGCAAAGAACTCCAGCTTCCGCGCCGGATAATCCTCCATCATCGTCCCCAGCTCGATAACGCCGCGCACCTTGCGTTCATAAAAAATAGGGAACGCCACGATCGTCCTCGGCCGGACCTCCCCGCTCGCGAGGCTCATCACCCAATCTTCGGCGCGAAGATCCCTGACTACCTTTAGCTTTCCTTCCCTGGCTACCAGCCCCACCAACCCCTCACCCACCCGGATAGGCCGGGTCTCGACCTCCGCCATGGCATAGTGTCCCCCGCGCGTCAGCGTTCCCCTGCCCGCATCCAGCAGGTAGAAAGCGCCGATGCCGCTTTTGCTATATTCTGCGACATGCTGCACCACCTTGTTCATCAGGGCGCTCAGATCGGTTTCCCCGACGATGAGGTCATTGAGCCCGGCGATACCCGTTTGCAGCCACTCCTTATCCGACAGTAAGCCAAAAGAATATTCCAGCGACTCTGCCATCTTATTGAGCGCGCCGCTCAACGCCCCCAGGCTGTCCTTCTCCTCGTCGGACATGCGCGCCCCATAATTTCCCGCGGACATCTGATCCGCAATACCGCTGATGATATCGATGCGTCGCGAGATATCGGCGTCCCTGCGCTGTAATTCGCTATATAATTCCTGCCGTTCGAGAAAATCGCGGTGCAGCCGGCCATAAAAGAACACGGTGATCAGTATCGACAAGACCGCCGCCGTCACGATCAGGATGGGCGTATAGGCCGAGTACTTCTCCACCTTGACCATTCGATCCGCTCTCAGCCGGTGCTCTTCCTCCCTCATCCGCCCAAGCACCCTGCCGATGTCCGTCGTCAAGTCGCGGGTCTTCAGCACGATCTCCATGTCCACCGTATTCTTGGTCTTTTTCTCGTCGATCATCTTCTGCAACAACGGCAATGGCTGATAGACATATTTCCGCAGCTCGCCGATGTTAGCGATCTGCCGGGGGTCGTCGATGGTCATGGCCTCCAGGCTGTCCACCACCTGCTTTAGCTGTGACTGCATCACATCCGTTGCCGGCAGGAAATCGATATCTCCCGTCAACAGATAGCCGCGCTGCGTCGATTCCGCGTCGCGCAACAGGCTATGGACCGCGTCGATCTTGATGAGCACACTATCCGCGTGGTCGACCCATTGCGAGTTGTCCATGAGCTTTCGGATGCTGCTATAGCTAGCTACGGCAGTGACGATGAGAAGCAGTAAGGATAATCCAAACCCGATCTGCAGGCTACGCATAATACCCGGGCGGAATTGGAGATTCATGTGTAATGATTTTAGGTTTTAGCCTCCATGGGTAGGGAGAAATAAAAAGTAGACCCCTGACCAGGCTCGCTCTCCACTCCGTAAACGCCCTCGTGCCGCCGGATGACCTCGGCGCAGATATACAGTCCGATTCCCAGCCCCTGGAACCTGGCCGCTGCTTCGTCCACCCGATAGAATTTACCGAAGATGTTTTGTTGATGTTCCTTGCTGATGCCGATGCCATAGTCTTTTACCCGTACAAAGACCTGCTTGTCCGGCTGGACGCCCGTTTCGATCTGCACCTCCTTTTGATCGGGCGAGTATTTCACGGCATTGGTGAGATAGTTGATGATCACTTGTTCTATCCGGGTCCCATCGCCGAAGACTTCGACATCCGCCGTCCCTTTCCGCACGATGGTATAATCAGGATAGGTCTGCCGGATCATCTCGACGGCATCGGCGAGGACACCCTCGAAGTCGAAGGGCCGCTTGTTGAACTTCAGCTTCCCGCTCTCGATCTTCGACAGATCGAGCAGATCGACGATCAGCGTGTCGAGCTTTTGTACCTGCAGCAGGGTCCGCTCGACGTACATCCGCGAGGGTTCGTCCGAACCGATGCTCCGGTCCAGCAGCTGCACATAGGCCTTGATGGTAGTCAGCGGCGTCTTTAGCTCATGGCTCGCGATGCTGATGAACTCGTCCTTTCGTTTCACTGCCTGTTTCTGGTCATCGATATCGGTGAAGGTCCCGACCCATTTCGTGATGTGCTCGCCTTCGCGGACGGGGATCGCCCGTAACAGATGATAGCGGTATTCGCTGGAATCCTTTTGGCGCACCCGGATCTCCAGCTCCAGCGCCTTACCCGAGGCCACCGTTCTTTGCCACTCCCGCGCCAGATCGACATTGTCATCGGGATGCGTCGGCGGGAATTCGTGTTTGGAGG
>Ga0134126_10006580_pt1 | contig 14561 bp, 12 predicted proteins | sample KB31752_FD_96881 | JGI IMG/M metagenome (GOLD analysis project Ga0134126, IMG submission 96881) | Terrestrial soil microbial communities with excess Nitrogen fertilizer from Kellogg Biological Station, Michigan, USA - KB3-175-2 | ecosystem: Environmental > Terrestrial > Soil > Unclassified ... | reverse complement strand
AGCCGCGCCCGCCCCAGTAGCCGCGCCCGCCCCAGTAGCCGCGTCCGCCCCAGTAGCCGCGTCCCCAATATCCACGTCCGCCCCAGCCATACCAGGGGCCGGCGCCGATGAAGATGCCCCCCGCGAACCAACTGGGACCGTAGTAGCCATACGGGGCGCAGTCATAAGGGTAGTAAGGGTAATAGCCCCAATCGCAGACCGGCGGGCCGTAACCCACCGGACCGGCAACCACCGCCGGTCCAATTCCAACCCCGACCGCAACCTGCGCGCGAGCCGTCGTCGCAAATGTAAAGGGGACAATCAAGATTGCTGCAAATAAGGCCAGGTGCCAACGCTTTCTCATAACTCCTCCATGTGCCGCCCGTCGTCGCCTGCGGGGAGCGGAGGTTTGCGCCTCCGCATCAGCACCGCCGGTTCAGGATCTTGCCCGCCCGTCCCGGTCACATTCATAAGGACAACGGCGGGGGCGAAAAGTTGCGCTTCTCAGCCTCGAATTCGTCGCCTCGGTGACGCTCACAATCTACGCCGGACGGGTCCATGAGTCCAATGGAAACGGCCCCTCCCAGGGAAGAGGCCGTTTTCATTGCTTCAAACTGCAGGATTCTTACCGCCGGTCGCGAAACCCGTTTCGATAGCCATCACGGTCCCTGTCGCGATCCCGGCCACGGTCCCGGTCCCTGTCACGATCCCGGTCTCCCCAGCTGCCGCGATCGCGGTCGTATGCCCTGAACCGGTAATCGTCGCGATCATAGGAGCGCGCACCCACGAAAGCCCACCGGCCCGGTACCCAGTATCCGCCGGAGTAGTAGCCGGCTACCCACTGATATCCGGGGCCCGGGCAGGGAGGAACATAGGCTACCGGACCGCCGCTGACGTAGACCCCGATCTGGGCGGCGTGTGCCGCCGTCGTGCCCAGGCCGAGCGTTCCAACCGCCACTGCAGCACCCAACATCCATTTGCCAAGCTGTTTCATAAATCCTCCTCTGCGGGCCCGCGTGATTGAGCCCTCCGGCGGAGCGTTTGGGGTTTGGATCGTGCTGCCCCTGGCCCGCCGGTTATGTACCCCTAAACAGCGGCTGAGGCCGGATGTTGCGGACCGAAAGCGAATTTAAATAGTCGCAACTTCAGTCTGTCTGGCGCGTCCAATGGCGCCCGCCAGGCGCGCGAAAAAGATGGAACGTTGAAAGATTGCGATCATCGCTTATGCTCTTGCCATGCACACGATTCTCGATCACATGTTCCGCCTGCCGCTTCCCATCCTGGAGAAGCTGGTTCGTCCCGTTTGCGTTTACTTGGTGCTGGTCGTGCTTGTACGTCTGTTCGGCAAGCGCGAGTTGGCGCAACTGAATCCGTTTGACCTGATCGTGCTGCTGTCGCTCTCAAACACGGTGCAGAACGCCATCATCGGGGACGACAACTCCGTGACCGGCGGCATCATCGGGGCGTTCGGGCTGCTGGCAATCAACTGGCTGGTGGTGCGCACGCTATTCAAATCGCCAAAGATGACACGGATGCTGATGGGCAAGTCCACCGTGCTGGTGCGGCGCGGAAAGATCGACGAGAAGGCGCTTAACCACGAATCCATGACGCACGAGGAGGTGATGGAAGTGATTCACCGCCAGGGATTCGAACACCTCAACCAGGTGGCGCGGTGCGAACTTGAGCCCAACGGCACGTTCTACATTGAGGCGGCTGAGCCGTCGCCGACCGAGCGGCAGCACGAGCAGCTCATGGCCAAGCTGCAAGCCCTGAGCACGGAGATAGCAGGGCTGAAGGAGCGGCTGGGGTAATCGCGTTGAATCCCGATTCCCGCGCGGGGACTATTCCCACTCCATAGTCGCGCATTCGTAACCCATATCCAAGCACTTACAGGAGAAAATTTCCATGTATGAAGGCGGCCCGAATGATCCACGCGCGAATGCTTCCGTTGTCTGTCCAGGTGCTCATCACCACTTGCACGAAATAGCAGACGACAGCCGCAATGAGCCAACCCCACCACGGCAGAGCGGAAGCATGCATTGTGATCCTCTTGTCAGGAACTGACATTATGGGCGATTTGCATTGGCGGTGCAAACGTCGCTATTCACCGTCCCGTGAGGCTCCATGACTCACGCTCGTCTTGTCGTCGTCCTCATCCTCGTCCTCATCCTCACGTCTCCTTTTCTCGGGCTGAGATGGCTGCTCCGGTTTCCGCCGTTTCGACAGCCAATAGAGAAGGAAGGTGGTGCCTGCGCCGCTGGGCAGCAGGTAGGTGAGGAGCTTACTCCAGTTGTCACCAAGCCAGTCGAGTGTGAGCTGTAGTCTGGTTTTGACTTCCACGCGGACGACGACGTTACGCGACGCAATCTCGGTGCGCATGGGCGTACCATCCGGGAGCTTGCTGTTGAACACCATTGTGGCAGTAATGTGAAGCCTGCGCTCCTGCTCTCCCGCGCGCGGTTTCACATTCCAGTCCCATTCCGCGTAGCGGTCGGGTGGTACGAACTGCTCCCCTTGATGTGGGCCAGCTTCTGGAGTGATGTCGAAGGCGTTTGGATTGTCCGGCTGAGTAAGGCTTACATCCATTGAGGCTACGACCTTGAGTTGACTGCTCCCAATCGACTCGTTCGACATGCCACCCGCCGCTACATCTGCCTCGGGACCATAAATCCTGACCGTAACTGTGCTGGGCTTGTCCTGCTGCATTTCGGCCGGAACGTCGTATTGAATGGTCCCTGTTCTCGCCCGTTGGATTTCACGCTCATATTCCCTCTGCAGAGCATCGGCGTCCGATTCCGGCACTGCTGGTCGCTTGTGCCTTGCCGGTCCTTTCGGCGCGTCAGGATTACTAGCTTCAGTGCGCGACTCCAGTCGGGCTTCATGTATACCCCACAACGCTGCCACCGCTAACGCAGAAGCACCGATCGGAAGACCAATAGCGCGGTTCTTTATCAGATGTCTAGCTAGATGCAGTGCCATATGCGAGGGCCTCGCAAAGAAGTGCCGAGATTTTATCAGGGCACTTGTGGCGCGTCAACAAGATGCGGCACTGTGTAGGGAGTCAGCTTTGCTCGTCATTCTCCTCGAGACGAAATGAGGCGTATTCTTCTACGCAGTCTGCCTCCAAGTCCTTCAGGCGTGTGTCACGCTTGATAAAGTCCAAAAAGTGGTTCAGGTGCGCAGTGATCGTTCCGTGAACAAAGTGGTTAGTTACAGAAAACTACTCCCACTCGATCGTGCCCGGAGGCTTCGACGTAATGTCGTACACCACCCGATTAATGCCGCGCACCTCGTTGACGATGCGGCTGGAGATGCGCTTGAGCACATCGTATGGGAGCGGCGTCCAGTCGGCGGTCATGCCGTCTTCCGAGTGCACCGCCCGAATGGCGCAGGTGTATGCATAGGTGCGCTGGTCGCCCATGACGCCCACGCTCATCACCGGCAGCAGCACCGCGAAGCTCTGCCAGATTTTGGTGTAGAGGCCGGCCGCCTTGATTTCGCTGACCACGATGTCATCGGCTTCCTGCAGCAGCGCGACGCGGTCTCGGGTGATTTCGCCCAGGATGCGCACGGCGAGACCCGGACCGGGGAACGGCTGCCGCGAGAGGATGTCTTCCGGCATGCCCATGTCGCGGCCGATGCGGCGCACCTCATCCTTGAACAGGTCGCGCAGCGGTTCGATGAGCTTGAGCTTCATGGTTTCGGGCAGGCCGCCAACATTGTGATGGCTCTTGATGGTCTGGCTCGGGCCCTTCACGCTGCTCGATTCGATCACGTCGGGATAAAGCGTGCCCTGGACGAGCCAGTCGACTCCGCCGGTTTTCTGCGCGATGCGATGCGCCTCGTCGTCAAAAACGGCGATGAACTCGTTCCCGATAATTTTTCTTTTTTTCTCGGGATCGGTGACGCCGGCCAACTTCGACAGAAACCGCTCGCTCGCGTCCACGGCCACGAGGTTGAGCCCGAGTTTGTCGCGCAGGTTTTTCTGTACCTGCTGGAATTCGTTCTTGCGCAGCACGCCGTTATTTACGAACACGCACGTGAGCTGACTTCCGATCGCCTTGTGCACCAGCACCGCGGCGACCGACGAATCGACTCCACCGGAGAGCGCGCAGATGACATGTCCTTTGCCGACCTTCTGGCGGATGGAGGCGACCGTGGTCTCCACGAAGTGTGCCGGCGTCCAGTCGCCCTTCGCTCCGCAAATGCCGAACACAAAGTTCTTCAGCAACTGCGGCCCCAGCGGCGTGTGGTGCACCTCGGGGTGAAACTGGACCGCCCAGATGCGGCGCTCCTCGTTGGCGATCCCGGCAAGTGCATTCGAGCTCACCGCGGTGCGGCGGAACCCGGCGGGGAGCTGCTCGGTCTCATCGCCGTGGCTCATCCACACGGAAAGGGTTTGCGGCAGATCGGCAAAGAGCGGCGTCGCCGAATTCTCAAGGAGGACCTCGGCATGTCCGTATTCGCGCTTGGTGCCCGGCCGCACCTTTCCTCCCAGGTGGTGAACGATGAAGTGCAGCCCGTAGCAAACGCCCAGGGTGGGCAGACCGAGCTCGAGAACTTTGGGGTCGGCGGGCGGCGCGTCGCTGTCATAGACCGAGGAAGGCCCGCCTGAAAGAATGATGCCGATCGGCTTGTAATTCTGAATTTCAGCCAGCGGCGCGGTGCAGGGAATTACTACCGAAAAGACATTCAGCTCGCGAATGCGCCGCGCGATGAGCTGGGTGTATTGCGAGCCGAAATCGAGGATAACGATTGTCTGGGTGTCCACGTTTCAGTGTGGCAGGCAGCGCGGCGAGATGTAAAGATGCAGGCACGCCGCCCGATTTTGGGATTCAGCGATCGTTCTTGTAGACCACGCCGCCCTTCATGACGAACTTTACGTCCTGAAGCACCCGCACATCGTCCAGCGGGTTCTTATCGACGGCGATGATGTCGGCCCACTTGCCGGGTTCGAGCGTGCCGGTTTTCGCCGTCCACCCCATCAGGTCCGCGGCGTTGATGGTGGCCGTTTGCAACGCGACCAGCGGCGTCATGCCAATCTGATTCACGTAGACGTCGAGCTCATGGGCATTCAGGCCGTGCGGATAGACCGCCGCATCCGTGCCCAGCGCAATCTTCACGCCGGCCTGCACGGCGCGCTTGATGTTGGCTTTTGCCACGGCGCTCACGTCCTTCATCTTCTGCCCGTAGAACGGCGGCAGGTTGCCCTTTTCGAGCATCCAGTCTTCGAGGTAAAGAGTAGGCACCAGGTAGGTGCCGCGCTTCTTCATGGCGGCGATGCCCTCGTCGTTGATGTAGCTGCCGTGCTCGATCGAGTCCACGCCGGCCTCGGTGGCCCACAAAATGCCCTGCGCCCCATGCGCGTGCGCCGCCACCTTACGGCCCAGCCTGTGAGCGTCGGCAACGATGGCCTGCATTTCCTCAAGCGTGTATTGTGAAGCCTGCGGGTCGTCGCCTTTCGACAGGACGCCGCCGGTGGCACAAATTTTGATCAGGTCGGCGCCGTACTTGATGTTCTGCCGCACCTTGTGCTGGACGGCGGCAATGCCGTCGGCTACGCCATCGCCCTGCAGATGGTACTGGATAGGCAAAAGATTTTCATCGCAGTGGCCGCCTGTAATTCCCAGCAGAGGTCCGCTCACCTGCATATGCGGGCCCGGCACCTGGCCGTTGTTGATAGCGTCCCGCAAATCCACATCGACAAACCCGCTGGCGCCGACATTTCGGACGCTGGTGAAGCCGGCCAGCAGGGTGGTGCGCGCGTTGACCACTCCGTTGATGGCTTCCTTGGCGCTCGTCGAGGTGAGCTCTTTGTACGGATCGAAGTCCGGGTTCATGGTGAGGTGCGTGTGCACGTCGATGAGGCCGGGCAGGACCGTCATGCCCCCGAGGTCGATGACCTTGTCGCCGGGTTGCGTCGGCACCGAGGCCGAGGGCTGAATCGACTGGATCGAATCGCCGACTACCACGATCGTCTGCGCATCGGCAATCTTGCCGGACTTCATGTCGAGCACGTGGCCGGCGCGAACCAGCGTTCGTGTGACGCCGGGTGATTGTGCGGATACGGTCTTCGTCAGCGCGATGCAAGCCGCAAGCATCAACGACACACTGATTCGCTTCAGCAGGATCTTCATGCTTTGTCTCCGGAGACGTGCTCAATAGAAGCCGGGAAGTGTAAAGGAGTGTAACACCGCTAGCGGAATCAGGCAGTTTCCGGGACGTTGACGGGCGATTCTGAGGGGGCAGGAACCTGGTGATCGAGATGAGCGCGGATCTGTTCTTTCACGCGGATAAGCGATCTCGCGAATTCCGACGATGCAAAGGAGGCTGAGTTGGAATGGAGGAGTGCTATCAAAGCGTTCATTTCTCGGTAAGCGTCGTCGAACTGTTTACTCCTGCAGAGCCGGTTCACCTCGTCAATTTGAGGCAAGATGGTAAAGTCGGCAATTATCTTTTCCCGCCGGGATTTGCTGAAAAGCATGCCAATGAGCTTGGCGCCATCGCTTAAGTCAAGTCGAGTCCTGAAGGGGAAAAGGTTGATCATTCCGATCAGCGCGGACACTATTGCGAGAAGAGCGAGTATGCCGCCCGCCATCGAGTCCCACCATAAGGCAGTTGACACGGCGAAGACGAGATTGGCGAGCGGTCCGCCGAGCAGGAACAATGCTACCCGCCACCCAGCACCTTTGCCGGGCAGACGTTTGAACTGCGCGCGCACGATGCCGCCCGTCAGGTGGCCGAACTCGAAGTTGACCGTTCTTCCCGTATGCACGTTCAGCCGTAGCGGCCCGATCCGGACGGCGAGAATCCTTAAGCCGCAACTTAGGCCCGCGATCACGTGGCCTGCCTCGTGGATCGCCACGGCCGCGAGTACCAGCGCAAAGTATATGGCGAGTTCGCCGATCAACTGGACTATGGACGAGGCCATGCCCAAGCTTAACGCAGGACAATTTGCATTGCTTGAAAAGCGGTGGTGTCGGGCATGCGTCCCGGCGCGTAGTTTTCACGTCCACTTCAAAGTGGTAGCCTTTTGGGCGACCTCACGACCGATTCGAGGCTGTTACGCGCCGGCTTCGGGTATTGCTTCCTCACCGGACCGGAAACCCTGCTGTTTCGACCACAAAAGGACATTCACGAAGATGAAGACACTCTATCTCGCGCCTCTGCTTCTGGCTGCCGCGGGAACCGTGCTGGCGCAAGCGCCGGCCGCTTCCTCCACGGACCAGAAGCCCACTCCGCCTCCACAGACCAAGAGCTTCGATGCTTCGGCAATCGACAAAACGGCCGACCCCTGCACCGACTTCTATCAGTACGCCTGCGGCAACTGGGTCAAGAACAACCCGATTCCGGCCGACCAGGTGCGCTGGGCGCGTTCGTTCTCGCTGCTGGGCGAGCGCAACCGGTATTACCTCTGGCAGGAACTGGACGCGGCGTCGAAGGATCCCAAGACTCCGCTGCAGAAGCAGTACGGCGACTATTACGCGGCGTGCATGGATACGAGCTTGATCGACCAGAAGGGGTTAGAGCCATTGAAACCGGCGCTGGACCGCGTGGCCGCGCTGAAGAGCGCGAAGGACCTGGGTCCGCTGGTGGGCGAACTGGCCATGCACGGCGATCCAGCCCCGCTTTTCCGGTTCGGCGTGCAGCAGGACGAGAAGGACTCGTCGAAGCAGATTGCGAGCATCTTCCAGGCGGGGCTGTCGCTTCCCGACCGCGATTACTACCTGGTGGACAATCCGCGGTTTACGCGGATTCGCGCCGAGTATCACGATCATCTGGTGAAGATGTTCACGCTGGCGGGCGACTCGGCTGACGATGCCGCGAAGGAAGCCGACGCGGTGCTGAAGATCGAGACCGCACTGGCCAAGGGATCGACCAGCCGGACGGAACTGCGCGAGCCGGAGAACCGGTACCACATCAAGACACTGGCCGAGTTGAAAGACCTGGCGCCGGATTTCGATTTCACTACGTACTTCAAGGACATCCATGTGGGGCAGTTCCAGACGCTCAATGTGGCCACGCCGAACTACTTCAAGGCGCTGAATGACCTGATCGCGTCAGAACCGGTGGATAGCTGGAAGTCGTATTTGCGGTGGCACCTGCTGCATGGATCTGCAAGCGACCTGCCGAAAGGGTTCCGCGACGAGAACTTCGATTTCTTCGGCAAGACTCTGGCAGGGCAGAAGGAGCAGACGCCGCGCTGGAAGCAATGCACCGCGCAAACCGATCGCGCGCTGGGTGAGGCGGTCGGCCAGGACTGGGTGAAGCAGCATTTCCCGCCATCGTCGAAGGCCAGCATGGATAAGCTGGTGGCCGCGCTGGATAAGGCGCTGGGCGACGACATCAAGACCCTGCCCTGGATGAGCGACGAAACCAGGAAGGCCGCGGAAGCGAAGCTGATGCTCTATCGAAATAAAATTGGCTACCCCGAGAAGTGGCGCAGCTACGCGGCGCTCTCAGTCAAGCGCAATGATGCGCTGGGCAATGTGCATCGCGAGGCCATCTTCGATCGCGACTATAACCTGAACAAGCTGGGCAAGCCGGTGGACGAAAAGGAATGGGGAATGACTCCGCCGACGGTGAATGCCTACTACAATCCTTCGCAGAACGACATCAACTTCCCGGCCGGCATTCTGCAGCCTCCGTTCTTCGATCCCGACATCGATCCCGCGGTTAACTTCGGCGGCATTGGCGTGGTAATTGGGCACGAGATGACGCACGGCTTTGACGATGAAGGCTCGAAGTACGACGGCAAGGGCAACCTGCGCGAGTGGCAGACGGCAGACGACCGCAAGAAGTTTACCGAGCGCACCGATTGCGAAGTGCAGGAGTACGGCGGCTTTGAAGCGGCGCCGGCGCATGGCGACGTGGCCGAACAAAAACTGAATGGAAAGCTGACGCTGGGCGAGAACACGGCCGACAACGGCGGACTGCGCATTGCCTACATGGCCCTCCAGGATACGCTGGCGGAGGAAGGCAAGAACCTGGATGAGAAAATCGATGGCTACACCGAAGCGCAGCGGTACTTCATCGGCTTCGCCCAGGTGTGGTGCCAGAACCAGACGGAGCAGTCGGCGCGCCAATCCGCGCTGGTCGATCCGCACTCGCCCGGCAAGTGGCGGGTGAACGGCTCGGTGCAGAACTTCGACGAGTTCGGCAAGGCCTTCGGCTGCAAAAAAGGCCAGCCCATGTATCCGGAGCATTCCTGCCGAGTGTGGTAGCGATCCTTCGAGAGGGGTGGGGTGTGTGCCTACTCCACCCCATTCTCTCTATCTGGAGATCCCGTGCTGATCGCCCGTCCGGAGATCTTCTTGCAGGCTAACGCCGATGCGCTCATCGAGCCATTTGGGCGAATGAAACAGCCTGTCGGGAAATCGCTTTGAAGGGATCTTCGTCGACGCTCGCGCTGTGGTACTCAGAAACGCCCGCCGAAGAAAAGCATGCCCCCGCCCAACTGACGATCGGGAGCGCCGGCTCCGGGACTCGGAAGCGGCGGAGGCGCACCCACGCCGAACCACCAGTTATTACCAATGTGTTGTGTTCCTGTGCCCCGATCCGGCTGCGTGGGACCGGCCGTGGCCGACAATGTGGCGGCTCCCTGGGTGTCCTGGCCCTGCTGCGCGGTCACCTGAAAGGCCGCTGAGACCTGGATCGTGATCCAACTGAATTTGAACGTCAACTGCATGCCCACGCTGTACTGCACCGTCATGCTGGCCTGAAAACTCCCCGGCATCTGCGACAGGCCCGCAACCAGTTGCATGAAGGGCTGCAATTGGATGATCTGCGAATCGATGAAACTCCGGCCGAGGGCCTGTCCGCCTGCGACCGCCGTATAGGAACCGGATTGCGCATCCGACGCATCCTGGAAGACCGCTTGCAGATTGTCGCCCAGCGCGTATTGCCGTTGCAGTCCGCCTCCGACCGTCGGCGTTCCCGCTCCCTTGAAAATGTTGATCACCAACTGCGGCCCGAGGGAAGGTTGCCAGTCGGCGCCCGAAGGATCGCTGCCCGCAGCTGCTGTGTCAGGAGGATCGAGCCGGCTCTCAATCTGTCCCCCGCTTCTCAACCCATGGGCGGCCTGAGAGACGCCGGACGGCACGAGACTTGGCGCCGGCACCTGGACTGGCGTGTCGAGGATGGGAGGCAGTTGGCGGGTATTGGCGACCTTACGCCACCAGGCCTCCTGCACGAGGCGCGCGCGCGCCTCGTCGGTGAGGGCCGGTGTGACATCCCGGAGCATCCGCGCGATATCGGGGAGAGACATGGGCGTGCCGAGATAGTACGGCTGCAAAAAGCGACCGGCTGTGAGCTGGTTGTCGAGAAGCATTGTCGCTGCCCCCATATCCCCGAAAATCGTGTGGCCGCTGATCGTGAGTTCAGGAGTATGAAGCAGCCCTGGCCGGAATCGAGGCGGGGCATCTCCCTCGTGCTGGCGAAGCACCATGGGCCTGTCGGCTTTCAGAATCGGCGCATCGTGCGCGGCTACGGCGCGGGCGTTGTCTTCAAGAGCATGGTCGGGGCTAGAGACGGCCGCTTCCGATCCAAGGGCAAGATGACGCTGTTGCAAGACGTGAACCAACTCATGGCCGAGCAGGTCCCGGCCTTGTTCGGATTGCGGAGGGAACTTGCCTTCGGCGAATTGAATTTCCTGGCCAAGAGTAAAGGCGCTGGCCCGGAGGGATCGGGCGGCGTGAGCGGAATCCGCATCGGCATGAAGGCGAACGCCGCCGAGGTCAGCCCCGAGAGCCGATTCAAAGTAAGCTCTGGTGCGGGCGTCAAGGCGCTCGCCTGCGGATTTTGCCGCGAGAGACGGGTATCCTCCGCCACTGGGGCAGACTGTCCGGGCGCCTGACGAATGCGTCGGAGCGGAACGGTTGGAATCGGGCGCCGGACTGTGGTGCGGCCGCTGCGGTGCGGCATGGCTCTTGACGCTTCTTTCTCTGGCCATCATCAGCATTGGAGTTTTCTCCGAAGGCCGCACCTCGCGGAACATGTCAACCGGCTTCCTGCAGTCTTGTCGTTGTGATTTCGCAAGACCCGGGAATGTGCCCCAAGCCGGGAAGAATTCCTCACTTTACAAAGACGCCGGAGCTTGACGGTTGTCAAGCGCTTTTTAGTCAAATCTGGAAGGCTGCGGAACGAATCGTCGCTCGGCGCGCACCCTGATGGAGAGACGCCGTGCGGGGGCTGGCCCGTCAAGGGGATTGGGCAGATGCGCGATCAGCAGTTCTGATACTTCCAGTTCCGCTGCTTCCCCTCCGCGATCCACTCGACAGCTTGCGCGATGCGCTTATCGCGGGTCTCTTCGCGCTTGGCTTCAGCGATCCACTCGATATACTCTCGCTTGCAACTCGGGCTGAAGTTCTCAAATACAGCAGATGCCTTCTTGTTTTTCTTCAGAGCCGCGGCGAGTTCCGGCGAAGCCTTTGGCTGTGGCCGCTTCGCCGCCCTCTCCGCGCGCCCCACCATCGGGCTCGTGTAACTGCCGCTGTCCACCAGCGCCGCGGCCTGCCGGATCCACCCCAGCATCTGCTTGTCGGGCGGCAGGTCCTTTACGCTCGCGATCTTGCCCAGCAGGCCCATGCCTTCGCCCGGTTTTGCCGCGCCGGCCTCACGCACCGCGGCGGAAATCTCCTTGCCCCAGAAGCCGCAACTGCAGTGCTCCTTAAAAGCCGCCATGTTGGCCAGAATGGCGCCCTTGTAAACGAAGAACGGCATGCTCCACTTGATGGCCTCTTCCACATCGGGACAGCCCTTGTGGAAGAGGCTGCGAATGTGTTCAAGAATTGGCTGCGCGAACGGTTTGGCCTTCTCGATGTAGGCGTCGACCTTCGGGTTCAGATCGCCATGGGTCATAAGCTGCTCCTGCCATAAGGAAAGATTTGTGCCGCAGTGTATCAGGAGCGCGGCGTCAGCGGAACCAGCGCACGACTCATGGTTTTTCCTGGACAGGGATATAGTCGGGCAGGATGTGCGACTCCGAGCGGAAGAGATGATAATTCGCGAATCGAATGTCGTTGAGGATTTCTTTGAACGGGCCGTACAGGCGAAACGTCATGCCCCATTCGCCGATTTCCCATAGCCGCCGCTGGCGCGACATCGAGATGCTCTTTACGGGGCATAAGTACGTGACTCCTCCCATGGACACGGGGCCGTATTCCACCACGATTCCCGAGCCCTGCAGAGGAAGGCGCGGCTCGAGCTTGGCCTGCACCATCAGACGCAGAATATGTCCGGTGGGCGGGTCGATCGCGACTTCGCCGCGAAACGAAGCATCGCGCTCGTAGGGGACCATTCGATCGTCCAGCGCCAGGCAGCAGAAGCCCACCTCGAATCCATTCAGGTCAGGCGCCACGTTGAAGCGGAAGACGGCCACCGGTCCGGCCGCGCCTTTCTCCCAGTGGCTCCATTGAATCGTACTGCCGGGTTCTGACGAGCGCTTCATCGCAAGCAAAAGGATCGGCCCAAAGGTGCCCGAAGTAGTCAGCTTCTCCTTGATGGGGCCGTCCTCGGCTTTGACTGCTTCATGGTCCACAACCTCCTTGTGGTCTTCGAAGAACACGCGCGCGCGCGTGGTGCGTTCGAGGTGCAGCCTGCGGTCGGGTTGGGCAACCTTCCAGGTCTGGCCTTCCTGAGGCACCGGCTCACCATATTGGGTGGTAATCCGGGTCGCGTAGAAATTCGGAAGCCGGGGAATCTCGCTTACCAGGTAATCCGCCGCCTTTTCCAGCATCGCTTTTCGAGCGGCCTCATCGGGTGCCGGCTTTGGATCCAGGTCATCCTGCGGCGGCTCGAGAAACGCCGAGCGGTCGGCCAGCACGGTCAGCGCCTCACGAGTTCGCTGGCCTCGCGTGCGATTCAGCCACATCGCAAGGCGAGCGCGGCTCACTCCTTCCGTGGCTTCGAGCCCTGAGAGTTCGGCGGCGAGCTCGCGATCGGCGCCGCCGCGTTTCAGCGTCTGCTCAATTTCGGCAACCGTGACCCGCTTGAAGTAAGGTGCCAGGTCGTCATAGAACACGGGCTCGTTGTAATAGCCCGCGGTGGTATGTGTCACCAGGTCGGGCCGATCCACCTTGACTTTGAGGTCGCGATACTCATCGACCAGCCCGGTGGGCGGCGGATCGAATGTCAGTCGATAGCAATGACGAGCCTGATCGATATGCGTGTCGATGAGCGCTGCAATCTCTTTGGCGCCGCGGCCGAAATCATTCTCGCCGGTCAACAATTCGCCGCCGCTGTGCAGGGCGAGGACCTGAAGGGCCAGGTTTCCCCATTTTTCGTCCTGCTCGGTCTTCACTCCCGGCAACATCTCCTTTAGCATGGCCGGGTCAAGCATCGACAGCCGCTCTGAGTCGAACGAGTCGCGGGTAGGCACCCATGGCGCCGTCTCGCCGGGCGGCTGCCATGGCACCGCCACAGACACTTCGACCCGGGCCTCGCGCAGCCGCGTTGAAAACTCGACGATGGTCTGGAAATAGCCCCTGGCATGCGAATTGTCCACATGCCACCCGGGCCCGATCCAGAACAGGAGCTTCCTGCCGGGCGAGCGCCTTTGCTCAATCGTAATGGCGCCGAGCGCTTTCATCGCAATCGGCATGCCGGCATCCCGCAGCACGGTTCGCTGCGCACCTTCTGCAGGCGAAACATCGATGTGATCCGGGTGCAGGCTTGGGGAGCCGATCACGATCGGGGGCCGCCACACTGCCCGGAGGCGTCCGTGCCTGCCGAGCTGCTCCGCCAGCGCGTTGCCGTCGCTGGATGCAGCGGTCGAGAACAATCCTTCTGAGGTCACCCGGTAGACCGTCGTGGCAAAGGCCAGGCGGCCTCCGCCGCGGAGGAGGTAGCGTTCTACAGCCTGCTGCGCCTGCGCCAGATTGTCGCGGGTGACGTCCGCTCCGTCGATGACCAGGACGATGCTGAGGGGCGCGTCGGCGGGTGTGCCGCCGTTCTCAAAACTCACCAGCTTCGCCGGTTGGCCGTTGTCGAGCAGCGTGAAGTCCTTCGCGGTCAACCCCGTCACCGCATGGCCAGAGGCGTCGGTCACGGTGACGTCAATGCCGATCCTGCCCAGAGCCGGATCTATACCCGGGACCGGCGATGGCGGTGACGCCGCCTGCGCGTTCGCCGCCCATCCCAGGCCAAAAGCGAGAACTACACCCAGCATTCGATTCATTCGCCTCGGCACTCCCGGCTAACGCTCGCCCAAAGTATAGTCATTTAAGGCTTCGTCCCCTGGCCCTATTTCGTTGACCTTTACCATAGAGCTCTCGTCCAACTCACGTTCGCGCTACAGTTCTGCTTTGCCGTTCGAATCGGATTCAATCGGCCACCGCTGCGTCCTGAAATGTCCGCACTTTGAGACATTTCCCTCATGCCAACCCTGTAAACTAGGCACAGACTGCCCTTGGCTTTTACAATTCAGCAGGGACCCATCCCAACCCAGCAATGCTGCGGAACGCACACTTGGCGGCGTACGCCCGGCCAGGATGAAGGAATCGCATGAAGTTTAGGAAATTCGGCAAGGCCCTTCTGATGAGCGCCCTTTCGGCAGGCGTCGTCTTCAGCCTTTCGTCTTGCGT
>Ga0134126_10006579_pt1 | contig 14561 bp, 12 predicted proteins | sample KB31752_FD_96881 | JGI IMG/M metagenome (GOLD analysis project Ga0134126, IMG submission 96881) | Terrestrial soil microbial communities with excess Nitrogen fertilizer from Kellogg Biological Station, Michigan, USA - KB3-175-2 | ecosystem: Environmental > Terrestrial > Soil > Unclassified ... | reverse complement strand
GTACAATGTACGGCTGGCGCTGGTTCGCAACCGGCACACGCCAGCGACGGCGCTTGCGGGTTTTCTGCCGAGCCTGACGCTGCGGGATTTGAAGGAACTGGCGGCCGCAGGGGCGACTGCGCCGGGGGCGCGCGGGCGCGTGCTGCGAGAGGTGCAGCGGCGGTCGGCGCGGCCCAGCGACAACGGCGACGTTTCTTAAGGATTTGCGCGAGGCGAAATGGGGAAGGGTTCCAAACAGGCGCGATGGATTATTGCGATTGGCGCGCTGGTGCTGGTGGCGGTGCTGCTGCGCTCGTCATTTCGGGCGACGCATCTGCAATACGAAGTGTGCATGGATTTCCGTGGCGCGACGCACTGCGCTACCGCGAATGGGTCCACGGCCGCGGATGCGATCCAAAGCGCGCGACAGATTGATTGCCAGCTCCTGAGCGATGGGCGCGAGCAGAATATGGCGTGCCTGGATCAGCAGCCGTCGCGGGTGCGCGAACTGAAGTGAACGAGGATTGTAGAAACCCCACCGCCGGGTCAGCGTCGAAACGAAATCTTTAAGGGGATTTTGGGGTGTGCCGGGGGCGGGTGCGTGGGGTCTAATGGAAGGGAGGGTTGCGGAGGAACGGCGCTCCGCGCGAATTTGGCGAGTGCGACCGACGGCGGGCGAAAGGGATCGAGCCACGGGATGACGCGGTGCCTCAATTGCGGCGCTGAGCGGGCGGCGGACGTATGCGCCGCGTGCGGATTGAGCACCATGGCGGCGGAGTTCAGCCTGCGCAAGAAGCTGCTGAATCGCACGGCGTTCTTTTTGCTGGGGGCGCTTGCGTTCATCGCGGCGAGCGCGCGATACCCGGCGCTCGACCTGGATGGAATCCTGATATTTATCGGCGTGCTTTTCTTTTTCACGCTGGGACTGGCGATCTGGGTGGAGCGGCGGGCGCTGCGGCATTCGGAACTTGAAGTCCTGAAGCGGATTTACTATGCGCTGATTCCAGTACCGTGGCTACTGGCGCTGCTGCTGCTTGGGAATGGGGCGCTGGATAATTCGCGGCCGCACCTGATGGATTCGCGCGTGGTGGGTAAGTTCTCGATGCCGGGGCCCTTTCAAAGCCGGCGGCTGATCGTGACCTCGTGGCGCGAAGACCGAAAATACGAGCGCGTTCCGGTGGACCGCAGCGATTTTGACCGCTTCAGCGTGGGCGATTCGGTGGAAGTGCACGTCCGCGACGGGCTGGCGGGCATTCCGTGGATCGCGGGCGTCTCGAGCGAATAGAGATCGCGATCGCAGGGGCCTGAATGAAGTTGCGCGATTCGCGGCGCTGGCGCGAAAGGCGCTTCCCCTCTCCGGCTTCGGCTGCTACGTTTTCCCTATCCGATGAAGCTGCCTGAATCGTGGACGGAGCGGCTGCCATTTCTGAGCGAGCTCGATCGAGAGTGGGATCGCGTGCCGCCGGCGATGGGGATTGCGGCGCTCGTCTGCTATCTGGCGTTTTTATACCAGGAGATGCGCGGAACGGGCTTTCTGCTGATGATGGACCTGGTGTTTGTGCCGGTTCATGAGGGCGGGCACTTGCTCTTCCGGTTTTTCGGCGAGTTCATCAGCGTGGCGGGCGGAACGGGATTGCAATTGGGCGTGCCGCTGGCGCTGTGCGTCTATTTCGTTTTTCAGCGGAAGGCGCAGGGGGCGGCTTTCTGCGCATTCTTTTTCTTCGAGCAGTTCCTGCCGATTTCGGTGTATATGGCGGACGCACGCGCGGAGGAACTGCCGCTGCTGACCGTGGGCGATTCGGGGTACGTGATCCACGACTGGAATTATCTCTTCGGGAGCCTGGGCGTGCTGAATCACAACATTCAAATCGCGCATGCGGTGCGCGCGATGGGCTGGCTGGGGATGATGGGAACGGTCGGGTGGCTGGCGTGGCGCTGCGCAAAGGCAGCTGGGCAGCCGCCCGTCAACCCGCGGCGGGAAACGGCTCAATAAATCATTTGCCAGCGCAGCGGATTCGGCAATTGCACGTCGAGAGAGCGCCCGTAGTCTTCCAAGGTCAAGCGAACGGATTCCGCGGGGCCGATATTGCGCGTGGTCCAATCCGAGCTGGGGATGAGGCGGGCGGGATTCGTGAGGGCGTCGCTTTCGAAGTCCTTGCCGGAGGCGTGAAGCTCGTTGGGAAAGACCAGGTAGACGAGCTTGGCTTTGATGTCCAGGACGAGATAGCGCTTGCCGAGAAGAATGAGGACGAGATTCGACTGCTTCTTCTTATCGGGCTGATAGACAGCCCAGGCGAGCGGCGGCTTGCCATCGAGCTTCAATAAGGCTTCGTCCACCGGCTTCCAATGGAGGCGTTCGGCTGCGTTGGCACGGCTGGCAGCGCGCGCGGCGATGGGCGCGAGGCAACAGGCCAGGAGCAAGACTGAAATGGCGAGCCGAAGACGCCGGAAACAGGGTGTAGAAGCCACGGAAAGATTTTAATCCCAGACGACGGGAAGACGCCGCAGGGAGACCATCACATAGCCTTTGACGCGGCCATGTTCGACGATATCCCGGAGAATGGCGACATCCTGTTCGCAATAGGCGGCGACCTGGTCCTTCTGGCCGGCGCGCCACCATTCTACCGCTTGCAAGCCATCGCCGGTTTTCGCGGAGCCCAATGTGTCCTTCGCTAGCTGATCGAGCTTCACTCGATGGCCGAGCTTGCGGTGCAATTCTTCATGGACGTCGAAGGAGCGGCGGCGCAGGCCGTCAATCGGGCCATAGCCGCGGAGGACCTCGAAATCGAAGCGATTGCCGTTGAAGGTGACGACGTGGGTGAAATTACAGAGCTCAGCGATGAGGGCTTCGGCGTCCTGCTCAAACCAGCGGCGAAAGCCGTTTTCCTTGTCCCAGGTGACGGCGACGGCGAGGCCGAAGGCGCGTATATTGCCCCAGCCGCCCTCGACTTCATGGGAAAGGCGCAGGGTTTCGATATCCAGATAGATTTCGCGGTCGAAGAGTCCGGCCATGTGAGTCTCTCCCTTCCGGCAGAGAACGCCGCACAGATCGAACAACTGGTTGCATTGGTAAGCCCGGCCGCAGGTGCGGCGGCCGCCCTCAATTGCGCAATTCGCCCAGGGATTTATCGAGCAGGCGAATCGCTTCGTCCACATCCGCTTTGCCGATATTCATCGGCGGGGCGATGCGAATCACATTGGCGTAGAGGCCGCCCTTGCCGACCAGGAGTCCATTGGCGCGGGTTCGTTCGAGCAATTCGCTCGTCTCGCGCGCGGCGGGCTGCTTCGTCTTGCGGTCGGTGACGAGCTCGAGCGCTTGCATCAGGCCCATGCCGCGGACCTCGCCGATGAGCGCGTGCTTCGCTTGCAGTTCCTCGAGCCGCCGGCGCAGATAGCCGCCGACGACGTACACGTTTTCGCGCAGATTTTCCTCTTCGATGACTGCGATGACGGCGCGCGCGGCGACGCATGCGACCGGATTGCCCCCAAATGTGGAAATCGTAAGCCCCTGGAATTTTGCGGCGAGCCTGGCGGTGGTAATCGTGGCGCCGATGGGAGCGCCATTGCCCAGGCTTTTCGCGCAGGTGATGATGTCGGGCACCACCTCCCATTGCTCGATGCCGAACCATTTGCGGCCGGTGCGGCCGAGGCCGGTCTGCACCTCGTCCGATATGAACAGGCCGCCATAATTCTTCACGATGCGATGGACGATTTTGAAGTATTCGGGTGGCGGGGTGATGAACCCGGCGACGCCCTGGATGGGCTCGGCGATGAAGGCGGCAGGCGCGCCGTTGGTGGTGGTGCGGATCACGTCCTCGACGTCGTGGGCGCAGGCGGCGCCGCAATCCGGGTATTTCAAGTGCAGCGGGCAGCGATAGCAATAGGGGCTCAGGGCATGCGAAACGCCCGTGCTAATCACGCCGCCCCGGCGCCACGGCGATTGGCCAGTGACGCCCTTGGCGAGGGCCGAAGCCCCGGAATAGCCGTGGCGCAGCGCGATAACGTCGTAGCTCTGCTGCGCTATGCGCGCGAGAAGGATGGCCGCTTCGTTCGCTTCCGTGCCGGAATTGGTGAAGAAGGTCTTTTGGAGCTTTCCGGGGGTGATCTGGGCCAGCTTTTCCGCGAGCGCGACAATGGCTTCGTTGGGATACAGAGTCGAGGTGTGCTGCAATTGCCCGGCCTGCCGCTGCACGCGAGAGGTTATCTTCGGATTGCAATGCCCAGTACCGATGGTGACGATCCCGCCGAAGAAATCTAGGTAGCGATTGCCTTCGACGTCCCAGAGGTGCTGCATCGAAGCGCGCTGCGCCACGAGGGGCTGCTCGTAATAATTGCAGACAGCAGGCCAGAGGTAATCGCGATGCTTTTGAAGGACCGCCGCAGCGCGTTTGGACTGGGGGCGGGGCCTGCGCGTTGGGCGGGGCATGGGCGGCGAGCAGTGTACCTTTGGGTGCGTGGGGGCGGCAAGTGTCGTTGGCACATGATATGTCCGGTTGAATTAGCAAGTGAGATGTCCGGTCTGCGGACGGAAAAACAGGGATGGAAAATGGGGGCGGGAACGGGCGGGAAAGCAGATTGTTCGCTGCGGGTATGGGGTGTTACACTCGCGGCGTGCCTGTTCGGATACGCACGGCACTGTCCGGGAATGAACATCCGAAGCGCCCATCTTCCCGCTTAAAGGCTTGGCAGACAATCGCATAGAGGCGAACGCGCTGGCCACTGCCTTGCACCGGACAATCCGATTCTTGTAACAAACCGCGCGCGCGGCGCGTTTCACATAGGGTGGAGTTTGGGCGGCGCGCCGCACCATCATGGCGGCCGCGGATAAGCATGGGGCGCGAGGCGAGCGCCGGCGGAAATCAGCTGGCAAAAATCAGGTGAACGAAGGGGAGAGGAAAACACGTCATGAGTAGACGGTTTATGCAGGTCGTGGTGGCGTTGTGGGCGGCCGCTTTGCTGATCGCATGCCCGGCGTTTGGGCAGCGGGAGATCGTCGCCCAGCAGACGCAGGGGCAAAAGGCTCCGCCGAAACCAACGACGGCACCGCCCGAATCGCGGACCGTGGACCTGTTTACGGGGCAGCCGAACTACTCGAAGGGCAATTCGTGGTTTCCCAACATCATCAAGCCATACGAATCCATGCGCGTCCCCACGCCTAATCTGGCCAATAGCCCGCGGATTGACCAATTGATTGCCAACGGCAAGCTGATGCTGAGCCTGCAAGACGCGATTTCACTGGCGCTGGAGAATAATCTGAACATCGCGGTGCAGCGCTACACGCCGCTGGAGGCGCAGACGGGCATTTTGGCAGCCAATGGGCCGTTCGATCCGGTTTTGTCGTTTTCGGGCAGCGTCAGCACATCGAGCCAATTGTTCAACAACTCGTTTCTGGGAGGCGGCGTCTTCACGGCGAAGAGCCACCAAACCACGGCGGACGTCAGCTACACAGAGCTTTTCCACACCGGGACGAGCATTTCGGTTGGATGGACAAACACGCGAACTTCGTCAAACCAAGCGAACATTTTCAATCCTTCGGTAAATTCCGGGATACAAGCAAGAATCAACCAGCCGCTGCTGAATGGATTTGGCATTTTTCAGAACACGTTTCTGATTCTGGAAGCGAAAAACACGGAAAAGGCGGCCGAAGCGAATTTCAAAAGCAGCGTTATCTTCGACGTGACGAACACGGCGACTCACTATTGGGCGTTGGTATTCGCGCGGAAGTTCGTGGCGGTAGAGGAAGCGGCCATTGCCTCGGATCAAAAGAACTATGATGACGAACAAAAGGAACTGCAGATCGGAACAAAGGCCCATCTGGACGTTGTTCAGGCGGAATACCAGCTTGCGTTTGACCGGCAGAACCTCGTGAACGCGCAGACGAGCCAACTGCGCTCGGAAATAACCTTGCTGAACGACATCACGAAAAATCCGATGGCTCCTTCCCTAACGGGAGTGGAGGTGGTGCCAACAACCGAGATCACCGAACCGCCACCGATAGAAAACATTCCTCTTGAAGACGCAGTGCAGGAGGCATGGAAGAACAGTCCCGCGCTGCAGGCGCAGGAGCTGCAACTAGAAAACGCGGGGATTTCGGTGAAGGCGACGAAAAACCAGCTTCTGCCTACGCTGGATCTTTCGGGGGCCTACAGCGGGGGAGGCCTGAGCGGAGTTTCGACAGCCGGAGGAGTGGTAGTGGACAACGGACTGGGGACCTCCCTCAGCCAGATCTTCCATAACGATTCTCCGACGTATTCGGCGTCGCTCACGTTCAGTATGCCGATTCGGAATCGCACCGCGCAGGCGAATCACGCGAGTGCGATGCTGGTGCAAAGGTCACAGGAGGTTTCTTATCAGGAGGCCAAGAATACGATTTTCATGAACGTCCGCGAGGCGATCATCTCGCTGCAACAAGACCGGGCCGCGCTGACGGCCGGTGAGAAGAACGTGGCCCTCGCGCAGGAAAGCTACGATGATGAAGTGAAGAAGCTGCAACTTGGGACCTCCAACTCGCTCTTCGTATCTCAGAAGCAGCAACTGCTGGTTGCGGCCCAGGCCACCGAGCTGCAGGCGCGGGTGGCGCTGGCGGACGATGAGTGGAACTTCAACGACGTGATGAGCCGCACGCTGGACGTGAATCACATCGTGATTGCCGGCGCGCAACCGGCTACGGGCGCGCAAGGGGTGCAGATTCGCAACGCCGGCGCCGGAGCGAGCACACCCTCGCAGCCGGGCGGCGCGGCGAGCGGACGATAACGGGCAAATCCGAGCTCAACCGCGAATTTCCCGCCACGGCGCTGAGCGCACGGCTGATTGGCAATAGCGTGCCCGACGTGCCGGTTCGTTTGCCCTCTGCCCCGCTACGGACCTAGAATGAAGCCGAGGCGCGCCGCCGCGCGCGATCCGAGGAGCCTTCGTTCGTGGGATCGAAACTGACCGGCAAACCCAGCGACAAGCCCGAATCGGCGCAGCCATCCGAGAGGCAGGCTACCGCAGCCGAACGCGAATGGCAGGAACGGGCGCTGCGCCCCGCACTCGAAAAATCGCCGGAACGAATGCGTGAGTTTACGACCGTCTCCGGCTATCCGATCCGACGGCTCTATACGCCTGCCGATTTAGCCGGCTGGGATCCGGGACGCGACCTGGGATTGCCTGGCGAGGCGCCCTATACCCGCGGGATTCATCCGACGATGTACCGCGGGCGACTATGGACGATGCGGCAGTTCGCCGGATTCGGCACGGCGGAGGACACGAACCGGCGGTTCCGGTATCTGCTGGCGGAGGGGCAAACGGGCCTCTCGGTGGCGTTCGACCTGCCCACTTTGATGGGGTACGACTCCGACCATCCTCTTTCCGAAGGCGAAGTGGGCAAATGCGGCGTGGCGGTGAGTTCCCTGGCGGATATGGAGGCGCTCTTCGAGGGGATTCCGCTGGGCGACGTGACGACCTCGATGACGATCAATTCGCCGGCCGCACCGATCTGGGCGATGTACCTGGCCGTGGCGGAAAAGCAGGGCGCCGATTGGAAGAAAATCTCCGGGACACTGCAGAACGACATCCTGAAGGAATACATCGCACAGAAGGAGTACATCTATCCGCCGGAGCCTTCGATGCGGCTGGTGGTGGATACGATCGAGTTCTCCGCGAAGCACACGCCGCGATTCAATCCGATTTCGATCAGCGGATATCACATCCGCGAAGCCGGTTCGACGGCCATTCAGGAATTGGCGTTCACGCTGCGCGACGGAATCGAATACGCGGAATGGACGCTGCGGCGAGGCCTGGCGTTCGATGATTTCGCGCCGCGGCTTTCTTTTTTCTTTAACGCGCACAACGATTTCTTCGAGGAGATCGCGAAGTATCGCGCGGCACGGCGGCTGTGGTATCGAGCGGCGTGCGAGCGGTTCGGGGCGAAGCAGGCGCGCTCGCAGGCGATGCGTTTTCACGCGCAGACGGCCGGCTGCTCGCTGACGGCGCAGCAGCCGGGCAACAACGTGGTGCGCACGGCAATTCAGGCGATGGCGGCAGTGCTGGGCGGGGCGCAATCGCTGCACACGAATTCGCTCGACGAGGCATGGGCGCTGCCCACGCAGGAAGCCGCGACGATTGCGCTGCGCACGCAGCAAATCATCGCGCACGAAACCGGAGTAACGAATACTGCGGACCCGCTCGGCGGCTCGTATTTTCTCGAAACGCTGACAAACGAGGCCGAGCGCGGGGCGCGGGACTACATCGAAAAGATTGACGCGATGGGAGGCATGATACCGGCCATCGAGCGCGGCTATCCGCAACGGGAGATCGCAGACGCCGCCTATCAATATCAGGTGGCCGTGGACCGCAAAGAGAAGATCATCGTCGGCGTAAACGAGTACGTGACCGAGGAGAAGCCGATCGAATTGCTGCAGATTGACGATTCGATTGCGCGGCGACAGGCGGAGCGGCTGCGCGAACTGCGCGCCAACCGCTCGAATGACGAAGTGGCTCGACGGCTTGCAGGGTTGCGCAGGGCCGCCGAGGGCAGCGAGAACATGATGCCGCACCTTTATGAAGCGGTGAAGGCGTATGCGACGCTCGGCGACATTTGCGAGACGCTGCGCACCGTCTTCGGGACGCACCACGAGGCCGCGATTACGTAATTGTCGCGCGGAGCCACTGAATGCCTGAGAAGAAAATACGAGTGCTGATCGCGAAACCGGGACTCGACGGCCACGACCGCGGGGCGAAAATCATTGCGCGTTCGCTGCGGGACGCCGGCATGGAGGTGATTTATACCGGGCTGCGGCAGACGCCGGAAATGATTGCGTCCGCGGCGTTGCAGGAGGACGTGGACGTGGTCGGGCTTTCGATCCTCTCCGGGGCACACAACACGCTGTGCCCGCGATTGATGGGTCTGCTGCGGGAAAAGGGGATGAACGATGTGACCGTCCTCATCGGGGGAATCATTCCGGAGGCGGACATTCCGGCGTTAAAGCAGGCTGGGATTGCCGAGGTCTTCCTGCCAGGCACGCCTACGCAAGCGATCGTAGATTTCATCCGCCAGCGCACCGCCGCGACGGCCCAGTGAGGAACGCGCCCGCACATTGCATCCGCCTAGCCGCCGTGGCTAACCGCGCGAATGGTACAATTCCAAATTCCAGGAGTGCGCCGGAGCACGCATGAAGCCGCATCCTTCGCGAAAAGCCGCCGCAGACCGCGCCAAGATCGAAGAGGGCGCCGCCTCGCATTCCCCCGCCTTCGATAAGAACCGCCGGCAAATGGCGGATCGCCTGACGCAAATCAAGAACGAAGAGGAATCCATTCGCCAGGGCGGCGGGACGAAAGCCATCGAAGGGCAGCACAAGAAGGGGCGGCTGACGGCCCGCGAGCGCATCGCAAAGCTGATAGACGCGAAGACGGAATTTTTCGAGCTGGGCATCTACGCAGCGTGGGAAATGTACGCGGAATGGGGAGGAGCGCCCTGCGCTGGAACGATCACGGGCCTTGCCCGCGTGGGCGGGCGGCAGGCGATGATTATCGCAAACGACGCGACGGTGAAGGCCGGGGCATTCTTCCCAATGACCGCCAAGAAGGTGATTCGCGCGCAGAATATCGCCATCGAAAATCGCATCCCCACGATTTATCTGGTGGATTCCTCCGGGGTATTTCTGCCGCTGCAGGAAGACGTGTTTCCGGATACGGACGATTTCGGCCGGGTGTTCCGCAATAACGCCGTGATGAGCGCGATGGGGATTCCGCAGATCACCGCGATCATGGGAATGTGCGTGGCGGGCGGTGCGTATTTGCCGGTGATGTGCGACCACATTTTGATGACCGAAGGCAGCGGGCTATTTCTGGCCGGGCCGGCGCTGGTGCAAGCGGCGATCGGGCAGAAGGCGTCCGCCGAGGAATTGGGTGGCGCGCAGATGCACGCGCGAGTGAGCGGCACGGTGGACTTCCGCGAGCCGGACGACGAGGCGTGCATCCGGCGAATTCGCGCGATTGTGGATAAGATGGGGCATCCTGCAGCCGCGCCCTTCGACCACAAAGAAGCCCGGCCGCCGGCCCACGAGGCGTATGAAATCTACGGCATTTTTTCGTCGGATGCCTCCGGGCAATACGATATGCGCGAGATCATCGCGCGGATTGTGGACGACTCGGCCTTCGACGAATACCGCGCGGAGTATGGGCAGACGCTCGTCTGCGGATTCGCGCGGATCGGCGGCTGGGCGGTGGGAATCGTGGCGAATCAGAAGATGCGAGTGACGCTCTCCGCGCCCGGCAGCGGCGAAAAGCGAATCGAATTTGGCGGGGTGATCTATACGGAAGCGGCGGATAAGGCGGCGCGCTTCGTGCTGGACTGCAATCAGAATCTGATTCCGCTGGTATTTCTGCACGACGTGAACGGCTTCATGGTGGGTAAAGAGGCGGAATGGAGCGGCATCATCCGTGCCGGGGCGAAGATGGTGAATGCGGTGGCGAATAGCGTGGTGCCGAAGATTTCGGTGATTTGCGGCGGCAGCTTCGGGGCGGGTCATTACGCGATGTGCGGCAAGGCGTACGATCCGCGGCTTCTCTTCGCGTGGCCCACGGCGCGCTACGCCGTGATGGGAGGCGAGGCGGCGGCGGGCACGCTGGTGGAAATCAAACTGCGGCAGCTCGAGCGCGAAGGCAAAAAGCTGACCGACACGGAAAAGCGGGAGCTTTATGAATCCACGCGAGCCATCTATGAGCATCAGTCGGACGCACGTTACGCGGCGGCGCGGCTGTGGGTGGACGCAATCATAGATCCGGCGCACACGCGCGAGGCGCTGGTTGAGGCGCTCGAAGCCGCGGCGCTGAATCCTCACGTGGCGGAGTTCAAGACGGGAGTGCTGCAGACGTGAGGCCCCCGGATGGCACGGGTGCGGTGACGATTGTCGAATGCCCGCGGGATGCGTGGCAGGGGCTGCACCGAATTATTCCCGCCGAGGAGAAGGCGGCCTACCTGGGGCGGCTCGTGTCGCTGGGATTCGGGCACCTGGATGCGGTGAGCTTCGTTTCGCCGAAGCATGTGCCGCAGATGGCCGATAGCGAGGCCGTGATGGGGCGGCTGCGGGATGCGAAGCTGCCCTCGGGCGAGTCGCCGGAAATTATCGGCATCGTGGTGAACGCGCAGGGGCTCGAACGAGCGCTTGCCGCGCCCGGCGTGACTACGATTGGATATCCCTATTCGATATCGGCGTATTTTCGGCGCGCGAACGCCAATATGTCGCGCGGCGAATCGCGGGCGCTGGTGGAAAAGCTACAGCGTGAGACGAAGGCTGCGACGCGGCGGCTGGTGGTGTACGTCTCGATGGCCTTCGGCAATCCTTATGAGGAGCCGTGGGGGCCGGAGATCGTCGAGGAGACGCTGGTGTGGCTGAAGGACCTGGGAGTTCGCACAGTGTCGCTGGCGGACACCGTGGGCACGGCGGAGCCTGAGGCTGTGGCGCGGCTTTATCGCGACGTGAAGGATTGCGTGGCGGGAATCGAGATCGGCGTCCACCTGCACAGCCGGCCGGAGCGCGCCGCCGAGAAAATACTTGCGGCGTACGAAGCGGGATGCAGGCGGTTCGACGGGGCGCTGACGGGGCTGGGCGGATGTCCCTTTGCGGGCGATCAGCTGGTCGGCAACATTCCGACGGAAACCGTGCTGGCGACGCTTGCGGCGCGAGGCGTCGCGACGGGCATTGATGCGAGGTCGCTGGCAATCGCGTGCGCCATGACGGGCGAGCTTCGCGAAAAATACGCGATGGCGCCCACTGAAGCCGCGCCCGACGAGCCGAGCGCGGCGCCGCCTTCCTGAACGGCACGATCCTGCACCGTAGAAATGGCAATCGAGGGTTGCGCAATCAGCGCGGCCCAGTCACAATCCCGCCATGCCCTATTCGACTCTGCGCCTGGAATTCGAGCAAGGCGCGGCGCTGATCACGCTCGCGCGACCGGAAAAACGCAATGCGATTTCGGCGCTGATGATCGAAGAGATGGTCGCGGCGCTGGCGGAAGTGGAGCGCGGCGCGGCGCGCGTGGCAATCGTGACCGGCGAGGGCAAGTCCTTCTGCGCGGGAATGGACCTCGATGAGCTGCGCGCCTCCGCATCGCAACCGGCGGAGAAGAATATCGAAGCGTCGCGGCACCTCGCGGCATTCTTTCAACGAATCTACACGTTTCCGAAGCCGCTGATCGCGGCGGTGAACGGGCCGGCGATCGCGGGAGGCTGCGGCATCGCAACGCTGGCGGATATTACGCTCGCCGCGCCGGAAACGAAGTTCGGATATACGGAAGTGAAGATCGGCTTCATGCCGGCGCTGGTTTCGGTGTTTCTGCGGCGACAGATCGGGGAGAAGGTGCTGCGTGATCTGCTGCTGACGGGCCGCATCGTGGATGCGTCGGAGGCGTTTCGCATGGGATTGGTGACCGAAATCGTGGCTGCGGAACGATTGCTGCCGCGAGCAAGGGAGTTTGCCGCCATGCTGCTGGCCGCGAGCCCGGCAAGCATCGCGCGCACGAAAAGGCTGCTGGTGCGATTCGAAGAAGGCGCGCTGCGGCAGGACATCGAGGAAGCGGTTGCTGCGAACGCGGAGCTTCGCGGGACGGCGGATTTTCGCGAGGGCCTCGCGTCATTCCTCGAAAAGCGGGCGCCGAAATGGTCCGGCAGCTGAGCGGGACGGCTGAAGTTCGCAGCGACGCGCGCGGCGCGGCCCGATTCGGTGTTGCAAAAGGCGAGCGCAAGCCCGCATAATCCCTTCCCTGCCGAAGCGCCGTCCAGCCGCTTCCAATTGGCCGATGAACGAACCGACGACCCCTTTGATGCAGCAGTATCACGCGCTGAAGAAGCAGCATCCTTCGGCGCTGCTGCTTTTCCGGCTGGGGGATTTCTACGAGTTGTTCTACGAAGATGCGGTGGCCGCTTCGCGCGTTCTACAAATCACACTCACCTCTCGCAACAAGGAAAAGGGCCAGGCCGTGCCGATGTGTGGCGTTCCCTATCACGCCGCCGAGAACTACATCGCGCGGCTGATTCGCGCCGGATACAAGGTAGCCATCTCCGAGCAGATGGAAGAGCCCGGGCCGGGCCGGAAGCTCGTCCGGCGGCAGGTGATTCGCGTGCTGACGCCGGGCACCGCGATGGGCAGTTCGCTGGTTGAGCGAAACGAAAATAATTATTTGGCGGCGATCGCACGCGATGCGACGGGCAAGATCGCCGCCCTTGCGTACGTGGATCTTTCGACGGGCGATTTCCGCGCAACGGAGTTTCGCGGCGAACAGGCGGAGGCGCGCCTGCGAGACGAACTGGCGCTGCTGCGCCCGCGAGAGATTCTGCTGGCGCGTCCGGCAACGCTCTTCCCGGAAAGCGCGGCCAATGCGTGGGGTGGATCAGGGGCGGTCGAAACCCATCTGGATGGATGGGTCTTCGAGCCGGCCTATTCCGCGCGGATGCTGCAGGGCCATTTTCGAGTGGCCGGGCTCGAAGGACTCGGGCTTGCGGAGCACCCCTTTGCCACAGCGGCGGCCGGGGCAGTTGTCCATTACGTGCGGGAGACTTCGGCGATTGGCGCGGATTCCGGCGATGCGCCCAGCGCGGCGGCGCCGCTGCTGCGGCCGGCAGGCGCGGGATTGGAACATCTGGACCGAATCGCGTATTACGAACAGCAGGATGCGATGGTACTGGATGAAGTGACCGTGCGAAATCTCGAACTGATCGAGCCCGCCTCGGGCGACGACAGCTCGGCGACGCTGATTCGCGCACTCGATGAAACGGTAACGGGAATGGGCGCGCGCCTGCTGCGCTCGTGGATTCTGCGCCCGGAGATTTCGATCAACGAGATCGAGGCGCGGCTTGGCGCCGTCGCCGCGCTGAAATCACATACGGTGGCGCGGGAGGAAATCGGGGCGCAGATGGAGGGTATTCTCGATCTCGAGCGACTCACCAGCCGCGTCACCTTGGGAATCGCGACGCCGCGGGACCTGCTGGCGCTGCGCGGGTCGCTCGACCGGGTGCCGCTGCTTGCGCGTTTACTCGACAGCTTCGAGCGCCACGAACTCGATGCGGCGCAATCGAGGCTGGCGTTTCTGGCGGATCAGCTTGACGAGCTGGGCGACGTGCGCGAATTGATTGCTCGCGGCATCGCGGACGATCCGCCGGCGATATTGAACGAGCCGGGTATCATCCGCACCGGATTCAACGCGGAATTGGACGATCTGCGGGACACAATGAAGCACGGGCGAGGGCTGATCGCGACCATGGAAGAGCGCGAACGCAAGCGCACGGGCATTGCTTCGTTGAAAATTCGCTACAACTCGGTATTTGGATACTACATCGAGGCGTCCAAGGCGAATCTTCATCTGATCCCGGCGGATTACGAGCGCAAACAGACGCTAGTAAATGCGGAACGGTTCACGTCCGGCGAATTGAAGGAGCACGAGCGAAAGGTTCTCTCCGCCGAAGAGCGCGTGCTCGGGATCGAGCGGCGGCTCTATTCCGAGATTCGCGAGGCCGTGGCCACGCAAGCGGCGCGACTGAGGCGCACGAGCGCAGCGCTTGCGCAGATTGACGTACTTGTGAACTTTGCGCGTATCGCCGCCGC
>Ga0134126_10006578_pt1 | contig 14561 bp, 10 predicted proteins | sample KB31752_FD_96881 | JGI IMG/M metagenome (GOLD analysis project Ga0134126, IMG submission 96881) | Terrestrial soil microbial communities with excess Nitrogen fertilizer from Kellogg Biological Station, Michigan, USA - KB3-175-2 | ecosystem: Environmental > Terrestrial > Soil > Unclassified ... | reverse complement strand
TGGGGTTCGCCGCGGAATCGCTCAAGGCCATCCCCAGCGACCACATCCTGGCGCGCAAGGCATCGGACATCCAATCGTTGCGCCAGATGGCGGCCCTGCATCATCTCGACCTCATCAAGCTCGTGCTCCAGAGCTTCGGCGGCCGGGCAACGCTGGAGCAGATCCAGCAGGTGCTTGTGCCGGACATCATCGCGGACGACTGGAAGAAATGGTGGGAGGTGGCCAAACACGAATTGAAGAAGGACGGCCATTTTCTGGTGCCCGCGAAAAAGACCGACCCGATCACGTATCAAGCGAAGGAGATCTCTCTGCAGGAGCGACTGCTCGGGGATTTTCGCGCCGCGAAAGGCCTCAAGGCACGCCTCAGTGTCGCGAACGAATTGTTGAAAAACCTGTCCGACCTGAGCGACAAACCCGCCGCGGTTACCGAGGCGGTCAACATGTTGAACTCGGAAATTGCCAGTCATCAGCGCACGCAGCCGTCGCTGGCGCTGGAAGCCATCTTCGTCCGCGACGACCTTCGCTCGGCGGCCGGCGTTCCTGCCGGGGAAGGTGATCTGGCCCCGGCCGCGATCTGGTCGCAGAATCTGAAGCTCGGCCAATTGCTCGACCAGATGCCGGCGGCCAAGCACAAACAGGCGCTGCAGTCTTTCAAAGAGTCAAGTCCGGAGCACTGGCCGGACGCGTTGCTCGCCATCATCAACGCTGTTTCTTCCAAACTGGGCGCGGAGTTCGCGCATCTCCTCATCCACGAAGGCAGGCTGGAACTGCTCAAGGCCACCCTTGCCCGTCTCATCAGCCAGCACATGGCCAGCAGCGAGTTGTTGCTCTGGCTGGCCAAGGAACGCTCCGACGCGTTTGCCGACATTCTCGGTCCCGAAGTTTTCCGCGCCATGCTCACGGCCATGGAGCGCGACCAGTTCAACGAGAAAAAATCCAACAAACTGCGCGACTACATTCTCGATGACCAGGAGTTGATCGTGGAATTGATAGAGTCCGCCGATCTGGAAGTCATCAAGGACCTCACCCGTGCGCTTCAGCTCTCTCCGTGCTTCGATGACATGGACAAACGCTCGCTGCTGGCGCGCATCGTGAAGAGCTACCCGGCGGCACAGGTGCTCATTTCCGGCGAGCAGACCAAGCAGGACACGGCGCTCATCGTCTCCTGGGAAAGCCTGGAACGGCGCAAGACCGAATACGATGAACTGGTGCACAAGAAAATCCCGGCGAACTCGAAGGAAATCGCGCTGGCACGCAGCTACGGTGACCTGCGTGAGAACCACGAATACAAATCGGCCAAGGAGATGCAAAAGCTGCTCATGCGCCGCAAGGGGGAGTTGGAGTCGCAGTTGGTCCGCGCCCGGGGCACGGATTTTTCGGCCGCCTCCACGGAAGCCGTCAGCATCGGCACGCGCGTGCGGGTGACGGAATCGGGCGCGCAACACACCGAAACTTTCACAATTCTTGGCGCGTGGGATTCCGAGCCGGAAAAGGGCATCGTCACGTATCTGACCCCCATCGCGCAATCACTGCTCAACCGCAAAGTCGGGGAGGAAGTGGAGTTCGAACTGGAAGGCTCCAAGAAGCGTTACCGGATCGAGGCAATCGAGTCTTACAAGGCGGCCGGGGCCGCAACCGGGTAGGACTCCACATTTCAAATGACGGGAGTGTAACCGGGACATGGGCTGAAGGATCGTCCATTGTCTCTCATTTGCCGTGGCTGATTCGTAGAACCCGTGCGTTGGATTTCGCGATTTCCGCAACGGCGACACCGCCGATCATATTTTTTTGGAAGCGAACCTTCGACCGTCCAAATCCCGTTGGTTAGAAATGCGTGATGGGGCTTTCCCTTTTCGATTTGTTTCTCGCCATAAATTGGAATCCAAACCCCGACCGCGATGCGAACGGCTGTTTTCTCGTCCGGCACGAACCACCTTTGGGCCTATGGGCGTGCTTTGTTTCGGCGTCAGCCAATGCCACGAAGCCAGCCACGACGATGCCGGCACTCAGGGAGACGAAAAGTGAATACGTCGTCGTGCTGCCGGGAATATCGCGCCCACTGGGCCGCCACAACTCCCGCGTGGTTCGCCTTGGAAGCGCACTGAGCACATTCTTGGTCCAACGGCTGCCTGTCACTTTGCCGCCGCCGCCTTGACCATTTCCTCCACCAATTCATCCACCTTCCACTGGTTGCCGGTGAAAACTTTCTGCACCTTGCCGCGCGCGTCCACCACCACCGTTCGTAGATTGTGATTGAAAACAAAGCCCCCGCCTTCACGGGGAAACATCAACCCGAACTGTTCGGTGATCGCGTCAATATCAATCAATGCCCCGGTGGCAAAATCCCAATGATTCGTGTCGGGTTGATAACGTCGGGCGTAGTTTTTCAACACCTCCGGCCGGTCATACCCGGGATCGAAGGAAATGGAAAGCAAATGCCAGTTTTGGGGCGCGCCGGGCATCGCAGCGAGTTTCCGGGCCGCCTCGGAAAAGTTGTCCGACATTCGCGGGCAGAAATTCGGCAACGGACAACGCGTGTAGATAAAGGTGAACGCGAGGGCCTGTCCCTTGAAATCGGAGAGGCGGATCGCCGCGCCCAGTTCATTCGTGAATGGATAATCCGGCATAGCGTCGCCCACGTTCAACGGCTCCACCAGGCGCACGCGACGGAACGTCTCCGTCGGCGGTTCGGTGATGTTTGTCGATCCCGTCTTCGTGATCTGATCGACCCAGCTGTCCTTTTGCGTGACCAGCAGGCGGAACGACACCTGGTCGCCTGGTTTCAGTCCGGCCAGTTCGTTGGTGTCCCTTGTTTCGAACGGCATGGTCATCGCCGGCATGTAATCGGGGATGTTCTCGTGCTTGATGACGATCATCCGTCCGTCCGCCTGCAGTTCTTTTACCACGCCTTTGACTGCAAAAATCTGTGTGGCGGTCTGCGAGTCGTCCGCCCCGGCGGACGGCGCCCGGGTGGAATTGTTTCGGCCGCAGGAAACCAGGCCGCCGACCAGCAGCACCGCTGTCAATGCTCCAAGAGTCATTCGTATGTCCACACAGTTCATTTGAACCATTGGACAATCGCTTTGCAAGGCTGCACGAAATTCGCGTGAGCGCGGTTTCGCCGGGATTGCTCCGGAGCCTTCCCGGGCCAGCGCAATCAGGTCGCCCATCCTCAACCGGGCGTCAAACCTTTGACATGCCGCGCGCAAACTTTATCCTGCGCTGATGTATGTGATCAAAGTGCCACTCGGCGTGAGGAGTTACACGATCTCGATTGGAGGCGACCTGCTCCCACGCCTGGGACACGAATGCAAGAGGCTGTATTTCGGTCCGCGTTGCGCCGTGATCGCCGACCGCAATGTGGCGGCACATTATGGCCGGGAGGCGGTGCAGTCGCTGGAGGCATCCGGCTTCGAGCCGGTGCTCGTTACGGTCCCGGCAGGCGAAACCGCGAAGAGCTTGAAGGTTGTCGCTACGTGCTATGACCAGCTTGCCGCCCACCGGCTGGAACGAAAATCGTTCGTCGTTGCGCTGGGTGGCGGCGTGGTCGGCGACCTGGCCGGGTTCGTCGCCGCAACCTATCTGCGCGGCATTGATTTTGTCCAAATACCGACGACCCTGCTTGCGCAAGTGGACAGTTCCGTCGGCGGCAAGGTGGGGGTCAATATCAAGGCCGGCAAAAACCTGGTTGGCGCGTTCTGGCAGCCGCGCTTCGTGCTCTGTGACCTTGGCACGCTGGAAACACTGCCCGTGCGCGAGTATCGAGCGGGCCTCGCGGAGATCATCAAGTATGGAATCATCCACGATGTTGAACTGTTCAGGCGCCTCGAACAGGTCATGCCCAAACTGCTTCAGCGCGATCCCGACACGCTCTCATCCGTCGTGGCGCGCTGTTGCCAGATCAAGGCCGGTGTTGTGGGCCAGGACGAAACCGAGAGCGGCCTGCGGGCGATCCTGAACTTCGGCCATACCCTCGGCCACGCGATCGAAGCAACTTGTGGTTACGGCAAATTCTTGCACGGCGAGGCCATCGCCATCGGCCAGGTGTTCGCCGCGCGGCTTTCCGCGGAGTTGCTTGGATTCCCGCAGCGCGACGTCGAGCGGGTCGCGACGGTGTTTGAAAAGGCGGGGCTGCCGACGCGCATCAAGCTGAATCCCGGCCAGCGCGAAAAAATGTTTGAGGCAATGCGGCACGACAAAAAGGTGAGTGAGGGCGTCATCAAGTTTGTGCTTGTGAACAAAATCGGCCAAGTCTCGTTCGGTCAGGCGGTCCCGCTGGACCTGGTGGAAAAAGTGCTGACCGAGCCTCCCGCCCGCCGCTCCGACGAGAAATCTCCTCAACCCGGAAACTAGCCGTGGCTGCCGTCAGCGAAACAATTGTCCGCGAGTATTTCGAACTCCACGGGTTCTTTGTCCGGCAGCAGCGCAAATACGTCGCGCCGACGCGCAAGGAGGACGAGGAGATTGATTTCTTTGTGCTCAATCCGCACCGCGTCGTGGCGGACAGTCCTTTGCCGTTTGTGCTGGCGTCCGACAACCTGGCGGCGGTTGCCCGCGCCGTGGTGGCGGTCAAAGGCTGGCATACGGAAAGTTTCAGCCCCGCCGTGCTGGCCAACGCGCCGGAGATTTTCCGCTTTGTCGAGCCACCGGTGTTCGAGCGCGCGACGAAGGTTTTTGGCGGCGAGGGCTCACCGGCAAAAATCCTGGTGGTGCCGGCGCTCCCCCAGGGGCGGGAGGCCCGGGACGAAAGCATCGAACTGTTGAAGAGCAAGGGAGTGGACGCGGTCATTCCGTTTCACACGATGCTCGCGGACCTGATCGACCAGATCGAAGTCAACCGCAACTATCAGAAATCCGATCTGCTCCAGGTCATCCGCATTTTGAAGAATTATGACTTTTTCAAGGAACCGCAGTTGGAGTTGTTCAAAACAAGGCATCGAAGGAAGAAGTAAGTTTCGCATCCCGCCCCGCCAGCCCGGCGCCCGACACCAGTGCTGAAATGTGCCCTGTGCCGGCTGGATTTTCAATGTCCCGACTCGGAACGAAAATCGTGGCCGACTCCCGCACTCGCGGTGCGAATGGAAACACAATCCGCCCTTAAGACTGATCCGCCTCGGAATCCACTGGACAAACACACCACAATGGCGAGCCTTCGAGTAATGTGAAGATCGCCATCGGCTCCGATCACGCCGGATTTGAATACAAGGAGAAGATCAAAACCCTGCTCCAGGAACTCGGTCACGAGGCTCGCGATTTCGGCACGTTCAGCACTGAGCCGGTGGATTACCCGGTCTTCATAAGGCCGGTCGCCGAAGCCGTGGCGCGGGGAGAATTTGATCGCGGAATTGTGCTCGGCGGATCAGGGAATGGCGAAGCCATCGTTGCGAACAAGGTCACGGGTATCCGTTGCGCGCTGTGCTGGAGCCTCGATACCGCCCGCTGGGCGCGCCAGCATAACGACGCGAACGTCCTGTCCATCGGCCAGCGGACGATTCCTTTGGAGCTGGCTTTGGAGATCGTGAAGGTGTGGCTGGACACGCCGTTCGCCGGCGGACGGCATTTGCGGCGCATCCGGCAGATCGAGCCTTCGGCGTGAACGTACCCGACCTCTCGCTCGGAAGTTCGGCCGGTCGTTACAAAAGCGAGGCGATTTTTTAATTCCCGCCCTGTCCGGCGACTGCAATATTCACTCGAACTTTAACCGGAGATAATTTATGGGACTGCTGAACTATCTGAAAACACAACTGCTGGACATCATCCAGTGGGAGGACGATTCGCGCGACACGCTGTCATGGCGCTTCCCTGACGACGACAAGGAAATCAAGCGCGGCGCTCAACTCATCGTGCGCGAGTCGCAAACCGTACAGTTTATTTACCTCGGCCAGTTCGGCGACACGTTCGGCCCGGGCAAATACTCTCTCGTCACCGACAACATCCCGATCCTGTCCACGCTCAAAGGTTGGAAATACGGCTTCGAATCGCCGTTCAAGGCGGATGTTTACTTCGTCAATACGCGGCTTTTCACCGGCAACAAGTGGGGGACAAGCAATCCGGTGATGCTGCGCGATTCGGATTTCGGCGTGGCGCGCGTGCGCGCGTTCGGGACGTTCGATTTCAAGATCGTGGACGTAAAAACATTCCTGAAAGAAGTCGCGGGCACGGACAATCATTTCCGGCTCGACGAATTTCAGGACACGATGCGCTCCCGTCTGGTGAGTGTGTTCAGCGACGCGCTGGCGACGTCGAAAGTGCCGGTCCTGGATGTCGCGACGCGCTATACCGAATTGGGCGAAGCGCTGCTGCCACTGATCAATCCTCAGACGACCGTGAAGTACGGAATCGAGATTGCCAGCTTCATCGTCGAGAACGTCTCGGTGCCGCCGGAAGTCGAGCAAGCCATCGACAAACGCTCAAGCATGGCGGCCGTCGGAAATCTCAACGATTACGTGAAGTTTCAAATGGCCGAAGCGATGGGCAAAGGCGGCGGCGAAGCAGGCGGCATGGCCGGCACGGCAGCGGGACTGGGCGCAGGTCTGGCAATGGGCCAACAAATGATGGCCGCGATGAACGCGCCGCAATCCACACCGCCCGCCGCTCCGCCAGTGATCGGATCAACGCCTCCGCCGCTCGCACCGCCCGGCGGCGGAGTTCCTGAATTGCTCGGCCCCGCCGAAGCGGCCCGCGCTCTTGGGGTAACCGAAGCCGACGTAATCGCGACGCTCGAGAAGGGAGAACTGAAGGGCAAGAAAATCGGCAGCCAGTGGCGGATTACGCGACAGGCGTTGGAGGAGTTTTTGAAGGTGTAACCTTAGCTCGTTGAATGTGACACTCGACTCCTACAGGTCCGGACTCAAGGCGTATCGAAAAGTTGAGTTATGGTCTTGCGCTCTTCTTTTGCTTTTCATCGCTCTTGCCAGCTTCCCATTCGGAATTATTGAATCACGCGCGGATCGAGTTGGCTTTGACAAATGGTGCGTACTAATCACGGCAGTCAGCGTTATCGTTTTTGCATCAGGCATGTTCTACAGCGTTGCTCGCTGGCCCAAAAAAAAGATTCAAATGATCGGTGTAAATTGTCCGCATTCCCGGAAAGCACTCGTTGGTCTGAGTTCGCAGGTTGTGATCGCGACGGGCAAATGCGGTTTTTGTGGGAATAGAGTTCTTGAAGAAACGATGGACTCTTACAATGCCTGAAGCCACCGCTCAAAAAAAACTCTCCTGCCCGGCCTGCGGCGGCGAGGCGCAATGGAACCCTGCCAAACAGGCGCTCATTTGTCCGTATTGCGGCGCGACGTCGCCAGCGCAGATCGAGTTGAGCGCCACCGGCGAGGAGACCGTCAAGGAGCACGACCTCGCCTCCGCCTTGCGCAACATCCCCGACGATCAGCGCGGGTGGCAGGTGAAGAGAGTTTCCGTAAAGTGCCAGAGCTGCCAGGCCATCTCGGTGTTTGATCCCGCACACGTCAGCCAGCGCTGCGATTTCTGCGGATCGACCGCCCTGGTGCCTTATGAGGAAATCAAGGAGGCGTTCCGGCCCGAAAGCCTGTTGCCGATGAAACTGGCCGAATCGCAGGTGCGCGATTCCATTCGTCAGTGGTATCGCACGCGGTGGTTCGCGCCGAACAAGCTCAAGACCCGGGCGCTCACCGATACGGTGCGTGGTCTGTATGTCCCCTATTGGACGTTCGACGCCCAGGTTCATGCCGAATGGACCGCCGAGTCCGGCTATTACTATTACGAGACCGAAACCTACACTGACGCGAACGGCAGGACACAGACCCGGCAGGTACAGCGTGTCCGCTGGGTGCCAAGTTCCGGAGCGCTCGACCACTTCTTCGACGACGAACTGGTGCCGGCGTCGCGCGGCGTGCAACCGGACCTGTTGGGCGGCGTCGAACCGTTCCCCACGAAGGAACTGGTCGGATATCAACCGGGATTCCTCTCCGGCTGGGTGGTGGAGCGGTACCAGATTGATCTTCTCGCCGCGGCGCGCAACTCACGAGAGCAGATGGACGCCAAGCTGAATGGCATGTGCGCGTCTCAGGTGCCGGGCGACACCCACCGCAACCTGCAGGTTTACCCGAATTATTCCGGACAGACGTTCAAGCACATCCTCGTGCCGATCTGGCTGCTGAGTTACGACTATGGCCGGCGCGCGTTTCAGGTGGTGATCAACGGCTATACGGGAGCCATCGCGGGCCGGTATCCGAAGAGTTGGATCAAAATTACACTGGCGGTGCTGGCAGCGCTGGCGGCTGCCGGAGTAATCGCCTTGCTCACCCACCGCTGAGTAGTGCCAGGTGCTACCCGAGAAACGAACAGATGTATTCGCAGATTCCGGACTTCACTTCGATATCAAAGCCGGACTTCGCGGGAACCTCAAATGTCTGACCCATCGCGTAAATGATGGTTTCCGATTGTCCATCGAGTTTCACCCCGCAGCTCCCGGCCACGATCTCCATGCGCTCGGCCTTGTCTGTACCGAAGTGGAACTTGCCGGGATAAATCAGACCCAGCGTCTTTTTGCTGTCGCCGGGGAAGAGAACGGAATGACTGACGACCTTGCCGTCGAAATAAACATTGGCCTTGGCGACGGCGGTGACGTTGGTGAACTGAGTTGGGATGGTTGACATGGGTTCCGGGAGTAAGCGTTATTTCGTCGCCTGTTTTTTGACGAACGTGTGCGTTGGATGGCCGTAGAAAACTTCGGCCGCTTCCATGTAAGTTTCGGACAATGTCGGGTGCGGATGCACGCACAACGCGAGGTCCTTCGCGGTCGCGCCCATTTCAATCGCGACGACACCCTCGGCAATCAACTCGCCCGCACCGTGACCGACGATTCCAACGCCCAGGATGCGTTCCGTCTGCGGGTCGATGATCAGCTTGGTCAAGCCGTCCGTACGGTCGAAACTCAGAGCGCGACCCGAAGCGCCCCACGGGAATTTCGCGACTTTGACTTCGATGCCCTTCTGCTTCGCCTCGGCCTCCGTGAGACCGCACCAGGCCAGTTCCGGATCCGTGAACACAACCGCGGGAACAACGAACTTGTCGCCGCCGGTGGATTTACCCGTGATGACTTCCACCGCGTTGCGTCCTTCGCGCGACGCCTTGTGCGCCAGCAACACACCGCCCGCGCAATCGCCGATGGCGTAAATGTCCGGGTCGCTCGTCTGCTGCTTCTCGTTGACCTTGATGAAACCCTTGTCGTCACGTGCGACCTTCGTGTTCTCCAGACCCAGGTCCTCGCAGTTCGGCACACGTCCCACGGCGACCAGCACGCGATCGTACAATTCCTCCGTCTGTTGGCCCTCGGCCTCAAAGACGACGCGGATTTGTTTTCCTTTGGTGTCCATTTTCGCGACCTTCGTCTTGACGCGAATTTCTTTGAAAGCTTTTTGCGCGCGGGCCATGACAGGCCGGACCAGGTCGGGATCGCCACCGGTGAGAATCGAATCGAGCGCTTCGACCACCACGACCTTACTGCCCAACTCGGCGTAAACCGTTCCCAGTTCCATGCCAATGTAACCGCCGCCGACAACCAGCAGATTCTCGGGAATCTCTTCGACTTCGAGCGCCTCGCGCGACGTCATGATCCGCGGGTTGCCGAGGTCGAATGCTTTCGGCATGGCCGACTTCGAACCGACCGCAATGATCGCCTTCTCGAAGTTGATGAACCTCTGGCCTTCGGCCGTCTCGACCCGCAACGTGTGCGAATCCTCGAAATGCCCGCGGCCGTTCCAGACTTCGACGCCGCGCATCTTGGCCAGTTGCGACACGCCGCCGGAGAGTTTCGTTAGAACGGATTCCTTCCACGCGCGGAGTTTGGCGAGATCGATTTGCGGCGCGGCGAAGGTAATGCCGCGATGTTCGGACTCTTTCGCCGCGCTGATCAGGTGCGTCGCATGCAGGAGGGCTTTGGAGGGGATGCAGCCACGGTTGAGACACACGCCGCCGAGACGTTTGTCCTGTTCGACGAGGATGACTTTTTTGCCCAGGTCGGCGGCGTAGAACGCGGCGGCGTATCCGCCGGGTCCGGCGCCGACTACGACAATTTCGATCTTGGTGGGGTCCATGATAAGAGTTGGAGTAGTGGAGGGTGGAGTATTGGAGTGCTGATCAGACCCGTGCGCCACCATAAGCGACGTTGCTTTCTTTCAAGACAAGATGATCAATCCAGTGACCCTGGATTTCCTTGCGCTCCAGGCTTTCAACGAGTTTGAGCAGACCGTTTTCCAGTTTGAAAGCGAGACTGTTCAGCGGCTCGAACTCGTCGTCGCTGATCTGTTCCGCCTTGTGATAAGCGATCAGGCCGGAAACGCTTTCGCCCAACGAGCCCAGCGCGTAATTCAAACCCTGCAAATACTCGCGAATGGAACGACGACAATAACCCTCGGCAATGTTTCGATGCACGGAGTCGGACGAGGCGATGCCCTGTGAAGCCACACGACGCAGGTCATAAGGAAATGCCTTGAACACACGGGAGCATGCGACATAGAAGTCAACCGCATCCCGCCATACGCGCAGTTGCTGATAACCGCGGTTCTTATTTCGATAGCTGGCGTCCATACTCTTTTACTCCATCACTCCAATACTCCTTCACTCCACTCAGAGCTTTAGCTCGTTCTCCGGAAAGCTTTCCAGCGCCTGCACCAGATCCACTGTGAACCGCGCCGCTGCTCCGCCGTCAATCACACGGTGGTCATACGAAACGGCGACGGGCAACATCAGGCGTTGCTGGATTTGCTTGTCGCTCACGACTGCCTTCAACACGCCGCGACCCAGGCCGAGGATCGCAACTTCCGGCAGGTTGATGATCGGCGTGAAATGCCCGCCACCGATGCCGCCCTGGTTCGAAACCGTGAACGTGCCGCCCTTCATCTCGTCCATCGACAGCTTGCGCTCGCGCGCTTTTGCCGCCAGTTCCTCAACCTCCTTCGCGAGTTGAAGCACGGTTTTTTTGTCCACATCGCGAACGACCGGCACGAGCAACCCCGCATCCGTGTCCACCGCGACTCCGATGTGGTAATACTCTTTGGACACGATCTCTCCGGCCGCTTCGTCGAGACTGGAATTAAAAATCGGATGCTTTTTCAATGCGGCGGCGACCGTCTTGAGCGCCAGCGGCGTGAGCGTGAGCCGCGCGCCTTTGGCCTCGTAAGCCGCCTGATGCTTCTTACGCAACTCCATCAAAGTCGTAATGTCCGCCTCATCAAACTGCGTCACGCGCGGCACGCTCACCCAGCTTTCACTCATCCGCTCGACGATGACTTTGCGAAGCTGGGAGAGCGGTTTCTTCGCGACCTTGCCCCATTTGGAAAAGTCAATCAGTTCGGGTGCAACGGCGGGGCGCGCCACTCCGTGCACGCCGACCGGTCGTGGTGACGCCGCCGCTTTCTGCAGCCGTTGAATGTAAGCGCGCAAATCTGCCATCACGATTCGCCCGCCCGGCTCACTCCCGCGCACACGCGTCAAATCAACGCCCAGTTCGCGTGCCAGCTTGCGGACGGATGGCCCAGCGGCGACTTCCGATTCGGACTTCGCGACAACCTCCTCCTCGCGCTCGTCCTCGTTCACTTTCTCAATCTTGGTTTGCTTCGCCTTTTCCAGCTCTGGTGTTTCTTCAGGCGATCCCTTTTTCGTCGCTCTCGCCTCGGCACGATTGCCGTCGTCCAGCATCAGAATCACCTGACCGACGGAAATCTTGTCGCCTTCCTTGACGCGGATTTTAGTCACCGTCCCGGAAGCCGTCGCAGGAATCGAGGCTACGGCCTTTTCGTTTTCCAGCTCGATGATTGTCTGGCCCTCCTCGACCCGGGCGCCCTCCTTGACAAGGATGCTGACCACGACGCCGGAGTCGGCGCCCTCGCCCAGTTTGGGAACGGTTACGTCCACAGAATTAGATCGTTCTTAGACAAAGCCCGAATTGCCACGACCACGAAGAGGACAAATTACGCCATGGTCGCGCGGCCTGTCGAATGAAAGCTATATGATTTGCGGAAACGCCTTCTCCGGATCGACACGCAGGTCTTTGATCGCCTGTGCCACGACTTTGCGTGCGAGCCGGCCTTTCTGAGCCAGAGCGAAAAGCGTCGCGATGACCGTGCATTCGGCGTCCACCTCAAAAAAGCGGCGCAGTCGGTCCCGGGTGTCGCTTCGGCCAAACCCGTCCGTGCCAAGCGTCATCAAACCACCCGGAACCCAGGGAGCGATCTGGTCGGGCACGATCTTCATAAAGTCCGATACGGCGACAAACACACCCTTTTCCATTTCGAGCACGCTTTCAATATGGGGCTTTTTCGGCGGATCCGCCGGGTGAAGCATGTTCCAACGCTGGCAGCGGAGTGCGTCGTTGCGCAGCAATTTATAGTTCGTCGCGCTCCACACGTCGGCGGACACATCGTAGCGGTCGGCAAGTATTTCCTGGGCTTTCAACGCGGACCGGATGACAGGGCCGCTGCCAAAGACGTGGGCTTTGTGCTTCCTGTGCTCGAGGCCGGGTTTGAATTTGTAGAGGCCCTTGAGAATTCCATCCTCGACGCCCCCGGGCATCGGTGGCATCGCGTAGTTTTCGTTGTAAAGCGTAAGGTAATAAAAGATTTCTTCACCGGCCTGATACATGCGACGCATGCCATCCTGAACGATGACGGCGATCTCATAGGCGAACGCGGGATCGTAGGTCAGCAGCGTCGGAATGGTGCTGGCCAGAAGGAGGCTGTGACCATCTTGGTGTTGAAGGCCTTCGCCGTTGAGCGTGGTGCGGCCCGCCGTGGCGCCAAGCAGAAAGCCCTTCGCCTTGATGTCTCCCGCCAGCCACATCTGGTCGCCGATGCGCTGGAAGCCGAACATCGAGTAGTAAATGAAAAACGGAATCAAGCTGATGGAGTGGCTTGCGTAGGCGGTGCCCGCGGCGATGAATGAAGACATCGAGCCCGCTTCTGTGATCCCTTCCTCCAAAATCTGTCCATCCTTCGCCTCGTGGTAATACAGGAGCGACTTGCTGTCCACCGGCTCGTAAAGCTGGCCCTGGTGCGAGTAGATGCCGATTTCGCGAAACAACGCGTCCAGGCCGAACGTGCGCGCCTCGTCGGGGATGATCGGCACGATGCGTTGGCCGACCTGTTTGTCGCGCAGCAAATGGCTGAGCAACCGTACAAAAGCCATCGTGGTGGAAGCCTCGACCCGGCCGGAACCTTTAAGAAAATCCGCAAACGCCGCAAGTGGCGGCGCTTTCAAGGGCTCCGCTTTGACCTCGCGTCTCGGCAGAAACCCGCCCAGCGCCTTCCGGCGTTCGAGCAGATATTTCGTCTCCGGGCTGTCGGCCGGCGGCCGATAGAACGGCGTGTCAACGATCTCCTCGTCGCTGATGGGAATGTTGAAGCGTGCGCGGAACTCCCGAAGTTCCTTTTCATTGAGTTTTTTCTGCTGGTGCGAAATGTTCCTGCCTTCACCTGCTTCACCGAGGCCGTACCCTTTGACCGTCTTGGCGAGAATGACCGTCGGTCGGCCCGCGTGTTCCACTGCGGCCCGGTAAGCCGCATAAACCTTGCGCGTGTCGTGCCCGCCCCGAAGCAGCTTCCGTATCTGTGCGTCGGTCAGGTGATTCACCAGATTGAGCAGCTCCGGATATCTGCCGAAGAAATGTTTGCGCGTGTAGCTGCCCGGTTCGACCGAATACTTCTGGTAATCGCCGTCCACCGCCTCCTCCATCCGCTTGATCAACAGTCCTGATTTGTCGGCAGCGAGCAGTGGATCCCACTCCGAACCCCAGATGACCTTGATGACATTCCAGCCGGCGCCACGGAAGGCAGCTTCGAGTTCCTGAATGATCTTGCCGTTGCCCCGCACCGGGCCGTCGAGGCGCTGCAAGTTGCAGTTTACCACCCAGATCAGGTTGTCGAGGGTCTCGCGCGACGCGAGCGTGAGCGCGCCGAGCGTCTCCGGCTCGTCGGTTTCGCCGTCACCGACAAATGCCCAGACCTTCGGTTCCGCGGTCCATTTCACCAGCCCGCGGGCTCGCAAATAGCGGTTGAACCGCGCCTGATAGATCGAATTGATCGGACCGAGGCCCATTGAAACCGTTGGAAATTGCCAGAAATCCGGCATTAAATACGGGTGCGGATAGGATGACAAACCACCGCCCTGCGCAAGTTCCTGGCGAAAGTGGTGCAGATGCTTCTCGTCCAGCCTTCGCTCGAGAAAAGCCCGCGCATAATTGCCCGGCGTGGCGTGGCCCTGAAAGAAGATCATATCGCCCGGACGCCCGGCATCACCGGCGTGAAAGAAATGATTGTACCCTACTTCATAGAGTGTCGCGAGCGAGGCGTAGGTCGAAATATGACCGCCGAGTCCGCTGTGTTCGCGATTCGCGTTCACCACCATTGCCATGGCGTTCCAGCGGATGTAACTCTTGATCCGCACCTCGGTCTGCCAGTCGCCGGGGAAGGGTGGCTCTTCCTCGACCGGGATTGTATTCACGTAAGGCGTGCTGACCGGCGCGGGCCCCTTGACACCGATCGCCCGCAATCGATCGACGAGATTATCGAGGAAGAATGGCGCCTCCT
>Ga0134126_10006575_pt1 | contig 14565 bp, 10 predicted proteins | sample KB31752_FD_96881 | JGI IMG/M metagenome (GOLD analysis project Ga0134126, IMG submission 96881) | Terrestrial soil microbial communities with excess Nitrogen fertilizer from Kellogg Biological Station, Michigan, USA - KB3-175-2 | ecosystem: Environmental > Terrestrial > Soil > Unclassified ... | reverse complement strand
GTCTGGCACAAACGATTGTACTATGATGCCGAAGCTAGGAAACTACATTACCGGTAGTTGGATTACCGGCGATGGGGAAGGACAGACTTTGTTCAATGCGTTCAACGGCGAGCCGATCACGCAAGCCAGCACCAGGGGCCTGGATTTCGGCGCCATACTGGATTATGCCCGCCAAAAGGGCAACCCGGTGCTACGCCGGATGAGTTTTCACGAGCGGGGCCGGATGCTGCGGGCCCTCGCGCTCCACCTCAGAGAACATCTCGAAAAATTCTACCGGATAAGTTATCTCACCGGCGCCACACGCGCGGACAGCTGGATCGACCTGGAAGGGGGCATCGGCAACCTGTTCGCCTATGCCTCGCTCCGCCGCAAGTTCCCCGACGAGCCCTTTTGTCCCGACGGCGAAGGGCTGGCCCTTGGCAAGGGAGGCACGTTCATGGGGCAGCATATGCTGGTACCCAAGGAGGGTATAGCCATCCATATCAATGCCTTTAATTTTCCCGTATGGGGGATGCTGGAAAAGATCGCCGTCAATCTGCTGGCCGGGGTACCGGCGGTGGTAAAGCCGGCTACGGTGACCTGTTTTCTTACAGAAGCGGTCGTCCGCGAGATCGCCGCGTCGGGCATCCTCCCCGACGGCGCCCTTCAGCTGATCTGTGGCAGCGCCGGTGATCTGCTGGATCATGTCGCCTCCCAGGATGTCGTTACGTTCACCGGGTCGGCGAGCACCGGTCTTCAGCTCAAGGCGCATCCCGCCATCCTGCGCGAGAGCACTCCGTTCAACATGGAGGCCGATTCGCTCAACTGCCTCGTTTTGGGCACGGATGTGGCGCCCGGGATGCCGGAATGGGATCTTTTTATCAAGGAGCTACGCAAGGAGATGACGGTCAAGGCCGGACAGAAGTGTACGGCGGTGAGACGCATCTTTGTCCCGGAAAACCGGCTCGAAGACGCGCAGAAGGCCCTTATCGGGGCGATCGCGCAAACCACCATCGGCAATCCCGAAAACGAAAAGGTACGCATGGGGCCGCTGGCGGGACAGACACAGCGGCTGGAGGTCCGGGCACAGGTAACAAAACTGCTGGCTTCATCCCAGCTGATCTATGGCGCACTCGACAGTGTCAACCTGCTCGAGGGCGATGCCGATAAAGGCGCCTTCCTGAGCCCGCTATTGCTTTTGAACGACCGGCCTTTTGACAGTGAAGAACCACATTCGATCGAGGCCTTTGGACCCGTGAGTACATTGATGCCTTACCGGGATATGGAGGCGGCGATCGCGCTTTCAAAAATGGGGAAAGGATCGCTTTGCAGCTCCATCGTGACGGCCGATGTCCGTATTGCCCGGGAGTATGTCCTTGGCGCCGCAACCCATCACGGGCGTATCCTGATCCTCAACAACGAATGCGCCAAAGAAAGCACCGGTCATGGCAGCCCGTTACCATTACTGGTACATGGCGGCCCGGGTCGCGCCGGCGGCGGAGAAGAGATGGGTGGTATCCGGGGGGTAAAGCACTATATGCAGCGCGTAGCAGTGCAGGGCTCTCCTTCGATGATCACCGCGCTCACGGATGTTTATCAGCCCAATGCCCGGCAGACCATCGGAGAAAAACACCCCTTCCGGAAATATTTTGAAGAACTACAGATAGGCGATACAGTTATAACGCATAAACGAACCATCACGGAGGCAGATATCGTGAATTTTGCAAATGTGAGCTGGGATCATTTCTATGCCCATACGGATCATACATCACTCGCCGATACCCTTTTCGAAAAGCCTGTTGCCCATGGGTATTTTATTCTCAGCGCTGCTGCCGGTCTTTTCGTCGATCCCGGCAAGGGACCGGTGATGTTGAACTATGGCCTGGAGGAATGCCGGTTTCTAAAACCCGTGTATGCCGGCAGCACCATTGGCGTCAAGCTGACCTGTAAGGAAAAGATCGCCCAGGAAAAAAAAGAAGAAAAAGATCTGCCGAGGGGCATCGTAAAATGGTATGTAGACGTTTATGATGAAACGGGAGAAAGTGTTGCCATCGCTACCATTCTTACGATGGTGCAAAGGAAAACCTGAGAACCAAAAATAATAAATCGCTATGCTCCGAGAAATAAAGGACGGCTATGTAAAAGCCGAACGTCACAATGGCGTAATGACGGTCGAGTTCCATCATCCTCAAAGCAACTCCCTGCCCGGGCCATTATTGGAAGCTCTCACCAGCGAGATCCACAGCGCCGGTCATGATCAGGACAGCCATGTGATCGTACTGCGTTCGGCCGGCGACCGTGCATTTTGCGCGGGAGCCTCCTTCGAAGAGCTGCTGGCCATCGAAACGGCGGAACAAGGGTTACAGTTCTTCAGCGGATTTGCCCATCTCATCAATGCAATGCGAAAATGTCCCAAGATGATCATCGTGCGCATCCAGGGACGATGTGTGGGTGGCGGCGTAGGCATTGCCGCCGCCGCGGATTATGCCATTGCCGCTGAAGGTGCCGATGTAAAGCTGAGCGAACTGGCCATCGGTATCGGGCCTTTTGTGGTCGGACCGGCGGTCGAGCGGAAGATCGGTCTGGCGAATTTCAGCAGTCTGGCGATCGACTCGACGTTGTGGCGCGATGCCGAATGGGCGCGGAAAAGAGGTTTATATGCCGAGCTGCACAGCCATGTCACTGAAATGGACGAGTCGATCAACCGTTTGGCGGGTCAGCTCGCACATTCCAGCCCGGAAGCCATGCACCAGTTGAAACAATGTTTATGGAAGGGCACCGAGCACTGGGATCACCTGCTGCTGGAACGCGCGGCCATGAGCGGGAGCCTGGTGCTGAGTCCTTTTACGAAGGCCGCAATACAAAAATTCAAGAAAAAGTAATATTTTTCTGCAATGGAAAATGGGGCTGACGAGGAAATGCGGCGTTGGCTGCAATTCAAGGAAGGGGATAGGGATGCGTTCGCGGCTATCTACCAGCAGAACATCCTGTCCCTGATCGCCTATGGCCTCCGGTTATGCTCCGATCGTGATCTGTTGAAGGATCAGATCCAGGAGCTTTTTGTCGAGCTCTGGCATTCCCGCAGGAATCTCGCGGCTACGGGTTCCGTAAAATTCTATCTGTTCAAGGCGCTGCGGTATAAATTGATCCGGCTGGAAAAGAGCAGGATGCAGCGCGACCAGTTTGTCCGCATTGCGATGCATGCCGATAATGAATTCGAGGATTCCGCGGAAGACCGGTTCATCGATAAAGAGCTCCACGCGTCCCAGGTAGCCTCGCTTCGCGAGGCGATCAAAACCCTTCCCATCCGGCAACAGGAGGTCATCCAGCTTCGGTATTACCAGGGGTTCACACACGAGCAGATTGCGGAATTAATGGAACTTAACTACCAGTCCGTCAGTAATTTATTGCATCGGGCCCTGTCGCGATTAAAAAAAGCCGCCGATCACTGAGTATAAAGATCCGGTCGGGTACATTTCCTTTATGTGGAGAATATCGATGAACAAGTAGCACAACTGCTGCAGGACGGTCGCCTGATCGCCTGGGTTCTGTTCCCGGACGAAGAGGTCATCGCCTATTGGGAACAGTGGATGAAGGACAACCCCAAAGGGATAACGGCCTTATTCCGCGCCAGGGGGTTTGTTCGTGACCTTGCTTATACGGAAAAACCCGGGAATGCCAGAGAGCTCGCCGACGCTGTCTGGTCCGGTGTCGAATCGGTGCTCGCCTCGCAAGAAACTCCTGCGCCGCCACCCGAAGCCCTTCCGCAGGTTCGCCGGAGTCCCATCACTACCTGGTTATTGGCGGCGTCTTTTACCGGTATACTGATCCTGGGAGGCCGCCTCTTCTGGCCGAAGGACAACGACCATCCTGTCCAGCCGGAACAAAAAGTAGTCAACCTTCTCGTCCACCAGGACCTCGATCGTGTCAACCAGACGGATCGCAGCCAGGTGATCTACCTGGTGGATGGCTCCAGGGTGACGCTTCAGCCCGGCGCGGGCATTCGTTATGCCGCTTTTCTGCAAAAGGACAAGCGGGAGGTTTACCTGAAAGGCAATGCATTCTTTGAAGTGTCAAAAGATGCCCGACGGCCATTCTTTGTTTATTCCGGCGACCTGGTGGTCCACGTCTTGGGTACCAGCTTTGCCGTTTCCACCAATAAGACCAATGGCGAGATCATGGTCCTGGTAAAGACGGGGAAAGTGGCCGTGTCTACCCGGCCTTCTGCCTACCCCAACCCTGCACAAAAACCGCTTATCCTCATCCAGGATCAGAAACTCATCTATAAAAAGGAACATACGAACTGGACGGCGGCTGCCATCGACAGCGAGGATCTGATCCCCGAAAAGATCCCTACAGCCAAAGCCGTTGTTTTCAATTTTGAAGAAACGCCGGTGATCAGCATTTTTCAAACGCTTGAAAATGCCTATGGTATCCCCATTCATTATGATGAAAAGACCTTCTCCCACTGCATTGTCACCACTTCACTTAGCGATGAGACCTTCGAAGAAAAGCTAAAGATCATTTGTACCGCCATTGGCGCTAACTGGCGCATCGATGAGGAAGGTGTAACTATCGAAGGCAAACCTTGTAATTGAGAAAATTCTTATAAAACCAAAACACGAAATGCCTATCGCCAAACTACTCACTACATAAGAAGAATGGTGGTGCTGGAACACCACCATCCGAAAAAGCTCCCCTTTTTGCGCGTCAGTTCAATTGACAAGGGGATGATTTTGCCATCTTTTTGAAATTGACAAAACCTTTTAAAGTTATGAACAAAAACGGAAAGCCAAAACAAGCTGTTTTATTCATTATGAGAGTGTCTATCCTACAACTTTTCCTGTTGTTCAGCTGTGTCACCTACACGTTTGCCGGTGTGGTGAAGGGCCAGGAGATATTAGACAAAAAAATTTCTCTGAACCTGGCATCAAAGGACATTCGCACCGTCCTGAAGACGATCTCGGCCTCCACCGATATCCACTTCACGTATAGCAGCGATGTGCTGCAAAGCCGCAGTAAGGTCACCGTGGTAGCCAACCAGGAGCGGCTGGGTGATGTGCTCGAGAAGATCTTCCAACCTTTGCAGATCTCCTTCGAGGTCATCGGTCGCCAGGTCGTGTTGAAAAAAGAGCATATCGCCGGCGCCGTCCTTTCACTGGCGGAAGCCCCGGTCAATGCTATTACCGGTACCGTGACATCATCCGAGGGACAGCTGCTTACCGGTGTTAGTGTGACGGTGGCGGGCACGACGCGGGGTACAACCACGGACGAAAAAGGGAGGTTCCGGATCGAAGCGAACCCCGGCGAGACCCTCGTATTCTCTTCCGTAGGTTATACCATCACCAGGGTTCGTGTAGGCAGCTCCGATGTTATCGACGTCTCGCTGGTAAAAGCGGAGAATGCGATGAGCGAAGTGGTGGTGACGGCTCTCGGGATCAAAAGAGAGGCCCGCTCGCTGGGCTACTCCAACCAGCAGATCTCCGGCGCGGATGTAACCAAGGCCGCACCCGCGGATATCTCCCAGGGATTGATGGGTAAGGCCGCGGGCCTCAATGTCACCGAGCCCAATGGCGTTGAAGGCAGTTCAAGCCGCATCGTGATCCGCGGCAACACCAGCCTTTTGGGAAACAACCAGCCGCTGATCGTCGTGGATGGGGTGATGATCGACAATGACCCGATCCTCCCGCAGGGCGCCAGCATTACCACCCAGAACCTGCTTGGGCAGAACACCGATCTCAGCTCGAATCAAAACATCGACTACGGCTCATTCCTGAATACCCTCAACCCCGACGATATCGAGAGCTTCAACATTCTCAAAGGGCCCACCGCCGCCGCCCTGTATGGAGCCCGCGGCGCCAATGGTGTCATCCTCATCACGACCAAAAAGGGGAGCAAACAACGGGGTCTTGGCCTCAACTATAATTTCGCCGTGCGATGGAATGATCCCTACCGCTTCATGAAATTGCAGCATGAATATGGAATGGGAATGGCGGATGCCCTTTATTCGGCCGACCCGGGTTTCTACAAAACCTCTTCCGGCCAGGATCGGGAGACGAACAGCAATGATTCCTATGGCGCCCGTTCGGTCATTCCCGGTGTTACCTCCGCGCCTCAAGGGCCTAACTGGTGGAACTATATCGGCTTTCCGGGCGATGGAGCCTCATGGGGTGAAAAGATGAACGGGCAACAGATCTTGTGGTGGGATGGCACCGAACGGCCCTATACCGGTAATCCGAATATCTTCAAAAGCTTTTATAAAACGGGCCGCACCCTCAGCCATAATGTTTCGTTTTCCGGTGGCGGAGATGTCGGCACTGTGCGCGTCTCTTATACCCGCACCGATAATGACGCCATCACCTACAACAGCAATTTCCACCAGAATGTGTTCAATATCGGCTCGTCCATCAACGTTAGCGCAAAGGTAAAGGTGGAGGCTACGGCAAGCTATATCAACCTCGTCAGGCTGAATGCGCCCAACCTGTACGGCGAAGGTGCTAATTCCTCCGGGGTCGGTTATATCACGGACTACCACCTGCCCATGGATTACAAACCCCTGGAGCGGGGCCTGGCCATCAACCCTGACGGCTCCCAGAACATGACTGTCATCAACAATAACCCCGTTCAGGATAACCCGGCCATGGGTTATTACTGGTGGAACACGCTTGCCAACAACACCACCTTCACCCAGAATCAGCTCTTGGGCTCCATCAAGCTCACCGCCGACATCCTGCCCTGGCTCAATGTGACGGGCCACACCGGCGTGGATCACTATACCAACCAATTCGAGACGAAGAACCGGCCGGTCGACGCGGCGGGCCTCAATGCTTCGGGGGGTGGCGCCATCCTTTATTCGAATGATCTGTCGACCGTGAACATCACCAATCTCGATGCCATGATAACGGCGCATAAGAAGGAGCTGTTCAAGGATCTCGACGCCAGCTTCAGCGCCGGTGCGTCGTATTATCACAACAAACTCTACGATATTGCGGCCTCGAATCCCGGCCCTTTCAACGAACCCTTCACCTATAATCTCACCAATTTTGCCGGCACGAACCTGGCCCTGCTCAATCCCCTGGAGAACCGGCAGGAAAGTGAGATCAACTCCACCTACGGCATTCTGAATTTGTCGTATAAGGATTTTCTGTTCCTCGAAGCCTCCGGCCGTAATGACTGGTCGTCCACCTTGCCTCAAAGCAAGTGGTCGTTTTTCTATCCTTCGGCAAACCTGAGCTTTGTGTTCACCGAGGCCTTCGATCTGGGCGCCGTCAAAAAATGGCTCAACTATGGAAAGCTGCGGCTGGCGGAAGCGGGCAGCGCTAATGGCTATATTCCATATCAGACCGAGTTCGTTTATAACCCCGTGACGACAGCGGGCTATACCACCGGGCTCTCCGTACCCACCACCCTGCCTTCGCTGGATATCCAGCCGCAACGGGCCCGGTCTTTCGAGACAGGCATCGACCTTGGTTTCTTCAATAGCCGGGTGAATGTCAACTTTACATATTACAACATCTACTCCGATCACCAGATCCTGCCCGTCAATATCGCCTCTTCCGCCGGCGCCGATCGGCTGACGATCAACACGGGGGCTCTCCGGAACAGCGGTATCGAATTCATCATCAACGCAAACGTATTGCGGAACAAGGACTTCTCCTGGGATATCACCTTGAACGGCGCTCATAACAGCAATAGGGTGGTGGCCCTGTCACCAGGCGTCAATCAGATACCCGTCGGCAGCTGGTTCGGTGGCGACGGCGTCAACGCCAATGTTCAGGTGGGCGACCAGTATGGGTCCATCTATGGTTACGACTATCTGTATAAGGGCGGGCAAAAAGTTGTCAACCTGCTTTATGCGGATGGGTTCAACACCGGCAACGGACCGGTGCTCGGGGCACAATACGCCACTACCGCCTCCCTTGTAAAGATCGGCAACGCCACGCCCACGATCACCGGCGGTATCGGGAATACTTTCGGCTATAAAGCCTTTAGCCTCTATGTCCTCACCGATTTCCACATCGGCGGCCAGATCTGGTCCGGCGACTATGCCACGATCATGGGTCAGGGAGAAGCGCCCGAAACCACACACGAACGCGACGGTCACGGTTTGCCCTTCACCTTCCCCGACGGGACCTCGGCGAATGTAGGCGTCATTCTTCCGGGTGTCACCCCCGATGGCAAGCCCAATACCGCCGTCGTCAACTCCTGGTGGAAATATGCGGGCAACTATCAGTCCTGGGATAATGTACCCATTGTAAGAACAAACAGCATCTTTACCAACAGCTGGGGCAAGATGCGTGAAGTGGCCCTCACCTATAGGCTTCCCGGGTCCATCACCAAGGCGACCGGGGTATTCCAGAGTCTTAGCGTATCCCTCATCGGCAGAGATCTGTTCTATTTATTTACGAACCTGCCCGACCGGCTGAACCCCGAGGGATTGACAGGAACGACCAATACCCAAAGCATCCAGTTTGGAGAGCTTCCGGGGACACGTTCTTTTGGACTAACGGTCAAGGCCGGGTTTTAAACATTCACTCATAGTAACAACTCATTATATGATAATCAAGAGAAATCATGTTCTGGTCCTGGCGTCACTCCTGAGCATCGGCGCGGCCTCCTGCACAAAAGATTTCAAAAGCACCAACACCCCGTGGAAGGGATCGCCAACCGCTTCGGTCCCCCAGCTGTATGTCGCGTTCGTGTCGAACATGGCGCAGGGCGACCAGCAGGTAACGTATAACAGCTGGACCTACCCCATCACTCAGCAGGGAGTCGTCTATACCAAGGCGGACTATGCCTTTGGCAATGACGGTAGTGAGCTCTGGGGCAATTTTTACCATAACCTGCCCAACTACGAATCGATGATGAGCGTCATCGCCGCCGAGCCTGATACGACCATTTATACGAACGTAAAAGCCATGATGAAGGTGCTGCGGGGATATATGGCGATCAAGCTGAGCAATTTCTTCGGCGACATGCCGTATTCGGCGGCAGGGCAATCCCTTTATTATACGCCAACCAATGATACGGTGCTGACACCTGCCTATGATAAGCAACAGGCTATCTATGTTTCGGTTTTGAACGATCTGCAATGGGCCGTGGACCATTTCAGCACGGACGCCACCCAATTTTCACTGGGGAGTAACGATCTCGTTCTGGAGAACAATATCCCCCAATGGATCGAATTCGCCAATTCCCTCCGGCTCCGGATCGCTTTGACGATGTACGACAAGGACCCCGCCGATGCGACACCGCAGATAACGGATGCATTGAGCAAGCCGCTGCTGGATGCGGACAATACCAATGTGGGTTTATATCCGGGCACCAATATTCCCAATATGGACCTTCAGGCAAGACAGTATTCTTTTGGTACCGAGTGCCGGCTCCGGATGGGCACGACGATGTGGAACCTGATGTCCAGCACCAATGCGCAGGACGGCAGCGGCATTTTCGATCCCCGTTGCAATATCTTCTTCGAACCCAACAACGATACCTTGTGGAATCCTTTCCCGCAGAATCCTACGGCATCGACACCCGCGGAAGAAGGTTCGCCCTACGATATAGGCGTCCGCAAATCCGACTGGGCCAATAAGGATGGGAACCCGCCTACACCTAATCTCTATGCAAACTTCAATTATTACTGGTCGGTAGACGTCAATATCCCCGAGCTGTTCATGACGGCGGCCGAGGTTCATTTCCTGAAAGCCGAGATCGATGCCCGGGGCATTGCCGGCGTGGCACAGGATATGACAACCGCCGAAACGGAATACAATGCCGGGATCACCACTTCCGTCAATTTCTGGACGGCACAGGCCATCGGTTCGGCCATCTGGGTGGTGAATAAACCCACAGGGCAGCCCAGCCAGGCGACGATTGACAATATGCTGAATAATCCCATCGTAAAATTCAACGCGTCGACGGCGTTACAGCAGATCTACGCCCAGGAATGGATCGACCTGTTCCGCCAACCCTGGGATGCCTGGACCCTGATGCGGCGTACGGGGGATCAGACGCCTATGGATGCCAACAACGCCGCCTTTTATAACCAGACTTATGGCGGGTATAACCGCTATCAATATCCCAGTTCCGAACAGACGTACAATAGCAATAACTGGATGGCGGAAACCGGGGGCACAGATCTGACCTCTGCCAAGATATGGATCGCTAAATAGCTAAATAGCGACAAACGCATAAATAAAAAAGGGGCGGCCATCGGCCACCCCTTTTTATCAAAGGTCGTCGTATCGATAGATCGGATCGATCCCGCTCTGGTTCGCTTCCATATCGAACACCGGTTTGATCAGGCCATCTTTGAGGCCATACACCCAGCCATGCAGGTGTGGCCGCCGTTCCTCTTTCCAGGCGCGCTGGATGATGGACGTCTTGGCGAGATGCATTACCTGCTCCTTCACATTGAGCTCGGTAAGCCGGTCGGCCCGTCTCTCCTCGTCCTGAATGGCATCGAGCTCCTGACTGTACATGCTATAGACATCCTTGATCATCCGCAGCCACATATTCAGCACATATTTGTAGTCGTGATTTGTCAGCGCGGCCTTGACACCGCCGCAGCCATAGTGGCCGCAGACGATGACGTGTTTGACTTTGAGCTGATTGACGGCGAAGTCGAGCACACTCAGCAGGTTCACGTCGGTATGGATGACGAGATTGGCGATATTGCGATGGACAAAGATCTCCCCGGGCATGGTGCCGGTGATGCGGTCCGCGGGTACGCGGCTGTCGCTACAGCCGATCCACAGGAATTGCGGTGTCTGAAGCTTGGCGAGCCGTTCGAAATAGCCCGGGTCATCGGCTTTCAGCTCACCCGCCCAGGCTTTATTATCCAGTAATAGTTTCTCTATTGGTTGCATATTTCGAAGTCTAAATGTTTAAACCGCCGTCGACGGTGATCACCTGTCCGGTAAGATAGCTGCTGAGATCGCTGGCCAGGAAAAGTGTGGTGTTGGCAATCTCTTCGGCGCGCCCAAAACGGCCCAGGGGAATGCCTTCCAGGAATTTCTTTGCACCGTCGCCATCTTTGAGATAATGGGTCATATCCGTTTCGACAAAGCCGGGAGCGATGGCATTACAACGGATATTGCGGCTGCCCAGCTCCTTTGCTACCGACATGGTAAAGCCGAGGATGCCGGCCTTGGAAGCCGCATAGCTGGCTTGTCCCGCATTGCCGCTTACGCCGACGATAGAGCTCATGTTGATGATAGAGCCTTTTTTTGCCTTCATCATGGGCTTGATGACCTGTTTGGTCATGTTGAAAATGCTGGTGAGATTGGTATTGATCACATCGTCCCATTGCTCGAGGGTAAGACGGAGGAGCAGGTTATCCTTGGAAATACCGGCGTTGTTGACGCAGACATCGACATTGCCAAACTCCTTTACCACATCGTTGACCATAGCTTCACAATCGGCAAAGACCGCGGCATTACTTTTGTATGCCTTGGCATTGACGCCCATTCCTTTCAGCTTAGCTTCCAGCGCCTTGGCTTTTTCTTCGCTGCTCAGGTACGAAAAGGCCACGTGTGCGCCGTGTTCGGCAAGTTTCAGGGCAACAGCTTCACCGATGCCACGGCTGGCGCCCGTGACGATGGCTACTTTGTTTTCGAGTAATTTCATGGGCCAAATATATATCTTTAGCACCTATGAACCGCCCGAAAAATTTACCGGCCGTGCTGCTTGCTTTTTTTGCCGTTGAAACATTGAGCGCCACGTGGTTCCTTAAAATTCCCCATGCGGCACATTGTTGCGCGGTGTTGTATTTCCTTTCAGGCATCGGTATCTCCTTTTTGCTGCTTCGGTTTCCACCCATGACCCTGCCCCGGCCGGACCGCAAGAGATGGAATACTCCGGCGAATCATTACCGGCTGATCGCTGCGTGCCTGGTGATCCTGGCCGCCTGGTCGTGGTGCCAGTATTGGTTCGATGATACGCCCATCGATATCGCCAATGCCGACATGCTGCCCATCATCAAGGTCATGGGCGAACGATTCATCGCCGGTCAGCACAGTGGTGTCTACGATAGCATCCCCTGGATCTGGCATGGCACCCGGCCAATCTATCTGCCGGCGATGTGGCTGCCCTATGTGCCGGCCATCTTTTTGGGCATCGACATGCGCTGGGTGGCGATCGCGGGACTTCTTTTCGCGTTCATCATCTTTTTGTGCTATTACCGGCCCAACACGCATACCTATCTTTCGTTCCTGCTGGGGGTGCTGGCGTTCCTGCTTTTCTGGTGGGTCGTCGCCGACAATACTCCGGGCCTCATGAACATGGCCGAAGAAGGCGTCGTTATCGGCTACTATGTGTTGCTTGTCCTGGCCCTGCTGTCGGGCAGACCCTGGCTAACGGGCATCGCCATCTCCCTATGCATGCTCAGCCGTTATGCGCTGGCGGGATGGGTCCCGGCCTATTTGTTGTACCTGGTGCTTGAAAAAAAGTGGAAGCCGTTGGCTGCGATCGTCATCACGGGACTATCGTGTTTCGTATTGCTGTTCCTCCTGCCCGTGGGCTGGACGACCTTTTTACGGCTGGCGAATCTGCCGGGCGACTATATCGCCTTTGCCGCCCGGGTATGGAAGGACAGTCCCGAGGTGTATGCCTCGTCTCCGGGATTCGCGTGGTTCTTCGGTCCGCATCGGGTTGCGCTTTTGCATCGGCTATTGCTGGTGCTGAGCTTTTCGGTTCCGTTGATCTTTGTACTGGTTGGCCGTCGCCGGCAGCGAAGCGTAAATCTTCCGCTCGCGGCATTGAAAATAAGCCTGGTGGTATTCTATTGTTTTATCGACGTGCCGTATCTGTACCTTTTCTACACGTCTTGCTTCGTGAGCCTGATCATTGTGGCTTTGCTGCTCCGGGAGCCTCCTGGCGCTATTGTCTGTCCTTCGGACGAGACGACCTCTGGTCGTCAATAAGAGCGTGAATCTCTTCGATGTATTTGCGGTCGTTGCTCAACCGGGGAACCTTGTGCTGGCCGCCCAATTTCCCTTTTCGTTTGAGCCAGGAAGTGAAGACGCCTTTCTCCAGCACATGCAGGATGGGCATGCGCAAGGCGATGCTCTTATGGCGTTTTGCTTCGTAGTCGCTGTTGATGGTTTGCAGGGCCTTGTCGAGCTCGAGGACAAACTGGTCCAGGTCTTCGGGCTTTTTTTCGAATTCCACGAGCCATTCGTGTGCACCATTCCCCTGGTCGCTAAAATACACCGGCGCCGCCATATAGTCATTGACCACGGCGCCCGTTCGCTCGCAGGCGATGGCGATGGCCTTATCCGTATTGTCGACGATAACTTCCTCGCCGAATGCGTTTATAAAGTGTTTGAGCCGGCCGCTTACCTTGATTCGGAATGGATCGCGCGACGTAAATTGGACCGTATCGCCCAGCAGATAACGCCAGAGCCCGCCATTGGTATTGATCACCAGAGCATAATTCTGCCCTATCTCCACGGCATCGAGGCCGATGGTCTCGGGCTGCGCCTTGCCATATTCCTCCACCGGCATGAACTCCATAAAGATGCCATGATCCAGGAAGAGCAGCATCCCATCGTCAAAGGGATTCCCCTGTGCTGCGAAGAAACCTTCGCTGGCATTGTACATATCGAGGTAGTAGATGTCTTTGCCGATGAGCTTTTTAAATTGTTCGTGGTAGGGGGTGAAGGCGACGCCGCCATGGATGTAAAGTTCTAATGAAGGCCAGACATCAGCGATCGTACTCTTGCCTGTAATTTCCAGGATACGCCTGATCAACACCAGGGTCCACGTTGGTACTCCTGAGATAGAAGTCACATTTTCCATGATGGTGTTCCTGGCGAGGCGCTCGATCTTATCTTCCCATTCGTCTAGCAAAGCGATGCTGAGCTCGGGAGTCCTGATCCAGTGACCCCAGAAAGGTGAATTCTGGAGCAGCACGGCGCTGAGGTCGCCAACATGAACATCGTCGTTAATCTGGCTGATCGTATGGCTGCCCCCGATGACCAGGCCTTTTCCGGTAAGCAGGTCGGATTCGGGGTTGAAATCATAATACATGGTCAGCACGTCCTTGGCCCCTTTGTAATGACAGTCCTGGAGGCTTTCTTCGCTCACGGGGATGAACTTGCTTTTATCGCTGGTGGTGCCGCTGCTTTTGGCGAACCAGTTGATGGGGGTATTCCACAGAATGTTCTGTTCCCCGTTCATGATACGCTGTATATACGGCTTCAGATCGTCGTATTCGTGGATGGGAACGGCCTGTTTGAAGTCGCGGATGGAAAAGGTTTTGGAAAAATTGTATTTCCGCCCGAATTCCGTGTACTGTGCCGAGGTGACCAGGTGCTGCAAGACTTCGCGTTGTACCGCTATGGGGTTCTGCATCCAGTGTTCGATACGCCCCAGGCGGAATCGGGCAAGTCTTGATATGGCCGGGCTAAGTAACTTCATAAAGGCTCCATCATCTATGGCAAAGTAACTAATCGCCGGGACATGGCGAAGAAAATCGCAGCGGCAAAGCGGGCTGCAGCCAGGGTTCCAGGGGGCGGGGATGCTTTACATAACTTCCTGAAAAGCAGGGTTTCTTCAGGGGACTTTGGCTGCCTTGGGGTCTTC
>Ga0134126_10006570_pt1 | contig 14567 bp, 13 predicted proteins | sample KB31752_FD_96881 | JGI IMG/M metagenome (GOLD analysis project Ga0134126, IMG submission 96881) | Terrestrial soil microbial communities with excess Nitrogen fertilizer from Kellogg Biological Station, Michigan, USA - KB3-175-2 | ecosystem: Environmental > Terrestrial > Soil > Unclassified ... | reverse complement strand
GATGCCCCGGTACACGAGGCTGAAGACGTAGCGATGGGGGATCTGCTGGAAGGTGGTGATGAGACGGACGACGATGTCATGAAAGATTCGCTGCGGGCAGAGATCCGTAGGGTATTGAAGTCGCTGAGTCCCCGCGAAGCGGAGATTGTGAACGCTTACTTCGGCCTGGATGGCGAAAATGGGGTAACCATCGAGCAGATCGGGCAGAAATACGATCTGACTAAAGAACGCATCCGCCAGATCAAGGAAAGGGCGATCAAACGCCTACAGAAAGCGCGTTACAGCAATGCGCTGAAAGCATATTTGGGTTAACCCACCTGATAAATCACTCTTAAGAAACCTCCCTTTCGGGAGGTTTTTTTACATCTTGTCCACACCGCCGGGGGAAGGTCGCGGAACCGACATTGTAAAACGCGATCAAACCTTATATTTGCGCGGAACCGCAGGCTGCGGTTCGTCCGAAGGACAGACATTAGCCTTTTGCGGGAATCGGCTAATTTTTATGCGCAAGACGATTCCCGCATTTACAACATCACAGCATGGAGCAAACAGCAAGCGAGAAAGTACATTGTCTGATCATCGGTTCGGGACCCGCGGGTTATACGGCAGCCGTGTATGCGGCACGCGCCAATTTGCGGCCGGTGCTTTATCAGGGTATCCAGCCGGGTGGTCAGTTGACCATCACCACGGAAGTAGAGAACTATCCCGGTTATCCGGACGGGGTTCAGGGGCCTGAGATGATGGTGCATTTTGAGAAGCAGGCGACCCGCATGGGCGCCGATATTCGCTATGGGTTGGCTACCAAGGTGGATTTTTCCTCGCACCCGCATAAGGTATGGATCGACGAAGAAAAGCTCATCTTAGCCGACGCCGTGATCATCGCCACCGGGGCTTCCGCTAAATGGCTGGGTCTGGAGAGCGAACAACGGCTCAATGGATATGGAGTAAGTGCGTGTGCCGTGTGCGACGGATTCTTTTTCCGTAATAAGGAGGTTGCTATTGTAGGCGCGGGGGATACTGCGGCCGAGGAGGCCCTATATCTTTCCAAACTCTGTACGACGGTGCATATGTTGATCCGCAAAGACAAGATGCGCGCCTCCAGGATCATGCAGGAACGGGTACAGCAAACGCCGAACATAAAGGTCTACTGGAACAGCGAGACGGATGAGGTGCTGGGCGAAAGCAGGGTAGAGGCGTTGCGCATCAAAAATAACAAGACAGGAGAAAAAACGACGGTGCCCATCAGCGGCTTTTTCGTCGCCATTGGTCACCAGCCCAACTCGGGTATCTTTGCCGACTACCTCCAGATGGATGAGGCCGGTTATATTCAGACCACGCCGGGGACGAGCAAGACCAATGTAGAAGGCGTTTTTGCCGCCGGCGATGTCCAGGACAAGATCTACCGCCAGGCAGTGACGGCCGCGGGCAGCGGTTGTATGGCCGCGTTGGATGCCGAACGGTATCTTTCGGCAAAGGGATTGGCGTAGGGGGGCGCCGATCCGCCGGCCACAACGGGGCGATTGGCAATAAAAAGGAAATATGGTTACCGTTCAATTACATAATCTGATCTTTTCCGGCCGGCATGGCGTCTTCAAAGAGGAGCTGGCGACAGGCAACACCTTCGAGGTGAACCTGGACGTCCTCTACGACGAAAGCCAGCGGCCTTTCGAAGGACTTGACTCCATTGTTAACTACGTCATTCTCTTCGATATCATCAAGACGCGGATGCAGCAGCCTTCCCCTTTGCTGGAAAAGATCGCCGACGAGATCATTGTAAAGATCCGCGAACAGTATCCTTTTATCCGCGAAGTGATCCTTTCCATCTACAAACTACAGGCGCCCATAGGGAATTTCCAGGGCAAGGCGGGGATGAGCCTGCACAAGAAATTTGTGGACTAAGCAAAATCATCGGCACGTTAAATTTGCCGGCGAGCCCAACTCCGGGGCAGGGCGGATCGTTTAGTATACCATGAACAAATGGGTTTTTGCGCTGACGCTTTTGGTTGTATCGAGCGTGCCGGTCTTCGCGCAGGATGTCAATGTGCTGTTAAAAAAGGCCGCGACAGCAGAGGCGGCCTTCCGGGAGGACGAGGCGCTTTCGCTTTATCAACAGGTATTACGGCTGCAGCCTCATTCCGTCATAGCGCTGTGCCATTGCTGCGATCTCTGCTGCCGGATCGGCAACCGGTTCCCGGACCGGGACAACCGGATCGGCTATTTCAAGACCGCCTTTCAGTATGCACAAACGGCCTACCGGCTGGACTCCGCGAACAGCGAGGTCAACGTAATGATGGGTTTCTCGCTGGGGCGCCTGACGTTGATCCAGACCAACAAAGAACGGGTCGAGACCGCGGTGGCCATCAAGCGCTATGCGGAACGGGCTATTCGCTGCGACCCTGCCAACTACAAAGCCTATATTATCCTGGGCCGGTGGAACTATGAGGTCAGCAACCTGAACTTTTTTGAACGGACCTTTGCCCGATGGTTCTATGGCGACCTGCCTTCGGCATCTCTCGACGATGCGATCCGGGATTACAAGAAAAGCCTCGCCTTGCGCCCCGATTTTATGCTCAATTATTATGAACTGGCAAAGGCGCTGCATCGCGACGGCCAGGATCAGCAGGCCATTGGGCTGCTGCAAAAGATGGAGGGGTTGCATGACGAGATGTACGACGACAGGACCGTGCGGGCCCAAGGAAAGAGATTCGTACAGGAATGGTCTAAATGACCTTTCCCTTCCAGGCGCCGCTTCGGATATAGGTGAACGACATGACGAAGAGGGAGATCCAGTAGAGCCATTCCGACATCCAGCCCACTACCAGGGACATATTCCAGTGTTCCAGGGTCAGCCAGACATAGATACAGTAAAATACGATCGTGATGAATTCGATGAGCAGGTTGACGCGAGTGTTGCCCGTGCCGGTGACCGCGTTGAGCCACACCGTCGAGAACGACATCAGGATCAGGGCGGAGGAAACGATGCGGATCACAGGGATCGCGGCCTGGGTAAAGGTGACGTCCTGGCCGTAAACGGAGAGGAACACGCCGGGGAAGAGGTTCAGGGCAATGGCGATGAGGACGGAAAAGGCGAGACTGAGCTTGACGACCTTTCGGATCAGCAGCAGGACCTTGTCCTCCATCCCCTGGCCGATGATATTGCTTACCATGGCATTGGTAGCCGAGGCAAACGCCCAGGTAAAGACGCCGAAAAGCCCGAAGATATTCCGCATGGTATTGCTGATGGCCAAAGCGCGACGCCCATGATGTTCGACCAGGATATAAAAGAAGACCCAGGCGGTGATGCTGATGATGTATTGAAATACCAGCGGGGAGGACTGTACGATAATGAGCTTGCTGTTCGTTCTATCCAGGCCCCAGTGGCGGTACAATTGCAGCTCTTTGCTGATCCCCCGGACATGGATCACCAGGAAGACGACGAACATCCCCGAGAATTCGGCGAAGATGGAGGAGATGGCGGCCCCGTTGAAGCCCAGTTTGGGCAGTCCGAAATGGCCAAAGATCAGCGCGTAATCCAGCCCGATATTCACCACAGTCTCCGCCAGGGTGCCATAGACGAGGTATTTGCTTTGGTTGGTGCCTACCAGCAAGGCGTTGCGCATCTGGTAGACGTAGAGAAAGGGAAGCCCCCAGATACGGATGCGGAGGAAGCTGATGGCCTGATCACGAAGGGCGGAGGAATGCAGGGACCAGGAGAGGGCCAGCGGCGCAAGGAAATTGGTGATGGCGATGCCGGCAACCGCGAGGGTCAGGGCGATGACCATGCCCTGGGAAAAAAGCCGGCCGATGTCTTCTATGCGTCCTTCGCCCGCGCGGCGTGCGATCAGGGCCTGCAGACCGTTGTTGAGTCCCTGGCCGATGACGGCGAAAAGCAGGTAGTACACGCCGGTGATGCCGGCCGTCGAGAGCGCTTCACCCGACTGGTCGAGGTGCCCTAAGAAGATATTGTTGGTGATGAAATTGATCTGGGGCACGAGGATCGCCAGGCTGATAGGCAGGGCCATGTGCAGGATATCCCGGTAAGTTACAGAAACCTTATAATTGCTGGTGTTTTGTGCGGGGGCGACCATGTCATGAATGTTGGTCCTTGCGGACTTGCCGCCGCCGGCGGCTCTGGAAAAAGACGGTAATTTACAGTCTTTTGTAGTATTATTGCACAACCTGATGTTAACTATGCATAAACCTGCTTTTACGATCGAAGCTTCGGGTATCTCGGATGAGGATCTGCTCCAGTGCCGGCTGTTAGTAGAGGTGAACCCCAATGCCTTCACCTACGTATTGCTCAACCAACGAAACATGAGTCCGCTGGTCGTGAAATACTTCCAGCTGGAACACAACAAGGAAAATCCGCTCACCGATCTGCTGCAGGATATCCTGGAAGGTGACGAGCTGTTGAAACGGCCGGTCAAAGAGACATTATTGGTCTACAATTTCCCGGAAAGCAGCCTGGTCCCGGAGGCCGTTTTCGCCATGGATACCAACCGCGAGATCATCGATACCCTTCATGGCAACCTGCAAAAGGGACTGATCCTAACGGAGAAGATACCCTGGTGGGAGCTGTTCAATGTCTATCGCGTTTCACCGGACCTGCATCAGCTGCTGCAACAGAATTTTTCGGCGGGCAAATACTGGCATTATTACAGTCTGTTGCTCAAGAGCTATAAGATGTTCGATTCGACGGACAAAGAGACCTGTATCAAGGTCATCTTCTATTCGGATAAGATGGTGGCGCTGGCGGTCCGTGACGGCCAGCCGGTGCTGATCCAAACCTTTCATTATCACGATACCAAGGATGTGGCGTATCATTTGCTCAATTGCTGCAATCAGCTGGGCCTCGACCAGGAGGGGGTGCGGCTGCTCGTCGGCGGGTTGATCGACCGGCAGAGTGCCTTGAGCACCGAGCTGCATAAGTACTTTCTGAAGATACAATTCGAGGAGATCGATGAAAGTATCAAAGTCACCGATGAGCTAAAGGAATTGCCGTTGCATTATTTTTCTTCCATCCTCAAAATGGCGGTATGCGCGTGATCGGTGGACAACTGGGGGGGAGGGTTATCAGGCCGCCGGCGAAGATGCCCTATACCCGGCCGACCACCGATATCGCGAAAGAGGGGTTGTTCAATGTGCTCGAGAATAACCTCGATCTAACGGCCCTGAAGACCCTCGATCTTTTTGGGGGGACGGGCAGCATCAGCTATGAGCTGGCTTCGCGGGGCGTGCATGATCTCACTGTTATCGAAAAAGATCCGGCCATGTTTGCGTTCATTCAGAAGAATTCGCGCGAGCTGGGGCTGGGCGATCTTTTTAAAGTCGTGCGGATGGATGTCTTCAAGTTCATCGAACAATGCACCGAGACCTTTGATTTTATCTTCGCTGGCCCGCCTTATGCGTTGGAAACCATCGATGAGCTGCCAAAACTAGCCCCGCGCCTATTGAACGACAAGGGGTGGTTTGTGCTGGAGCATACGCCCCGGAATAACTATGAGGGGTATCCGCTGTATGTCACACAACGGCATTATGGGACGACGATCTTTTCTATTTTTGTGAAGAAAGTATGAAACCGAGCACCACAATTTTTGGGCACAGAGGATAAACAGCGAGGTTCCATCTGGCCATTAAAAAGACATTTTGAACAGATGAAACCCATTTTCATTACAGGCATTGGTACCGGTGTGGGAAAGACGATGATCGCGGCGATCGTCACCGAGGCGCTTGGCGCGTGGTATTGGAAGCCCGTGCAGGCGGGTTTTGACGAGGGGACGGATGCCGAATGGGTGGGGGCGCGGATCAGCCAGCCAGGGCCGGCTGCGGGTGAACGACCGGGAACGGCTACCGGCAGCCGCATTTTGCCCGAGGGGTATAAGCTCAAGCTGCCGGCATCGCCGCATATCGCGGCGCGGGAGGAGGGGGTGATCATCTCACTCGATACACTTGCGGAAAAGTTGCCGGTGCAGCGGCCGCTGGTGGTGGAAGGCGCGGGGGGGCTATTCGTTCCGTTCAACGACACGGAATTTATGACCGATCTGGCGCTTCGGCTGGATGCAATAGTGATCCTCGTCAGCAGAAATTACCTTGGCAGCATCAACCATTCTCTTATTACGGCGGAGGCCTGCCGGGTACGCGGGCTCCGGGTCGCGGGCTGGATCTTCAACGATCATTATATGGATTATGAAGGGGAGATCGCTAAATGGAGCGGGCTGCCGGTATTGGCGTCGGTGCCTTTTACCGAGAAACCCGATGCCGCATTTGTCCGCGAGCAGGCGTTAAGCATGCGGCCGCGGCTGCTCGAAGTGTTAGCCTGACAAATTTGCGTATCTTTATGCCAGGTCTCTTACTATGAACTTCAACTTCCCATTGCTCAAGTCGATACGCATACTCCTGTTTCCCTTCTCCCTGGTTTACGCACTTATCGTTACGATCCGGAACTGGCTGTTCGATAAAGGCATTTTGCGGTCATCGGCCTTTAGTCTTCCCATCATCTGTGTGGGTAATCTGGCGGTAGGGGGTACGGGTAAATCGCCGATGGTGGAATGGCTGATCCGGCTGTTGAAAGACCAGTATCCCATCGCCGTGCTGAGCCGGGGATATAAACGCAAGACGAGGGGATATGCGCTGGCGAACGCCTCCACGACGGCGCTGGACATCGGGGATGAGCCGATGCAATTCCATAGCAAATTCCCGGATGTGACCATCGCCGTAGGTGAGGAGCGGATCGTAGCCATCCCACAGCTTTTGCACGACCGGCCGGCGACCCAGGCGATCATCCTGGACGACGCTTTTCAGCACCGGACGGTACGGGCGGGACTCAATGTGCTGCTCACCGACTACTCCAACTTGTTCACCCGGGACTGGTGGCTGCCCAGCGGGGATCTGCGGGATGCGCCATCCAGCAGCCGGCGCGCCGGGATCATCGTCGTCACCAAATGCCCGGCTGAGCTTAGCGAGGAGGGGCGTCGCGCTATCGTCACCGAGATCGGGCCCCGGGAGCATCAGCAAGTGTTCTTTTCGACGATCCGGTATGGTCAGCCCTATCATATCATGCAGGGGATGACCACCAACGCCGCGGTGGAGCGCAAGGGGACGGTGTCAGCAGCGGGGAATGAGGGGGCGATGGCGGCTATGGAGCAGGCCAGGGAGGCGAAGCCGGCCCAAACGACGGTTATCGACGACACGATGGAGGTTTTGCTGGTGACGGGTATCGCCAACCCGGCGCCGTTAAAACAATGGCTGGATCAGCATTCGCGGACCTATTATGAGATCGCCTATGGAGATCACCATATCTTTACGATCGACGATCTGCAGTCGATCACCCGGCGGTTTGGGTCCATCCAGGCAGAAAAAAAGATCATCCTGACCACGGAGAAGGACGCGGTGCGGCTGATCAAATTCCGGCAGGAGCTGGAGGGTCTTCCCTTCTATGTCCTGCCGATCGCGCCGGGGTTTTTGTTTGGCGACGAGGCCCGGTTTACTGATTTAATTGTTACATTCATCAAAGAGTTTAATGCTAGAAGCAATGAAAAATAAAAAGAAGAAAGATAAAAATAAAAAAGGCCCGGCCGCTCATGGCGCCGAGACGTTTACGGGGCGACTGGATGTCACCCGGAGCGGGATGGGCTTTGTGATCGTGGAAGGTCGCGACCAGGATATCCTGGTACGGCCCGCGGATTTCAACACGGCCCTGCACGGAGATACGGTGCGGGTGCGGGTGGTAAACAACTCCCCGCGCAGCGGACGCTGGCAGGGCGAGGTCGTAGAGGTCACAGACCGCAAGCAGCTGGAGTTCCTTGGACATATCCAGACCAGCGCCTCCTTTGCCTTTTTTATCGCCGAGTCGGACAAACCGATGCCGGACATCTATGTTCCACTCGCCGCCCTGAACGGTGCGAAGAACAACGACAAGGTGATCGTCCGCATCACCGAATGGGAAAAGAACAAAAAGCCACAGGGTGAGGTCATCCAGGTGATGGATAAGACCGACGAGAACGACGGGGCGATGAAAGAAATCCTGCTGGAGGCCGGCTTCCCCATCTTCTTCCCCGAGAATGTGCTCGAGGAATCGGAACGGCTGCAGGATCTGATCCCCGCCGCCGAGATCGGGAAACGCAAGGATATGCGCCCCGTGCTCACCTTCACCATCGACCCCGTGGATGCCAAGGATTTCGATGACGCCATCTCGATCCGCCCGCTCGACAACGGACTGCTGGAACTCGGGGTGCATATCGCCGACGTAAGCTATTATGTCGAGACCGATACGGCGCTCGACAAGGAAGCTTATGACCGCGCTACCAGCGTCTATCTGCCGGACCGCGTCAATCCCATGTTGCCGGAACGCATTTCCAATGAACTCTGTTCGCTCCGGCCGCACGAGGATAAGCTGACCTTTTCCGCGGTATTCCGGATGACCCCCAAAGGGGAGGTCAAAGGGACCTGGCTGGGTCGCACCGTGATCCACAGCGATCACCGGTTCACCTATGAGGAGGTGCAGGAGATCATCGAACAGAAGGCGGGCCTGTACCAGCCCGAGATCGAACTCCTGAACGACATCGCCCAGCGGCTGCGCAAACAACGGTTCCGCAAAGGCGCCATCAATTTCTCCTCCACGGAGGTCCGGTTCAAGCTCGATGAGAAGGGCAAGCCGGTGGGCATCATGGTCAAGGAAAGCAAGGAAGCGCATCAGCTTGTCGAAGAGTTCATGTTGCTGGCCAACCGCAGCGTCGCGGAAGCCGTAGGCAAGATCAAGATCAATAAGAAACCCATTCCATTCCCATATCGCGTCCACGACAGGCCGGACAAAGAAAAGCTATTGCCCTTTATCGAGTTCGCCAAGAAATACGGACACATTTTCGATATCGAGAGTCCGCAGGCGATCGCCCGTAGCTTCAACCAGATGCTAAAGGATGTGCAGGGCCGTCCCGAACAGCACGTGCTGGAACAGCTGGGCATCCGGACGATGGCCAAGGCGGTTTATACCACAGAGAATATCGGTCACTATGGACTGGGATTCGAGCACTACTGTCATTTCACCTCGCCGATCCGACGTTATCCCGACGTCATGGTCCACCGGATACTGCAGGAGGTGCTGGATCAGCACATCGAGCCCGACAAAAAGCTCGAAGCCAAATGCAAGCACAGCAGCGAGCGCGAGCGGGCCGCGATGGAAAGCGAGCGGGCGGCGAACAAGTACAAACAGGTGGAGTACATGCAGAGCTTTTTGGGCGATGAATTCGAGGGCGTCATCAGTGGTGTGGCGTCGTTTGGGTTCTGGGTCGAAACGGTCGAACACAAATGCGAAGGGCTGGTGAGCATCAACAGCCTGCTCGAATACGATGATTTCCGGCATATCGAAAGCGACTATAGCCTCGTGGGCCGGCGTAGCGGACGGCAATTCCGCATGGGCGACAAGGTGATGATCAAGGTCGTCGCCGCTAATCTGACGAAGCGGCAACTGGATTATGAATGGGTGATCACGGCGGCAGAAAGGAATGCACCCGGCGCCGTCGTGCTGCCTTCGCCCGATGAACTGGCGGTAGACGGGCATATGTCGGAACATGGTCACAAGCCTGCGCATGGGCATAAGAAAACGGCGCGGGGTGGTCATGCGAAAAAAGGCGGAGCAGCGGGACATGGCGGCGGCAAGGCGCATAAGGCGGGCCACCACAAACGCGATAACGCTGCCGGTCCTTCGACGCCGAAAACGCGGAAAAAGAAGAAGTAGGGGCTCCTGCGCGGACCGGCTGTTAGCGGAAAGCCGTACATTTGGCCATGCAGAGTTTCGAAGAATTGTCCGCAGCCTTTGCTGCGAGGTTCAATACCCGCCATTTCCCGCTTTATCCTGATAGTCTGTATGATCCAGCCGACTATTTCCTGGAGCTCGGTGGCAAACGTATCCGGCCGGTGCTTTGTCTGATGGGTAACGAGCTCTTCGGCCCCATCGAAGACGATGCCTGGGAGATGGCGACCGCGCTCGAACTCTTTCATAATTTCACCCTCATTCACGACGACATCATGGACAAGGCGCCGCTGCGGCGGGGCCAGCCCACGGTCCATGCCAGATATGGGTCCTCCACGGCGATCCTGGCCGGGGACGTGATGATGGTCGTCGGCTATGAATACATCGGTAAGGTGCGGTCTCCGCATATCCGCAAGCTGCTACGGCTCTTTAACCAAACGGCGATGAAGGTCTGTGAAGGCCAGCAGCTGGACATGGATTTCGAGAGCCGTGCCGTGGTGTCGATGGGCGACTATTTAAAAATGATCGAGCTCAAGACCTCCGTACTGCTGGCGGGTTGTCTGCAGATCGGGGCATTGCTGGGCGGCGCGGGGCTGGGCAACCAGGATATCATCTATGATTTCGGGCGCAACCTGGGGCTGGCGTTCCAGGTGCAGGACGACTACCTGGATTGTTATGGAGATGCCTCGAAATTTGGGAAGCAGGTGGGGGGAGATATCCTGGCCGATAAGAAAACATTCTTACTCATCAAAACGCTGGAGGTCGCGGACGCCGCACAGCGGCGGGAGATCGAGGTTTTGAAGAACGCTGCGCCGGACGAAAAGGTGGCCGGGATGCTGCGCATCTTCAAGGCCTGCGGTGTGGACAGCTGGGCGCTGGAGCTCAAACACCAGTATCATGCGGCGGCGCTTCAACGGCTGGACGATATCGCCGTTACCTCGAAACGCAAGGAGTCACTCCGGCATGTTGTGGAGCTGTTGCTGCAACGCGAGCACTGAGAGGATCTTCCGAAGAATGGTAAAAAATCCCCTATATTTGAGTGTCTTTGGGTCTTCGTCCCGCTTTCCAACAGCATCCTTGCATTTCTAGCAACCTTTATAACCTTCTTAAGAACTGTGTCCATGCTCTTCACCTTCCAACGGTGAATGAGACAGGTCCCGGCTATTGAATGAGGCTATAAGGCTTTCCGTCCAAAGGGAATGCACGCCCTAAATGTCAATAGTACGGGCCTTTTTTTTGTTCCCATGGTCGTAAAGGTCCCCGGCAATCTCCGATAAACAGATTTATTTTGTATGTAAAAATATACATAATATGTGATTATTTATATTATTTATACTTTAAATAGCATAGAATATATATTTTAATATATTAATTATTGACATAAAACGCTTTAACAATACCTTTTTGTCATAATATGATGCAAAATGGCGACAAAAAAGGTCAAATCTCCTGTCAAAAAAAAGAAACCCGCCAAACAGAAGTCAAAAGAACTTAGCCAGGAGTCAAAAGGATTCAGTCCCAAGCATCAGCGCAAACTCGACCGGATGGGACAAGACATAAACAGCGGAGCGATCAAAACTTTTGACGGACTGTTCGATATATTGGATAAAACACCGCTCGCCAACGCCATGGGCTATCAGCAATTCGAGGCTAAACTAAAGAACCCGCTAAAGTTCAATATGGGCGATGTCCTGAAGTTGGCACAAGTAACGAAGGCCAGCGAAGAAAAAACGGTTTTATTATTCCTGTATTTCGCCATGGGCCGCAACAAGGACAATTTTGAACAGCTCCACAAAAATAACACAACCGGCAAGCCATAGAGTTGATCTATGTTAAACGGAAAAAATTATTTCGTTTTGCCAAGCCTGCTATACGTGACATTCGTGAACCCCAGGAGGGAAGCCAGGTATTTCGCCTGCACCCTTCGATCCAGATCGGGCAGGTTGTCATGCAGCCAGCGATAACGGTCTTGTGCCGATTGCATCCACATCGCGCGGTAATGCAGGTAATGGGTCTGGATAAATTTCTCCAAAAGGCGCAGACCGATGGTTCGGAAGGCGGGAAAATCCCTGTAAACTGCCAGCCACTGTTGATAGGGAATGGCCTGTATCCGGGTATCCTCCATGGCCTGGATCGTCTCCATGCCGTAAGGATGATGAAAGAGGATCTCGATGGGGAAACATAGTTCTCCTTCCCTGATGAACCCGGCGGAGATATCTCTTTCTCCTTTAGTGTAGGAGCGGCGAAGCAAGCCTTGCCGAACAAAATATACGTGTTGGCTTAGCTGGCCCGCACGTACAAGTTCGAACTTCTTGTTGAAGGATCGCTCGACGGTGATCGAATGCAGGCGATCATCCAGATCGGCCGATAAGGGATCTATCGATCCCAGAAAGGTATGTAGATCGGTCATGATGAAATGCATTAAATGGTGGAAGGAATCAGGTACTCTACCCGTTAGAGGACGCTGGAAAGAGCTAAATAAATTAGTTCCGTAAAGGTAAATTATTTAGGATAATGCCTCGCGGAATTTTTCCATCGTTCGCCAATATTTGTCTTTGTAGATATCATAAGAGCAGGCCAGCTGGTCCTTATAGTGCTGCAGCAGGTCGTGGGTCGTTTTCGAAGCGAGCCGGTAGTCTTTGCAGGCCATGTACAGGGTCGTTTTGCCTTTGTAGGTCTCCCTGCCGAGCATAAGATAGCCGGCCGAGTCGGGTAGCTGCTGGATCAAGGCTTCTTCGAGTGCGTTCATCGACTGATAGTGTTTTTCATCCGGCATGCCGTTGCTACCCGCCCCTTTGGTTTTAGTATAGTCGATCACGATCACCAGCATCCACGGATGCGAGGCTTTGGCGTCCCATTCCAGCAGATCCTGATTGACCAGGCCTATGGAGGGAAGACCGCCTTCGTCTTTTCCTTCCAGGCCGGAATAGTTGTCATGCTCCGTCTGGTGTCGGACACCCTGGTATTTCTCGACAAACTCTTTTTCTTTCCAGTTGAGGAACTCGATGAGTTTTTCCATCGAGATCAGCTCTTTGTCATCCGGGGAAGGCCCTTTTACCGTTGCCTGATCGATGAGGACGGCGGCATCGCGTTCGCCCAGCACCGTTTCGAGCAGGAGGAAAACGCCCTGGGTAACCACCTCCTTGTTCTCTTCGGAATAATCCGGGTAGACAAAGCTGAGGAGGACCTCATCGGGATATTGCGGGTCGTCGTCATAAAAGAAGCCAAAGTTCTGGCAGTTGAAGACATAGCCGCCAATATGAATGCTGTTGTTGTGAACTCCCAGGGCCGGTTTCAATGCGGTGATCTTCCAGCGGCTAAAGGGGGGAGACAGGCCGACGAGCTCTTCGGCAAAGACAAAGGATTTGACATCGCCCTGCGCCGAGATCACCAATTCGGCCTGCGTATCGTCATACATGCCCACTTCGCAATACAAATTTTCGCAGACAGCCTGCAGGCGGGGCATGATGGCTTTCAGGAATCGGTCGTTGATCCGGTGGGAGTCTTTGCTTTTCACGGCTAGAAACGATTCCGCCTCGTTTTCGCCGAACCATTCCCAGAACGGTTGATCGGTGGCTATGGTGGTCTTCTTGGTCAGCAGTTTTTTCAGGAAGTTCATACCGGGCAAATTTGGCTGGTTTAGCCAAATTTTCCTAATATTGGCAATGATCAATTCCATATTCCGAAAAAAGTCATTAGAAAAGATCGCAAAGGACGCAGCGGACGGCTGTTTCGATGGACATGGCGGTACGGGGCTCAGCAGGGTGCTGAACGTTCGCGATCTGACTTTTATGGGCATCGCGGCGGTGGTGGGAGCGGGGATCTTCTCCACCATCGGGACGGCGGCCAAGGATGGTGGACCGGGTATCTCGCTGCTCTTTATCCTTACGGCGGTGACCTGCGGATTTTCTGCACTTTGCTACGCGGAGTTCGCCAGCAGGATCCCCATCGCGGGAAGCGCTTATACTTATGCTTACGTGGCCTTCGGGGAGATGATCGCCTGGATCATCGGCTGGGCGCTGATCCTGGAATATGCCATCGGGAACATCGTGGTGGCGATCGCCTGGAGCGGCTATTTCAACAACCTGTTGCTCGGGTTTGACATTCATCTGCCGGGGTGGCTGCTCACCGATCCGGGGACGGCCAAGGCGGCCTTCCTGGCGGCGCAGGAGACGGTGGCGAAAGGAGGCGTGCTGGACGAGATAGGTAAAGCTGCCATCGATACCTGGCATTCGGCGCCGGTGATCGGGGGCGCGCATATCATCATGAATATCCCCGCATTTATCATTGTCTGTATCATCGCCTATATCACCTATATCGGTATCAAAGAAAGCAAGAAGACGACCAATGCCATGGTGATCTTCAAGATCGCCGTGGTCATCCTCGTGATCATCGTGGGGGCCTTTTTTGTCAAGACGGCTAACTGGACGCCGTTCCTTCCCAATGGATTTGGGGGCGTGCTCAAGGGGGTGTCCGCGGTCTTTTATGCCTATATCGGATTCGATGCCATCTCGACGACGGCAGAAGAATGCAAGGACGCCCAGCGCGACCTGCCCAAGGGCATGATCTATTCGCTGCTGATCTGTACGGTGCTCTATATCCTCATCGCGCTGGTGCTCACCGGGATGGTCAATTATAAAGAGTTGGGCGTTACCGATCCGCTGGCCTTCGTGTTCAACCGCGTACGTCAAAACTGGATCGGCTATATCATTAGCGCCAGTGCGGTGATCGCCACGACGAGGGTGTTGCTTGTCTTCCAGCTCGGCAAGGAGCGTATCTGGTTGAGCAAGAGCAGCGACGGGCTGCTGCCCAAGGCATT